>Ga0111202_145_pt1 | contig 14139 bp, 9 predicted proteins | sample DeeMarSWOR324_28_FD_80372 | JGI IMG/M metagenome (GOLD analysis project Ga0111202, IMG submission 80372) | candidate division Zixibacteria bacterium SM23_73_3 | reverse complement strand
CCCAATCCGTTATCAAACAAAAAGAAACAGAGTTAGTAACCATGAATTACTGACATTTTTAATTTGCAAAAAACCTGACATTTTCTATTTGCGTTGACAACGCAGAATTTAATTGTTGACAATATTGATAATTAGTATTAGCATATTTCTGCTATTGTTCTAACAGGTATAAGGGGAGCTTCTTGTAGTTAAGAACTTTGCTAATGAACGAAAAGGAAGCGATCTATCGATGAGAAAGAAAGAAAAAAAACGCTAACTGCAGTTCAATCAGTAGTCGGTCGCTGGGATTTGGAGGGTGAATTTTGACGGAGAGCAACGGGCAGGCTTAAAAAACTGCTTAATTAGAAACATCAAAAGGAACATATCGATGAAGCTGTTACTAGGTCCAATCATGGGGGCAGTAACTCGCACCAAAGCCAAGGTCTGGATTTTCTACAATCGGGGGCAGGGACAGCAGGTTCTACCACAATGTGTAGTTTTCAAAGACGAGAACTGTATTGAGAAAATCTCCCAATCGCCATTTAACACAATCTCTAGTTCAGTGCATGAGATAGAGGGAATCCACGGAATCGCTGGTTTAGCCGAAATCTCTCTAGCGACGGACACAGAAAAGTCCTATTACAGGATAGTCTTTAACGCATCGGATCAGTCAGAGAATAATCAAACATACACAATCCGTCGTTCCCCAGAAGTCGGCGCCGATATTGACAGCCTCTCTTTTGCCTTGATATCTTGCCATCGCCCATCGTTTAAGCCGGGTAAAGATAAGAAGAGGGTAGCTCGCATGTGGCGATATCTAGAGGAGAAGATGCGTGAGCACGACTGTCGTTTTCTCATCCAGGCAGGGGATCAAGTATACGCCGACAAGAAGCCGGTCAATGCATGGGAGAAGAGCCTGCAAGCAGTCACTCATGAAGAAAGACTGAACCATTATCGCCAAACGTATTTGAGAAGCTGGGATTTTCTGGAGGTTCAACAAGTGATGCGAACGTTTCCTCAGTACATGATTTGGGATGATCATGAGATCGCAAACGGCTGGGGTTCGGACGAGAAACATTGGTGTGATGCCGCGTCTAGAAAAGTATTTGAGGCCGCCCGTCAGGCATACATAGAATTCCAACACAGTCACAACCCTGATTCTCTCCGTGACAATAGACTGTACTTTGCCTTTAATTACGGGCCTATCGCGTTTTTGTTCCTGGACCTCAGAGGGCATCGGGATATCAACCGCTTTGACCGGAAAGCTGAGGGGGGTGGTTACCCGCTAGCAGGCCGCCAACAATGGGATGACGTGAGAACCTGGCTGAACAGAGAGGATGTCCGTGAAAGCAAGATGCTATGCGTCGTTGCCTCCGTTCCGGTGCTTCATCTAAGCGGCAGCTTCGGAAGTCTGAGAAAATTGAAAAACGACATCGCAGACCAATGGTCGATGGAGCACAATAAAAAAGAGCGTAGAATCCTGTTAGACTTACTGTATGGGTGGTCTGGGGAAAGAAAATGTCCTGTGTTGATCCTGGGGGGCGACGTTCACGTCGGCACTTTGGCGGATGTAATGGAAGTTGAAACGAAGACCAGAATTCATCAGATTACCTCCTCGCCTATCACTAATAAGACGGCGTGGTACGTGGACATCCCCTTGGCACTATTGGGCGAAAAGTTCGACTTTCACCTAGAGGAAAACGAAAAAAGACGCGTAAAAGGTAGAATCACTAAACGTGTTCGCAGGCGGAACTTCGCCATTGTTGACGTCAAATTCGCCGACGTGAAGCCAAGTGTTACCGTGCATCTTTACAGGAAGGGCTGGGGGAGATTGAAAGTGGAGAGTGTGGAATATCATTTCTAGTTGCGCAAATATCAGTGTGCTGGCTCAACATAAATGACATCATCGAGCTGAGGCACTCGCGATCGGCGAGCTAATCGACCCAGCGCTGCTCGTTTTGTGGGGTAATAATGATGGCGGATTTCCCTGCCACCGGGCATTTGGTCTCGCAGATACCGCAGCCAATGCAGAGGTCTTCTATCATATAGGGGCGTTTCACCAACCTTTCGGTGCCGTCGAAATGGAGGACTTTTTCGTCCTTCAACTCAATCGCCTTCGGAGAAGTGGGGCAGTGTTCTTGGCACACCAGGCAGTTTTCGTTTTTATAAAAAGGGATACATCGGTCTCTGTCTATGTACGCTATGCCAATGATCCATTTTTTCTTTGTCTTCACATCTAAAACGTGGATGGCATCAGTGGGGCAGACTTCGGTGCAGAGAGTGCAGTTGAACTCGCAATAGCCGTATCGGGCTACTCCTACGGGAGTCCACAATCCTTCTAACCCTGCTTCTAAGAATGTCGGCTGCAGAAATCTTCCCGAGGTGGAGCATACCTTTACGCACTCGTGGCAACGTATACACCGATCCAGAAAATCTTCTTCATCTCTTGATCCCGGTGGCCGGATCAATGCGGCTGTTTGATTTCTGCCTACGAAATTGGTCTTTAGGATTCCCACAGATACCAATCCAGCCGCGGCTGAAGTGAGCACCCTTCTTCTGCCCAGGTCAAATTTGCATGGCTGAACTTTCCCTTTGAAGTTGATGGTGGTGACATGGGGCGAGCAATCTTTTACGCAATCATAACACTGAATGCATTCCACATCATCGGTGAGCCTGAAATCACTCTTTATTGCATCCATCTTGCAAACATTCTGACACACCGCACAGTCCGTGCAATCAGAGGCTACTCTTCTTCTCCAAATCTGGAATTTGGAAAAGAACGCAAGAAGAGCGCCCAACGGACAAAGATATCTACACCAGAATCTGCGGGATACAAATTCGGCGACCAGAATCGCCAGGAAGATCAAAAGTACCCACCCGGACATGCGAAAGAAGGTAAGCTGGTCAGGCAGAAGAGTAGATGAGAAGAGGTTATGCACCCTGCTCAACCAGTCCGGATAAGATGCGAGCTTGAAAGCCAGACCAAATATTGAACTGGATATCAGGGTGATAATCGGCCAGATCGAGAGAGCGATCGAACGGGTAAACAGAGCGACGGGATCAAAAAACCAGAAGAGCTGAGAGGAGAAGATCGCACCGATCAGAAGAAAAATCAAAATCATGTGCTTTATATATTTAAACCTGGGGTAACTTTTTCCCGCTTTGTTCTTAAAAACGAAGCTGGTCACATCCAGGGTCGTGCCTAAGGGACAAACCCACCCGCAAAAGAATCTCCCCAGCGGTATGGTAAGAGCCACCACAAAGATAGCCCAGATGAACGTTTCTACAAAAGCGCGGGCAGAAACCATAGCAGAAAGGGCAATCAGCGGGTCCATCCGCAGAAAAAGGTCAACCGGAATTTTGATCTTTAATGGATAGGTGGCAGCAAGAAAAAGAAAGAAAAAGAACAGAAGAAAAAGAATTTGAGAAATTCGTCGGACAGTCTTCAATGTATGCCCCTCAAGTTACCTCTTCCCTGATATCTCCCTCTCCATATCCTATGGATACTGTGGAAAATGGAGAGGGATTCACCCTGAAGGGGAATCAGGGGGTGAGGTTCTTGTTCACCCCAGACTTACTTTCTTTATATTCACCTTGCTCAAATCTATCTCTCCCAATCCCAACTTACTCGATTTAACAATATGCTTCAGTCCTGCCGGCTTCATACCAAAAAGGGTTGCTCCATAAGCATCCACGGTGGCGATCTGCGTTCCGGCGATTATGGTCTTTTTCATTCGCACATCTTTTAGACTTCCGCCCTGTGGACCGTTCTTGACTAATATTCGGTAAGCGTCCAGGATGGTTAACTGAGGACGAACAAAATTTGCCAGGTCAGCCAATTTATCATCTATGCTCCAGTGGATCTTTCCCCGATCGCCTCCCATGATTCCCATCAGGTTTTTTATTCCCATGGTCAGATAAGTCAAACCGTGGTTCTTGGCGATGGGCACGTTTATCAAGATGTCTGCCTCTAACGCTGGCTTATACAGGGGCCATTGCTTTAACACTTCGCCTTGTGGAAGCTTCATTTTGGAAAAACCGGCATCCACCACGTAACTGACCTCTGCCCCTGCGTCAGACGCTGCTTTCTTTATGCCCGAGTGCTCGTAACATCGGTTAGCAGTGTTGCAGGAGCGGTCGAAAACCTTTACTTTCTTTGCTCCCGATTCCAAGCACAACTTCACCACCTCCGCCACCACCTGGGGATTGGTATCTGCCGCCTGCTCCGGGCTTCTATCCCAACCAATGTTGGGCTTGACCACCACCACATCTCCCTTGGAGACAAATCTCCTCATCCCTCCCAAAAGCTCGATCGCCTGGCGGGTCATTAAAGCGGCGTCACCATCGGTCACCACTGCCAGATCTGGAATTATCTCCTTTTCCCTTAGGGTCTGGGCAAAAAGATCTGACAATCCCATATGCGGCAAACTCAAGGATAGAGCAGTCCCTAAAGATGCCTTGATGAAGTTTCTGCGGGTAATTTTGTCTTTCATCTCAAGACCCATAAATCTCCTCTGGTTTGTCTTGCCTCTTTTTTGATACAGATAGCTTTGTCTTTGAGTCGATCAATCCAAAGAAGTTTTCACTAGATTCAAAAGCCAAAGAATATTTTTTTTCTCTTTCCCTTCAAAAACCAAGATAAGATAATTCCTCACCGAATCCATCCCAAGTAGTTTTTCCTCTTTTGTCTTAAATATATCATCATTGGTGGAGAATTGGCTTTGTAAATAAATTTTCTTTAAACCGTCTTCTATTTCCTCTGCCATGGTGGTATCGGGATACTGAATCAAAAGGAGTTTCAAGCTATCATTGCCCAACCTGAAGTCTGCGAGAGCGCAATTAGTCTGTTCGTCTAAATTAAGGATATTCTGGTTAGAAAAGAAAAAGAGGTTGTTCAAAATGATCTGCTTGTGAAAAAAATGAACTGAGCCGGGGATAAGACTGTCCGAAGGTATCCTGGAAACAAGCTCTGGAGGTTTGCCTTCTTTTTTGATCTTCTCATCTACCATATCACCCAGCTTCAAGATAATCTCATCCAAATTATCCCCCAGCCCCAGAATTCTAACGAAAAACTTATCTTTCCAAAATCCTAATAGTCCATGGCTGTAAACTCCATCCTGGCCAATCTCCACCTCCTCCCCTTCCTGATATAGGGAGAAAACACCGAAAGCGTCAGCGGAGGAATTCATCTGCCAGATCTCTACCGTTATGGATTTTTCTTTTAGAGAATCCTCCTGTTCGGGGGTGTATGTTTGAACCACCAACTGCTGAAAATCATATGCCAGATAAACTTCAGCCCCTCCATCTATGTAGTCAAAGAGATTTCTCCGATTATATATTTGCGGTGTATCAGATTTCTTCCAACCACTTACTGAGTTGGGGAGAAGTTCTGTGAAGTTGTTCTTAACAAAAGCGACATTAGGGCTGAGAGAAAATATCAAAAGAGTGAGGATAAGAGTTTTGAAAAATGCTGGCATGGGCAAAGAGAATTTTACGTTCAGACTGACTTGTTTTTTCAAAGGCCGAAATTCTGTAGTTGCCCCGCAAATGGCGGGGCTTCTCACCAGATGAATGATTCAGCCCGGTAATTGAACGATTATACAAGCAAGTTGTCTTTATTTGAAACGAAGAGTACTATTTTATCATTTGCTAGGTATTAGTGTAAATATCGAAACCTCCGTGATTGAGTTCTAAAGACTTCTCTATCATCCTCGAAACTAGGCAAATCGCGAGTTCAAAACCTTAGTAGGATAAGATATGTAGCCAAAAAGGTTTGAATTGACCAGAGATCGGGCGACTCAGAACCAAGGGAATGACAATCCACGCTAGTAAGGTCAATAAGAACAGTATAAACATTATGAGCTTCAAAACTTTGACCAAGAGAATAAGCTCTTTCTTCTCTGGAGCTTTACGTATCAACAGAATTACTATGAGTGGTATCAGGCCGCTAAGATAGCCAAGTAGAAACCACAAACCTGCATTTCTGTTTTTGCGTTGTGCCAGATAGGCGCAAAATGAACCTAAGATAAGAAAAGGGAAAGAGTTCACAACCAAATTTGTCAGAGCAGGAGCAACATACGAAAAGAAATTTGTGACCAAAAGGATTCCAATTATTATAAGAAGTAGTCCACTGAGCACTTCAACCAGTCTGAAATGTCTTTTTACTTTTTCAAAAACATTCAAGTAACTGTTGAAGCTAATCGCAGTCAGAAAGAAAGGGATGCCCAGACCAAGAGAATAAGAAGAGAGAAGCACAACTCCTTTTACCACCGTGTCCTGATTGGAAGCTACGAACAAAATTCCACCTAAGATCGGACCAATACAGGGGGTCCAGCCGAAGGCAAATGCCAGACCCACCACAAAGGAGCCCAACGGACCTAAAGGTTTGCTTCTGGTATGGAATCTTTTTTCATAATTAAGAAAGGAAATCCTAAACACGCCCATTATGTGCAATCCCAAGAGTATGATGATAACTCCTGCGATTTTGTTGAAAAGGGCGAGCTTGGTCAGAAGAAACTCTCCGATAAAGGTGGCTGAAGCCCCCATGGCAGTGAAAACAAAGGAGAATCCCAAAACAAACAAAAGCGTATTTAAGGTCACCTTTTTTAACGCTTCAGACTTGTTCTCCCCTCCCCTCATCTCCTCCATTGAGACTCCGGAGATGAAAGAAAGATACCCGGGAATCAATGGAAGAACGCAAGGGGAAATAAAAGAGATTATTCCTGCAGTAAAAGCCGCCAAAACGGTGATGTTTTCCACTTATTACTCCAAAGAATTGGTTAAAGTATGGGGGTGAGATTTCATATGATTCTAACCTCAACTGACAACTTTGTCAAGTTCTTAAAATTCCCATCGATCAAAAATTCCAGCTATCACACAGGAAAACACCCAAAGATATTTACTTGTGATTACGAGTCTTCTCAGAATAAATTTGAAATAGAGCAGATCAACTCAGAACAAAGGGGATGTTCACATCAGAAGGAAAACTTCCTATTTCTTTAAGGATGATAGCTTTTCATGTTCCAATTTCGCTATCTCCTCCCGAATTATATTTTCCAGAAACTCAGGAGTTATCTTTTTTGCCACCTCTTGGGCAACCCTTTCGGAAATTTTCTCCTTTAGGTCTGAAATTAGATGATCAAAACCAGATCGGCTGACCTCTTCTGTAGCTGGGGGTTTCACCAGTATCGATTTTTCTTTATCCGGTTCCTTCAGTTCCCTTTTCAGATCTTTCAAAAAATCCTCGTATCCCTTCTCATGCTCATCTATTTTATAGATTTTGCTTTCCTGTTTCTGGTCTGTTTTCTTGTCCGGGATTTCCTGCTCAGATACGATCGGTTTCCTTTCCAAATGTGTATCTGCTTTTTCATGCTTCGGGGTCTCCTTCTTTAGTTCATACATAAACCAATCAAATCCATGGGCCTCCTCTTCATCTGAAGCTTGATCTGAAGCCTCAAAACTCTCCATAAGCTCGCTGGTCTCGACAATATTCAAAGTATCCTCTGATTTTTTCTTTCCTTTAGGAGGGGCAGTCTTCTCAGTTTCCTTTTCTTCGGATTTTTCATCTTCTCCGAAAGGAAGCTTTTCAGTCGCTTTTATTTCATCTTCAGGCGGAAGGGATGTCTCCTTTTCAAGTAAACCCTTCACATGATCCAGGATATCCTTGGGGTTAAAAGGTTTGATGATAAAGGCATCTACACCCACCTGTTTCAGTTCCTGCTTTCTCTCCATCTCATCTTCAGATAAAAGCATTATCACCGGCACGTTCTTTAATTTTCTGTTTTGCTTGAGCTCTCTTAACACCTGATCTCCATTCAGAACGGACATGGAATTATCCAAGAATATGAAATCGGGCTTGTCAGTCTTGGCTATGCTTAAGGCTTTCGCTCCGTCGTCAACTAAGATCACCTCATATCCACGTTTTCTTAACAGAGACTCGGCTACGTTTCTTACGGTGGGGCTGCCATCCGCCACCAAGATCTTATGGCTCATAGTTCACCGTTTAAAGGTTTATGGTTCATCCATACGGAATGAGAATCACTAACCTAGATTGCTCCATGATTCATCTGTGTATGCATTCATACGAATTTTCTCCTGGTTCGGGCGGGGTTTAACCCCCTGCCCGATCAAGAAGATTGCCCCATGATTCATCTTTTCTCTACCACAGGCGAAGTTATCTTTTTTCCCTTTGCTTGGACAAAAGCTGACTGGCTTGCTCTAAAGTCTTTTTTTCCTCTCTGGTAAGATTATCGTAACCTACCTGGTTTATCTTATCCAAAATTTGATCCACCCTTTCCAACAACCTCTGTTCCTTTTCCCTCTTTTTATTGAAGGCTTCCATTCTGCGTTTATGTCTGAAATTCTTTGAATAGGTAACGTAGGTTGATAATCGGAACAATCTGGGAATTCTGAAATCTGTTTTGATATATAGATACCCTATGACCATTCCTCCCAGATGAGCAAAGTGGGCGATTCCATCCCCGGTATGTTTCAGGGAGGCTAAGAACGTAAACACTGCAAAGAAGATCACCAGATACTTGGCTTTCACCGGAAAGATGAAATACAGGTAAATCAACCGGTTGGGGAACATGAGGGCGAACGCCACCAAGATCCCGAAGATAGCCCCGGATGCTCCGATGGTGGGGATATTTGAATTGAAAGAAAGGAGGAAGGTACAGAGTCCTGCTCCTATGCCGGTGATAAAATAATACTTCACGAACTCTTTTGTTCCCCAGGTTCTTTCTATCTCACATCCGAACATCCACAGGGCAAACATGTTAAAAAGAATGTGAAACCAGCCCCCATGAAGAAACATATAGGTGAGCGGTTGCCAGATAAATCCTTTCCTTACCAAAGTTGGTGTCAGCCCGAAAAGATGGATCAACTCCGAGCCCCACAAAAACTCCAGGACAAAAATCCCCACGTTCGCCAGAAGAAGATATTTGACCGCTTTTGTGATTCCCCCCGGTCCGAAGCTGTAAGTTCTGTATCCGTAGTAGCTCATATATTTATCTATCGGAGAGCACAAGAGTTTATTTAAAGCAGTATTGAAAATGAGGCGTCTGAAAAAAATTATGTACAGAGGGGTCTGTCATACAAATAACAATATCCCACACCAATAGATAAGGTCCACAACTTCACATAATCGGCTTTTTCAAAGATCCCAAATGATCTTTTGCCAAAATAGATACGACCCAATCGACCAATTCAATTATAAGAGATTGGTGAAAAAAGTGTTTTTTCTTGATGAGAAAAGACCTGTAAAGTTCTTTCTCCTTAAGTTTTTTTATGTGAAATTTCAGAGGCAAAAACTTTGTCCGCCAATGCGAGTATAAACTTCAGAGTTATCAAATAATCTTGATAGACAAAATGCGTTTCTCGACACAAGCCACGGAAAAATTTAAAACCGATTCGCAATTTTTGGCGAATTTCTTTCATTCTACTTCATAACAACTTACGAGAAAGAATAGTCTCCGACGAATCTGACACTCGCAATTTACTGCGAATCTGCGCATCATATCTTGGCGAAGGATCACAGCCTGTCCCACATTCCAATCCAACTCGCTATGAATCAACATGTTATCGGAGTGAAAAAAATTGCATGCATTCGCCGATTTGGGCGTAAATTTTGCGTAGTTTATAATAAGCGTCGAATAATTTCGATCAGAATCTTGATTTTTGTGTGTGTCTTTCATTTACAGGAGGTGAAAAATGACGAAGAAAAGTGTAACCATCGCGCTTATTATCCTGGGTTTTTTGATCTTCTCCGCCGGGTCAGCTTACTCAAGCTGGTTTCCAAACAATTTCGGTCCCATAGTATTCCAGGGACCTCCAGGAGATGGTCACCCATGGGGTGAATCGGGTCACACCAGTAACGACAATCACTTTCCTGCCTATTATCGTCCTGCCTCAGGAAGTGACTATCCCGATTTCATGTCTGCTCCGACGTTTACTAACTTTGTCCTTCAATTTTACCTCAGGTATGTCATCAAACAGGAGATGCGAGGACAAAGCTCTATTCGGAACAGAAAAGCTGAATAACCACTTTCACAGGGTGAGAGAGATGGAAATTCGATTAAAAGGAATAGAACCTCCCTTAAAGGCGAGGATCAAATGCATTCACTCTTTGATTAAGCAAGGCGAATTTGCTCAAGCGCTCAAGGAGATCCAAAAGGCAGGAAAAGACCCCAATATTCGTCCCTCGTCCGGTGAAAAGGGAGATATTAACTATCAGGCCTCCTTATGTTTATACAATCTGGGAAGATACAAAGAGGCTCTGGCTAAGGCTATGATTGCATTCGAGACATTTAAAGATACCTCAGAAAACGAAAAGGTGGCACAGATTCAGGATATTTTGGGAAGGATTCATTGGGGCTTGGGAGATCTGAAAAACGCTGAACTTCATATTAGAGATGCCATTACCACTTATCGCCGAATAAGAGACTATACTGCCATAGTGAATTGCAATAACATAATTGCCCGCATACTCTTCACCAAATGTGAGTTCGGTAAGGCGGCTGAATATCTCAACACAGCCAAAGAACTTTCCCATTCTATCAACGATTCATTGATGGAGGCGAAAATCACAGGGAACCTGGGTAGAATTCACACACTATTGGGAGACTGGGAAAAGGCTGAGGAAGAGGTTAAAATCAGCCTCCAAGCCAACAGCAACAGAGGCGATGCCATTGGCCTATGCAGAGACGAGTTGTCTTTAGGTTACATCTTTGTTTTGAAAAGAGAATTTGCACAGGCGAAAGTACACCTTTCTTCTGCTTTTGAGCTTGCCCAAAACAATAACTATTTAAGGGAAACAGTCATCTATCACGAATACATGGGTGGACTGTGTCTCGACCAGGGAAGCCACAGGGAGGCGGAGAATCATTATAACCAGATTATCAACATATGGGAGGATGCCGCGCCTGACGGCGACATGATCAGTCAAACTTATCGTTTGTTAGCTGAACTCAAACTGGCTCAGAAAAAATATGATTCAGCCTTTGTCTCATGTCAAAAATCTCTGGAAGTCTCTAAGTCTTTAGGTGAGAAGATCGAGGAGGGAGCGGCATACAGAATACTAGGGCAAATCTATTCTGCCAGGGGAGAGAAGGAAAAGTCCGCCCAATGTTTTAATGAAGGTATTTCCTACCTCCAGCAGGTAGGAGCAAAATACGAATTGGCTAAGACCTATCTGGAAGCGGGTCGATCAGAGACCTTTGATTATTACAAGAGCTTGGGATTTTTGAGCAATGCGGAAAGTTTGTTCAGGGATTTGCGTTCGAGATATCATCGAGGACTGGTTAACTTAGCCATTACTGATCTTCTGGTGGGGCAGAAGGATTATGGTAAAGCTCAGGTCTTCTTGGCGGAAGCGGAGAGGCTTTTTGAAGAGTCTAACGATCAAAAGGAGTTCCGCCAGGTCCAGAATTTGATGCATTCGATTGAGGAAACCCTCTTTCAGTCCCGCATGATTGCCAAGTCCAACGGAAGGGCGACTTTCGATAATGTCGTCACCCAGAACACAGAGACCAGAGAGATTATAGAGAAACTAAAGCAGATAAAGGATTACAATATAAGCATCCTTCTTCAAGGTGAAACCGGAACCGGAAAGGACTTACTTGCCAAAGCTATCCACTATTCCAGCAGAAGAAAAGACAAAAGGTTCGTTGCCATAAACTGTGCCGCCCTTCCGGAGAGCCTTTTAGAAAATGAACTCTTCGGTCACAAAAAGGGAGCTTATACCGGAGCAGATAAAGACCAGTCCGGGCTGTTTGAAGAGGGGGAGGGAGGAACCCTTTACTTAGATCAGGTAGAAGAGATCCCTATCTCCACCCAGATAAAACTATTGAGAGCCATTGAGGAAAAAGAGATTACCCGACTCGGAGAAACCAAGCCCAGAAAAATCGATGTGAGGATCATTTCTTCCAGCATAGATGATTTGAGGGAGGTGGTGAAAAACGGAAAGTTTCGCCAGGATCTGTATTTTCGCCTCAATACCTTCAACATGAAAATCTCTCCTCTAAGGGAGCGAAAAGAAGATATTCCGCTTCTGATCAGACATTTCTTAAAAGAGTATGGGGTGGAGGAAAAGAGGATAAAAGAATTTGAGAGAAATGGAGCATTTAAAAAATTCTTGGAATATGGCTGGCCCGGAAATGTACGGGAGCTTGAAAATGAAATAAAAAGAATGGTGGTCATGTCTCAAGCAGGTGATAAAGATCCCTCCGGATTTTTATCAGAAAAGCTGGGTCACCCCACCGCTAATCAAGTTCTTTCCAATGAGGCTTCTTTATCCCACCAAGTTGCGGAGTTCGAGAAAGAGAAAATCATCGAGGCTTTGAAGCAATCCAACTGGATCAAGTTAAGAGCTGCCCGACTTCTGTGCATTCCCGAAGCCACTCTCCGAAATAAGATAAAGAAATATAAGATATTCCCACCAGCGCTGGCTTCGTAGAATATCGTGGAAGCTGTTAGGTTTACCTATCTGGAAAAAGACCCCAGTTTTGAACTACTTAATTGGGGTTTTTTCACACTGTGCTCCTGCTGGATGTTATCCCAGACCGATCTTCGTCATCCAGCAGGGAAGCCCGAATTGCGGGTCTTGAGATAGGCGGATGATAATACGCCTGGGAGTAAAACCTCTCACCTTCGGAGAAGGGTTGCACCCTGCCCGCGAAGGAGAGGCAGGGGATCAACCCCCAGCCTATCAGAAGGATCTGAACCTACTTTTTTGCTCTCAACGGTCGTATCTGATGGCGAATCTGATAGCCGTTTGAATAACAATGGTTTGAATTTCTTTAAGCAATCACTGAAGCTTAGCATGTCGCCAAACCTTGCGAACCTGAGTTTCAGAAATTCAAAGTTTAATTAATAGAGGTGAAACAGAGTGCTTTACTTCTTGTAACAAAACGACTTGCAAAGATGCCTTTTTCACCTTTGAAAGAAATACTCGGCACAACTATTGCATACAAAAATTTAAATGATAATACAGAATAAATGAACAATCTGAAGGGAGAGGGCTGGCTCACAATAGAGCCAGCCTTCCATGTTTCCACAAAGTTAAAAGGTTTGTTCCTTTTTGTCTTTGAAACAGATCAGAAAAGAGAAATTTCCCCAATGCTTGTTTAGCATTGATATGATCGAAAAAAAATCTTGATACACTCTTTACTTTTTGTTATTTTAAAGATTAGGAGAAGCACTATAACATATGCAACCTCAGATTTAACTACTCATCTTACGGAGGCGAACTCATGTGTAAACAAAAAAGGAGAAGAAAAAAGGTCGGTTCAAGTTGGACATTCTTAATCCCCATTTTAGTTTTTCTATTTCTTGGCTCGGCCAGGGTGAACGCCAATGTTATGCAATCCGAGGGGAAAAAAGAAGCCAGAGGCTCTCTTCATAAGCTCTCTGCAGTTTTGCCCAACGCGCAAGCCCGGGTTCATCGGGTGGGGCTTTTAAATATCTGTATGACCAACTGGGGATTCTTTGGAAGCGGACCAGGACATTCACTCTACAACATCAATGAATCCAAAGGAGGGTGTTTCAACCCTAACCCGGATGAAGAAGTTTTAGCTCCTTCAGCCGAGTATCCTGCCGGTTCAAACTTGGAGTATCTTTTTTGGGGTGGATTATGGATAGGAGCTTTGGTGGAGGACGAACCCTTTGTCTCGGTGGGGTGCGATGGTTGGCGCTGGATCCATGAGCTCTGGCCCGACGGGGGAAGCGATCCAACTATCGGTTCCATAGTGGAAAAGACCACCCGGGTAAATTCCCCATGTTATATGCCCGATGCCGTTTCGGAACAGGATATAATTGCAGTCTATACTGATACATCTGCTGATATTCCCCTCTCTCCGGAACAGGAAGACCCTTTTGATAGCCGCAAACACTCTCCTCTTGGTCTGCAGATTGCCCAGAAAAGTTATTCCTGGAGCTACGAGTATGCAGAGGATTTTGTGCTGATAGACCTTATCGTAAAAAACATCGGGGTAAAAAGGATAAGGAACATGTACTTGGGGCTTTATATAGATGGAGATGTGGCACACAAAGATGAGAGCCCCTATGGTGACTATGGCGCCCAGGATGACATCTGTGGGTTCCAGCACGTGATCACTCGACCTCAAGGGGAATGCTCGGACACGGTGAATTTAGCCTGGATAT
>Ga0111202_144_pt1 | contig 14497 bp, 8 predicted proteins | sample DeeMarSWOR324_28_FD_80372 | JGI IMG/M metagenome (GOLD analysis project Ga0111202, IMG submission 80372) | candidate division Zixibacteria bacterium SM23_73_3 | reverse complement strand
CCATCGTCAGGTTCAACATCCTTAATCACCTCCTCTAAAGGAGGCGATTATAACCTGACATTCCTTATTTGCAAACTACTGACATTATTATATTGCGAAGACATCATCGGAACAAATCGGTGTATGTTCACTTGACGGCATCCTTACTTTTTTTGACGAGAAATGGATTAGATTTTGCTGAGCCTGCTTAATCAGCCAAGAACAAAAAAGCCCCGCCTTCAGGCGGGGCTTTGATTTCTTCAATCTAACGTTGCCTAACAAGGTGGTGCAGGTCCACCTTTGTATAGATAGTTGACCAAAAAGAGTATATCGGTTAAATCCACCGCATTATCACAATTGGCATCGCCAGCTTCCAATGGAATCGGTGGACTACCATTCTTATATAGATAGTTAATAAGGAACAGCACATCCTCTAAGTCTATCACCTCATCTCCGTTAGTATCCCCGTGCATAACTGGTGGGGCGGATGGCTCTTTCACGCCAAACCAATTCAGAATCCTCTCCATCACCGTCCTGGCATTGTTGGGATCAGGTACTGTTTGAGGAATGGCCTCAAACGGGAAGGAGAAGAAGACCACCTTGTAGGTGGCGCTCCCGGTGGCAGGATAACGCAAGGCACAATAGTCAACCAGAGCCGAGCCTGAGGAGGAGCTATTGTCAGGCCTGGCAAAACCTCCCTCTCTTGATATGGGTGAGGTCTTGCCAGTGCGTGAAAATATTGGGGTGGCACCTGTCCCCGGAGTAATATAATCGGCGAAATTGTAAAACGGAGAGTTTAAGGTAAATGCCATTCCATCCGTGATGGTGTCGCCGGTAACACCAGCCATAGACCCTATACCTTGATCATCAACGTGGTCAGCCACATGCAGATAATCAGTGATGAAGGTGTTGGGATCATTGTCATACAGAAGATCCTGACTGGACAAGAACAGTTTTCCCCCACCATCCAGATAGGACATCAAGTTGGCTTGATCCGTCTGGGTTAGGGTGGCGGGACTGCCAGGGGAGCCATAGTCGTCTGCGGTGGTCCAGATCACCGCCTTGTAAAGCTCCAAATCGGAAACCGAGGGGGCACCTAAAGAAGCATAAGTCCATACATCATACGGAATATTTAAAGAATCTAAAGCGGTTTCAAAATAGATCTGATAATTCTCCCCATCATCGTCGTCCACCAACAGGACCGGCATCTGCCCGATGAGTATCTGAAAGGTATCAGAGACAGAATAAGAGCTGGCAGCATTGATTTGAAGAATAAAGTTAGCGGAGTGACCCTCCGGGCAATCGCTTCTTACCTGAAACTGATAGGAGGACAAACTGGTGCTACTCCCTTGGGGAGGTATGTCCGGATAGCCTGAACTGGAATTGATCACGGTTACATAAAAATCATCAGAAATCAATTCAGCTTCCACTGCCGTCGCTTCGTGGCTTCCATCATTTTCTAAAACTATATCCATGTTGCAAACTTCATCCGGATCAGGAGTTCCATCTCCATTGCCCACGATATCATCGATTAAGCTGGACCGATATAACAGCACCGGAGCATGAACCACGATATCTAAAGAAGGATAATTCCAGCTTCCTGTTCCATTCTGTGCGGTTATATCCAGATTGAACGTTATGATTTCCTGATCATGTATCTCCGGTGAGACCCAGAAATCGAAATCGTCCAGGCAGAATGCGCTTTCGCCCGCCGGTATGTCGCCATACTCCTCATAATCGTCGATGATGGTGACCCGGGAATCGGCACTGCTTAAGGTGGCGCTCACTTGAAGTGCGGTGGAATCGCCCAGATTTTTAAGCATCACCGGAAGTTCGATGGTCTCTCCAATATCCACATCCCCATCGTCATTACCCTGGCTCTCATCCAGATTGTCATCATCGATTTCAGAGCCATAATAAATCAAATATGGACCTGAGGGAGAAATCACCTCAATGGTAGTCTGATAAGGATATCCGTTATGTCCGGTCACAGTTAAATCCATGCTTCCCGGAGTGGCAGGATTTGGATTTAGCGTCACCTGACCATCAGGACCGGTTCGGGCGCTCTCGTATACTTCGGTATCCTTGATAAGACAGACTAAGGCATCTTTCAAGGGCTGTCCGTTAAGTTCGACCGTAACGGTAAAATTACCCCCTCCAATCAAAACGACATCGGGATGGGTCACGTCCAGGCTCTCCGGAACTGCGGTCCAGGGATCCAGTTCCGGATCGCCAAAGGTGGTATACATCTGCGTCTCCCTCTCGGTGGTACCTCCCGGTCCCTCGGGGAAATAAGTATACATGAACATTTTCCCCTGGTTCACCGCCGGAGTAAAATGAAAAAGGCTGTCGGCGAAATAAGCCTTATAGGTTCCTCTGCCCATGGTGTCTGAATAGAAGAAAGAAGAACCCCGGGTAGAGGCGCAGATTATCACCGCCCCCTTCTCGTCCCCCACCGAACCCACCTTTATCCATTTTTCGGCAAAGCAATCACTGGAATAGTCGAATTCACCGTTGTTGCATGCCACGCTGAAGATGGCCGGCAACTTCTCTCCATTGTTAAGGGCATTAATATCGGAATTATCGAAGCCGGAAGGACTCCAGCCGGTGGCCCAGCCATGCCCGAAATAGGCTATCCAACTTCGTCCCTGGTTTAAACGACTGGATATCTGGGTGGGGGTATCCGTGCCCAGCGAATTCCAGAGGGAGTCAAAATAGGTAAAGCCAGCATAGTTGACCATGAATTGACCACATATCAGTGCGTTATAATCGTCCACGTAGTCGCTTCCCGAGATGGTCATACCCCGCATGAACCACTCAGTCTGCCCCACATAGGGATTCTTCCTGTAATTTAACGTCTTGGCGATAACGTGTGCGGCTTCAGCCTGAGTCTGAACCGAAATCCGTCCGATATGAATATCCGCAAAATAATCAGAACCATCCACAGTGACATATTTGTGGTCGGTGATACAGGAGATACCACTGTTGGTTGGAATCTGCCCGATATCTCCCACCAAGATCACATACTCCGGAGGATCGGGCCAGGTATGATAAGCATTATAGATATAGTTGTAAATTTGCGTGTTGGTGGTACCCACTTCAGATAGATTGACCAGATGGGTGGAGAGCCCTCTTCTGTGCTTCGATTCGGCTAAAGCCTGAGCCTGCGCATTAAAACTATCATAGGTTATGATCAGGACCGAGCCATCCACCACATCCTTTCCTCCACTGATTTGATCGAAATTCAACACAAATTTCTCGTAGGTCTTTAGGTAGGATCTGGTTAGTACATTCCCTGGATTCAACTGGGGATTCTCGCCTTCTCCCTCCAAATGAATATCTACCACCAGGCGTTTATAAACTGTCACCTCTTTTGTCTGGGGATTGAATTGAACCGGGAAGAATTTAATCGGAGCCAATCTCAAGTCTCGAAGAATGGATATCTCTCCCTCTTCCACCAACTTACCCGGAAAGGCCCGGTCTTGAGAATAAACCACTTCATTCAGTTGAAATACCTCTGGTTCAGGGCTCTCACCACGTGTGGGTGGCTTTTGGAAAGGATAAACCAGGAAGGTACCCGATAGGGTTTCCATCTCTTTTTCAACCACCTCCACCCTTACCCCGGAGGTGGGAGGGAGGGCTACAAATCGACAGACCAAAGGAATTTGAGGATTACCCACCTCAGTGAGCCATCCTCCACCGGGAATGGTTATAAGCTGATAGGTTTTCCCCTCCTTCACCTTGTCTTCCACCACGACTTCAGGAAGTCTGATCTGGACTCTGACTTTTGAAGCATCTGCAGAGATCAACTCCACTTTTAGCCCATCATCAGAAGATCCCAAGTTTATCCTGTATGCCCAGGCAAAGGAGAAGACAAAGAGGGCAAACAGAGAAGAAAACAGAATCACTTTCTTCATTTGATTCTCCTTTTAGGATTTACGGTTTAAAAAGTTTTTACTTTCACAAGTTAGTTAAATGTCTAGTAGGTTGAAAATCTGATTAAAAAACAAATATTTGAATTTGTATCTGCTAGTTTGATTCCCTTTTTTAAAAAATCTTTTGTTTGAACACCTCAAAACCATTTTATCTGTTTTGAACAAAAAAACAAGATCAAACCAAGGTAGTTAGATGTCTAAGAAAAAACGAAAGTTTCATTGATTCTCAACGCTGATTTCACTTTTCTCAGAGTAAGACAGTTTCTTTTTTTAATATAACTCACTTAGTCGAATTGTCAACAGGAAGTTTTGCTTTTTTCATAACTTTTACATAGTTAAACACTTGCGGCTTGATAGCCAGGCTTTGAAGGTTTAACTAAGCCAATCAATAATATGTTGAAAATCAATCAAACAGCCATCATCACAATAAGGCAATAAGATTAATAATGCTAAAAAATTTCAAAGAATATATAAGTTTTGGTGTCATTTCAAAAGTTGTCAGAGCTCACTGATTGAATACAATGCGGATAATAGAAAGGCATCCAGCACCTAACTCAAGTTAGTTGCTGGATGCCTGAGTGCTAGCCTTTCTCATCACACCAGTGCAATCAAACTTGAAACCTCCACGTCTTAATTTCGTAAAATATATATATGAATTTTTAAAGAGGAAGATTTACGATCTTGATACCTTTAGTCTAAAAGATAGGAGAAGACAAGATATGAGGAAAAAAATTATAATAATTGGGGTCGTTGTAGTGGTCCTGGCAGTGTCCATTTTCTTTGCGCTTCAGGGTTCCGGTAAAAAGGAACAAGTCAACAACTCGATCAAAGCGGAGATGGGCAGTATCATCGATAAGGCGCTGGCCATAGGGCAGATTGAACCGAAGAATCAGATCTCGGTTAAATCCAAAATCTCAGGCATCGTCAAGAAGGTGTTTGTGGAGATGGGAGACTCAGTCAAGACAGAAGCGCCACTGGTGGAGATCAGGCCCGATCCCACCCCCCTGGAATATGCCCAAGCTAAAAGGCAGGTGGAGATCGATTCGGTCAATTATGATAATCAGAAGAAGGAATACATAAGGATCAAGGAGCTTCTGGCGAAAAAATTGGTTTCTCAACAGGATTTTGATGAGGCATCCCGGGGTGCTGGAGAAGCGGAACTCAGATTAAAGTTGTCTCGGGAGAGATTGTCTCTGATTGAACGAGGTAAGACTAATGTCGCCGGAAGGAAGATTGAATCGGTCATAAAATCGTCCATCAACGGCACGGTGCTGGAGAGGAAGATAAACGTGGGAGACCCGGTGGTTCCCTTGACCTCCTATCAGGCCGGAACAGAGCTTTTCACCTTGGCCGACATGAACGAGTTGATCTTCAGGGGAACCGTGGATGAAATCGACGTGGGCAAGTTGAAAGAGGGGATGCCCGCCGTTTTGAAAATCGGAGCGCTTCCCAACGACACCATACACGGAGTGCTCTACAAGATCTCCCCCAAAGCCAGAAAAGAGGAGAACTCAACCCTGTTTGACTTAGAAATCAAAATTACTGAGACGGGTTCCTCCGTCTTAAGAGCGGGCTACTCGGCCAATGCAGACATCATAATAAAGAAGAAGGAGGATATACTCTTAATACCCGAAAGATTGATTGAGTTTGTTGAGGATACGACCTTCGTACAGTTGAAAGACTCCACCTCGGGTGAAATTGAGAGGAGGTCCATAAAAACCGGACTGTCCGATGGTTTAAACATCGAGGTGACGGAAGGGCTCAAAGAAGGTGATATTCTGGTGGAGAAACCTCCCAAGGAGATAAAGTAGATGAAACTTTTTATGTACATAACTCAATTTTTAAGGGACATGCGGTCCCAGAAATTGAGAACTCTTCTCACCCTTTTCGGGATCATCTGGGGAACCTCGGCGGTGGTTCTTCTATTGGCTTTTGGAAAGGGATTGCATGCTCAGAATCAAAAGAACATGCATGGTATCGGGGAGAGTATCGTGATCATGTGGGGAGGGAGAACCAGCAAGCCATATATGGGATTTGGAAAAGGAAGACCGATTCGTTTGAGAGAGGAGGATGCTGATCTTCTAAAGAGGGAGATCAGGCAGGTGGGAGGAGTAAGCCCGGAGTATTCCCGATGGAGCACCCACATGAAATACAAAAAGAATGCGGTTACCCAGAACATGGTGGGAATTTATCCTGTCTTTGGTGAGATGAGAAACATATTTGCGGAGATGGGTGGGCGATTCGTCAACAAGATCGACCTGGAGAAAAGAAAGAGAGTGGTATTCATCGGTAATCAATTGAAAGAGGATCTGTTCGGAAAGGATAAGGCCATAGGCAAATACATCATAATTGACAATGTCCCTTTTCTGGTTATCGGGGTGATGAAGAAGAAGTCTCAGGATTCCAGCTATAGCGGCCGGGACGCCAACAAAGCCTTCATACCGGCTACCACCTTTGCCGCCATGTACGGCTACAGATATATAAACGACATCATATTCAAACCAAAAGATCCCAGACAAACAGAACTGGTGAAACAAGAGGTGTATAAGGTTTTGGGCAAGAAATACAAGTTCGATCCAGAGGACAAGGAAGCCTTGATGATATGGGATACCACCGAGATGCAGAAATTCCTCACCTATTTCTTTTTGGCTTTCAGGGTTTTTCTGGTGGTGATAGGAACTTTCACCTTGATCGTGGGCGGAATTGGCGTGTCCAATATCATGCACGTGGTGGTGGAGGAGAGGACTAAGGAAGTGGGGATAAAGATGTCTTTGGGCGCCAAAAAAGCACATGTGCTGGCCCAGTTCCTTTTTGAGACATTGGTGATAACCTTCATTGGCGGCACCATAGGATTCTTGTTCTCCCTGATGGTGGTGAAGGTTTTCCCGTTACTCAAGTTGGAGGAATATATGGGGACGCCGCAGATCACCCTCCCTGCGACTTTGATTGCGGTGGGCGTTTTGGGAATTGTGGGACTGATCTCAGGCTATTTCCCGGCCCGAAGAGCGGCGAACTTGAATCCAGTACAGGCGTTAAAACTTTAGAAAATTTGCTCTCGGGAGGGTAACACCACCCTTCAGGGTGCGTTGATACAGAACGCCCAAGTGGGCGACCATCAGAACCATAGTGGAGATATTAGATGAAGGGTCTTTTGATCTTCAGGCTTTTTTTGCGGGACTTAAAGAAACAGAGGAAAAGGATCACCCTGACCATAATGGCAATAACCTGGGGTACCATCTCCATCGTAATGCTTATGGCTTTTGGAGAAGGACTCAAAAGGTCGCTGAATAAAGCCCGTCACGGCATGGGAAAGGACATTGTGGTCATGTGGGGAGGTCAAACTTCCCTTCCATATCAGGGGCTGGGTAAGGGAAGAAGAATTCGCTTCATGGATGAGGACGTGGAACTTTTGAAAAAGAAAGTGCCGGAACTGGAGGCGGTAAGCGGTGAATACGCCAGATGGGGAGTGTCATTAACTTGCAAAAAAAATACCGTCTCAGAACACGTTACCGGAGTCTATCCCTCCTTCGAGGACATGAGAGCGCACTACCCCCAGATGGGTGGAAGATTCCTAAATGCTTTGGACATGCAGCATAAGAGAAGGGTCGTTTTTTTAGGAAACAAGCTCAAAGAGAGATTGTTCGGAAAAGAGGACGCTGTGGGCAAAACCATCATCATAAACAACATCCCCTTTACGGTTATAGGTGTGATGATAGAGAAGATGCAGATGGGAATGTATGGGGGACCGGATTGGGACAAAGCCACCATCCCGGCAACCACTTTTAAAGCCATCTTCGGGCATAAATACCTAAACATTATCGTCTACCAACCCAAAGACCCCCTGCAGATCGAAGCAGTCAAAAAGAAGGTCTCCAAGGTTATGGGGGAAAAATTCAGATTTGATCCTGAAGATACCGAAGCCTTATGGGAGTGGGATGTAATTGAGGGACAGAAGGTATTCAACAAGGTCTTAATGGGCTTTCAGATCTTCTTTGGAATTCTGGGGGGGATGACGCTTTTGATCGCCGGGGTGGGGGTGGCAAACATAATGTATGTGGCGGTCAAGGAGAGAACCAGGGAGATCGGAATAAAGATGGCGATGGGAGCGAAACGGCTTCACATCATGAGTCAGTTTCTATTAGAATCCTTGATCATCACCATCCTGGGAGGAGCACTGGGAGTTGCTTTCTCGGTGATACTTGTCAAAATTTGGGGTGCTGTTCCGGTGCAGGCGGACTGGATGCAGTGGCTGGGCAAACCCACCATCTCGCTTCAGATCGCAGTGATCACCTCGCTGATTTTAGGAGCCATCGGGATGCTCTCCGGGATTTTTCCTTCCCGCAAGGCAGCCAGCGTGAATCCGGTGGAATCCCTGAGGTATGAATAGAACCTATAAGAGCAAACATTTATGTTTTTTGAAAATTTCATTAACGGAGTTTGACATTACTGAAGAAGAGACTCATGCCAACGATAGGGGCAGGAATTCATCTCCTGTTGGATCCAAATTTGGACCACCGCTTCCTGCCAGCAAGGATTAAAGTGCATTAGGAAAAAAGATAAGATAAAATGAACGTCAGACGGTGTGAAAATCTATATTTTGGTAGCTTGCGAAATCAGAACTTACGCCACCTAAAGGTTGCGGCTACCACTTAGAAACATAGCTTTTACAAAGCCTGAAGTTGCGTGAGATTGAGGTGAATCCGATGATAAAGATGCAAAAGATACGAAAGGTTTATTCCACAGGAAAAGTTGAGGTGGAGGCTTTAAAGAAAATCGACTTAAAGATAGGTGAAAATGAATTTATCTCCATCATGGGTCCCTCCGGCTCAGGAAAATCCACCTTGATGAACTTGATGGGTTGTCTGGATACTCCCACCTCTGGGGAATATTTCTTAGACGGGCAAAAGGTGGAAAGCTTAAGACCTAATGAGCTGGCGGAGATCAGAAATCAAAAGGTGGGCTTTGTGTTTCAAAGCTTCAATCTACTTCCTTACGCCACCGCCTTCGAAAACGTGGAGGTGCCTTTGATCTTTGCGGGCATGCCATCCAGGAAAAGAAAAAAAAGGGCGGAGGAGCTTTTGGAACAGGTGAGTTTAAAAGACCGGGCTGATCATAAACCCACCGAGCTTTCCGGTGGCGAGATGCAGAGGGTATCGATTGCTCGCGCCTTGGCTAATCAACCCCGTCTGATCCTAGCGGATGAGCCCACCGGAAACTTGGATTCGGTCTCAGGAAAGGAGATAGTTGATCTGTTCGAGGATCTATGGAGGCAGGGACACACCATCATAGTCATCACCCACGATACCGAAATATCCAGCAGAACCAAGCGCATCATAAAGCTAAAAGATGGGTTGATAGTAGACGGTCAATAGTTTTCCCTTCCCGCTGGCGTTTTTCGCCAAAGGAGACGAGCGGGGAGTAAAGGATATCCGCCTGAAGCAGAAACCTTATTCCCTCTCTATCCTTCGACATTGAGCCTCAGGACGAGGTATAAGGTTGAAAATAGAATAGGACAACCAGCGAAGTCGAACCGGGAAATGGAAATTCGTATGAATGCTTCGCAGGGGGAGAGAAGGGGAGGGGTTCGCAAACTACAAGTTACTTTATCCTGAGGTTAATGATCTGAATTTTCTTAATATGAAAGGTAGGGCAGATAGACTGTTACCAGCCCACGATTTCCTCTAAGTTTTTATTTAGCTTTTCCACCATCTTGCGATATTCTTCTCTTTTAGCTTTCTCTTTTTCTATTATCTCTCGGGGTGCTCTTTTGAGGAAATCACCATTGGAGAGTTTCTTGTTGGTTTTCTCTAAAAGCCGAGTGACCCTGGCGATCTCTTTTTCTAACCTCATCCGCTCCTGTTCTAAGTCGATCAAATCCTTCAAGGGAACGAATATCTCGGCACCCTTTATCACCGCGCTGGCGGCGTGATCGGGTTTGGTGATCCTGATTCCGATTTTGAGATCTCCTACCCTGCCCAGATTTTTGATATGATCCTGGTTATCTTCCAGTGTCTTCTGTAGGTTCTTGCTGTCCACCTTGATCAGAACGTCTGCCTTTCTAACTGGGGGCACGTTCATCTCCGATCTGATGTTTCTTATGGAGGTCACCACGTCCTGCACCCTCCTTAGGGTTTCCTCCAAATTTTCGTCGATCATTTCCTCCTGGCAGCCGGGCCATTTAGCCATCAAAAGCGAAGGATGATTTCCTTCCGTTCCCCCGTTATACAGATGATGCCAGATCTCCTCAGTTATGAATGGAGCAAAGGGGTGAAGCAGTCGGAGTATGTGATTGAGCACCAGATGAGCCACCTTTTGGGCAGTCTGCTTGTCCTTTTCTGCTTCTGGCAGACTGAGCCTTTGCTTTATCATCTCCACATACCAGTCGCAGAAATCGTGCCAGATAAAATCATACAGCGATTTCACCGCGCTGTTGAATCTGTAATCCGTCATTAACTCGGTGGCCTCACTGATCGTGCGATTCAGCCGGCTTAGAATCCACCTGTCCTCGAGCCTGCCCTCCTCTTTGTCAAATTGGGATTTCGTCTTTGGGGTAAACTCCCCCGAAAGGCTTGCCATCACAAATTTGGATACGTTCCACAGCTTGTTGGCGAAGTGTTGGCCCACCTGAAAGGTCCGGCGAGCGATGAGGGTGTCCTGCCCTTCGGGAGTTACCAGCATCATGGTGGTTCTTAAAGCGTCTGCTCCGTATTGATCTATTATCTCCAGAGGATCGATTCCATTTCCCAAAGATTTGCTCATCTTCACCCCATACTCATCCCGCACCGTTCCGTGAATGTACACATCCGAGAAAGGCTCTTTCCCCATAAACTCATATCCCGCCATCACCATGCGCGCCACCCACAGGAATATGATTTCCGAGGCGGTGAAAAGTGCTTTGGTGGGATAAAATCTTTCCAGCTCAGCAGTCTTTTTGGGCCAGCCAAAGGTGGAGAAGGGCCAGAGCCAGGAGGAAAACCAGGTGTCCAGCACATCCTCATCCTGCTTTAGATTTTTACTTTTGCACTTAGTGCATTCAGAAGGAGTGGTTTTAGCCACTATGGTCTCATTACAGTTCAGACAATACCACACCGGAATACGATGCCCCCACCACAGTTGCCGGGAAATGCACCAGTCTCTGATGTTCTCCATCCAGTGCATGTAAGTCTTGGTCCAGCGCTGTGGATAGAATCTCACCTTGCTGGTTTTTACCGCCTCAATGGCTGGCTCGGCTAAAGGTTTCATCTTAACAAACCACTGCTCGGAAAGATACGGCTCGATCTCCGTTCCACAGCGATAACATAAAGCCACCGGCACCCGATAGGGTTCGATCTTCTCCAAAAGCTTTTTCTTCTTAAGTTCAGCTACTAAAGCTTCCCGGCAGGCATATCTGTCCATGCCGGCGAACTTCCCCGCATTCTCATTCATGCTCCCATTGGGATTCATCACGTTAATTTGTTCTAAGTTGTGTCTCTGTCCTATCTCGAAATCATTAGGATCATGAGCCGGGGTAACTTTCACCATCCCGGTACCAAACTCCGGATCCACAAAATCGTCTGCCACGATCTTAATCTCCCGATCCAGGATGGGCAGGATGGCGGATTTGCCTAAAAGCTTTTTAAATCTTTTATCTTTGGGGTGGACCGCCACCGCAGTATCACCCAGCATGGTTTCAGGTCGGGTGGTGGCTACGGTGATGTATTCATCCGATCCTTTGAGTTTATACTTTATATACCATAAGGAGCCGTCCTTTTCCTCCCTTTCGGTTTCATCATCGGAAATGGAGGTCTGGCAACGAGGGCACCAGTTGATGATCCGCTTTCCCCGATAAATCAACCCCTTGTTATAAAGATGCACGAAGACCTCCAGCACCGCCTCGGAGAGCCCTTCATCCAAGGTAAATCTGGTTCTGTCCCAGTCGCAGGAACAACCGATTCTTTTAAGCTGGTTTAGTATGGCATCTCCGTTTTTACTTTTCCATTCCCAGGCAAGTTTCACAAACTTCTCTCTTCCCAACTTCTCCTTTGAGGAACCCTCTTTAGCCAGATTCTTTTCTAAAATCACCTGGGTGGCGATTCCGGCGTGATCCGTTCCGGGGAGCCACTCCGCCTCATACTCCTGCATCCTTTTCCATCTTATCAGAATGTCCTGCAGGGTGTTGTTCAGAGCATGTCCTAAGTGAAGCACATCAGTCACGTTAGGAGGGGGGATCACCACGCTGAAGGTCTCTTTCTTGCTGGTCACATCTGCATGGAAAAATCCCCTCTTAAGCCAGAATTGATACCATTTATCCTCAGTCAGCTTGGGATCGTAATGTTTGGGCAAATCGTTCAACTTCATCAACCTTTTTCCTCCTGGATTACCCATACGGTTCATACCTGCTTCGATCTACGATAATAATAAAACCCTGAATCTATGTCAAGCCAAATGGAATTGGAAAAATTAACTTATCAGGGTTCCATTATGTTTATATTGAGCTTAGCTCTCCAATGTTTGCCCTTATTTAAAGATTGTCGGCATCTTTTCTAAGAGGAGAAAACTTAAAAAATTAAGGGCAAACAAATGGTTGACTTTTGAGGGGAAATGGGCTAACATAATGAATAAAAAAAAGAGACTGGCGAAAAAAACTGAAGATGTGCCAGCTCTACACTCATGTTTGCGTGAGAACACAGATGGAATTTTAAATCCTCTTGACATGCTGCTGAGGAGAACATGACCGGGATGGACGGACATTTGGTTCGCCAACAACCAGTTAAGCGAAAGAGGGGTGCCAGTATATCTCTATAGGTGCTTAAATATTGCCAATAGCTTGAGGAGGAGGTAATATGATCGAATGGGACGACTATTGGAGAAAGTATTCAATATCCAAGGCGGAGAGATGGCTGATTTTGGAGCGGGATAAGATAATAAATTTTTATTTAGACAAGATAAATTCATCAAAAAAAGAGGTCATTGAAATAGGATGTGGCTATGGTTCTAATATCAAACTGATAAAGGAAGGTAGAGACGACGTAGAATGTCATGTTCTGGATAACAGCAGTGTTGCCATTGAAATGATAAAAGAAGAGATTCCCAATGCCTTTGTGGCCGATTGCAGGAACACGCCTTTTGTTAATAATAAATTTGGTCTCATCTATAGTGCTGGATTGATGGAACATTTCAAAGACGAGAAACCTTTTTTGAAAGAGATGAAGAGGATCTTGAAAGATGATGGTTATCTAATTACTTTTATTCCGGCAAGATACTCATTATGGAAGCTCTATCAGTTGCTTCATTTTGGCAGGTGGAAGCATGGATATGAAAAATCTTATACTTATGATGGGCTAAAATCACTTTTTTCCAATAATGGGTTTAGTGTAGTAAAGATTGTAGGACTTGACCCTTTCAGCATCAATGGCTTTATAATGAAGTTATTTAACATTTCGTTTTCCCCTATCATCAAAAGATCCATGGTAAGAAGTGGATATACCGAACTTTGTGTAATAGCCCAAAAGCTTTCTTCTTCGGTGGCATCTGCTAAGAGTTGAATTTGTCGGAAAAAATCCTTAAAGATGTTTTGATAAACTCGCCACTACAGGGGCAAGGAAATGCACAAACAACCTGATCTTCAGGATATTCGATCAGCACATCAACGAATTCGTCCTTATATCCTTAAAACTCCCGTTCTGACCTGCACTGCACTAAATCGAATGGTTGGAGCAAAGCTTTTTTTCAAATGTGAGAATTTTCAAAAAGGGGGTGCTTTCAAATTTCGCGGTGCTTGCAATGCCATATTTTCCCTATCTGATGAGGAAGCTTCTCACGGAGTTGTGACCCACTCATCTGGTAATCATGCAGCGGCACTGGCGCTGGCAGCATCGAAACGCGGAATTGCTGCTAGGATAGTGATGCCTTCTACCGCTCCCCCAATCAAAATCGCTGCGGTGAAAGGCTATGGTGGCATTATCACCTTTTGTGAGCCAAGTCAAGAGTCGCGAGAACACACAGCAGAAAAGATTGTAAAAGAGTCAGGCGCAATACTCATCCATTCTTACAACGACTATCGGATCATCGCCGGACAGGGAAGTTCCGCATTAGAGTTGTTAGAAGAGATTCAAGACCTTGATTTTATCCTGGCTCCTTTGGGAGGAGGTGGATTGCTGAGCGGAACTGCAGTTGCCGCCAAGGGGCTGAATCCAAAAATAAAGGTGATCGGATGTGAACCCAAAAACGCCGATGATGCCTACCGTTCCATAAAAGCGGGACATATCATACCCTCTGATTACCCGAATACTATTGCCGATGGTCTGAGAACGTCTTTAGGCGATAAAACCTTCCCCATTATCCGGGATTTAGTCGACGAAATCTTGTTAGCCACAGAAGAAGAAATTATCACTGCCATGCGACATATCTTCGAACGGATGAAAATCGTTGCAGAGCCATCCGCGGCAGTGCCACTGGCCGTGTTACTTTCTAATCAACTCGATGTGGCAGGCAAGAAGGTCGGTGTTATCCTCTCCGGCGGCAACGTGGATTTCAGCGGATTCTTCGAAGCGCTACGCTGAGGGGCCTATCGTTGGTAGCGGAGACCTCCAGACGGATCTTCG
>Ga0111202_170_pt1 | contig 15019 bp, 13 predicted proteins | sample DeeMarSWOR324_28_FD_80372 | JGI IMG/M metagenome (GOLD analysis project Ga0111202, IMG submission 80372) | candidate division Zixibacteria bacterium SM23_73_3 | reverse complement strand
CGAGGCGAACCCTGAACTGTATGGTTCAGGGCAAGCTCGGAAACTCCATTTTTTACAAGGTCTTCTACTTCAATGGAGTGAAGCTGTTTACGATTTTAACTTCCCACCTCTCCTGTGGCTCCAGGGTAATCTTCCAGTTGGGGAAGAGAACCAGACTCTGCTGAACTCTTTCGAATCCTTCTTCGGATAATGAGACGGTATAGACGGGAAAGCGCCAGAGTTGGGATTGTCCGGTTTTGAATCCTGCGGAGCGGTCAAGCTTGAAATTTATATCCAGCTTAAGATGATCGTCTCTTATTCCAAATTCCGTGCACCTATTTGTATTGCCCATCCCGGCCAATTCTTTGGTTTTAACGTCATGATCTTTAATGTAACAGAAGCTTTTTTCATCCTCATCCCACGGGATGGCAAAGCCGAATTCAATCCCGAACCATAGGTTGATTCTCGCCGGATAATTATTTATCAAAAGATAGGAAATGTCCAGATCAGAGCCTTTTGGTGTAAGGGAGATCTTTTTTGCCACGGTCAGGGGAGCTCTTTTGTCTCCCACCCACACGAATCCATCCCGATATAAAGTGAGGTCAAAACCTTTTTCCCCGCTCTTCATCTTATAACGATACGGCTGATTTACAAAATCCCCCTGCTCTGGATATCGACATTTGGAGAAATCCTCCAGTTTTGTCTGCTCACCTAAAAAATGATCGATCAAAGAACCACGCCGGTACCAATCATAGGTTAAAAACTTCTCCAGCCCCTCCTCCTTGGTCAGGACGAGATCGTGGATAGTGGCAACCCTTTCTTTGTCTTCGCCTTTCTTTTTTTCTTTCAACTCCAGAAGCTTTTTGTGATAACCCTCTTCTCTTCTGGTCAAGGTATCCAAAAGATTTGCACTTTTGGGCTTGAAATCCAGCTCAAACAAACTCCCCCCGGAAGAGAGGGAGAAATAAAGACCCAAAATAGGGGTATGCACTAAAAGTTCTTCTGTCCCGTCCTTGTCAAAATCGAAAACCTGGTGATCCACCCAATTCTTGGTAGTATGAGTAAGCTCATCTACAAGCTTTTCTGCTTGGATGAGATTTTGGTAAACCGCGGAACGAAGATGAGGCAGATACAGACCACCGAACACTCCATGCCAGTAAGGACAATTACACTGTCCCTTCCATAGGAGGTCTTTGGCTTTATTTAATTTGGTTTTGCTTCTCCGTTTCTGATTTTCAATTTCACTTATCTTCTGGCTCAACTTAAGCATCTTCTTATGCATGTTGTTTGCTTCGGGATACTTGGCTAAGAAGTTTCGCCAGAAGCCACCTCTTACGAAGAGGCCAAATCGTTCAAATAGATTCTGTTCTTTTAAGATATGTTCAAATTCCTCGTATTCGGTAGAAGCAGGGGCAGGCAAAGCCCATTGCATCATCTCGTGATAGGAAGCGGTAGGGAGATAAACCCTTCCTTTTGGAGGAAGTAAATTCAATGCTTCTTTCAGATGAATCATCTCTATCCAATCTGCATTGTGCTCAATTTCGTCGAAGAACCTTTCGATCCACCGTTCTTTGAAACAAAGCTCATGCGTCTGGGGCCAAACCCCGAATTTTTCTCCATCATCTCCATACACGATGAGATTTTCTCCATCCTCGGAGGCGATCTTTTTGAAGTATTTGATGGTCTCCTCCGGTTCTTTAAAGGGGATGGAGTAGCGCAGAAACTTGGAGGAGGAGAAGAGTGCCAGAAGATATCCTTCCTCCTCGGTAAGATAATAACCTAAAAGCTCTTCGTCGGTCAGGCCGGAATATTTGAAATGGGAATCGTCCACAATGGTATACCTTACCCCGGCTTCAGATAGTGGTTTGGGAAGATGGGGTTCCCAGATTCTTTCCGCCAGCCACATTCCCACTGGCTGGGTGTCAAATTCTTTCTTTAAAAATTCAGTCAATTTCTGGATCTGTCCTATCTTGTCGCCATCCGGGATGATGGTAAGTATGGGCTCATAATACCCTCCGGTAAGCATCTCCACCTGACCTTTTTCCACCATAGATCTCAGCTTGTCCAGAGTTTCCGGATGATGACTTTTTATCCATTCCAGCAGAATTCCGGAAAAATGCAAGCTGATCTTGAAGCGAGGGCGTCTTTCCAAAATTTCCAGAAAGGGGAGATAGCTGTGGATGAAAGCATGTTCAAACACATGCTCAAAATTGCCAATGGGCTGATGATTATGAATGGCGAAAGCAAATTTGATCTTTTTCATAAAAGCACCCCTGGGTATAACTTTGCCCCTCTTAATTTTGAAAGGAGGGCAAAAAATGAGGAGTGTCCACCTTTAGGCGGACCTCAAAGAAGTCCATTATGTTTCAAGTTATTATTGGTCAAGCTAAAGTCGTAGATCCCGCTTCGGCGGGGCTTTACACTCCAGTGAAGCAACTCTGAAAGCTACTTTCTCATAGATCTCCTTATTTGTCTCGGTGATAAATTCCCATACCTAAACAAACCCTTGTTTTCTGTTGCCCCGATTTTATTCACGTTCTGAAAAGCCGAAAAACCCGCTTAGAAGATGCTGATCTTCAGATATTTTTTGGGATGCTTTTTTATATCCAATATCAAAGAATCGACATCTTGGGTGGTTTTCTTAATCTGCTCATAAAGGGTGGTATCATTGAGAAGCTGTCCCAAAGTTCCCTCCCCACTTTCTATTTTGGAGCTCAGTTTCTTGAGGGAGATGGAGACGGAGTCTAAGGTGGTGGTTATGTTGTCCAGCTTTTCCGAGGCGGAACTGAAATTATCCACTGTTCTTTCGAGCTTACTTTTATTTTCTTTCACCATCTTTTTTAGCTCTGCGGAGGTATAAGACAGATCCTCAAGCGTCTGATCGAATTTTTCTTCGTTTCGATCCAGGAAGGTGATTATCTTCTGGGTGATATTCTTCAAATTCTTGATGGTTTGGATCAGCGCATCTTGAGAGGACTGAGTTCCCACCACCGCCTCCAGATGTTCTGCCAGTCGTCTGATCTGGGTAATCATCTCATCCATTTTGCCCATCACTTCCGGAATGCCCATATCATAAAATCCCCTGATTGGTTGGGAAAGATCCAAAAGGGTGTCTGAACGACCGGTTTGGATCGCAAGAAACCTTTCTCCCATCAAACCTATGTTCATTATGGTGAATTTTGCATCTTTTTTCAAAACCACGTCATTGGTCAAATTGAAGGTAACCAGGACATCCCCCTGATATAGTTTTATCTTCTCCACCTTTCCCTTGGGCACTCCGGAGACAGATACTGGGTCCCCCACCTCCAATGATCCTACATTAGGAAAAACCACTGAGTATTTGTATCGGGTCTGATCGAACCTGATTCCCTTAACCCAGATAAGTCCGAGGATAAGGATGGCGCCGGCTAAAATCACCACCAGCCCCACTCTTAGTTCTATGCTTTTATTTCTCACCTTTATCCTTTGTTTTCATGGTCTTCTTCAAATAGTCGCTTTGGTATGAAGGTTCTGTTTGTATTAAAAAGAAAAACTATACTCTGCTTCTTCTTACTCTCTTTCCCCTTCAATGAAGAGGGGTGGTGAGATTTTCAAATCAAACCAAGCCCTAAGGTCTTAAGCTTTGTTCTAACTTATAAAAAACAAAAGTTTTTTATTTCAAAGATCAACTCCATTCTACTATTAACTCAAGGTTATAGCTTCAATTTGTCGAATAATGAGGATAGGTCATGTTTTTCTGCCAGGGGAACGTCCCGGCATTCGCATTTAATCCCGGATGAGATTATTCTTTTGAAGGCAGATATCTCCTCCTGGGATAAAAAAAGATAAGGCAAGATTTTCATACGCTTTGTCTTAGAATGAACTCCCCCCACATTAACTGAATTGATCTTTATCCCTTTTTCCACCATTCTCAAAATATCAAAGGGCGAATCCACTAAGATGACAGCTCTTTCTCCTTTAAATCCGTTTTGCAGAATTTTTCCCACACCTTCATCCACCGCCAAAATAGTGGTTTTCATCTCCGGGGGAACGCAAGCCAAATATAGCTCTCTCTCCCATGGACTTTGAGCCACCTGATCATTGACCAGCACAATCCGGTTAATTTTCAAGCTGTTGCCCCAGCCCACCACCACCTGTCCATGAATCAATCTTTCGTCTACTCTATATAATATGATCGGCATTAACTTTCAGTTCTTATTCCTTTCTCCCCCTCCTGTTTGACTAAAGGTACCAACTGACTTATGGGGAGGGATGATCTCAAGGTAAAGAATTTGACCAGCATGGGCAAATTGACGCCGGTGATCACGGCAATCTTTGGTCTCTCCCCGGGCATTCCTGAAGCCACCTTTTTGGCCGTCTGCCAGCAACTTGTTCCGAACATGTCCACAAAGATCACCACCCCTTCACCGAAATTCTTTTGATTGATCCTTTTCTGTAAAGCCGAAAGCAACTCCTCCTTTCCCCGCCCGGTATTGGATAAGACCGAAAGCCCTTCCTGTTTTCCCATGATTCCTTCTAAGGTTTCTTTCAACCCGAAACAGAGGTCTCCATGAGTTAAGATTACACAGCCGATCATAAAAATGTTTCTTTTGCCCCAACCTTCGGTTTATGGTTGATTAGCGGGATGCGGAAAGGATGAATCAACCTACCTCACCTTAAAAGCTACTCAAAGTCGCTTTCCAGAAAGTCACCTACCGCCCTTCTCCGGAAGATCTCCTCGGAGAGCCTTTTCGAGAACTCTTTGGCACTGTCACGTCCGTAGACCTTCAGCATTTGATTCATGGCAATTACCTCGGAGATGACCGTGATGTCCTTTCCGGGAGAGACCGGTATCATCACCACCGGGATTTCTATTCCCAAGATGGTGGTATATTTGTCCTCTATGCCCAATCTCTCAAACTCGATTTGATCGTCCCAGTGTACTAAAGTGACCTCCACCTCTATTCTTTTCTGCATCCTGATGGCACGGATGCCGAACAGTTTTTCTATATCTATGATTCCAATACCACGTACCTCCATATGGTGTCGGAGAAGCTCATTTCCGGTTCCCACCAGAATATTGGGTGCCTTTCGGACGATCCTGATCACGTCATCTGCCACCAGACGATGTCCTCTTTCCACCAGGTCCAAAGCGCATTCACTTTTCCCCACGCCGCTTTTCCCGGTATAGAGAAGTCCCACTCCATAGACATCCACCAAGGTTCCGTGGATGGTGGTGTGGGGGGCGAATAGCCGATCCAGATACACGCTGAGGCGATTGATGAAATCAACCGTGGAAAGGCGGGTGGAAAAAACCGGCACACCTTTCTGATTGGCCGTCTCCAAAAGCTCTGGAAAGGGGGCAATCCCCTTGGTGATTACCAAACAGGGTAAATCGAACCTGAAGATGTTCTCCACCGCTTTTTTTCGTCCTGATTCGTCTCTGCCAGACAGGAAGGACATCTCTGTCTCCCCCAGAACCTGAGTGCGCTGGCTGGCAAATCTCTCTACAAATCCAGCTAAAGCCAAGCCCGGGCGATGAACCTCATTGGTGGGGATTTTTCGCTTCAGCCCATCTTCATTGGTCAACAGGGTGAGCTCTAATACATCCTTCCTCTCCCTGTACATTTTTTCAACCGTTACCATCTCCAAAGAAAAATACCCTTTCCCTTTCTCGGATCACTTACCTATTTTTTCACCCGGATAAGCCTCTTATTCTACCCAATCATCCTCCTCCAGCTCATCGTTCCCAGAAGAAACCTCTGCTTTTCTCTTCAGAGGTGAAGCTTTTTGTGCCTCTTTGGCTTTCTTATCTTTAAGTCTTTCTTTATATCTCTTTAGCTGAGCTCCCATCTTATTTATTACCTTTTCCACAGAATCATACATATCAAATGATCTATGTTTATGTTATTGAAATATCTCCCCAACTTTTCGATGTTCTTTTCCGCAAAGTCTCTTAGATCGTCAGTCAAATCAAAATGACGAGCGGTGGTTCTGATCTGCATAAAGTGCTCCTTTCAGTTTGTTTATACTGAGAAAAAGCCTGCTGGTTTAAAAAAACCAACCAGCCTGTAGTTGGCTTAAAAAAGTTTGCTTATCTTGCCTCCTGGCTTGCCTTTATTTTTCTGAGGAATTGAAAATCCAGGAGGAAGGCTGCATCTGTTGAAGGGGAAGACCCACTTCATCTTTAATCCTCTAAGAGGTTATATACAGAATAAGCGTATTTGACAAACTCAGATTGGGTTGGGATTCTTCACTTTCACAAAAAAGTTTCACCAAATCAAAAGCTAGAAAAGAAGCTCTGTCATCCATGTTTGGAAAGAAACAGATTTAAGTTGAATCGGTTGAGGGGGGGGTCACCGTCTCTTCGGCAGAATCACCTGTCTCCGTCTTTACTATCCTCTTACGGAAGCGAGCTGGCATGATCTTTAGCTCTTCTCGGTATTTGCTGACCGTTCTGCGGGCGATGTTTATCCCCTCTTTCTTAAGACGTGCATAGATCTGCTGATCAGACAAAGGAGAGGCGGGATCCTCCTGTTTGATCAAATCGAAAACAAGCTGTTTTACGTGCCGCTTGGAAAGCTCCTCTCCTTTTTCCCTAGGCACCCCGGTATTAAAGAAGTATTTGATTTCAAATATCCCCTGAGGGGTCTGAACATATTTTCCATTGGCCACTCGGGAGATGGTGGCTACGTTCATGCCAACTCTCTCCGCAATTGCCTCCATGGTGAGGGGTTTAAGATGAGAGGAACCGTGTTCAAAAAACTCCTTTTGCTCCTCCACTATCTTCTCCATCACCTTGATCATGGTGGAACGCCTTTGATTTATGGAATTCAGAAGCCAGCGGGCTTTCTCCAATTTTCCCACCAGGTAGGTTTTGGTCTCCTCTGAACTGATGGACCCTTTTTTCAGAAGTTCCCGGTAGGTGTGATTGATCCTCAAACGAGGAACGTTCTTGTCATTATGCAATACCACAAGTTCATCCCCGATTTCCTCCACGGTCAAATCCGGCACCACCGGGCTTGCCGGACGGGTGAACCTGCCCATAGCCGGTCTGGGATTTAACGTCTTTATGAAGTCCATGGCCGCTTGAACCTCTTCAAAGCTAACCCCCAAAGTTTTGGACAATTGGGTGAAGCTTTTTTTCTCCAGATTGCTCAAATGATATTTGACGATACGGAAAGCCAAGCTATCTTCAAATCCCTTCTCCTTAAGCTGAATCAGAAGAGACTCTCTTAAGTCTTGAGCTCCCACCCCGGTGGGGTCGAAGGTTTGAATGAGGGACAGTATCTTGGCAACCTTCTCCTTTGAAGTGTCCAGGGCGCTGGCTATCTCATCTGCGGAACAGACCAGATAACCATTTTCATCTATGTTGCCGATGATATACTCTCCGATTTCAGTCTCCTCTTTTTTTAATCGACTTAGATGAATCTGATCCAAAAGGTGCTCATATAAGGTCTTTTCCGAAACCGGAGTCTTCTCCAGCCTATCCTCCTCTTTTTCCCTTTCCGGTTTGAAGTAAAACTCCCCTTCATCTCTCAGGTAGTCTTCCCAGTTGATCTTATCCAGCTGAGGATCAGACTGATCTTTCTCCTCATCCGTAGAGGTGCTCAAAACCTCGTCCTGTTCCTCTGCAGTTTCCGCCTCTTCCAGAAGAGGATTGGTGGAGAGTTCATGTCGTATCAGCTGTTCCAATTTCAGGATGGGCATCTGCAGAAGCTTCAGCGACTGAATGAGTTGCGGAGCCAGTTTCATCTGTAGCTTCATTTGCATGTCCAGCTTCATAATCGCCTCATCTGAACCTAAGTTGGCTCATCTTAAAGTATTTAAGTCCGTCTTTGAGTTTTTACTCGTGAATTGATTTCATCTAAATCTGGTTCACATTATTAAGATAAACCCAAATTGCCATTTATCAAGCCTTTTTTAGATATATCGGGAGCAATCCAACTTTAGTTTAATTTGAACTTCTCCCCTAAATAGATTTTCCTTGCCTCCGGGTCGGATGCCAGAAACTCTGCGGTTCCAGATTTCAAGATCTCTCCATCACACATGATATAAGCTCGATCGGTGATGGAGAGGGTCTCCCGCACATTGTGATCGGTGATGAGTATCCCTAAGTTTTTCTCCTTCAAACGGTAGATGATCTTCTGGATGTCCTCCACTGCTATGGGATCGATTCCGGAGAAGGGTTCATCTAAGAGCATGAATTTGGGCTGGGTTGCCAGCGCCCGGGTAATCTCCACCCTTCTTCTTTCGCCTCCGGAAAGGGTGTAAGCTTTGTTCCTCGCCAGATGAGATATGTCTAACTCCTTCAACAAAGACCTAAGCCTCTCGTTTCTTTCCTCTTTGGGAATCTTTTGCATCTGCAAAATTGCCATAATGTTCTGCTCCACACTTAATTTACGAAAGATGGAGGGTTCCTGAGAGAGGTATCCGATTCCCCTGCGAGCTCTTTCATACATGGGAAGTTGGGTTATGTCTTCATGGTCCAACAGAATCCTGCCCGTCTCCGGCTTGATGAAGCCAATGATCATATAGAAGGTGGTGGTCTTCCCCGCCCCATTGGGACCCAAAAGCCCCACTATCTCTCCTTGCTCCATCTGAATGGAGACGTCATTCACCACCTTCCTTTTTTTGTAAATCTTTACCAAATTCTTCGATCCCAGTGTCAGCGAATGGTCATTCATCTAAGTCCTCTGTGATCTTTTGTGAAAAATCATTCTTTTTGTTCTGTGAAGTAAGTAAACCTTCGCCCTCGCAAATCACAGGCTATCTTTTAATTCCTCATCAGGTAACTCTTTTATCTGTCCCTTCACGTTTTTTTTGATCTTGAAATGTTTTAGCTCCTGGTCTGCCTCCAGTCCATATCCGGTGATCACGTCTTTGTCTTTGGTGATAGTGACGAAATCGTCGGTGACGATCTTGGCACCTTCCGGGTCCCATCTTAAGCTTTCAGTCTCAAGCTTCACTCCCTCATCCGTGGTCACCACCACGTTTCCCAAAGCTTCCAATTTTTGTTTTCTTTCCCGAATAAGTCCACTGTCTGCCACCAGAACTGAAGTGTGGCTTCCCTCCTTATCATACAAATCCACATGCACCTTTTTGGCTTTTTTCAAATCACGCTTCTCATACACCTCCACATATTCAGCGAAGATCGTCGCCGATCTTATCCCTTCCTGGCTGAAGGTTATGGTGGAATTCTCCATGATCTGATCGGGGACATCCACAGGAAGAGGGGGAGCATCAGATTCATCCCTGCCACAGGCACAGGTCAAAAGCAATATCAAAACAACTATCTGGATGAGTAGAGTTTTCTTCATATGCTTCCAACTTAAAGATACAAAAACATTTTCACTCGTCAAGAGATTTCGATCCGAATTTGAATCTCATTTGTCCAATTGGATCCGTAGGAAGTAGACTGACCTGTGGACATTAAGTCTTTTGAATTCCAAATAGAAACCTGGTGGTCAACTGCAATTTGGAGATGCCTTTTTCCTGAAGGAGGTGGCAAAGAGGAGAAATGAAGTTGATGATGTTGATCCACATTGGGGGTAATTTAGTAAGTAGGGGCGATTCATGAATCGCCCCTACAAACTATGATACGCTGATGCACTCCAGCTTATTTCAACAGCACGTGTTCGTCATGAACTCCTCGTCCGTGATGGAAACAATGGTAACCACTGCTCCAGGCGGGTATTCCATGGCTGGACGGCTTCACCCGCCGTTCATTTCCCGTTGGGGAAGAACACCAACGGGAAGCAAAGTCCGTGACGGAAGCCTAAATGGTAACGGACGAAGACGTCCGTTACCAACCGGGGAAAAAGTAGGGGTCGCATTCATGCGACCCCTAAAAAGCCAAATAAATTGGGCAACCACCTCTCACCGAGGGTTTGGGAACGGGATCGCCGAAGCTAAAATAAAAAAGCCCACCACAGTTCGGGGGGGCTTTTTCTTTTCAAAATTTTTCGATGTTTTTTAGTGGAGATACGCACGCAGGGATTTGCTGCGGGAGGCGTGTCTTAATCTTCGGATGGCTTTCTCCTTTATCTGTCTCACCCGCTCTCGGGTCAAGTTGAATCTGGCTCCGATTTCCTCCAAGGTCAACGCCTTCTCCGAATTCAGGCCGAAATAGAGGTTGATCACTTCCGCCTCTCGGGCAGAAAGCGAATCCAAAGCCCTTTCAATCTCCACCTTCAAGGATTCGGTCAACAGATCCTCATCCGGTGCGGGTTGAAATTCATCCTCTAGAACGTCTATGAGGCTGTTATCCTCGGAGACCGAAAACGGAGCATCCAAAGACAGATGGGTGTTGGAGATTTTCAAAGTGTCCGACACCTCCACAGAAGATAAATCCAGCTCTTTGGCGATCTCTGCCGGTGAGGGCTCTCTTCCATACTCCTGCTCCAGTGAGCTGGAGATTTTGCCTATCTTGTGCAAAGTTCCCACCCGGTTTAAAGGCAGTCTTACAATACGTGACTGCTCCGCTAAAGCCTGAAGTATCGCCTGCCTGATCCACCACACCGCATAGGAGATGAATTTAAATCCTCTGGTTTCATCAAATCTTTTGGCGGCTTTGATCAGCCCTATGTTTCCCTCGTTGATCAGATCAGCCAAGGAGAGCCCCTGGTTCTGGTAGTGTTTGGCTACCGAGACCACAAATCTCAAGTTAGCTTTGGTTAACTTCTCCAGGGCTTGCTGGTCTCCCTGCTTGATCCGTTTGGCTAATTCCACCTCCTGCTGGGCGGTGATCAAGGGAGTCTCTCCGATCTCCCTTAAATAAAGATCCAGGGATCTGTCCTCATTCCTGTATCTTCTTGTTAGCTTTGCCAATTTTTAAATCCTTCCTCCTTTCCACGGATTTTGAGATTGAAGGTTAAAATCGACATACTACTTAAGGCTTGACCGCTATAAAGAGTGGTTCTCCATCTCTATAGATTAAGAAAAGAACAGCTTTCTTCTTTTCCTTCAAGGATCTGGCCGTCTTTTGGTAGTCATCTAAATCCTCGATCTTCTGATTGTTTATTTTCACTATGACGTCACCTGAATGGAACCCTGCCTGTTCAGCCGGGCTTCCCGCTCCAACTTCTAAAACCATCACGCCCGGGTGGAATCTTACGCTCAATTGAGCAGCTAATTCCCGGGTGGACGTGTCTACCTCCAGACCCAACCATTGTTCCCTCTCCTCCTTCTCGGATGGCTTTGCCTCTGTTACAGAGAGGAACTTTTCTCTATCCGCCAATGTCAGTTTCTTGGAAAGCTTCTTCCCATCTCTTAGGATGTCGAGGCTGACCTTTTGTCCCGGACCTGCCTCCGCCACCATCATTCTAAACTTCTGGCCATCTACCACCTTTTGTCCGTTGAATCCGGTTATCACGTCACCGGTTTTAATTCCCGCTTTATCTGCCGGTGTTCCTGGCTGAACCGAACGCACCAGCACCCCTTCGGCAGAAGGAAGGTCCAGAGCGTCTGCGGTGTTTCTACCTATCTCTTGAAAACCTATTCCTAAAAAACCTCGGGAGACTTTTCCTTTCTCTATGAGATCGGGAATCACCGACTTAGCCAAGTTTACCGGGGCGGCAAAGCCTATTCCGATGTTGAACTTCATCCCGGTGGGATTGGTGATGGCGGAATTTATTCCTACCACCTCTCCATGGATGTTCACCAGAGGTCCACCACTGTTCCCCGGATTGATGGAAGCATCGGTCTGGATATAGTTTTGATACTGGGGGGTGTTTTCTGGTCCAAAATTCAAGTTTCCCCGTCCTTTGGCACTGACCACTCCCACGGTGACGGTTCGATCCAAGCCCAGTTCTGGAAAGGGATTACCTATAGCCATGACCCATTCTCCCACCCTCAAAAGATCCGAATCTCCAAACTCAGCCACGGGGAGTTCATCTTCTGCGTTAATCTTCAGTACAGCCAGATCTGTATCCTTGTCCAGACCCACCACCTCCGCCTTATGCTGACTGCCATCAGACAGCTTGACGGATATGTTGTCTGCACCAGAGACCACGTGGTTGTTGGTCAAAATATAGCCATCCTCTCTAAAGATGAAACCGGAGCCTAAACTCTGGCTCTTCTGAGTGGATGGCTTTCTTTCCGGCATCTCCCCGAAGAATCTGCGAAAGAAATCGTCAAAGGGAGAAAAATCATGAAAGAAGTCACCTTTTACCACTTTTTCGGCTCTTATGTTCACCACCGCCGGGCTCACCTTTTCCGCCACCATGACAAAGGGACTCTCCGCCCCCAAAAGAAGCTCATTCGTTGATCCGAAAAATTGATCTACACCCCTTCTTGGGTCCTCTGAAGACGTGGTTGCCTGAAGGGCGCCTGAGGAAAAAGACCACTTTAAGCCAGAGGCAAGGAGTATGCCCACCCCTACGAAAATCAGTGCAAAAAGAGAAAAGACAAAAAGCTTTTTCAATTTGAAAAGCAATTCACTATCTTTCAAATCCTTCTCTCCAGAAATCTTGTGAATTTTTATTGATAAGACCCTGTGCCCCGGGTGTCGAGAAGAAATCTACACTATTTTTTAGCGAACCTGAATTTCGATTTAACTTCAACTTAACTTCTTAGGTTTTCCTGTCCCTGCAAAAACTTGCAGACAAAACGCAACATATTATACGCTCAAACTTCAAATCTGTTGCAGTCCCGATTAAAAAAAATAGAATTTCATCAAATTCTGCCCCAAATAGGCTGGCAACTTTGATAAATGAGGTTTTTTTCATCGCGGGTGAGCCTGAGATATTCAGATTCGGTTAGACTGGATTTCCTCCAGTTTTTTGGCAGAATGTTCTTGCCAAGATACGGTTCCAAGATTCCGGACCCCAACTTAAGTTAGGTTCTGGCAATAATTTTTTGTAATTTTCGGCTGTGACCGGCTCATTATGCCAGGCGATTTTTATCTCAACGATTTGCAGGTTCTGCCTTCTTTGTCAAATTCGTCTTTTTTTCACTTGACCTGAGCAGTTGCCGATACATATAATAACTTCGTATAAAAGAAAATGCGTACATTCAAAATCTTCGATAACGAAATTTAAAGTTTTTAGGAGGCCATATGAAGAAGTCGGTATTTTTTGTTTTTCTCCTTTCTGGATTTTTGTTTTTTTGCATAAACATGATGCATCCTGATGCGGCATCGGCAAAGGATGATCGAAAAACGCTGAAGCTTTTCCAAGATTTACAGGGAATAATCATCTCCGTATCCAATACCATCAAACCCTCGGTGGTGCACATTGAGGTAGTGAAGAAGACCGGGCAGATTAAATATAAATCCTTAGCCTCCGGCTTGGTGGTGGACAGAAAGGGCTTTGTTCTCACCAACGACCATGTGGTGGATGATGCCATGAGCATAACGGTAACCCTTCCCAGCAAGATCGAGTATCCGGCGGAGATCATCGGTACGGACAAACAGACCGATCTGGCTTTAATTAAGATAAAGACTGAAGAGGAGCTTTTGGTGGCGAAGTTAGGGAATTCGGATGAGGTGGAGGTGGGGGAATGGGTTATTGCAATAGGTAACCCCTATGGATTCGATCGCACCGTCTCATTCGGCATCGTCAGCGGGAAGGGGAGGGTGCTTCATAATTTGCCCATCGCAAATCAGTTGATAAACGACTTTATCCAAACCGACGCCGCCATCGATCCGGGCTCGTCCGGTGGACCCCTGGTGAACCTCAAAGGAGAGGTGATTGGCATAAACTCCATTGGATTCGGTAGGGGTCAGAGCTTCACCATCCCCATAAACATAGCCAATGAGGTAAAAGACAAGCTACTGGCAAGTGGCACCATCCAGCGAGGCTGGATCGGCATAGCCATCCAACCCTTAAGTCGGGACTATGCCCGATATTTTGGAAATCCCCAACTGGAGGGTATTCTGATCTCAGATATCATTGCCGACTCACCCGCTCAAAGAGCGGGCCTTCTGCCGGGTGACATAGTAGTTGAATATAACGGAGAGAAAACGATGGCGGAAAAGGAGGAGGATCTAAATAAGTTTCAGGTTTTGGTTTCGCAGAGCGAAGTGGGAAAACCTGCCCGTCTGAAGATTGTCAGAGAAGGTGTGGACACCAGTATTTCTGTGGAGATCTCCATGCAGCCCAAGGTGAAGGCAGATGAATTTGAGACCGTCTTCGGTTTCACCGTAAAGGAGATCACCGACGTTATATACCGTCAATACATGCTGGAGGATAAGGAGGGGGTGATGGTCTCCTTCGTGGAGGTGGGAGGAGCTGCCAGCACAGCCCTGTTAGAGGAAGAGGACGTGATTAAAAAGGTGGAGGATTTCGAGATTAAAAATTTAGATGACTTCAAGAAAAGTCTGGATCAAGTAAAGGATAGAGAGCGAATAATGTTGACGGTGAAAAGAGGAAAGAACCTAAGATTCGTTTTGCTGCTCCCCAAACAAGAGGAAAAAGGGGCCACACCTTAGAAGGATGGGACAAAGCCTCCGCCGCCGGGGGCGGACCCAAGACTCTTGTGGTTGAAATAAAAGTTTGCATTCTTTGGTGAGTTGTTGACATTTCGATGTCGGCACCGGACTTACTGGCGTAACTGACGTTACTGCCAGATGGGACGGGGGTTGTACGTCTGTCCGCCAGAAAGGGGCGGCGGTGTAATCCTTCAGGTCAGGCCTTTCCTTCGACACTGAGTCTCAGGACGAAGTGCAGGACAAGCCCCCGCGCCCCAACAGGATGTTTCGATGTCGGCACCGGGCTTACTGGCGTTTCTGGGCTTTCTGGCCTTTCTGATGTTCATTTTTGAAAAATTTTCATCATCTGTAATCATGTGCTCACCTTTATACCGTTTTTACTCAGAGGGATAGGTGTATCCGTTCATAAGGTGATAATAGGAGAAAGGCGATCGCAAAAGGCTTTTTCTTTGAATATGAGCCTTATTCCGTCTCATATAACTCTCCTTGATAACAGGGGAGCTATCTCGATCACCATAAAAATCGTAGTGAAATTGCCTTTTGGAGAAGTTACTAAGGGGAGCATATAATTGTTTACACCCCCCCCTTTAGAAAAGGGGGCTCTACGAGACGAGTTTAGAACTTTTTTTA
>Ga0111202_153_pt1 | contig 15197 bp, 12 predicted proteins | sample DeeMarSWOR324_28_FD_80372 | JGI IMG/M metagenome (GOLD analysis project Ga0111202, IMG submission 80372) | candidate division Zixibacteria bacterium SM23_73_3 | reverse complement strand
GGCAAAATATTGTGCCATATCAAGCGATGAAACTGTGATCGCCTCCACCCCAACATCTCTAAACCAATTCCCGATCTCGCCTGATTGGTGCGTTTTGAAATGCGACCGGAATCTGACGCCGGCAGCTTTTGCCTTCCGCGCCATCTTTTCGATGTTTTTCATCACTCTTTTCTTGTCGAGAAGCAGAGTGGGCTTGACAATTTCGAATCCAAGCTCATTGGATTTCATCTATCATCATTGGATTTCATCTATCATCACCTTTCCGCCAGGGGACGCTGAGATCTTCGGGTCTTCGCCAATATCTATCACTCGGGCGTGAACTCGGTCAGCGGGGCGATCGTCTTCCTGAGCAAAATCTCGGAATGCCCCGAGACAATGAAATTCCTCAACTCACCAATTGCTTCGTAGCCAAGTTTTTTGTATAGCTTCTGGGCTTTCTTGTTGAATGACGACACACACATGAAGACATTGGGAGTTACTCTGAATATCCTGTCCTCGGCAAACTTCACCAACTTGCTTCCAATACCCTTGTTTCTCCATTCGGGTTTGACACTTACCGTCTGGATAAAACCTATGAAGGGACCACGCATCTGTAGGATCATGAAACCAACGATTTGGTCCTTCAACAGTGCTACATAGACTTCTCTCGCCAGATCAGTTAACATCTTCAAGCAAAGGTCGTAATCTCTGCGCAGAGTTATCCACGGCTCTGAGCTAGACATGAGCCGGGCACATTCGCGTGCTTCTTTCGCGTTGCCTAGTTTTCGCACCTCAAGACTGATGCTCTCACGGTTTTTCATGGTCGAAAGTGCTCTGTTTATCCGGTTTTTTGATCCTGCAGAAACTTCTTCACATACACAGATTCGAATTCCTCTGCAAGTATATCCATCAGGATAACGTCGAACTTCTTTCCGCCGATGATCCTTGCTTGTCTTCTTCTTCCTATCTCTTTGAAGCCTACTTTCCTATAACAGTTGACTGCTCGCTCGTTAAAAGAAAACACGCCAAGCATTATGTTGTTCAAATTAAGTAGGTTGAATCCATAGTCAAGCAGCAGTTTCGTCGCATCCTGACCGTAGCCTTTATTCCAGTATGCTTTTTCACCGATAGCAATCCCAAGCATAGCTCTTCTGTCAACCTAATCCATGCCAAAAAGCATACAACGTCCGATAAGCTTATCTGTTTCCAGTTCAATTATACTAAAGACATGGCTCTTCTTTTTTATGAGATCACTTATGGTTTCCTTAGTTTTGTCAAGAGAAAAAGGGGTATAGGCTTCCTCTCCCATCGGAATAGTCACTTCCAGATCGTTGTCCCATTCGGTCCATTTTTCAGCATCTTCTAAACTGGGAGGCGACAGATAACATTTTTCACCAACCAATTTTTTGTAATAGGTCATGATTGCTCCATTCTTCTTAATGCTTCGGGAATAGTCCCGAGATCCCGCCAAAGGCGGGGGAATTCCCGTAGCTAAACCTAATCGGTTTTTCTAATACGCATACATCATAAAAAGAAATTTTAAATCTTTTATATCAACTCTTCAGCATCCTTTCTCTAACCATTTCAATGGGAATGGTCCCGTAGCTTAAAAGCTGGTCATGAAATTTCTTTAAGTTGAAAGCTTTCCCTTTTAGCTTTTTGAAATCATCCCGTAATTTCAAGATCTCCATTTTGCCCATGGCGTAGGTCATGGGTTGGGTGGGAGTGTAGGTATATCGTTTGACTTCGGCAACGGCGTTAGTCTTTTCTAATTTTGCAACCTTCACAAGCATTTCCACCGCTTTATTAAAACTCATCCGGTTGGTGTGCAGGCTGGCATCGATCACCACCCGACAAGCGCGCCAGAGCTGATCCTTCAGTTGAAGCAGACGGGTTTCTGGGTTGGTGTAGAATCCTTTCTCATACATCAATTCCTCACAGTAAAGCGCCCACCCTTCAGCAAAGAGTGAGGTCCAAAATTGACTCCTGACTTTGGATTTTATCTTGTTGGAATGGACCAGTTGAAGATGATGGCCAGGATAAGCTTCATGTAAAGCAGTTAGAACCGCTCCATACGAATTGTGTCCTCGTAATTGTTCCTCTTGTTGCTTAAGTGGTAGCTTCTCATTGACCGGTGTCACCCAGAAGAACCCTCGTTGCCTTTTTTCAAATGGGGCGGGAGGCATGTATGCGCCGTAAGGAATGGTATTTCTCTGAAAAACCGGAGTTTCTACTACTGACAGACTCTCGCCCTTGGGGATGGTGACCAAGTCTCTTTTCTTGACAAAGTTTCTGGCTCTTGCCATCTCCTTTGTATAGAAGTAAAGTAGATTTTTTTTGGTGGGATGCTTCTTTTTCAGATCATCCACAATCTTTGTCCAGCTCTTTTTAGGGTTTATCTTTCTAGCTAACAATCTCATCTCCGCCTGAGTCTGTTTGATGATTCGGTTTCCCATGGATAAAAGATCATCTGCGGTGTATGGGAGTTGATGGTGGACGGATAAAAGAAAATTGAAAAACTCCCCTCCTATGGCGAAACGTCCTTTGGACTTGGGAAGAAGTCGCTTTTTGAGAAACTCTTCGTAATCGTCAAAAGCTGAAAGCGCCTTTCGATTGGCGGCTAAAAGCTGCTTTTTGAGGCGAGGCACTTTTTCGGCAAACAGGGGAACCATCTGGCCGAAGAATTCCTTTCCACTCGCAGTCGTCTCAATGGCGACTTTAGTCCATATTCTGGGTATGTCTCTTCCTCTGCTTAGATTCTCCTGTCCCTCTTTCATTAGACGAGGAACCTGCCTCAATCTTCTCAAAAGGGATTTCATTCTGCCCTTTAATGGTGCAAAATCACGCATGATCAAAACGTAACAGCCCATCAGAGCGGTATACGGATATACCAGAGCATGCCGCCTTAACCAGCGTAGCTTCTCCTCCTCTGCGATCTCCACTCTGAGAGCGTCCCGCAACATTCTCCAGTCCATCTGTTCATCTATGGAAAGTTTTGCTTTTTTCGATTTCCTCTTGCGGTCAACAGAGAATCCTTCCAGTTTCCTCAAGTATTCTTTGGTCTTCCTGAGGTATAATCTGCGCAACTTCGGGCTGGTCTTATCCAGCTTGTCATCATATTTATGGATTCCCAAAAAAGTTGCCTCCACCGGTTTTTCCTTCCAACCGAACTCCAGAATCTCATTTATCAGCTTGTTAAATTCCTTGTTCATTCTATTCCTCCTTAAAATTGATTTTCATTCTCGATAAGTTATGGGAAAAAAACGGGTGCCACAAATGGCGTCCCCACGATCTATCCTTTCTCTTTGATGATAACGACCCTTTGATCCTGCTCAAATATCTGATTCAAAAAACTCTTTACATCTTTGTATGAACTGGCCGGAACTATCAACTTTTTGATGATAAACGTGCGTGTGTAGATGATCAAATTGTCTTGAGTTTTGTATTCAGTGCGAAATTCTCCAAAATCATTTTCCAGATGAATTGACTCAGGCATTTCTGTTATTTCATAAGAAGTTGGTATGTTTATAACCACACTGTCCATGTCCGTTTTGACCTGATCAAACATGATGGGGAAGATTCGGGTGGGCTCGGAGAAATCTTTTGCGGTTTCATCCCGATTCAAAATGTTAGGATTCAGATATAGCACGCCGTCCACTTTCTGCACGTAATAGGCAGAATGAAATCGGCAGTAAATCTTTAAAGCTTCCTCATAGTTGTGAAAATCACCAAATTGGCAGGAATCCAATATAGCCCCAGGGCAATATTGACAAATCTCTTTTGCAAGATAATCTTTTTTTTCCAGGATGGTTTGACTGCGAAGCAGATTTTTTATTCCTGCACTTCTGTGAATAGAAAAAATCTCCCGGGATTCGCATTCGATGCTTCCATCCGTTGTTAGCTTCACATGGGTAACCCGCTCCTTTAGGTTTCCGGAATAATCCACGAACGGCGTCTGGATGAGCTTTCCATCCGAATCTTGAATCAACAATCCATCAACTTTTTGGTATTGCGATGATACACAATTCAAACTGTTTGTCCCATAATATGGATCCAGCCATAATTCTTCTCCATCGACATCCACCTTCAACAGCAGGTGAGTGAACCAATCTAACATGGGAATGTCTGGCAGGTCCAGCACCATTTCCCTGTTTGGTACCAGCACGGGTGTGGATTCAATTTCCAACGACTTTAACAGAGCGTATAATATTCCGCTTACCTCGGCACTGCTACCCACCTGTCGATTAAAGATCGTTTGAGCTTGATCAAAAATGGAGCGAGAAGGGAAGTCTGCCTTGAAATGGGACTGCACAAAATGGAACACCTTTTCAATCTTCTCTTTTTCTGTTGTGCAATCTTTGGTGAGACTTTTGGCGAGTTTTTTCATCTGATCGATTGGGGCAAAATGTGTGTTTATGGTCTCAAAATACCATCGGGAGATATTTTCCCAGGATGCTACAAGTTCCTGGTTATCCTCTGAGGCGGTGATAGAATAAGCTAAACCGGGAGAGTAGTGAAATAATGGGGGCATATAAGCTTCCGTCTCCCGGGCAAGCAGATTCCTTTTGGCGAAAGTATAGAGAGCCGTTCCTTCCGAATGGACGGGGATCTCTTTTGCGGTATCGAGTATCCCGGGTGGACTATCATAAAAAATCATCTGAAGATCTTTGGGAACGATCAGATTGAATCGGGAAAGAATGGTAGGCTCCTCACTTTGAAAATAACGGATACCGGAAAGGGGATATTTCCTCGATCTGTATATGATCTCGTAATGGATCAGGCAATCGTCCTCAATGCCCGGAAGAGTAAATTTCTTTCTTTTGAGATCTTTTGACACTAAGATTTCATGGATGTCTTCCGCTTTCAAATCGATTATAGTTCCGTCTTTTCTTTTGGTTCTTCCTCTTACCTCCATTGATTCATTTTTTCTGTAATAGGGAGAAGTGATCTCGGTATATTCGTATCCCCGCCGATTGAAAATCTTCATGACCACTACCTTCACTTCCGTCTTGTCCTCCACATAAAAAATGTCCTCATCCAAAAGGTAAATTGCACCAGCGGTGGGGTAATCAGAGGAGGACGGAATTTGATTATCGGGAGGAAATGATCTGATCCAACCAGTGGGGAGCTTCTCCACCCAATTATCTTCGGCGAAAATGGATTTTGGGCAACACAGAGAAAATACGATTAAAGCAATAGCAATTTTTTTCTTATGTATAAGACTCATTTGAAAATCTCTGTAGTGTCTTAAATACCCTTAGCACAGCCTGAAGGTTGCGGCTACCATTTCTTTCTTCAGGCATTTTTTTGCAGTATAGACCTCTCCCCCTCGGTCCCCCTCCCCACAAAGTGGAGATGGGGAGAAAGGGGGGTAAGGTAAAACACGTGCTTGGACTCTCAGCTGATTAAATTGCCATATCTACTTATTTGTTTCACCCGTGCTACGTTTCCTTTTCAATATTATTCGCTTATTGTCCTCTCCACTCGCCTGATGGTAAAAATATTTTAGCTGGCCGTATTCTGCCACCGGAATAAAAAGCTCTTTTCTAACAAACACTCTTTTATGAACGATTTTGTCTTTCTCAACTTTATAAATTGATTCAAACAGGCCAAATGGCTCATCCAATCGAACAGCTCCTGGCAGGTGCTCGACCTGAAATTCCGCGGGGATCTGTAACGTGACTTCATCTACATTTATGAATTTATAATCGAAGACAACAGAAGAAACTCTTTGTTTATGGGGAAACATCAAATTAAGATAATTCTGAGTGTTGAGATTAACAGGAAGAAACAACCTTTCTTGTTGCTCTACCCCGAAGCCTCCTGCAACGAAGCTCGCTTGAATAAAGATATTTGAATCCTTCTCTTCAAAATTATTGAATTCATACTTCACAAGAAAGGGATCCACCAACCAGAAACTTAAAAATCCGGTCAAAGCTTTTCTTCTTCTTTGGGGTTTTAATTCGGCCAGAGAAGCCCTGAAGGCTAATTCCTCCTGCCCGGTTGCTTGTATGGTTAAATTACCAGAGACGGAGCCATCCGAATTAAGCTTGATCTCCCAGAAGGTACGAGTAACGTTTTCATCCTCCTCGGTTTCTGGGGTGAGGGTCAACTCTCCTCCATCCGGCTTGATCACAAGAGCGGATGCTTTCTGATCCTCAAAAGGAAGCTGTCCGAACTGGCAATTTCTACACGCCGGATCCAGCCAGATATATTCGCCGTTCAAAGGAATAGCCACCACCACGTGGTCAAACTGTTTCACTTTGGGCATGCTGGTCAATAACCTGCGGTGACCTTTAGTGGAAAGTAACGCTGGATAAGCCTCGATGTCTATTGTCTTTAAGAGAGTGATCAAAAGCGTCGTCATATCCTTGCAATCCCCATATCCATATTCCAAAACATCAGCACATGGGTGTGGCTTGAAGGCACCGGTGCCAATAGCTACTGATATGTATCTTACATGTTCCTGAACATAGTCGAAAACTGCTTTTATCTTCTTCTCTTTGGAGTCCACACCAGATGTCAGCCTAAAAGCCAAGAGATTTATCTTTTGGCTGGGAATGGTTTTAGTTTGTGAGATCTCCCAAAACCACCGTGCGATTTCATTCCAGTTTTTGGAGGAGTAAATTTCATCATCAAATCTGAAGCTAAGCGGGGAAAAAACCAATCGAGAGGCAATGTCAGAAGCGGGGGGCATAAAGACTTCTTTCCTTATTGCATTCTTGTTAGACGTCTCCCAGACGAATACCTTTTTACCCTTGTGAAAGTCGATCTTAGGTTCTATTTTATCATTGAGCACCTTGACTTTAAAATCAAAACGTTTAGGGGTGATAAGAGTGTATTTTGAAGAAAGGACGGGCAGGTGAGTTTGAAAGAACCAGTCTCCCCAGTATAGCAAACTTCTGAGAAGAAGTTGATACTCATATTCCACCACACAATTTGTATCCACCCGGGGGAAATAGAATTCCTTAACCTTTGCATCAGAGTAAAGAATGTATTCTGAGAGAAGCGATCTTTCCCGAATATCCTCCTCGTCTAAAGAGAACCGATTGCCGTTTGAGTGAATGGTGTGGGCTTTTATCTTGATGACTTCTACGCTGTTGTTAAAGGGAATTTCCTGGTGACTGTATCTCTTGTCGGGATCGGAGAAGATCTTCATTATCCGATGTTGGGTTAATAGAGCTTCGCCATTTGATTTGATCTCCATGGTAGCCTCGTCTTTAATTATCACCGCATCGAATTGGGGAAACATCTCTCGAGTGGGTGTTTCCTGAAACTCTATTTTTTCCCAGGCGAAAACAGCAGCTGATGCCAGGAGGAAAAAAGTAACCATCAAAAAGAGGCAGTTCAAAAGCTGTAATATCAGGCTTGAGTATTTGGATTCTTTATCTGCCATTGTAAACGTTATCTCAAAAATTCCAAAAATTCCAATCGAGTATTCTGAAATATATCATTCTCCGTGTGCATTGCAAACAAAAAAACTGGCATCTTCAGTGGCTGGAGTTCGAGAAGAACATGAAGTTCAAGAAAACGATATGATCAACATAGTGAAAACTTCACCCCTAACCTTTCATCCATAGGAAAGAGGAGCAAGAGGAAGGTGACGGGAAAAACACAGTTTTGCGCTTTTTGTACAAGCGTAAGTTTATAAGTCAACAACTTCCTTGTATGTCACATAAGATTTCAACTCGGACTTCGTCTTTTAGATTTCGGTAACCGCCCAATCTGGTTTTTTTGCTTGACAACAAACTACCAGGTTACTATGTTTGCGAACAAACAGTGATGGTTTAAACAAAGCCAAGAAAGGAGGGAAAGGAAGATTTCATAATTTCGATTCAGTGGTTATCTTTTGACAGAAACAAAAAACATTTAGAAAGGGAAGAGTTATGAAAAAGATAGTTTGCCTCAGCTTAATATGTATATTTCTTGTGGGTGCATCCTCTGTTGCCGCTGCAGGTAAATTCAGCATTGGTGGTTTTGCTGGACTGAACATTCCTATTGGACAGGAAGATATGGGGAATGGAACTCTTTTCGGGGTAAAGGGAAGAGTTTTGCTTTTGCCGTTTTTAGGGGTGGAACCTAATTTCGTCTTTTCCCAATATGGAGATAAAGAGCACAATGTTGGGGGAGAGACCATGACCAGAGAAGGCGGCGACATTACCTCCTTTGGTGCAGATGCGGTGTTCGGAAGCTTCTCCGGGTTTTCCCAAGCTCGCTTTTATGGATTACTGGGGATAAACTCCAACACCTTAAAGCGCGAAAAAATCCCGGATCAAACTCGTTTAGGGCTCTCCTTTGGAGCCGGGATCGAATTCCTCCCTACTGATGTCTTTAGCATAGAGGTGAGAGCCAGAATCCATGCTATAAGCCTCGATGGTGGTGGTGGAAGAGATAATCTGGAGCTTACCGCAGGCCTGAATTATTATTTCGGTCCAGAATAGAATAGAAAAGAAAGGAAAGGAAAGGAGCTTAAGGGATGGATAGAAAAAAGTTTAATAGAAAATATCTATGGCTTTTGCCACTTTTGTTCGTCGCCGCGGTAAGCGGGTGTTGGCTTTTCTCAGGCACCTGGGTGATAATTTATGCGGTAGACAAAGAAGATATTGATACCAGTGAGCATTTTCATAAGTTCACCGTGGATTTAACCAAGGAAAGCGTGTGGCAGGATCACAAGGACGATTTAGATAATATCGAGGATGTTGCTTTCACCTTTAAGTTGATTAACCCTTTTCTCAGTCCTGCCACCGGACAAGTGTATGTTTCGTCCGACAGCACCTTAAGCGATAGCGCTGCGGTTGCAAGCTCTGCCACCATAATCCTGGATGGAATAACCATACCTGGTGGAGATAGCATCCATGTCACCATGGCACACTATTATGATCTTTTACAGAATTTTGAGACTCTGAGGGGTCTGGTGAAAAGCGGAGTTTTCACCGCCTATGCCCTCGTCCCTGCCCCGTTGGCTATCGAACTCCGTAACGTGGTGGTAGTAGTCACCTTTTCAGCAGGATTATAATGGGTTAAAACAAACATGGCAAACAAAATACCCCAGTTTACTTAAAAGGCTGGGGTATTTTTGGATTGAGGCGTAGGTTCAAATCACTTTAGAGTTCGTGCGCAGTTTCAAAAGACAAGCCTGCACCACAGTGCCACATAGAGGCGGGAATTCATCCCGCCCTAAGATTTGAATTTTTTCAACATTCCCTTTAATACAAATGCGCTAAATAAAATGTCATTGCGAGTGAAGCGAAGTCCCGTCGTTGGCGGGACCACGCCCTTCGAGCTTGCAATGACAATGTAAAAACATTTTGTACGTCTGTATGAGGTTTGGCAAACCTGAAGGTTTGCACTCCAAATACCTTGACCCATGTTCTTCAGGCACTAAGGATAATTTCCTCATGCTAAAACCACAAAAAGAAATATTTGACTTTTTGGTTTTTTTAGCTAAATTTGATTAGTTCCAGAGAGTGTCATCAATTATTCCGCAAGGAGGAGGAAGAATGAAGCTGACGATAAGTGTAATCAAAGCAGATGTGGGGAGCATAGGTGGACACATCAAACCCAGTCAAAAGCTAAAGGATGTGGTGGCAAATTTCGTTTACGAAAACGGAATTAAAAAAGGAGAGGTAGTTGATTACTATATTTCTAGCACCGGCGATGACATTGCCATTTTAATGACTCATAAAAAGGGAGCATTAAATGACACCATTCACAAGTTAGCCTGGGATGCTTTTGTGGAAGGGACCAGGGTGGCGAAGGAGCAGGGCCTTTATGGGGCAGGTCAGGATCTCCTAAAGGATGCTTTCTCTGGCAATGTGAAAGGTATGGGGCCGGCTGTGGCAGAGATGGAGATTGAGGAGCGACCAAATGAGTGCTTCGTCCTTTTTGCCGCAGACAAAACCGACCCCGGAGCTTATAATTTACCTTTCTATTTAGGCTTTGCCGACCCCATGTATTGTGCCGGGCTGATGCTTTCTCCCAAAATGGGCAAGGGATTTAAATTTGTGATCATGGACGTGGCGCACACAGAAGGAGACAGGGTGATTGAGCTTTCCGCCCCTGAAGATTTGTATGATATCGCCGCACTTTTACGGGATAACCAGAGATTCGTAATAGAACATATATATTCTGACAGCACCGGCGAGATCGCCGCTTCAGTCTCCACTACCCGTCTGCACAACATTGCCGGAAAATACACGGGTAAGGATGATCCCGTCGCCCTGGTCAGGGTACAGGGAGCGTTTCCAGCCACGGGTGAAATCTTGGCTCCGTTCTCTATTGGTCATTACGTTGCAGGCTTTATGCGCGGAAGCCATACCGGACCTCTGATGCCGGTCAAGGCTAATTCACCCATCTCCTATTTTGATGGACCGCCTGTAGTCTCCGCTCAAGCATTTTCGGTGAAGGATGGGAAGCTGACCGAACCGGCAGATGCTTTTGATCAACCCTTCTGGGATTGGGTGCGGGATCAGGTTTCACAAAAGGCACTGGACATCAGAAGACAGGGCTTCTCTGGCTGTGCCATGCTCCCTTACTCCGAACTGGAATATGGCGGAATAGTGGAAAAGATGAAAAAGCTGGATGGTAAATTCAAGGTTAGAAAATAATCAAATTTGGAGTAGATTGAAAAGCTCCCAAAAAATCGAAAAAGGAGGTGATAAGATAGGCCTTTGTTAATGATAATAGGTGGGAAGCCATCCTTGAATAGCTTTTCTTTGAAGCAAAGTCTTTTAATTAAAGAGGAGGGAAAAAATGTTTTTACCGAAAAGCAAAATCGGATATTTGTTTTTGGTAATGCTTTCTTGCCTTTTTTTATCACCCATAACCTACGCAGTTGAAATGGATGAACCGATACTGGCAGCAGGAAATGAGGCCCTGCCTGATATCGCCTCTGATGCCGACTGGGAAATAGAGTTGCCCGTGGGAGGAGGGGGACTCTACAAGCCGTTCGTGTGGGGGGTAGATGCAACCATTTCTACGGGGAGTGTTGAAGGGGGAATCTCTGTCGCATACGACAGCAGTTTCACCCATTATGCTGTTCGATGCACTACTTACGGTGGGCTCGAGCGGAGGGGGATAAAAGTTTACAAATCCACTGACAATGGAGCGACATGGCAACCCTTCAAATTGATCGTAAGTAGCTACGAGATAACATATCCACAGGTGTTGGTGTGCGAGTACCTTACCTACAAGCACCTCTATCTTTTCTATCATCGCGCATGGTCGGATGGGCAGGTCAGATTATATCGTTGCGACCTTGACGGATCGTCGGGTAGTTTTTTTGACGTCGCCGACAGGCCCGCAGGCGACACAATTACCTACTATTCTGCCTGCTCGAACATTAGTGGAAGCACGTTAATAGTGGTCTACGAAGTGCATGAATCTGGGGACGCTACTCCCGATGTACGTTCCGTTAGGTCCACAAATCGCGGAGCCTCGTGGTTTGACGATATGCTGGTTGATGCTGATGGTCAGCACCCCGATGTTGCCTATGGCTACCAAGGTTATACATACCTAGTCTATGGAACTACAAGCGGAGGCGACTTTGAAATTGAATTTAGACGAAGCACCAATTGGGGAGATTCCTGGGGGAGCTCCCAGAGACTCATTGCGGATACTTTCGATGACGATTATCCCAAAGTGGCTGCCCTTCATACCACACCGGTCAACTCAGCTCATGTATGGGTGACTTTCAATCATGACTATGCAAACAGCGGAGACATCGACGTAAGATACGTTTACAGCACCAACAGCGGAACCGACTGGTCAAGTTACATAAACCTTGCTAACAGCAAGACCTACGATGAGATGGCAGCTGATCTGGTCACCTGGCGCTTCTACAACTATACAATCATACATGTTTCCTACCTTAAACGCTATTTCAGCATAAGCCCTCTTGAGGAGATTTCAAATATTTATACCGCCTGGACTGGCTCCGACGATCCAACCAACTGGCGAGAGCTGACCAAGATAAATGATCACTTGGCAGCTTCCTCACCGGATGCCAGAAAGATCTGTCAGGGAACCATTATGCCATGCTTCATAGTTGCCCTGGCGGGCTATGTATATGCGGCTAAACCTTTCTTGATCGGTAACTTCGATGATCTTTATTTTGATGGATACTGTTTCACGGAGGTAGAGGAGGAAGGGGAACCAGGAGCACTTCCTTCAGAGTTTTCGCTGCACAACAATTATCCTAATCCTTTCAATCCAGAGACGGTGATAGGCTATTCCATACCAAGAGCCTGTCATGTGAGGCTTGAGATCTTCAACGTTCTTGGCCAGAAGATCAGGACACTGGTAGATGAAGAGCAGACCGCGGGGAAGAACGAGGTAATGTGGGATGGAGAAGATGAAAGTGGAAATCAGGTTGCCAGTGGAGTTTATTTCTATAAGCTGGAAGCGAAAGACTTCACTCAGACCAAAAAGATGGTTTTGATAAGGTAGGGGAACGAGTGAAAACGTAAAACCAAGCGGGCGTAATTCAGCGGTAGAATGCAAGCTTCCCAAGCTTGACGTCGAGGGTTCGACTCCCTTCGCCCGCTTTTTTGATAGGTGAGTTTCGGCTCTTAGATGGCTTGCCTGGGCATGGATGTGAACTGAGAAAAGCCTGGTGAAGAAAGTTATGAAACGTTCGATAACTATAATGGATGATAGTTACCTAACCTATTTATCGAGGAGGGTGGGATAATGAATTTTACCAGATCATTTTCTTTTATGTTCGAAGACAAAAACTGGGCCGTTAAGATTCTTCTGGGTGCGATATTCAATCTTCTTACCTTAGTTCTGGTTGGAATTCCTTTCGTCTTAGGGTATCTATTGGAGTTGGCTAAGAATTCCTCTCAGGGGAAAGAGATTCCTCTTCCGGAATGGGATAATTTAGGAGATAAGTTTACTAGGGGCTTAGTTTATCTCATCATCCTGATCATCTATAGCATACCGGGGATGATTCTGTCTTTTATCCCCTGTGTAAAATATTGTCTTGGTCCCCTCTACTTTGTGGCATTGCTCTTTATACTCCCCTACATCACGGTCAGATATGCCCAGACCGGAAGTTTCGAAGAAATTTTTCGTTTCAACGAGATCATTGACTTTACCAAGAAAAACATCAATAACCTGATTATCGTGGTTTTGCTAACCATTGCCCTGGAGATAATCGCCACCTTCGGGGTTCTGGCTCTGGTTGTGGGGGTATTCTTCACCATGTTCTGGGCATATTTAGCTATTTATTATCTCTATGGAAAAGTGTATAGAGAAGGACAAGAGGCAGAAGGGGAGTCTTCCGGACCAGAACCGGAAAACCAGCCAACGACCTCCTAATCAGGAGGGTAAAGATCTCTCCACCCGGTTTGGTTTGTGTCTTGCCAGGTATGCGGAGAAACTTGGCATATGGACGTATGATTTTGTTCGCCACCACTGGCTGGGGATAATCAATTTCCATCTACTTGTATTTGTGATTGGAGTGCTGGAGGCACCTCTACTCCTACATCTGGATCAGGATTGGATGTCCAAAATCTTCTACGGGTTTTATAGCTTTTTCTGTCACCAGGAAACGTCCCGTTCCTTCTTTCTTTTTGGAAATCAGGTGGCGATCTGTTCTCGCTGTCTCTCCTTCTATTCCTCCGTGCTGTTTTTTGGCTTGTGGGTGAGTAAAAAAAGAATAAAGCCTCTCCACCTGAAATTGGCGCTTTTGTTGATCTTGCCAGCCCTGGTGGATGTTTTCTTACAGATTTTAAGCATAAAAGAGAGCACCAATTTGATCAGAGTCACCACGGGGTTGCTCTTGGGGATGGCTGTTTCCCTTTATTTGTTCCCCCGCGCGCAAAAGGCTTTGGATCGCCTGCCCTCTGATGAAAATCGACCTTGGGAATATCAGGCAGAATATGTAAATATGTAGGATTTCCCATCAGAGTTCCTGGTGATAAAACTTTTTGCAACTTTCCTGCAGGAAGCCAGTATAATAAAGTAACCACAGTTCTGGATTGGAGTTTTAGCCATAAGGAGAGCCTTTTTGTGTGTTCCTTAAAAGGAGAGAGCGATAAGAAATATCACAAATCTCAGAAAGCAGGGAGGGTGCCATGAAAAAGCTTTTGGTCCTGTCCATAATATTTTTCTTTGTGATTCTTAGTGCCACCAACTCATACCCTAAAGCGGAAAAGACCGGGAAGGCGGAAAAGAATATTTACACCGATTCGAAATTCGGCTTCCAAATCACCGGACTTAAGAACTGGAAAGTGAAAACCCAGAAGGAGCCGTCCTTGGTTCGGGTGATCATGACACAGAAAAATTATAAAGTGAGCAGTATTCCTGGTGCCTCCCGGTATACCACGACAGTCCCTTCTATTTTGGTCCTGGCGGATACCACTTCCCTTTCTCTAAAGCAGGTGGAGAAATGCCTTCTTCAGGATGGAAAGCTTCTACAAAACAAAGCCGACTTTATTATAAAACTGGATTTGATTCCTAACTCAGAACATCTGGCCATCCACGACGTGATAATCGATAGTGTTCCTGCCATAGATAACACCATTAAACAGCCATACAAGAAAACCGGTGAGGACATTAGGGAAAGGGATCCAATCTATGGAAGTTCGGTGATCATTCAGGATTTTCTGGCCGGACACGTGATTTTGTTCAAGAAAGGAAAAAACATCTATGTGGTGCAGTTTTCCTGTGAACGTGAATTTTATTACCCTACCAATTCAGAGTTTCAGAAGATAATCGGCTCTTGGAAATTCACGGAATAAACTTAAGCCTATCCCTCTACCTAACTCGCTTTACATAGCCCCCCATCGGGGGCTTTGTTGCTTTTAGCGTTAAACTAACCTTTCAACCACTAAAGAATGGTTTTTCCCCCTTTTATTTGTCACAGATTCACCGTGATAGACGCCTCGTTCGTGACGACATGCTGATGGCAGCGCACATGAGCATCCTTACCAAAGAGGGAGAAAAAGCAATTTAATCTGCCTAAAGGCAGACACTCCAAGCTGGCGGTTAATCTGGAGTGTCAAGCCCCGCCTTGGCGGGATCTGCGACTTCAGCTTGACCAAAAATGCTCCAAAATCGCCTTTTGTTTTCTATATGTTTCCGTCTCCTCAAATCTTTATAACTTTTTTTATGTCTTCGCAATATAATAATGTCAGTAGTTTGCAAATAAGGAATGTCAGGTTATAATCGCCTCCTTTAGAGGAGGTGATTAAGGATGTTGAACCTGACGATGG
>Ga0111202_143_pt1 | contig 15215 bp, 26 predicted proteins | sample DeeMarSWOR324_28_FD_80372 | JGI IMG/M metagenome (GOLD analysis project Ga0111202, IMG submission 80372) | candidate division Zixibacteria bacterium SM23_73_3 | reverse complement strand
CTCAGAAGGCTTTCGCCAGTTACACCTTTTTGTCTTTCAGCCCGGTGAAAATAATTCCTAAACTGCTTTTCTAAGATTCCGTAGATGCGACGCACCTTCTGCTTCTCTCTGAGCCTTAAAGCATATTCCGATCCTTTCCTTCTCATTGCTCGTCCGCGCTCACCCGGAGAATAAGCTCTCCGTTCGAAAGCGCACTTCTCCCCGTAACAACGACTCCCCTTCAAGAGGAGCTTTTCTCCCTCACGCCTGCAAAGCTTGCAATTTGCTTCTGTATATCTGGCCATTTAACCTCTCCGTCTTATATCTTTCAATTTCGGTCAAACCTTCCCAACTAAATGGAATATATCATTCATCCCCTCTGAATTCCTCCCACCGTTTCTCTATACCCTCCTTCTTTTAGGAGGACGGCATCCATTATGAGGAATGGGGGTGACGTCTCTTATGGCGGTGATTTCAATCCCGGCCGCCTGCAGTGATCTTATGGCGGATTCTCTTCCCGATCCCGGCCCCTTCACCCACACCTCTGCTTTTCTCACTCCCAGCTCTAAAGCCTCCCTGGCAGCCGCCTGAGCGGCCAGTTGAGCGGCAAAGGGGGTGCTCTTTCTTGACCCTTTGAAGCCCAGCCTGCCACCTGTGGACCAGCAGATCAAATTTCCCTTCAGGTCTGTAATGCTCACGATGGTGTTATTGAAGGTTGCCTGAATATGGGCTATTGCATTAGAGCCAATCACACCGTGTTTCTTCTTGGTTTTCTTCTTAACCTCCGCCAATTTGTTCCTCCTTCAAAGATAGTGAGTTTATCGAACTATGATCATTCGATTTGAACCTCAAAGCTCAAACCACATGGTAACTTGTCCGGTCAGCCTTTTTTGCCTCTCTTCCCCCCAATGGTCTTTTTGGGACCCTTTCTGGTCCGGGCATTGGTTTTTGTCCTCTGTCCTCGCACCGGCAATCCTCTTCGGTGTCTTAACCCCCGATAAGAGCCGATGTCGATCAATCTTTTGAGGTTCATGGAGATCTCTCCCCGCAAGGCTCCCTCTACCTTGTAATCCGACTCAATCACCGACCTGAGCTTGGCAATATCCTCCTCGCTCAACTTATCTGCTCGTGTATCTGGATTTACCCCGGTAGCTTGAATAATCTTTTTCGAGGAGGATAGACCTATCCCGTAAATATAGGTCAAGCCTATCTCTATCCTTTTGTCTTTAGGAAGATCCACTCCCGCAATTCTGGCCAACTTCTACCTCCGATCCTTTACCCCTGCCTCTGTTTGTGGCGAGGATTCCTGCAGATTACCCGCAATATCCCCTTCCTCTTTACGATCCTGCATTTCTCACAGCGAACCTTTATGGACGATCTAACCTTCATCTTCTCTTCCCTTCCATAATTTGCCGAATTCTTCCTTTTTAGCCCAATCGATCTTTCTATCTTAATCGCTATCCCAGTCTCTTGAACAAATCTTCAGAATCATTTGTATCGGTATATTATTCGCCCTCGGCTTAAATCGTAAGGAGAAAGCTCCACCGTCACCTTATCCCCGGGGAGGATTCGGATGAAATGCATTCTCATCTTTCCGGAGACATGCGCCAGCACTCGATGTCCGTTCTCCAACTCCACCCGGAACAAGGCATTAGGCAAAGGCTCAATCACCTTTCCTTCAACTTGAATAGTTTCCTCTTTTGGCACTGGTGCCACCTGCCTTTGGGACTCAACTGTCCACGGTTAAAACCTCAGCTCCATTTTCTGTCACTGCCACGGTGTGCTCGAAATGAGCAGATAGAGAACCATCCCGGGTGACGATGGTCCAATGATCGTCTCTGGTATCTATCTCATAAGATCCCACATTCACCATGGGCTCTATGGCCAACACCATTCCCTTTTTTAGCATCACTCCTTGACCTGGAGCACCGAAGTTGGGGATCTGCGGCTCCTCATGCATCCTTTTTCCTATACCATGCCCCACTAAGTCTCTCACCACCGAAAAACCGTTCTCTTCCACAAAGGATTGGATGGCAAATGATATGTCCGAAAGATACCCTCCCTCCCTTACAAAAGGAAGTGCGCTTTCCAGAGCCTGTTGAGTCACCCAGACTAACCTTTGCGCTTCTGTGGGCACCTCCCCCACCGGATAGGTGTAAGCTCCATCGGCATAATAACCATCCTTGAAAACTCCGATATCCACGGATACGATTTCTCCTTCCTGTATGACTCTCTCCCCTGGAATCCCGTGCACCACCTCATTATTAATGGAGACACAGATGGAGGAGGGGAATCCTCGATATCCTTTGAATGCCGGATAAGCTCCATGTTTTTTGATAAAATCCTCCGCCAGATAGTCCAGCTCTTTGGTCTTGGTCCCCGGAGTGATTCTCTCACCTATCAATCTCACCGTCTTTGCCAGTATCTTCCCGTTGTCTTTTATTATCTGTATCTCTCTTTCTGTTTTCAACTCTATCATATGGACAAACAACCGCCTATCTGAAGGTGAGATGCTACCCCACCTCAAGCACCTTCAGAATCTCTTTTAGAACCACATTCGGATTGGGCTCACTATTTATTCGAATCAACTTGCCCTGATGGTTGTAATATTCTTCGATGGGAAGTGTTTGTTCCCGATATACTTTCACTCTATTGGAAATCACCTCTTCTTTGTCATCTGCCCTTTGAAATAACTTTCCTCCGCAGATGTCACACACGTTCTCCTTTTTAGGAGGTTTGGTATAAAGATTGAAATCGGCGTCACATACTGAACAGATCCGCCTCCCGCCCAATCTCTCCAGGGCACACTCATCTGATACCTCAAATTTCAGCGCAAAATCTATGCTCCTGCCTGAATTTGAAAGCATCTGATCTAACCTTTCTGCCTGAACAATGGTGCGAGGGAATCCATCCAGTATAAAACCTTTTCCGCAGTCCGGTTGGATTATTCTTTTCTCCATCATCTTCATTATGATCTCGTCTGGAACTAAACTTCCACTCGTCATAAAGGGTTTGGCTATCTGACCCAAGGGGCTATCTTGTTTCACCCCCTCCCTCAGGATATCTCCCGGGGAGATGTGTGGTACTCTCAGCTTAGATGACAGAAGCTTGGCCAAAGTCCCCTTTCCTGAACCGGGAGCTCCCAGCAATATCAAATTCATCTTTTTCTTTCTACGCTCTGCCTCTTATTCTTCCTTTCTTCATGAATCCATCATAATGTCTCATCAGGAGATGAGATTCAATCTGTTGAAGCGTATCCAAAGCTACCCCCACCACGATCAGAAGTCCAGTTCCTCCAAAATAAAACTGAACGCCCATCCCACTCATCATAAAGTAGGGAAGGACGGCAATCATGGCAAAGAATATCGCTCCTGGCAGGGTTATCCGGGTAAGAACCTTATCGATGTATTCACTGGTTCTTTTGCCCGGTCTTATTCCGGGGATGAAGCCACCATATTTCCTCATGTTATCTGCCAGATCCACTGGGTTGAACACGATGGCAGTATAAAAATAGGCAAAGAATATAATCATAAGCCCGAATATAAGGGAATACAGAACCGTCCCCGGCTGAAACCAGGAGGAGAAGTTCTGCATGAACTCATTGTTGGGGAAAAAGGAGGTGAGGGTGCTGGGAGCAAACATGATCGATTGGGCGAAGATTATGGGAATTATCCCGGCGGTGTTAACCGACAGGGGTATGTGAGTCGATTGTCCTCCGTACATCTTTCTCCCTATCACCCTTTTGGCATATTGCACCGGTATTTTTCTTTGAGCCCGGGTGACCAAAATGATAGATGCAATCACCGCCACCATCAGTCCCAACAAAAAGACCTCGGAGAAAAAGTTTCTCTGGCCCAAAAGAAGCATTCGGACCTCGTCCACCACGCCGCTGGGCAAACGAGCGATGATCCCGATCATGATGATCAAGGAGATCCCGTTTCCAATCCCCCTTTCGGTGATCTGCTCTCCCAGCCACATGATAAAAATGGTGCCGCAGGTGAATGTGATCATGGTCAAAAGCTTGAAGCCCAGACCGGGGTGGGGAACCACGTATCTCCCCACAGAAGGTTGCAGGCTCTCTAAAAATACCGAGGTTCCCAAAGCCTGCATGGCGGCGATCAAAACCGTGCCATAACGAGTATATTGGGTGATCTTTCTCCTTCCTTCCTCCCCCTCCTTCTGTAACTTCTGGAAATAAGGTATCACCGCTCCCAGAAGCTGCATGATGATGGAGGCGGATATATAGGGCATTATCCCCAGAGAGAAGATGGTTGCCTTTTGAAAGGCTCCCCCCACGAACATGTCATATAAGCCAAAAAGCGAACCTTTCATGCCCCGGAAGAACTCACCTAAAGCTTGAGCATCAATGCCTGGAGTGGGCACATGCCCTCCCAATCGATATACCACCAGGATGGCTAACGTGAAAAGAATCCTTTTCCGAAGCTCTGGAATCTTGAAGATGCTCTGGATGGCCCCTATCATCTTATCACCTCGATTTTGCCGCCCGCCGCCTCAATTTTCTCTTTGGCTTTTTTGCTGAAGGCGTTGGCCTGAACCGTTACCGCTTTTGCAATCTCTCCATCGCCCAGTATTTTGACCGGAAGCCCTATCTTCTTGATCAATCCTGCCTCCTTCATCATCTGGGGAGAGATCACATCCTTTCTCGATTCTTCGGACCAGGAAGTGACCTTAGATAGGGCAAACAGATTCACAATTTGAAATTCTTTACCGAAGATATTGGTAAATCCTCTCTTGGGGACTCGTCTTTGGAGAGGCATCTGTCCACCCTCGAACCAGGATCGTTTTTTGGCTCCGGATCGGGATAGCTGGCCCTTGTGTCCCCGGGTGGATGTCTTTCCATGACCCGATCCTGGGCCTCTGCCCACTCTCTTTCTTTTCTTGTTTGAACCAGAAGCGGGGGAAAGAATTCCAATCCGAATCTTTCGTTTTACTGTAGATGCCTTTGTCAAATCACACCTCTTCCACTTTGAGCAGATGTTTCACCTTCTCAATCATTCCTCTTAACTGAGGGGTATCTTTCTGTTCCACGCTCTGGTAAAGCTTCTTGATCCCCAAAGCTCTTACCATTTGCTTCTGCTTTTTCGCATACCCGATGGCGCTCTTTACCTGCGTGATCTTTAACTTACCAGCCACTTTAAACCTCTCCAAAAAATCACTTTTGGATCTGCATCTTAGAACTTTCTCATCCCAGGAATTACTAAAAATCCCAAATCTTTTTTGCTCAAGCTTATGGTTGCTCCTCTTGGTGCAACTCCTTCAGATTTTTGTGGTCAACTATCGTTTCCTCTCACTCTCTCTTAATCGAGCTTTCTCTTTGAGCATCCTCAAGTTCAAAAGACCATTGACTGTGGCTTTAACCACATTATGGGGATTGGAAGAGCCTAAGGACTTAGTTAACACGTCTTGAATTCCTGCGGCTTCCAAAACCGCCCGGACAGGACTGCCGGCAATCACACCCGTGCCCGGCGAAGCTGGTTTTAAAAGGACCCGGGCTGCTCCAAATTTTCCTATCACCGGATGAGGAATGGTTCCATTCACCAGGGGAACCTCTATCATATTCTTTTTGGCTGCCTCCGTTCCTTTGGTGATGGCAACGGAGACCTCTCCGGCCTTTCCCAGCCCAATCCCCACTTTGCCTTTTCTATCACCGGCGGAGACTAAGGCGGTGAAAGAGAATCGCCTTCCCCCTTTGACCACCTTGGCCACTCGATTGATGTAGATGACCTTCTCCGTTAGCTCTAAAGATTGTTCTTCGTCAAATCTTGCCAAAAATCACCTCTTTTCAAAATCAGTTTATTCCGTGTTCGATGCCTAAAACAATAATAAATCGACCTCTGCCATCATATCTTAAGATCCTGTGGTATGCCCATCCGGGCACAACTGCGAACAGTTAGAACCGCAGACCTCCCTCTCTGGCTCCCTCGGCTAAGGATTTGATCCTTCCGTGGTATGGGTACCTGCTTCGATCAAATACCACCAAAGTTACGTCCTTCTCTTTTGCCTTTAGAGCCAGAAAGAGTCCCACCTTCTTGCTCACCCCAGATTTGGTATCCTCGGATTTAATCTGAGACCTCACCTCCGGGGTGAGGCTGGATACGGTGGTTAAGGTGCGACCAGATAGATCGTCCACCAATTGAGCATATATCTGCTTTAAGCTTTTGTACACACACAATCTGGGTCTTTGGGGTGTTCCAAATATCTTCTTTCTCACCCTCATTCGCCGTCTTGCCAATCTTCTTTTTTTCAGTCTTTCCTGTCTAAGCACCGCTCCTACCTTTTACCAAATTTTACGCCTTAAATTTCTTAAGTAGCTGTCTTGCCGGCTTTCTTCCGCACCATCTCCCCTTCGTATCTGATCCCTTTGCCCTTGTAAGGCTCGGGAGGACGGAAGGATCTGATTTTCGCCGCCACCACTCCTACCAGCTGTTTGTCAATCCCTGAGATTTTTATCTTATTGGGTCCATCCAGCGTAATCTTTACTCCTTCGGGTGGAGAGAACAGTACCGGATGAGATAAGCCCAAGGAGAGATTAAGTTTTTTCCCAAAAAGCGCCGCTTTGTACCCGATACCCTGAATCTCCAAGGTCCTCTGATATTCGGAGATCACTCCAGCCACCATGTTGGCGACTAAAGATCGGGTCAATCCGTGAAGGGATCGGTGAAACTTATTATCCGATGGCCGCTTGATCACCAGATTATCCTGAGCCGTCTCTACCATCATGGAGGGATGGATTCTCTGGGTTAACTCTCCTTTAGGTCCGGTGACCGTGATCTGGTTTTCCTTTATTTTCACCTTCACCCCGGAGGGGATGGTTACAGGCTTTTTCCCTACTCTGCTCATTTTTCCCTCTTAGTCGCACTCAGAATCCACTATTCAAAATCACCACACTTTGAAAAGGACCTCTCCTCCGACCTGCGCCTCCTTAGCCTGATGATGAGTCAAAATGCCTTTGGAGGTGGAGAGGATGGTTAGTCCCACCTCTCGCCTCATCTGATCCAGCTGTTTCTTGTCTGCATAGATCCTAAGGCTGGGCTTGCTGATCCGAAGAAGTCCGGAGATGAAGCTATTATTTTCGTGATCATACTTCAAGAAGATGCGCAAGAGATTCTGTTTGTTATCCTCCACCTCTACGAAGTTGCTGATGAAATTGTGTTGCAGAAGCAGTTGAGCCACCCCTTTCTTCATCACCGAAGAAGGAACGTCTACCTTCTTTTGTTTTGCCTTACAGGCGTTTCTTATTCTGGTCAACATATCAGCCAGAGGATCAGTGGTCTTCATGAAATTTTCCTTCCTTACTTCAACTCGTAGGTTAAAATCTCTTTTACTTAAAATGTCGCCCTTCTCTGACTCAGTTACCAACTGGCTTTTACCACGCCGGGGATTTCCCCTTTGAGCGCCAGCTCTCTGAAGCAGATACGGCACAAGCCAAAGTCCCGCATAAATCCCCTGGGCCTTCCGCACCGATGGCATCGATTGTGCTGACGCACGCGGAATTTCGGTCTCCTCTTGGACTTCTCAATCAAAGATTTCTTGGCCAATTGATCTCCTCAAGATTCTTTGGTTTTCTAAGCTCAAAAGATTAAGTTTTTTGTCTTTTCCAAGATAGGTTTTATCTCCTAAAGGGCATTCCCAGACTTTTCAACAACTCAAATCCCTCTTCATCCGTCTTGGCGGTGGTGGTGATGGTGATGTTCATCCCCTTGATCTTTTCCACCTTATCATAATCTATCTCCGGGAAAATTATCTGCTCTCCAATTCCCAGATTATAATTTCCTCTTCCATCAAAGGAGTTAGGCGAGGTACCCCTAAAATCGCGAATACGGGGAATGGTGATGTTCACCAGACGGTCGAAAAACTCATACATCCTGGCCTTCCGCAGGGTAACCATACAACCGATGGGCATTCCCGCTTTGAGCTTGAAGTTAGATATGGCTTTCTTTGCCCGACGGATGACCGGCCTCTGACCGGTTATGGCAGCAAGATCAGCTGAGATAGCATCCAGAAGCTTGACGTTCTGGATGGCATCTCCCATCCCCACATTGATTACGATCTTCTCCAATCTGGGCGCCTGCATCACGTTCTTGTACCCGAACCTCTTCACCAGTGCAGGCACAATCTCCTTCTCATACTTTTCCTTTATGCGTGCCACAGCCATAACTTCTTCTCATCTCTTTTGCTTGTGCCTTTATCCTCTCGTCGCCTTAATAATTAAAAGAAGATTCAGACTATTTCACCACACTTTCGGCAGATTCTAACTTTATTTGGTCTTCCACCCCCCTCCCCTTCCAGAATCTTATAAGCCACCTTGGTGGGAGAGGAACATTTGGGACAAAAAAGCATAAGATTGGAGATGTGCACAGAACCTTCCTTCTCAATTATACCACCTTTTTGGACCTTCTGAGTCCGCCGGGTATGTCTCTTAATGAAATTTATCCCTTCCACGATTGCCCGACTTTTGTCCGAAAAGACCTTCAACACTTTCCCGGTTTTCCCCTTATCATCTCCGGCAATAACCAGAACCGTATCACCTTTTTTGATCTTCATCTTCTTGTCCACTTAAGTTTGATCATGATCCTTTTCCAATAAGATTCCCGCTCATCTGGTCGCCTCAGTCAAATTTAGAGCACCTCCGGAGCCAAGGATACGATTTTCATGAACTCTTTTTCTCTTAATTCTCGTGCCACCGGTCCAAATATTCTGGTGCCTTTAGGCTCGTTCAGCTCATTTATGATCACTGCGGCATTATCAGAAAATCTGATATAGGAGCCATCTTTACGCCTGGTTTCTCGGGTGGTCCTCACCACCACCGCCCGACATATTTCTGACTTCTTAACCGTCCCGCCAGGAATGGCATCTTTCACCGTAACCACTATTATATCCCCTATACGGGCATATCTTCTTCTGGTTCCCCCCAACACCCGAAAACACATCACCTTCTTCGCTCCGGAGTTATCCGCTACCACTAAAGTTGAATACTCTCTTATCATCTTTCATCTTCCCTTCATGCCACCTACCCACCCACGGCTGACCACAGTCGGTGGACAACAGACATCCCAGCTCACTTGGCTTTCTCTACAATCCCTAAAAGTCTCCATCTTTTCAACTTGGAGAGAGGTCGGGTCTCCATCACTCTTACCTTGTCGCCAATCTGACATTCGTTCTTGTCATCGTGGGCATAAAGCTTGGATGTTCTCCGAATGATCTTCTCATACCAGGGGTGCCGGAAACGCCTTTCCACGGAGACCACGATGGTTTTATCCATCCGGTTTGAGACCACCCATCCTTCTCTTACCTTTCTTTTGTTTCTCTCCACCATCTCTTACTCCTGTTTCTCCTCAGAAGGTCCGGCCTTCTTTTCTTCTGAAGATAAAGGCCGAATCTTCAGCTCATCTTCCCTTAGAATGGTGTTTGTCCGCGCAATATCTTTCTTCAACACCCTGAGTCTCAAGGGATTATCCAGCTCCTTGCTGGCTTTCTGAAATCTTAAGTTAAATAGCTCCTCTTCCATTTCCAATTTTCTCTGAAGAAGTTCTTCTCTTGTCAGCTCTCTCATCTGTTCTTTTTTCATATCTTCAAAATGCTTTAAATTTTTTAAATCTGTGTTCTGGTTACAAATTTTGTCTTTATTGGTAGTTTGGCAGATGCCAGGTGAAGTGCCTCTCGGGCAAGCTGGGGAGTTACGCCCTCCAGTTCAAACAGAATCCTCCCCGGCTTTACCACTGCCACCCAATGATCGGGAGCGCCTTTTCCTTTTCCCATTCGAGTCTCAGCAGGCTTAACCGTGACCGGCTTATCCGGGAATATGCGGATCCACACCTTCCCCCCCCTCTTTATATGTCTGGTCACCGCTACTCTGGCCGCCTCAATCTGTTTATTGGTCAGCCAGGCGGGCTCCAGGGCTTTGATACCAAACTCACCGAAGCTTATCTCCGAACCCCGGTACGCCTTACCTCTCCTTCTGCCGCGCTGTTGTTTTCGGTATTTGACTCTTTTAGGCATCAACATGAGAAACGCTCCCTTGCAATCTGCTGGGCAAGGATGAAAAGAGAACAATGTTCTTTTTTCATCTTCTAAGTTCTTTTAAATCTATTCTCCTTTTTTAACTCTCTTTCGCCGTCTTTTCCTTTCTCCTTTTTTTCTCTTATCCTCTCCAGGTTTCAGTCCCTTTGATGTTTCCCTGGCTGAAACCTCCTCTTTTGGGGAAATCTCATCTTTGGATCCTAAAATCTCTCCTTTGAATATCCACACTTTCACTCCGATACAGCCATATGTGGTGTGAGCGGTGGCGGTAGCGTAATCTATATCTGCGCGAAGGGTATGTAGTGGGACTCTTCCTTCCATATATTTTTCTGTGCGCGCAATCTCTGCTCCAGCCAACCTGCCTCCACAGGAGATTTTCACCCCTTGTGCCCCCATTTTCATGGTAGAGGTGATGGACTTCTTCATCGCCCTTCTGAAGGAAACCCGTCCTTCCAATTGTTTGGCAATGCTCTCTGCAACCAGTTTGGCAGAAAGTTCGGGTTTCTTCACTTCTATGATATTGATGGCGATCTCCTTCTTGGTGAGCAGTTGTAATTCCTCCTTCAACTTATCCACCTCCGCCCCTCTCCGCCCGATCACGATTCCCGGTCGGGCAGTATGAATATCCAAAGTCACCTTTCGCGGAGCTCTGATGATGTCTATGGCCGCTATCCCGGCGTGTTCTAATCTCTTCTCAGTATACCTTCGGATTATCAGATCCTCCTTCAGAAAATCAGAAAATTTCCTGTCGGAGAACCATCGGGAAGTCCAGGTTTTAATGATTCCCAATCTCAGTCCTATGGGGTTGGTCTTCTGTCCCAACTACACCTCCTTAATTCTTTGGTTTTTGATCTGTCGTTATCAAAACCTGTGGCAATTATTGGTCCAAGCAGTTTCGTGTTCGAAACAGGTTTGTCTCTTATTTTAGTTTCTCCAATCATCTTTGGAGATCTATCTTAAAGCCTCGAACTTCGTGCTTAGATACAAACCTTCATGCCGAAAAAAAACTTCGAGCAGCTCAACCCTCTTGAGGCTTGGCTTCTTCCTCCTTACCATCCGTTACCACAATGGTGATATGATTGGTTCTTTTCCTTATTCTATATGCTCTCCCCATTCCCATGGGTCGGATTCTTTTCATGATGGGACCACCATCCACTAATATCTTTTTTATCCACAGATCCTCCGCCTTAAGTTTAGCCGTCCCTTCCACGCTCAATGCATTGGCTGTGGCAGACTTCAAGGTCTTTTCCAAAACCAAAGCCGCCGTCTTAGGAGTGAAGGTGAGAATGTTTAATGCCTCCTCCACGTTCTTCCCTCTGATAAGATCCGCCACCCTTCTCACCTTCCGGGCAGACATTCTAACAAATCTTGCTTTAGCCTTAGCTTCCATAACCTATTCTTCAAACACTCAGGAAACCTTAGTTCGATTCTTTCAGCTTAGCCTATTTCAAGGCTGTGGATCTCTCCGTCATCCTTCCGGAATGACCTCGAAAGATCCTGGTGGGAGAGAACTCTCCCAGCTTATGTCCCACCATGTTCTCCGAAATATATACCGGAATGAACTTATTCCCATTGTGAACGGCTATAGTATGCCCCACAAAATCAGGGGTTATGGTGGATCGCCTGGACCAGGTCTTGACAACCCTTTTCTCGCGCGACTCGTTCAGCGCCTCAATCTTTTTTGAAAGATGCTCATCCACAAAGGGACCCTTTTTTAAAGACCTTGCCATATTTTGCTTCCACCTCCGAAAAAGTTAAAATCTCGTGTAAGCTGTTCGAAAAGAACCTCACTAACCTTTAAGTTAATTTCACCCTTTATGCAGGATCCAAGATCGGAGCATAATTTACTTGCCTCTTCTTTTGACTATCAGCTTATCGGACGGCTTTTTCCTTCTGGTTTTCAACCCCTTGGTGATCTTTCCCCAGGGAGTGCATGGATGTCTGCCTCCGGATGATCTTCCTTCTCCTCCTCCCATGGGGTGGTCCACCGGGTTTTTTGCCACTCCCCTAACCCGGGGTCTTCTACCCAGCCATCTGCTTTTGCCTGCTTTTCCGTAGGATATGTTCTCATGATCCAGATTGCCCACCTGCCCGATGGTGGCAAAGCACTCCAGCCTTACCAATCGCACCTCTCCGGAGGGAAGCCTCACATGTCCGTAATCCCCCTCCTTTGCCACCAACTGGGCATAAGCTCCAGCTCCCCTGGCTATCTGGGCGCCCTTCCCTCTTTTCAACTCCACATTGTGGATCATGGTACCCTGTGGGATTTTTCCCAAGGGCATGGCATTCCCCGGTTTTATTTCCACTTCCTCACCCGCCATCAACCTATCGCCTACTTTTAATCCCATAGGAGCTATAATGTATCTCTTCTCTCCGTCCGCATAATGGAGGAGAGCGATGCGAGCGGATCGGTTAGGGTCATATTCAATGGTTGCCACAAAAGCCGGTATGTTTTGCTTGTCTCTTTTGAAGTCTATAATCCTCAAAAACCTCTTGGTTCCACCGCCCCTATACCGACAGGTGGTTCTTCCCTGGTTGTTCCTGCCCCCCCTCTTCTTCAGAGGAACCATAAGTGATTTCTCCGGAGTAGTGGAGGTTATCTCCTCAAAGGTGGATATGGTTCTAGATCTTAAAGAGGGAGTGACTGGTTTGAATGTTTTAATGGGCATCTTGTTACCTCAATAATCTCGAATCTTCTAAAGCTACAACACAAATTTTTGATGGCTCATCTACACCGCCTCAAAAAGCTCGATGGTTTCCCCTTTTTTAAGCTTTACTATGGCTTTTTTCCAATCCGGCCTTCTTCCTTCAAATCTCCCTAATCTCTTGGGCTTGCCATACATCATCATGGTGGTCACATCTTCCACTTTTACCTTGAAGAGTTCCTCCACTGCTTTTTTTATATCCATTTTGTTCGCCTTTTTGTCCACCCTGAAGACATACTTATTTTGATCAGCACGCAGGTTAGTGCTTTTCTCTGACACCAATGGCATTTTTATTATCTTTCGAGAGTCTTTCATCTGGCAAACACCCCGGTCAGGTTCTCCAAAGCTTTTTTTGTCATGACCAAAAAATCACAGGTCAAAAGATCATAAGGGTTGACCAGACAAGCTCTTTTAAATACCAAACCCTTTAGGTTTCTACAGGACTTATATGAATTCTCATCCTTCCCTTCAGAAAGGAAAAGAATTTTTGATCCTCCGATTCCCAATTTCTCAAATAATTCTGCCATAACCTTGGTTTTAGGGACATCCAGGTTGATCTCCTCAATGATCTTCACTCTGTTTTCTGAAGCTATGGCAGATAAAGTCGAAATCAATGCCTTTCGCTTTATCTTCTTGGGGATCTCCATAAAATAATCACGCGGCACTGGAGGAAAGGTTCTCCCTCCGCCTACCCAGATGGGAGATGTGTTGGTTCCCGCTCTTGCCCGTCCGGTTCCCTTCTGTCGCCAGGGCTTGGCTCCCCCACCCCTGACTTCCACCCGATTTTTCTTCTTCACCGTCCCTTGTCTCTGTTTGGCCAAATAAGCCTTCACATACTGGTGAATCACTGACCGGTTGGGTTTCTGTCCGAAAAGTTCCTCTTTTAAGGGCAACGTCTCTGTCTGATTTCCCTCTTTGTCAAATACCATCGCGCTAAGCATAACCATCCTTTAAGCCAAACATTTTTTTATGGTAAGATAGGAATTTCTCTTGCCCGGCACAGCTCCCTTGAGCAGAAGTAAATTCTTCTCTAAATCCACTCCCACCACCTCCAGATTCCCGATGGTGACCTTCTCCCCCCCCATCCTTCCTGCCATCCTTTGGCCTTTAAACACCCGGGAGGGAAAGGAACTGGATCCGATTGAGCCAGGAGCCCGCAGCCGATCTGATTGTCCATGGGTTTTGGGACCACCATGAAATTTATGCCTTCTCACTCCACCCTGAAAGCCCAAACCTTTGGAGATTCCAGTGACGTTAACCTTCTCCCCTATCGAAAACAAGTCTACTTTCAATTCTCCTCTCACCTTAAATTTCCCCACCTGATCTGTTTTCATCTCTCTTAATATCCTTCTGGGCTCAACTTTGGCTTTGTCAAAATGACCCTGCAGAGGAGAATTAAAAAGATTTTTCCTTTTTTCCTCGAAACCGAGTTGAACGGCATCATACCCATCTTTGTCCTGGGTTTTCACCTGTACCACCGGACAGGGTCCTGCCTCTATTACCGTAACTGGGATAACTTGTCCCTTCTGATTGAAAATTCTGGTCATCCCGATCTTTTTCCCAATGATTCCTTCCATCCTTCAACTCCAAAAATATATTCTGACTGAATACTGCCTACTGGATACTGCTTTTCACACCTTTATCTCCACATCCACCCCTGCCGGCAGATCCAGCTTCATCAAAGCATCCACAGTCTGCGGGGTGGAATCATAAATATCTATAAGCCTTTTATGAATGCGGGTCTCAAACTGCTCCCTTGACTTCTTGTCCACATGAGGTGACCTTAAAACGGTATAGACTCTCTTTTTGGTAGGCAGGGGCACGGGCCCGGTTATCTTTGCCCCGGTGCGAGTCACAGTTCTCACGATCTCCTTGGCCGATTTGTCCAAGGCCCTGTTATCATAAGCTTTAAGCCAAATTCTGATTTTCTGTCCTTCTTTAACCATTCTATCTTCCTTTTATAATAAATTTGCCTCGCCATAGGCGAAAGCTTAAATTTCGACTTTGCCCACTGCAAGTCAAACCCTCGCTCGATGGCTTTATACGATCGATATTTGCATATTGTTGTAATTTGTAGTGAGTTTACAAAACTTGCTAATCTCCTCTCTTCTGCAAAAAATTCATGAGTCCTCAGATATGGTATAAATTGGTCTCCTCGAACCTTTTGATCATCCTTCGCCATGATGTTTTTCAACAATGATCTTGAGTCGCCTCATGTGGACACCTCACTTTGTTGGCTGCTCTACTTTTTCCTCCCAAATGTGACTTTCCTCTTTTTAATTCTTCACCTCTCTTGAATATCTCTGAGTAATTTTAAACCCTTGTTCTTTGTGTCTCTATTTTTTCGACATTTCACAAATTACTCTGTTTCAAATCCGTTTAATCGGTTGACCTTATTCTATTATCTCTCCCACCACCCCGGCTCCAACCGTGCGTCCTCCCTCCCGAATGGCAAAACGCAACTCCTTCTCCAAGGCTATGGGGGTGATC
>Ga0111202_167_pt1 | contig 15431 bp, 15 predicted proteins | sample DeeMarSWOR324_28_FD_80372 | JGI IMG/M metagenome (GOLD analysis project Ga0111202, IMG submission 80372) | candidate division Zixibacteria bacterium SM23_73_3 | reverse complement strand
AATCATTGCATTAAACACAGAAATATCTATACCAATAGCGTGCATTCCCAATTCATTCGATTGGACTAATGTTGTTCCACTTCCGCAGAATGGATCCAGCACAATATCACCTTTATGAAAATATATTTGTTGCTTGAATTTGTTGGTATGAGAACCAAGAAAATATTCTACTAATTGAGGGATAAATTTCCCCTTATATGGATGCAACCTGTGAACGTGTTTTGTCCTTTCCGATTCTGTGTATTCCACAAAAGACAAGTGCCAATTAAGGTCTTCACCCAATTTCCTTTTCCACTGTTGCTCTTTGTCATAAGAATCGTAATAGTCTTTTAGTTCTTCCATGTCAATCAATGGATTACCATCACTTCCATATTTTTTTATTCTTCCATACTGGAGCAAATATGAAATATTAGAAATTGTAAGTTTGCGATTCAAGTATTGTGAAGCCCAATTAGCCGCTTCTTTTAAGTTAATAAACTTTTTCTTATCTTCTCCGAACAATGTTAGTTTACTCATAGCTGGCTGACTCCGTATTCAGATTCTTTATGACTTTACATTACTTTGCACATTACTTATAAATAAGTTTTCAAATCCTCTTTGCTTCAGGTTTGCACCCAAGCATTTTTACTAAATAATCCAATGCATCAGGCCGTAGTAGAGCTCCATTGACAACTCCAACTCTTCCCCACTTCCAGGTACCAACTTTTGTTCCTCCTTGAAGGTAGCGAAACTCATGGACTTGTTCTCTTTTGCATTTCTCATCGCTAAACTGATGCTATTGGCCCATTCCCAGCTAAGCCCACGTTTTTTAAGCGCTCAAACGAACGGACATCCTTGTTTTCTTCTACCCATCTATAAAGTATGAATGGCATAAGATATTATCTCCTCCATGTGGAGACAGTCCATAAATGATCTTTTCGGTCACCCAAACAGAATCGTCGCCACTATGTAATTAGCTATCAATATCAGAGAGATAGTTGCTCGATTTATCGAGCCCAATAAATTGGGTAACTACAATTTCGTTTCGTTAACCGAAAAGTATACTTGCCACTATATAATCAGCTATCAATATCAACACTGATGATATCACGACTGCTTTGGTGGCGGATCTGCCCACGCCCTCTGCTCCGCCGGTGGTTTTAAATCCCTGATAACATCCGATGATGGAGATAATGCTTCCGAAAACGAAAGCCTTGGAAAGTCCAGACACTAAGTCCATCATCTTGAAAAAGGATTTCAGACTATTCAAGAACACATGCGGGGGGACGTTCAGCGTGGTGGCAGAAATTCCCAATCCTCCAGCCAAAGCAATGGCATCAGAAAAGATGGTAAGAACCGGAAGCATTATCAATCCGGCCGCGAATCTGGGCACTACCAGATATTTGACCGGATCTAAGGCTAAGGTTTTGAGCGCATCGATCTGTTCGGTCACCTTCATGGTTCCCAGCTCTGCGGCGATTCCTGCCCCCACCCTTCCTGCTACCACCAGGGCGGTGAGAACCGGTGCCAGCTCTATCATCACCGACTTGCCCACAGCCGTGCCCAGATATCTCATAGGAACGTATTCTGATATCTGATAAACTGCCTGAACTGCGGTGACCGCTCCGGTGAAGACCGAAACTATAGCCACCAGAGGAAGGGAGTTTACTCCCATCATCAGCATCTGTTCGGCGGTGAGATGAAATCTACTCAGCGCCTTGGGTAAACCCAGAAAAATATCCTTTACCAAAAGAGCCAAACTTCCCACGTCCTCAAAAAAGATGAGGGTCTTTTTGCCCACAAAGGTAAAGATATTTTCAGTTCGAGAAAATGGCGTTTTCTCTCACCTCTTTTCTAACAAAAGGGCATTTAGTTCTGATAGGAATCTACCCCCGTACCCTTCCCCTCTCCCCTTGGGGAAGAGGGATAGGGAGAGGGGGGTACTTCGTGTTGAGATATTCTCGTATGAATGCTATACAAATGCGTTTGCATTAGAAGGGAACCTCCCGGCGGATGAACTCCGGATTGGCAAACCTGGCGCAGTCCTTTAGGAAGGTTAAGCGCAGATCACCGGTCGGTCCGTTTCGATGTTTCTCCAGCATAATCTCCGCCAAACCCAGGGTGGGCGTTTCGTCTCGAAATTTCTCTATCTTGTAAAGTTCCGGCCGATAGATGAACATCACCACGTCCGCATCCTGTTCGATCGCTCCAGACTCCCTGAGATCAGCCAGCATAGGTCTTTTCTCTCCGCCTCGATCCTCCACCTTTCGGGAAAGCTGGGATACGGCGATCACCGGAACGTCCAGCTCCTTGGCTAATCCCTTAAGAGAGCGGGATATCGTGGAGATCTCCTGCTGTCTGGATTCTGCACTTCGAGGTCCCTGCATCAACTGAAGGTAGTCCACTATTATCAACCCCACATCGTGCTGAGCTTTGAGCCGACGAGATTTGGCACGCAACTGGAGAATCCCTATGCTGGGGGTATCATCGACGAATATTTTTGCCTCGGCTAAAGGACCAACCGCCATAGCCAAATTACTGTAATCCTCATCTCTTATTTTCCCGGTTCTCATCTTATGGGTGGAAAATCGGGCTCGACTACAAAGCATCCTCTGAACCACCTGATTTTTTGACATCTCCAGGCTGAAGATGCCCACCGGAATTTTCGCATCGATTGCCACACTCTCGGCTATGGTGAGACAAAGAGACGTTTTGCCCATGGAAGGACGGCTGGCCACCACAATTAAGTCGGATTTCTGAAGACCGCCGGTCAGGTAATCCAGCTCAAAAAAACCAGTGGGTATGCCGGTGATCAACCCACCTTTTTTTTGATATCCCTCTATTTCCTCGAAGGTGTGAGGAAGAAGATCACCCAATGGAACAAATCCCTCCTTTATCCTCTTCTCCGAGATGCTGAAAATGCCCTGTTCTGCCCTATCCAGAAGGTCATCCACATCCTGAGCGGAATCGTAACACTGGGAGACTATCTGAGCGCTGGTGTTGATCAACTTCCTTAAGGTGGATTTTTCCAACACGATATTGCAATGATATTCGATATTGGCGGTGGTGGCGATCTTTTCGGTCAGTTCCAGAAGATACATCCTCCCTCCCAACTCATCCAACTGTTTGCGACTGGTCAACTCCTCTGAGACAGTTATGATATCCACCGGCTGGTTCTTGTCATACAAATCCACCAGCACGTCAAATATCTTCTGATGATCGTCCCGATAAAAACAGTCTTTGTCTATTATCTCCAGTGCCCTTCCGATAGCTTCCTTCTCCAGAAGCATGGCTCCCAAAACCGCCTGCTCCACTTCTATTGCCTGCGGTGGGACCCTTCCAGATTGTGATGAATGCTTACGCTCTGCCATGGCTGGTTCTCCGATCTGGTCAACGGATTAAACGGATGACTCTTTCGCAGTTGTGATTTGATCCAATTCGTTATCTGGTTTCACTGATCTTTCTGTGCACCCAAATGGGCGGCTACCATTTTCCCCCGTTGATTGAATATGTATGCTTGGTAGCCGCAGGCTTTAGCCTGCGAGAATCTTTAATTTGTCATACTCCTTTCTTAAAAGCTTCAAATCCTCCCAGGCTGGCCTTTTATACTGCTGGTATCTCAAAAGTGCTGCCGGGTGATAGGTGACCAAAAATTTTATCCCGTTGAAATCATGAAATTCCCCTCTCAGTTGTCCTAAAGCGCTTTTGGTCTGCAAAAGCACCTGAGCCGAGATCCTGCCCAGAGCACAGATGATCTTAGGCTGAATTAGTTTAATCTGTTCAAGAAGATACGGTTTACAGGTTTCGATCTCATCCGGCCTGGGATCACGATTCTCCGGAGGACGACATTTTAAGATATTGGCGATAAAGACGTCTTCTCGACTGAAATTGATGGCGGCAAGCATCCGATCCAAAAGCTTACCTGCCGCTCCCACAAACGGCTCCCCTTGTAAGTCCTCTTCTTTTCCCGGCGCCTCCCCGATAAGCATAAGATTGGCTTCAGGATTTCCCACTCCAAATACGAAGTTGGTGCGGGTTCGGTAAAGATGGCACTTTTTACAATTCTTTATCTCGTGATAAAAATCGCTTAAGCCTGTCGGGACAGGTCCATCTTCTTTTTTTGCGGTTGGTTTTTTTGTTTTCACCTGAGTGTAAACTTCGTCGAATCCTAACTCTACTTGCTGTCTGAGAAAGTTTTTTGCCAGCGCGAAAGCTTGAAGCATTTTTTCATATTCATCATTTACCATTGCCATGTTTCTTTGGACAATGTGGATCGGTCGGGCAAGGGTGCCCGACCTACGGAGGACTAACCCATTCTCTCGTAAGCGGGGTTCATCCTGAAGGATTTCCCTCGATCCTGAGATCTTCGGGATCGAAGGACACCCTGAAGGGCTTCCCGCCCCGCAAATCCGTTTTCCTATCCTCTTCTGGCTTTTTTCAGCAGAGCACTTACCTTGTCCAATACTTTTTCTGCCACTTCCTTCTTGAGAAGTAAAGGGAGCTTTTCTGTCCTTCCTCGCCTGTCGATCAAGATAACCTGGTTTGTATCGACTTCGAAGCCAGCACCCGGAACGTTGGGATTGTTGGCCACGATCAAATCCAGGTTCTTCTCCACCAATTTTCTCTTTGAATTCTTTATCTCGTCTTCCGTCTCCAGAGAAAATCCCACCAAAATTTTCTTCTTTTTTCGTTTTCCCATCTCTTTTAGGATGTCCAGGCTGGGTTTAAGTTTTAACAAAATCTCCTCTTCTTTTCTTTTGATCTTATCCTGAGACACCATGCTGGGAACAAAATCTGAGACAGCGGCTGCCATAATCAATGCATCTGCTTTGTCGAAATGTGATCTGACCGCAGAATACATCTCTTTGGCTTTTTCTACCCGAATGAAATTTACTTCAGCCGGCACACGCAAATCCGACGGACCGCTTATCAGGGTTACTTTTGCTCCTCTTTTCTGTGCCGCCTCGGCTATGGCATATCCCGTCTTTCCACTGGAGCGGTTAGAGAGATATCTTACCGGATCTAAAGGTTCCTGGGTTCTGCCCGCAGTCACTAAAATTGATTTTCCCTCTAAGTCTTTCTTTCCGGTCGAAAGTCTAACCACTTGTTTTACGATAGTTTCCGGCTCGGGCAGTCTCCCTTTACCCGTGCCACAAGCTAAATCACCTGTCTCCGGCTCAATGAACATATATCCTTTGTTTTTCAGAAATTCCATGTTCTCCTGGAAGATGGGATTCTCCCACATGTTGACGTTCATGGAGGGAGCGATTAAGACCGGAGACTTAGTGGATATGACCACCGTGGTAAGAATGTCATCTGCTATTCCTGCTCTTATTTTTCCCACCATGTTAGCAGTGGCTGGGGCGATCAAGATCAAATCCGCCCACTGCGCCAAATTGACGTGTCTGACTCCAACCACTTTCTTTTCCGGGAACATCTCAGTGACCACTTCGTTTTCCGAGAGGGTCTCCAGGGTTAAAGGGGTGATAAACTTTTGGGCGTTTTCGGTCATTACCACTATGACCTGCGCACCTAATTTCTTCAACCTGCGGACTATCTCGCAGGATTTGTATGCGGCAATCCCCCCGCTTATTCCCATAATTATCTTCTTTTCTTTTAACATGCTTTACCGAGGAAAAGGCGTTTGACTGAAAATGTTAGGAATCTGGAGTGTCCAGCTTCAGCTGGATCAAAAAGAACCTACAGTGTTTCAAAAACTTAACGGATCAAGCTAAAGTTTGATACTCCAATCCAAATACTCCAGCTAATATATAAGCAATTCCTATCTCGAAATCAACAATTTTTATGAATGCCGAAAATGTCTTATTCCGGTAAAGACCATGGCTATTTTGTGCTCGTTGGCTGCCTTTATCACCTCTTCATCCCCTTTTGATCCTCCTGGTTGGATTATTGCCACGACCCCTGCCTTCGCGGCGGCGTCCACTCCATCCCTCATGGGAAAAAAGGCATCCGATGCTAAAACTGAGCCTTTGGCTTTATCTCCTGCTTTCCGTGCCGCAATTATGGAAGAATCCACCCGGCTCATCTGTCCGGCTCCGATTCCCACGGTTCTCTCACCCTGTGCCAGAAGTATGGCATTGGATTTAACGTGCTTCACCATTCTCCAGGCAAAAAGAAGTGATCTTATCTGCTCAGGCAAGGGAGCGACCTCTGTCACCACCTTCAAATCGCTTTCCTTTATCTCATGCTGATCCGGCGTCTGCACCAGAGCACCCCCCTTTATCACCTTGACCATATTTTCTCTTTTTTCCTTAAAGTCCAACAGATCGGGACAAGCTAAAAATCTTCGGTTTTTCTTCTTTTTCAAAAGTTCAAGCGCCTCCTGCTCGTAACCGGGAGCAAGCACGCATTCTACAAAAAACGTATCGTGAATTTTTTTCGCCGTCTCCATATCCACCACCCGGTTAAGTCCGATTATGCATCCGAAGGCAGAGACGGGATCGCAAGCTAAGGCATCCTCATATGCTTTGTCCAGGCCATCCGCACATGCGGCTCCGCATGGATTGGTATGTTTGAGTATTGCTGCGAATGGCTTTTCTGAAAAATCCTCTACCATTGATAGGGCCGCATCCAGATCGATGATGTTGTTATAGGAGAGTTCTTTCCCGGAAAGTATCTCACATCGGGAGATGCTGGCGCCCCAGAATGCCGGATCCTTGTAAAATGCCGCCTTCTGATGAGGATTTTCCCCGTATCTTAAGTCCTGCGTCTTTTCCCAACCCAAGGTTAGATATTCCGGAAAACCATCATCCATTTTCGGGATAAGGTCTTTAAAATACTTAGCTATCATGCTGTCATAGTAAGCGGTGTGCTGAAAGGTTTCCGATGCTAAGTTCAAACGAGTGTCTAAAGAAAGCGAGCCGTCATTTGTTTCCAGTTCCTGAATGATCTTCTTATACCTTTGCGGATTTACCACCACTGCCACGGAGTTGTGGTTTTTTGCCGCCGCTCTCAACATGCTGGGACCACCGATGTCGATATTCTCAATCGCCTCCTCCTCTTTGACCTCTTCTTGGCTTATCACCTTGCCAAACGGATACAGGTTCACCACCACCAGGTCAATATATTTTATGTCCTGCTCGGTTATCTCCCTTTTTTGTTCTTCATCCTCTCTTTTAGCCAGTATGCCTCCGAAAACTTTGGGATGAAGGGTCTTTACCCGACCTCCCAAAATCTCAGGAAAACCGGTGAAGGAGGAGATGGATATCGACTTTATCTTAGCTTTCTTGAGTTCTGCCTGAGTGCCTCCGGTGGAGATGATCTCCACCCCCAAGTTGGATAAGACCTTAGCAATTTCTATTAGATTCGTTTTGTCGGATACGCTTAATAATGCCCTTCGTATCTTTATTCGCCCAGATTTTTCTTTTGCCATGATCGATCTCTCCTTTAATGTACTTTCTTGCTTCTCCCCTTTAGTCCCCTTCAGGGTGAACCCTCTCCATTTTATGTTGAAAATCCCGCCAGAAGCGGGGGAGAGAGGGATATCAGGGGGTGAGGTATCTATTTAACCAATCTCTGATAAGCTTCTTGATATTTTTCCAGCGTTTTGGCAACTACCTCCTCGGGAAGTGGGGGTGCCGGAGGTTTTTTGTTCCAGTGGATGGACTCCAGATAATCTCGCACAATTTGCTTGTCAAAGGCTTCCTGAGGTCGCCCCCTCCGGTAAATCCTTTTATCCCAGAATCTCGACGAATCTGAGGAGAATATCTCATCGATAAGAATCAACTTACCATCCAATATCCCAAACTCAAACTTTGTATCTGCGATGATCATTCCCCGTCTTTCCGCATAATCTGCCGCTTTCTTGTATATCCGTATGCTTTTGCTTCTTAATTCCAAAGCCTGTTTCTCACCAACCATCTTTTTCACCTGTTCAAAAGTCAGGCTCTCATCATGACCCTCCTCCGCCTTGGTGGTTGGAGTAAAGACAGGATAGGGCAATCTTTGCGATTGGGTGAGGTTAGAGGGAAGCTGGACCCCATAAAGTTCAATGGTATTTGATTTTCCCTGGGAGACCGCCTTGTTTTTATATTCCTTCCACAAAGAACCGGCTATGTATCCCCTGACCACGCATTCGATGTCAATCCGCTTGGCTTTCTTAACCAGCATTGATCGCCCATCGAGAACGTCCCTGTGTTTTTTTAGGTCATTCGGATATTGGTCCACATTGGCGGTGATTAAATGATTTTCCGCTACATTCTTCACCAGGTCAAACCAGAAGAGAGACATTTGGGTGAGCACTTTCCCTTTTCCGGGGATTCCGGTGGGAAGGACAACATCGAAAGCCGAGATTCTATCGGTGGCGACGATTAAGAGTTTGTCGTCCAGATTATAAACGTCTCTTACCTTTCCTTTGGCAAAAAGGGGATATTCATTTATGTTGGTCTCCATTAAACCCTGTTCCATCACACCTCCGATGATTTCAGAATTACTTGCCTTTAAAGTTATAAGATTTCCTGTTAGTTCCAAAAGAAATTTTTGTGGCGGAATAAATCCCCGCCACTATATGAGACGGACATTATAGACCATCATAGGGAAGGACATTCAGCCCTCCCCAGTGCTTATTCTTTTATATACGCCCGATTATCCCTTATCTCGATTTTCCCTTCGGCAAAAAGCTGAATCACCTCAGAATAAGCCTCATGCTCATGAGGCAAGACCTTCTTCTGTAGGCTTTCCGGCGTATCGTTACTGGAAACTGGCACACACTTCTGGAAAAGGATGGGACCGTGATCGTAGACCTCATCCACCGTATGCACGGTCACGCCGCTCACCTTCACGCCGGATTCTATCACTGCCTCGTGCACATGGATGCCGTACATCCCCTTTCCTCCGAAAGCAGGCAGAAGTGCGGGATGAATATTTATTATCTTGTTTTTGTACTCCCTTATCACCGTGGGAGAGATCATCTTCATGTATCCCGCCAGAACCACCAGATCGGTTTCTTTCTCCTTTAAAATCGAGAGAAGTTTCTGATCGAACTCCTCCGGGGTGGCAAATTGTTTATGGCTTAAGTGAATGTCGGGAATGTTGTGGTTTCGTGCACGCTCCAAGGCTCCCGATTTGCTGTTGTTGCTTATCACCGCCCTGACCTGAGCATCCAATTTCCCCGCCTCGATGCTGTCGATTATTGCCTGCAGATTGGTGCCGCCACCGGAAGCCAAAACTACCAAGTTTAATTTCTTCATATTTGATTCATCTCCCTAAGCAGGTTTCAACATGCTGCGGAAGGCTTCAGCCTTCCGCAACCGCAACCAATAGGAATTTCCTATTCCACACTTGTCCTTCAACCAGGTCACCGCCCGCAGCCTTCAGCTCGTCACGAATGTCCGAGAAGTCTATCCACTCATGAACCTTGAAGCCGGACGATTCCATCAAGCCAATTGCCTCCTTTTTCTGAAAGACATTATGTGTTTCGTTCATTTCCATCGATTCCATGGGTGAATCAAGCGACCAGGTCTTGGTGAGAAAATCCTGCAGGCAGCGCCTCGAGATTCTGATCCGGTTTACATCAATGCGCTCGTGAGAAGCTGTGTAATACTCAAACTTCCCTTCGAACTCGTCCAGTTGCCGCATCTTCTCATCAGGCAGCCTGGCCACTACCTCTCCTTCTCCTGCGTCAAGGTGATAAGCTTGACTTCGTGGAGCATCTGAGATGTTACGGCAACGTCGAAATACTCGTCTGGTAACTTGAGCCTATCCGCTCGGCAAATCACCACGTTTGCCTTGGGGCAGGCTTGTTTAATGTCCTTAACGCGATCCGGGCTTTCGTCCACCCCCCACAGCTCGGCTGCGTAGTCCTGAGCCATAGCCAGAAACTGACCCCAGCCACAACCGATATCAACAAGACGTTGGCATGAACCGATGTTTTCCAGCAGCAGGGAGAATTTTAGCTGGTTATCTTTCCTGGCCAAAGCTTCTATTTCCTGCAGGAACTTTGCCTCATCTTTTTTATATATGGGTTCACGATGAATATTCACAGCACTTACCTTAGATTGTTCTTTGGCAATGGTGTATAACGATTAAAAACGGCATTCTTACGTTCAGGACTACAGATTGGCGCCGAATCCGCATGGTTGCGGATGTTTTTTTTCTGTAACACGACCAATTCACTTCTCGTCTCTGTTTTCTGACAGCTTCGCTTTCAAGACCTCATTGACCAATTTGGGATTGGCTTTCCCTTCGGTCCTTTTCATCACCTGCCCCACAAAGAAGCCAAGAAGCTTCTCCTTTCCCGCACGATACATTTTAACATTCTCAGGATTGTCTGTCAACACCTCTTCTACGATCCGACTCAATTCTTCTTCGTCCGTTATCTGAGCCAATCCCTTCTCCGAGATGATCTCTGATGCTGATTTTCCTGTCTCAGTCATCTCGGCAAAAATCTCCTTTGCCATCTTGCCACTTATGATTCCTTCGTCTATCAGTCTTAATAAATCTGTTAAATCTGTTGGGGCGATCTTAAAATTCTTTATCCCGATCTTCCTCTCCTTCAATTCCCGCAAGACCTCGCCCATCACCCAGTTGCTCACCATCTTGGATTCAGGATGATATTTCACGCATTCCTCATAATAATCTGCCAATTCTTTGGAAGATGTCAAGACCCCGGCATCATATTCCGGGATTTCGTATTGGGTAACAAATCTTTGCTTTTTCTGCTCGGGAAGCTCAGGCAGGCTCCTTTTAATCTGGTCTATCCATTCTTCAGATACAGCCAAAGTTACCAGATCCGGCTCGGGGAAATATCTGTAATCGTGAGATTCCTCTTTGGTTCTCATGACAGATGAGATCTGTTTCTTTTCATCCCACAGCAGGGTTTCCTTAACCACCGTGCCGCCTTTTTCCAATATCTCAATCTGTCTTTCTATCTCATAGCTCAAAGCTTTTTCCACCCCCCGGAAGGAATTCATGTTTTTGACTTCGGTGTTGATCCCGAATTTTTCTACTCCCATTGGTCGAACCGATACGTTGGCATCGCACCGCAGAGCGCCCTCCTCCATGTTTCCACTGCAGATGCCCAGATATTGTAGTATCTGTCTGAGCTTGGTAAGATAAAGATACGCTTCCTCTGGTGAAGCAATATCCGGTTCGCTGACTATCTCTATCAACGGAATTCCACATCGGTTCATATCCACGGAGGTCTCATCATCTGATTCATCATCGGGATGCATAGACTTCCCGGCATCTTCTTCTAAGTGAATGCGGTTGATTTTAATTTTTTTCTTTACCGAATCAGTATCAATTTCAATAAACCCGCCAGTTGACAGAGGCTTCTCGTATTGTGAGATCTGGTAGCCCTTGGGAAGATCCGGATAGAAGTAATTCTTGCGAGCAAAGATGCTTTCAGCATGCACCTTTCCACCTACAGCCAGAACCGTCTTGATCCCATGTTCCACTGCCTTTCTGTTGATAACCGGCAAAACGCCGGGTAAGCCCAGACAGACCGGGCAGGTCTGGGTATTGGGTGGGCTTCCGAATATGGTGGAACAGCCACAGAATATCTTGGACTCGGTCAGAAGCTGAGCGTGAACCTCTAAACCTATTATGCTTTCGTATTCCATTATTGCTCTATCCCCCTCACCTTTCTTGTGCCTGCCAGGTCCCCCGACCTGGCAGGCCTTTATCGTCCGGTCGGGGAACCCAACGAGCACAGAAATTTGCTTTTGTCCGAAAGTCCCCAAATGGGGACATTTCGGACCTACGCCTGTTTTCCTCCCGCGTAGCCGAGCCTTCACGGCTCGGCCCGGACGCCTGGACAGGCCCGTCTGGGGCGGTCGTCCGACCGCACAGAGGCATGAAGTCTCTGCTACGTGCTATTACTCAAATTATCATACAGCCACATTCTGCAACTGTAACTTCTTCATGTCAAGATAAGCTAAAGTCCATAGGGAATCGATATAGGTTCCCCAAATGGCGGAGAGCACACCAATGTAAATCAATCCAACCACCACTCCCAGGAAAATTCCCAGGAATAGATTAAAGATACCTAAAGCTATGAAAGGTAATGCCAGGAGCAAACCTACGGCTACGAAGCCAAATATATAAACCATAGTGCTGCCAATGCCAATTAATCCTACAACTAAGGATGGTCCCAGATTGGTTTTCAACATCTCCCATCCCTCCGCCAGAGAAGCAAAGACTCCTTTTCCTTCTATTATGCATGTTCTGGTAGCATATAGATTAATCAGAATTATAGTAATGAACAAAACTAAGAATAAGGGGAATAGAATAATTGCAGAAATGATACCCAGAGCTTTAAAAGTGATCAGTAGCAGTATAAAGGGTGCTAAGGTAAATAGGGCAGATACTAAGATGAAAATCAATATCATGATGCTGATTCCCAAAATCCTCCAGAAATTCTTAACACCAGCGTTCCATCCGTCTCGCAAGGTAGGGTTCTCTCCGCTCTGTATTTTCCAGACGCAATGAATGAGTCCTCCCTGAGAGATGATATACATAATCAGAAAGAGCACAAAAACCACCAAACCGACCAGCACCAGAAGTATGATCGCCCCTACAAGTGCCCCACTTAAAAAATCACCGACCGGCAGTTTGATCTTCTCCGGCAGATTCCCAACCCAACCACCACCTCCCGACCCGAATTCTAAAAAGAATCCGAAGATCCACAGGTATTTAAACTTCCACATTATCTCCAAAGCTCTTTTTACCAATCCACCGTAATCCATAAAAACCTCCTTGCTTGTGCAGAGGCATAAAGCCTCTGCTACGCGTTTTTATATTATCTGTAGGTCGTGCATGGCGAAGCCTGCTCGACATTCTTTTGTCTCAATCCTGCGGATCAGTTTTTTTGCAAATGGAGTCAAGTTCTTCCCACTTTTGTCTCAGTATCTCGTCAGCTCCTAACCCGAATAGGAAGTTAAATCTATCCATCAAGTACCACAAAAAAAGACACATATGAATAAGATTGTTTCGTAAGCCCTTTTCTGTCGGGGCCACCCAAAACTCTATATGCCTATCTGATTCTAAAATATACGAATTTGAACTTCTAATCCTGGAGTGTGTGTAAGAAGAACTTTCCCGATAGAAACTACGATATAATAAATGCAATAGCTTAGCGTTCTTTGCAAGATCGAGCACGGTTTTGTCCGCAAGCTTGCAAATTCTCTTGCATTCATCTTCTGTCTTTGGTAGTCCTTTTTCGACCTCCTTCAACGCTTCTTGAAGTTTTGCCCTAAACTCATCTCTATCTTCATAGGCGTCCAATAGTTTATGCAATGCTCTTTTACTATCAATCGCATCATATCTGATAAACGCTTGTGCCTTTTCCTCAGCACTCTCCCTGTCTTTAAAAATGTAGAGAGCCCAGAGCGCTGCCTCGAAGCTAGCTCTCCCTAGAATCAAAGCGTCTTCCGGGTAACCGCTTTTGCACAATAACAGAGCGGCTTTAGTAGTTTTATAGCTCTTAGCAAATAGAAAGGAAAGTACAATTCCTTCTGCTCCTAGTTCTTCCCTATCTATCTTTCTCTTTACAAATTCATCTTGCAAGTTCTCCGCATACTTCAGAAAAGAAGAAGTCAGAGCAAAGTACTCTTTATACTTATCAACTATGTGTGCTTGCCATTTACTGTCTTCCGTTCCTACATACATAATACTAGCCCTCGACATCCTTTTGTCTTTTCCTCTCGCGTAGCGGAGCCTTCACGGCTCCGCTCAGAGGCATAAAGCCTCTGCTATGCGCTGAAAAACATTCCAAAAATTACAGATTTTGTTCTAAGGCATAAGCCACCTTAAAGATCAAATCTTCTGACAGCGGTTTTCCCATGATCTGAAGCCCGATGGGCAAGCCCTTTGAGTCTTTCCCGCATGGGACGGAGATGGCTGGTATTCCAGCTAGGTTAGCCGAAGTGGTGTATATATCCGAAAGATACATGGTCAGAGGGTCATCAATCTTCTCGCCGATCCTAAAAGCGGTGGTCGGAGATGTGGGGGTGATTATCACGTCCACCTTCTCGAATGCCTTGGAAAAATCCTCTCTGATTATGGTTCTGACCTTCTGCGCCTTGGCATAATAGGCTTCGTAATAACCTGCAGACAGTACATAGGTGCCCAGGATAATTCTTCTTTTCACCTCCGCGCCAAATCCTTCGCTTCTGGTCTTCTTATACATCTGGGATAAATCCAACTCCTCTTCTGGTCGAAAGCCGTACTTGACCCCGTCATAGCGAGCTAAATTGGAGGATGCCTCTGCGGTTGCCAGAACGTAGTAGGTGGCGATAGCTTTATCCGTATGGGGTAAAGAAATTTTTTCCACCTTCATTCCCAGCTTCTCCAAAAGTGTTATCCCTTTCATCACCGCCTCTTTGACCTCCTCATCCAGGCCTTGCCCGAAATATTCGTCGGCAATACCTACCTTTATATACTTGACATCACCCTCAAGAGATTCAGTAAAGTTTGATTCTGCTTCTGGCAGTGAGGTGGAATCTTTGGGATCGTGACTGCAGATCAGGCTGGAAAGCAGGGCACAGTCTTTAACGTCCTTGGTTATGGGTCCGATCTGATCCAGGGAAGAGGCGAAGGCGACCAGTCCAAAGCGGGAGACCCGCCCGTAGGTGGGCTTCATCCCCACCACCCCACACAGGCTGGCAGGTTGTCTAACAGAGCCTCCGGTGTCCGATCCCAGAGCCATCGTAGCCATGTGTAGAGCCACAGCTGCCGCAGAGCCCCCACTTGACCCCCCGGGAATTCTTTGTGAATCAAAAGGATTCTTCACCAACCCGAAAAAAGAGGTCTCATTGGATGATCCCATGGCAAACTCATCCATGTTGGTTTTGCCTATTATCACCGCATCCGCTTCTTTCAACCTTCTGACTACCGTAGCGTCGTAGGGTGGAACAAAATTCGACAAAATCTTTGAGCCACAGGTGGTGCGAACACCCCGGGTGCAGATGTTATCCTTGATGGCAACAGGCAGACCGGCCAAAGCTCCCAGATTCTCGCCTTTGCTTCGGCGATCATCTATTCTTTTGGCGGACTCTTTCGCTTGTTCTTTCAGCAGGGTTACATATGCATTTGTGTTCGGATTAGCTTTTTTTATCTGATCGAATACCGAAGATATGATCTCTTCTGAGCAGACCTCCCCCCTCTTCATCATCTCCTTCAGCCGCCACCCTGCCAGTTTATTCAGTTTTGTGCTGCCCACAAGAATCTTGCGACCTGGTTAAATTGGTTCTTTGGAGATCTCATCCCGATCCCCCTCTCCATGAAATGGAGAGGGGGATATAGGGGGAGAGGTAAAAGATCTATAGCCAGGGCAAATACTTCTCTAATTCATAGTTGCCAACGTGAATGCGATACCTGTCCCATTCTACCTTTTTGTTGGCAATCAGGGAGTGGAAGATGTGTTCGCCCAAAGTTTCCTTTGCCAGCTGGCTTTTTTCAAGCTCCCTGATAGCCTCTTCCAGAGAACCGGG
>Ga0111202_162_pt1 | contig 15717 bp, 9 predicted proteins | sample DeeMarSWOR324_28_FD_80372 | JGI IMG/M metagenome (GOLD analysis project Ga0111202, IMG submission 80372) | candidate division Zixibacteria bacterium SM23_73_3 | reverse complement strand
ATAGAAAGGTTCGAAGATATGCGGAAGATCTGCAAGAGGTATGCCTGAACCGGTATCTTGAATCTGAATTTTCACTTTCTTTTTACGCAAATTGGAATTGGTTACTATGCTTAAGGTGCCGCCGTGGGGCATGGCCGCCACCGCATTATCTAAAATCGCCAAAAACGCCTGTTGAATTTGGTCTTTGTCGCAGATAATTTCTGCCTTCTCCTTCTGATAAGCTCTTGCCAACTCTATATTGTTCAATTTCAAGTGATGCTCCACCAACTGCGTACAACGATCCAAAATCTGGTGCAAATCAGCCACAGCAAACTCTCCTATCTGTCTTTTGGAAAAAAGCAGCAGGTTTTTCACTATGTTTCCACAGCGGCTTGTCTCCTCAGCTACGATGGATAGGTCCTCCTGGATGGAAGAGAGCCGCTCAGGAGTCAATTGGGATGAAGCAAGTTTCTTTTGCGAAAGCCGGGCGTAGGTTAGGATTCCGCCCAAGGGGTTATTCAGTTCGTGCGCCACGCTTGCACAAAGCTTTCCTAAAGAGACCATCTAAAGAATTTGCTAGTTCCCCTATTTCGTCTTTTCGGTGAAGAGGAATAATATAATCGAGGTTGCCCTGAGCAATAGCTCTTGTGCCCTCAGTCAGCTTGCGAACCGGTGCGCGAATTAAAGTCCAGATCAAAAATCCGGTTACCAAAAGAACGCTGATCACCAAGATAACAGATGCCCAAATGGTCTGACGGCGGCTACTGGCAATGTCTGCATCTACGGTGGCCAAAGACATCTGCACGTCCAAAACTCCCAGGATGAATTTCTCATCCGGATGTAAGTGACAGCCGGAGCCGTAACAGGCAGGTTCGTTTTCTATGGGATTGATCAAGGCCAAGACCCGGTGACCATCTGCAGTTATGATTCTGTGGCGTTCTTTCGTTGCCAAGGCTTTGAGCGGTTCCGGATAGCGGTGGCACACCTGACAGGCCTCCGAATTGATGGTGACCCTGGTAGATGCTTCCTCCGGGCGGGTGGTGAAGATAACCTCTCCCTCTTTGTCATAAATCCTGATAGCGTCAAACCCCGGCATCTGGCTGAAGTTTTGGAATATTTGATGAATGTCCTCCTTACGGTTTATCAGCATGCTGTAGTGGGTGGATTCCTTGATCAGGTCCGTGGTCCTGAGGGCAGCTAATTCAACCTGCTCCAGAAGGTCATCGGCCTCGCTTTTGACGTTTATAAAAGTAAAAGTAGCCAAGCCCACAAACATCACCAAAAACAGCGCAATGAAGAATTTTATTCCTAAAGGCATAGTTACCTCTTCTGGTATGTTGACCATACCCAGAATGATCTTTTCCGGCTAATACTCCATCTCTTAAATAATATACTTATTTTTGACCTTAAAGAAAAGTTTTTTTGCTTTTTATGAATATATTCTAAAAGAGTCAAAATCTTCCTAAAAATCTTGTATTTTGAGAAAAATCTATTAAATTACCAGTTGGGTATTCAAGTTAATAGTGGTGGTTTTCTTCAGATGTCAAATCCGGGCATCAGAAAATGATTGATTTTGTTTTTATGTGCAAGAAAGGATTAAATTTGTTGTGTGCTTGACCTATGGGAACTTTTCTTCTGGAGCTTTTGAGATACCAGAATTCGCAAATATACTACGCTGGAAGAAGTGTCCAGAAATTTGAAACTCAGTGAGGTGGAGTCCGTTGTAAGAAAGGTGGCAGGAGAGGAAGACCTGCATGAGTTACACATGTAGATACTTTCTTCAAAGAATATAACTCTCTTTTGCCTTGTGATGATAAAAGACTTAAACACCCACTCTGCCCAGTATATATTAAACCAGCTTCAATCACAGGCAAGGGGAAAGTTTAACAGCAAACATACTACTAAACAACTTGAATGTGTGTGTTGTGCCACTTAAAGAGTGGGATATATCTTTATGAAGAGACAAAAATAGCTTAAAATTACCATACCAACGGTCTTTTAGCCGAAAACGTATCAAAAAACGAGAAGAATAAATGATCTCTGCCAAATTTAGTAACCGAAAATTCATAAAAGAAAATGTTGATGCCAAAAGTGCTCAGAATAAATCCAAAGAATCGGAATCCAGCGCAGAAGATAAGGAACTTCTGGACATCATAGAGAGAGCAAAGAAAGGAGACGAAAGCGCTTTTCAGCAGATTGTGGAAAAGTATAAAACCCAGGTGGCCAGCATTGCTTACAAGATGGTGGGAGATTATGAGGATGCCAAAGATATCTCGCAAATTGTATTTGTCAAGACCTATCAAAACCTGGTCAACTTCGACACCACCAGGAAGCTTTCCACCTGGCTTTATCGAATTACCATTAATGCTTCCATCGATTTCATCCGAAAACATAAAAAGCACAAGCATGAGCTTTTGGACAACATCTTCGGCGAACTAAAGGAGAAGAAGCAAGATGTAGAGAAGATTTATCAGCGCAATTTAATAAAATGGGCCATCAAGGATTCTATGGGGGTGCTTAACCCGAGACAAAAGGCGGTTTTTGTATTGCGAGATCTGGAGGGGTTGGATATAAAGGAAGTTGCCCAGATAACTGGCATGCCTCAAGCTACTGTGCGGTGGTATTTACATAGAGCACGATCTAAACTACGAAGTGAACTGACAAAACATCATCCTCAACTCTTAAAAAAGATGGGGATAAGACATGAAGTGTAGAAAGGCTAAAAAGCTGATCCTCAGTTATGCTGAGTTGGATTTGCCCCAGAAGAAGAGACTGGATGAGCATCTTTTATCCTGCCCTCACTGCTCTAACGAATTCTCCTTCCATCAAAAGTCCATCAATCTGCTTAAAAAAGTTATTAGCTTCGAGGGATCCAAAGACTTCTGGGAAGACTATCAGGTGAACCTGAAAAGGAAGATTCCACCTGTTCCCTTCTGGAGCAAAGTCTGGACAAAAGTGGAAGGGTTAACCTGTCTGTTTAGAACCCCTGTTTTAGGCCCGGTTCCCGCTTATGTGTTCTCATTTGCTGCAGTAGTGCTTTTGACCTTGAGTTTTTATCCGGGCTTTTTTTCTTCCCAAAGAGCAGAGGGTTTCAAAAACAATCTGGTGGTGTATGAAGGAGAGTTGCTTTCTACAGTAGATGATGGTGGGGTAACCATATACACCTTAGAGGGCAGATAGCAAAAGGCTAAAGAAGAAGATCTAAGAAAACGGTCTGGGTGAAGAGAAGGAGAGAAAGATCGTTTGAAATTTGATAACGTTTAGGGGAGTATGCGCTCAAGACGAAAGTCCGAATTTGTCCGCGGGACTGGAAAAGTAGTGATTCTTCTCTGGCTTTTCAGCATGATGATCGTCATAGGGGGATGTGGCCAAAGCTCGCTTCAGGGGCTGGAGGAAGATTTAGCTCAAGTGGTAATGGAAGTGGGACCCTCTGTAGTCTGCATAATGGCTAAAAACGAGAGCTCCGGGGAGGTAAGGTTCGGCTCCGGAGTTATTTTGCTTGGGGGGTATATCCTCACTACAGAGAATATCCTGGACAACGTAGACAACATTACCATGAAGCTACAAGATGGACGGGTAATAAATGACCAGGAGATCATTGGAGTGTTTTGTGACTTCGAAACCAACGTCAGTTTGATTCAGGTGGAAAATAAAGAGCTTAAGCCCGTCCATCTTATGGAGGAGGGAGTTGAGAATGGATGCCTGGGCATCGCCTTAGGAAATACTAAATATTCCAAGGGGTTGAATGTCAGTCTGGGCACGGTGACCAAGTCCTGGATAGGTGGGTCGGATGCATATGACGAGAGCCTTTTGATCTGGCAAGGTCCAGCCGTCCCCTACCATGGGGGTACCCCCATATTCAACCGTAATGGAGACCTTTTAGGCCTGACCGAGGGCAAACCCGAGGGTGAAGATGGAGTAGTCTTCATCTTGCCTGCCAGAACCTGTGTGCGAGTCAACGAGGTGCTCAAAAAAGAAGGCAAGGTTAAAAGAGGGTGGATTGGAATCTTCTGTGAAAGGTCAGCGAAGTGTGAAAAGGCAAAAACTTCAGAAGGCGTTTTAATAACCAAGGTGCTTGAAAAAAGTCCTGCCTTTAAGGTGGGATTAAATCCCGGTGATAGAATTGTCAGCTTTAATGGAAAACCAATTGAAAGCTCAGCCCAGCTTAGAAGGTTGATCTCCGCCACCGAAGTCGGGTCTCATGTCCTGTTAAGTGTGATCCGCCGGGGGGATAATGGAAGGACAAATGTGGTGATCAAAACGGCAGAACATAATGGTCTGGGAATGAGAAGATGTCCCCACCGAGCAATTTGAAAAATTCCTTCGCTTTTGGAACATCTCATCAATTTTCTTGTATATACTAATAGAGACAGACAGGATTAAGGGGAAGATGATGTAGAATAAGAATTTCTAAATGGAGTTGAAAACCCTTTAGAACAAGGAGGCAAAGATGGTTATCGATCCTATTTGCCTGATGGAGATAGACGAGAAGAACGCTCCCGCCAAGAGCGTATATAATGGGCAGACTTTTTATTTCTGTAACGAAAGTTGTAAGCTGAAGTTCGAGGAGGATCCAGAAAAATATATTGACGTGGAGAAAAAAGAAAGTTAGACCAACATATGGATGGGTTGTTCTCACTCATCCGAATTAACCAATTTGGGTCGGGAAAGGTTGTGAAGAGATAAGAACCATCCCGACCTCTTAATATCAAGAAGGTTTCAAAATGCCACTTAGGAATACCAGAAAAATAAGCATCATTTTCAGTTTCATTTTCTGTGGAATGATAGTTGGAGCGGTTGTAGTAATTTTGCTCTCAGGTTTAGGATTTTTGCATTCCCCGCTTTCCACCGGGCACATAGGAACAGGTGAGAAAAACATCTCGCCACCAGCACCCAGAATGATGCAAACTGCCGCTTCTGTCCAGGATGAGATAACCAGTTCCCGACAGAATGCCATCGTCCGAGCGGCGCAAAAGGCGGGACCCGCGGTAGTATCTATCAGCGTGGTCCAGGTAAGGGTAGTAAGAGAACATCCCTTTTTCTCACCGTTTGGGGATGAATTCTTTGACGATTTCTGGGGAAGGTTCTTTCGGCCACGGGAATATAAGGAGAAGGTTTACAGCATCGGGTCGGGGTTCATTATAAATCCAGATGGATACATATTAACCAACGCCCATGTGGTAAGAGGGGCAGACCAGCTAAAAGTTAGTTTGACCACTGGAGAGGAATATGAGGGTAAGGTGGTGGGCTCAGATGAAGTCTCAGACTTGGCTGTAGTGAAAATAGAGACAAAAGATTTACCCACGGTGGTGTTGGGCAACTCCGATGATTTGATAATCGGGGAGTGGGCCATTGCCATTGGCAATCCCTTTGGCTATCTTTTAGACGATCCCAATCCCACCGTGACCGTGGGAGTTATAAGCGCGGTAAATCGAGACATAAAAAGAGAAAGAGGACAGGTTCAGATCTTTAGGAAAATGATTCAGACCGATGCCGCCATAAACCAGGGAAACTCAGGTGGTCCTCTGGTGAACGCCTCGGGTGAGGTTATCGGAATTAACACTTTCATCTTCACCACCAGCCGGGGGTCTGAAGGGATCGGCTTTGCCATCCCCATCAACCGAGCCAAGACCATACTTTCCGATCTGATCAAATTTGGAAAAATTATCCCTGCCTGGATTGGGATTAGAGCCCAGGAGGTCAATCCCATTCTGGCACAGAGCCTGGATCTGGATAAAGCTGAGGGTGTTATCATATCCGACGTGGAGGAAAATAGTCCGGCACAAAAGGCTGGGCTGAAAAGAAAAGACGTGATAATCGGGGTAGATGATCAGAAGATGAGAACTTTGAGTGACTGGGAGGATTTGGTCTATCTGGCAAGAGCCGAGCAGAATCTGGACATCATTTTCCTGCGGGATGGCAGAAAGAACCATGCCCGATTGGTGCCGAAAGCACTTCCCACTCAAATGAGCAAAAGCTCCCGAAGTAAATTAGGAATCAACGTGGCTAATATAAGTTCATCTATTGCCTACCGGTTGGGAACAAATGATCGAAGAGGGGTGGTGGTTACCGGTGTGGATAAAGAGAGCATCGCCTATGAAGCTGGTCTGGAGGTGGGAGATATTATCCGACAAATGAACGATCAACCTATCCGAAACGTTGAAGACTATGAGATGATAATAAAGCGGATAAAAAACAATAAAAAGTTGATTTTGTTGATCGAACGTGAGAGGGCTTTGTATTTTGTTTCCTTAGAGCTTTAAAAAGCATTTGAACTCATTTTTACCTCACCCCATATCCTTCTCTCGCCACAGAGCGGAGATGGTGACATACTCGGTGCCATATACCCGAACACCTGTTACCCTTCTCTCCGGTCTGTACACCCATCGAAGAGAAGGGAATATGATATATTGAGGCGGGTATCCTTACCAGACAACGACCATGGCTCGGAGTGACGGAGACCCGTCTGGGAGGGCACCCCTAAATAACCTTCGACAAATTCGAGTTTTTGAGTTATGTCAGGACCTCAACTCCCCTGGATCCTGTGGACCTGATACCTTTTAAAACGTCAAGCACCAAAATTCCGCTAAAGGCGGAAGAATAGAACTCCTGACGCAACTGTAACTGTAAAGTTATAAATTCGCCCAATGAATTGGGCAAGTACAATAGAGAATTTTGTCCCGCACTGTATGATGCAAGATTTTGCCCGGTGATAGATGCCACGGGGTTGCACAATTTGAAAGTCTAAGAGTTTAAAACAGCCAGACGGATACTTTTGGCATGTTTCTTTCTCATTACTTCTCATGGGGTGGAGTAGCGGAAAATGGGATGAAATTTGATAAGAGATTTGAAATAACGTCTAACTAATTATTTTAAAAAGAAAAGCCCTAATTCCGCCATTGGCGGAACTGGGGCTTTATTACATACGGAAGAGTAGTTTGTCAACCTAAGTCAACAAGAAGGGACTGGACCACTTTTGTATAGATAGTTGATCAGATAAAGCACATCCTCGAGGTCAACCACTCCGTCACAGCTTGCATCTCCAGCTTCTAAAGGATCAGGAGCCGGACCCCCTTTATATAGATAGTTTATTAAATAAAGAACATCTTCTAAGTCCATTATTGCATCGCTATTGCAGTCACCGGAGATATATATGGCTACAGAGAGCGAGTCTGACCAAGCGGACTCCCCATCATAGGTGTCCTTGGCTTTTACTTTTACGTAATATATACCAGAGTTACTCCAGGTGTGAGATGTTGTGCAGATGTCTCCAGAGTTGTATGGTCCAAGCCAGTCACTATCGGTCCCGTCTCCCCAGTCGAACAAATAGAATATTTTGTCTCCCTCCGGGTCAGTTGTGTTACTTGAAAAATCATATTCTATTTCAGGATCTCCTTTAGTCGCTCCAGAGGGCAATACCGGTATCTCTGGAGGATAGTTGGTGATGACAGGCGCCATCCCTAAATCCGGATTGCCCCAGAATGCTCCCCACTCAAACATCTCAAACTTTACCATATACCATAGTCCGTTTAAATACATGTGTCTTAAAGCCCATTGATGGGCTTCACCCTGAGTGTAGTTTCCTGAGGTAACACTGGTGGTAAAGAAGTAGTCGAGCGACTGGCTGGAACCATCATATGGATCGTCCCAGGCACCTCTTCCATACGCAACCTTGGTGGCACCGAGAAAACCGACACTTCCCTGTTTCAGCATCTCCCGTCCTATATTTGGATAATCCGTATCAGAATTGCTGCAGGCGTCGGCGAAGATGATGGCCGGATAGTCGTCGTTTAGGTAAGGACAGGTGGAGGTGGTAGCGAAACCCTCGCCCGTGTAATAATAGATATGGCTGGAGTAGGGTGAACCATGACCAGCCCAGTTTACGAAGGCATATTGACCAGACGACCAGACAGATCTCACGTTGTTGAACGTCAGGTTGTAGTCCATGGGATAACTGGAATAACCCTGTTCGTACATGCGGGTCATGGTCCAATCGGACATCCAGGGTTGATCGACCTTAAGTTCCATAAGAACTGCATTATCCGTGTCAGGCCAGAAGAAGGCTCCCAAAAGCAGGATGTTTTTCTTAAATGCAGGGTCATTGTTTTGTTCATAAGCAACGGACTTTTCACAAATACTCAAAACCGTTGAAGGTTGGCTCCACGGAATTCTGCCAACGTTTACCTCAGAATAAAAATCAATGGGATCAGAATTCTCGCCCCAGCGACGATCTCCATCCGCATCCCAGGACTGATTATCCGGAAGGGAAAGCTCAGCATAGTACAAATCGGTCTCCGGCATCCCATATCCAAGATCCTGCCAGCAACGACGCATAGGTACATCATCGTAATCACCGACCAAAAGCACATCCTCTATGCCCCATTCACCTGATGGATACTTCTCCCTTAGAAAATTCCGCATTTTTTCAGCCAGATCGTAACCAGTGTAGTTGGAATTAATCCAGGAGGTGGTTACCACCTGCACGCTTCTCCCTTTAATTGTCTCCCAGTCCACCAGCGGGGCAACAGACAAGGTCAAGAGGTCAAGGGTGATGATAACAAAGTCATAGTTTTCCTTAGTCCCTGTCACTCGGGGATACCAGCTCTGGGCTTCGTGATAATTAAGGACAAACTCTTCCGCAATTCGTTCTGTCCGCGGACGATGATCAATGATGATGTCATCTGAAGAGAAGTCTCTGGGAAAAGTGTAGCTGATATTTACCGTGATTTCGGGATAATACGTCAATTGACCGGATTGCGGACGATAAGTGAATGGTGTGACCCTCACGTCCACCAGATTATACTTTCTGTAACCTGCGGTGCGAACAAGTTCTCCCACCGAAGCTGGATACGGCTCATCGCTTCCATAAACTGAGTTGTAGTTCTGCTCATAGGTCTGCAGGTCTTGTTGGTAAAGCACTGGATCTTCCTGGCCAATCACTCTGGGCAAACTGGACGGTGCTATCTGGTAGGCTCCGGGAAGCACAATACCTTCGCCAAGATCAAAGCTGACTTCAGCCACAAGAGCTCCGGGGGGAATAGCAATAGGAAAGATCTTCGACGGTAGATTCGGTTTTCCCGGAATTAGCAGACGACCGAAGTTTTCAACTTTTATCTCTTGTCCCTGCGGGGTTTGTGTGATGTCATAAGTTCCCACAGGTATGGGGACGTTGATTTCTCCATCATCTGCATTTACCATGACGCTGTTTGCCATTAGCATCACCATCAGGAGAACTACGAACTTTCCGCAGTTTTTCATCCTTATCCTCCTTTTGGGTTAAGGGATTAACAAATTATATGCACGTTTACACACCAAACACAAATTCAAAATAACTCATATACAAAAAAAGTCAAGTAAAACTTCCCTTCGGTGGACTAAATAGGGTAAAGATGCCTGAAAATAGATTTAAACCCCAATGCTCATAGCGGCATAAAAGAAGTTGTTCTGATGGGTCCTCTGAATCAGCGCTTAAGAGGAGCCCCAGCTACCTCAGCGCTGGGGCTCCTCTTTATCCGTGGATAGAATGATTCGTCACCCAGGAATTAACAACCTGGCGGTGGGCCATCTTTATAAAGATAGTTAACCAGATAGAGTACATCCCCAAGATCGATGTTTCCGCTATTATCCGCATCTCCAGCCGGTAAAGGATCAGGAGCGGGACCGCCTTTATACAGGTAGCTCACTAAGTGAAGCACATCCCCCAGGTCTATCACCTCATCTCCATTAACGTCGCCACAGGTAAAGTGACGAACATAAAACTGAAATGGATGCTCCTGCCAATCGCTTTCATGCCCGGTTTCATCTAAAGCCTTGACTCTCCAGTAATACAAGGTGGAATCAATCAACGGGTCCGGTATGGTAAAACTGGTGTCATAAATTTCAGTATACTCATAAAACTCAGGTCCAGCCGGAAATAAACTGTCGTCTGCCACATTCAGAGTATAAAACACCGGAGAGGCTTTGGTCTCCTCTGACCATGAAAACGTCGGGGTGTAAACACTGACAGTCTCAGCGTCAGCCGGTGCCAACAATTGGGGCACCTCCGGAGCGCTGGCATCCACATTGAAATTCCAAACCCCGGAATATTCACTTTCACTAGCATCCGAGCTCCTGAAAGCCTTAATTCGCCAGAAGTATTTGACTTCGTCTAACGGCATGCTCGCCGTAAAGATGTTAGTGTCAATGTCAATATACTCAAAATTAATGATTGTGAAGGTGCTGTCGGTGGAGATTTCCAAATCATAGGTTACCTCGTCGAAATATCCACAGGCGGCCCATTGAAAGGTGGGGAAAAGCATCAATTGATACGTCCCATCTTCCGGAAGATAGAGCCGAGGCGGAAGGAGGGGGATTCCGAAATTGGAGTAATACACGTTTTGATTCCCATCCCGGGTATCTGTCCAGGTGCAGTGAACTTGATCATGGTAAGCAGCCACTCCGATATATTCGGCTAGGAGTCCAGCCCTGGGATTTTCCTGCATCAAAGTTGACAAAAACGGTTTATTTGTTTTTCGGGGGCAATCTGGAACCTTCATTTCTCCTAAAGCATCATACGGGTCCGATGAAACGTCAGAGACTCGATAGTTTGTGGTGAAGGTTTCTCCTCCATCAAAAGAGAAGGTTATGTAGGTATCAAATTTTCTGTAATTGGGCGGGTCGTTTCGCTGGTCATAGAAAAGAACGATAATTGTTCCTTTTTGATTGACTGTGATCCACTGATGAAATTGGTAAACCGGCTTGCCTGGCGGATCATCGTTAACCCGAAGAGGAGTTGTCCAACTGTTTCCACCATCAGTTGACTTCATAAACAGGATGTCAGAATGGTAATAAGGTCCGTCCTGAACTCCATCCGGAACCGTTAGATAGATATTACCCCGGAAAGGTCCGTTGGTGATGTCAGCATCCATACAGACTGAGTTGTAGATATCGATTCCTCCGGGTGCTTCATATACGCTGTTATTCAGGAGGATAACTTCAGGGTCTGTGAAGTTCTGCCCCCCATCAGTGGATTTGACCAATCTCTGACAGCGGTAATAATCTCCTCCAATTTCGCACCAGCTAGCCCAGACCACATACACGTCTCCGTCGGCATCCACGACCGGGAAGGCGAATTGACCTGCGTCCCACCCTCCCACATCTTCCGGACTTCCCACGATGGTGGTATCCTCCCAGGTTATCCCCCCGGTGGTTGAGCGCACCAACATTATACGGGTGGGATTGGGAAAACGAGCCCAAACCACATACATGTTACCATCGTAAGCTCCGTCGGTTCTGTCAATGGCAAGAAATTCCTTATCTTCAAGATAGATTGAGCTGGGTTTGTTTATCAGATTGTTTATCAGATAAAACGGTCCTGACCAGCTGGCTCCATTGTCGGTTGTTTTCCACAGGCTGAAATCGCTTTGCCCATAACCGGTGTAATTCATGGTCAAGGGATAGAAATTCCCCAGCCGGTCTCCAGAAATGGCGGGGTCGGAATACCTATAGTAGATCCCACCTGATAGGAGACTATCGATCCAAGTATGCCCTCCATCCAAGGAGAGGCCCAGCCCCACGCGTCTGTAGCCAAGGCGGAAGTCCCGCCAGACGATCATCACCACATTTGAATCGACCGGGGACACCCAGATCTGTTCCTCATTGTGTATCTCCGAAGTGCCGTCTGTGTTAATCATCATGTCAGGAACGTCAGCCTGCACCTGGCTAAAAATATATAAAGCAAAGAGAAAAACAAAAAATCTGGGTAAAAAAGGCCTATTTTGAAAAAATTCAGATAGAGTCACAACTTCCTCTTTTCAAAGGTGGGGTTTAGCATCTATTTATAATTTAACACTTTTGGGCTTTTTATCAAGCATTTTTTTATGCTGAGTCCGCCAAGGAGTTGTCTTCACTTCGAAATCTTTTAAAGCTACACCGGCTCATCCGCATAGAATCGAACCTCCGATAGTTGGGGCAGGAGTTAAACCGTTGCCCAACGGGTTTATCCGCACAAAACCTCACCGCCATTGACATTTATTACCTCCCCGGTTATAAACGTGGCGAGATCGGATGCCAAAAAGAGCACGGATCCTGCTATCTCCTCTGGTGTGGCGGCTCTTTTTAACGGTATTTTTTGCAAAATCTCTTCTTTGTCTTCTCCGGTTAAAGATGCGTGGCTCATGTCGGTATCCACCCAGCCCGGAGCAACGCAGTTAACTCGGATATTATGAGGTGCCAATTCTGCTGCCAGGGATTTGGTCAGGCTTATTATGGCTCCTTTGGAAGCGGCGTAGTGTGAATGAAAAGGTTCGCCCCTCTGTCCAGCAGTGGATGAGATGTTGATAATGTTGCCAGACCTTTGTTTTATCATATGAGGCACTGTGGTGGTTATTGCGTAAAAGACACCCAACAGATTCACTTCCACAGTCTCCTTAAGCTGTTCTTCTGTCATCTTCTCAATGGCGGCATATTTCCAGATTCCAGCGTTGTTTACCAATATGTCAATTTTGTCAAATTTCTCTGTGGCATATCTGATCATCTCATCTACCTGTTTCTTTTGCGATATATCTGCTTGAAACAGTTTTGAAGTAACACCAAATTCTCTGGCGCAAGATGCAACCTCTGATGCGGCTTTTTCATTGTTAAAATAGTTTATAATTAGATTACAGCCAGCTTGGGCAAACAAAAGTGCGGTAGCCTTTCCGATTCCTCTGGACGCTCCAGTGATCAGTGCAACTCTGTCCTTCAGATTTATCACAGCTTCTCCCTTCGTTTAGATTAATCTCCGTCAAAATTTTTCACCTACTTAAGCTATAAAAAAATATGATTTTGTAAATATAAAATCTGAACCATTTGGGCCAGTGTAATCTCACCAATCAATATCTGGACGATCCGCCAGATCACTTCCTCACCGTTTTTAGCCTCATAACGTAAAGATCATTCTCAACAGATAAATACAGACCAATAGAATCATTGCATTAGCTAATATCAGTCCTACGACAACATTCACGATGAGGTTCATCTTTGTGTTCTGTTCTTCTGCGGTAAGACAAGCCAAATCAAGAGCTTATCCTGTAAAGTAAATATTTATCACTCAAAGAGCAATTACTTATGGATAAACAATAGTCAATATTTCGTTTTAGGGTATAAACACAAAGTGATTTGGAGATTTATCAGGTCAAGTTAACCTTGATTATGAAAACTAAATTTTTCTCTACAATGCCTTAAAAAAAGCTTGACATAATCGAAATTTCAACTTATACTAATAATGATTTCTTAGCTCGGACAAGGGGCTGCCCTAATCTAATTATATAGTAGTTTTACGGACTAGACACAGCGTCTAACCTTATTAGCGACAACCAACGAATTCTAATTCCCACAGCACTATGCGTGCAAAAGCCTATACCTATCTCCTGCTCAAGGGAATTCAACTAAGTTTCCTCCAGTTCCGTTCCATAGTTCTCTATCTTCTAACCGAAAGGAGGTGGTCCCGGTCAATTCACCGAACCTATTTTAGCCTCAAGTTCTTGATGAATCCATGGGGCAGAAGGAGGTGATGCAGGCGGAGCGAACTATTAAAGTATTGAGTTTATGTTAACTGGGGAGTTAACCTTTTTTATGATTGGAAGGAGAAAAATCATGAACTCGATGAGGCTTATTAAATGGACAATTTGCCTGTTGGCGGGCATTCTGTTTTTGACCTCTGCAAGTGCGTGGACGGCAACCATAGAGGTGAGCCAACCGACCCACCTAACTGTAAATCAGCGTTACGATCGCAATCCTTCTCTTATCAATGATGGCGTTAACTATTGGTTATTTTACACCAAAGGAGACCAAGCCGCACCAGCAGTACGGGGACAGGGCGGTTATGACCCAGATGCAGATAATTACGTTGTCTACTACAAAACTGCCGGCACCATCGCCGGTTTGGCAGTTGCCGGTGAGGTGAAGTTGGATAGTTCCGAGACTTACCGTCCCGCTAATTTCGACCAGCGGGTGGTGTCCGCCACCTACTTTAACGGTAATGTGTACGCCTTTGTATCCAGTGGACAGTCCGGCACCGATAGGGGACTGTATTATTACGAATACAGCGGAGGTAGTTGGATTGGACCGCGTACTTTGATCGCTGATGCAACGGCGCGTGGTGGACACGTGAACGTGACCAGTGACGAAGACCGGGTTTACATAGTATGGGAGTCCTCAGATGGGAGTTCGGATTGCTATACTTGGGATGGAGCCAGTCTTAATCCCAAGGTTGACATCAGCGACGGCAACATGCCCAAGATTACGCTGTTCACGGGAACGAAGGGTGTAGCTGTCCTTTATGTAGTGAACATCGAGGACGGGACAGGTGACATCGAAGTGTTTCAGGCAGCTACTGACCCTCAACCCGGTTTTGGTCCCCATTCCACCGCGATACCGGGTGCTGGTTTGTATGATCCCTGTATTTTCAACGATGGGACTAACCTTTATGTTGTTTCCGCACCATATATCGGGGCTGAAGACCGACAGTACCTTATGCAGGCCAAGTCTGTTGGCACTTCTGCCACCTGGTCTGTTGCGAAAACCGTTTCGTACGGTGGCTATAGTGGCACTGCATGGTGGGAGTACTGGCCTTGCGCTTATCACGACGGCAGTGACGCTTACGTCTTCTTAACCACTGAGAGCGACGACGGGCCATTCTACAGTGACGGCGAAATAGCCTACATCAAGATGGATTGGGACCTGGGGAACGATCACTACTTCCACATCCAGAACGCCATTGATCAAGCGGTTTCCGGCGATGTGGTCAACGTAGCGGCGGGGACATACGACGAGGATGTGCAAATCTCAAAAGGTCTAACGTTGACGACAGCAGGTAAGGCTGGAGCGGCAATCGATGGAGGAATTTGGATAAAGGATCTCCATACTTTCACCAATCCGATCACCGTCGAGAATCTCACTATTGAGAACGGGACAGGTATCGATGCAACCCATGACTATGGTATAAAGATCAGTGGCGATATTGGAGCTGGAGCGGATCAAGCAATCGTGGATATGCACATTGTGAATAATACGCTGGTCAACTGTGGAAAAACAGATGATGTTACTACTGAGATGTGGTGGAACGCGGCCATTTTCTTCGATGTTAATCACTTTGGTGCCTTGGGCAGCAGGTACGACACTTATTTTCTAGGGACTGGCGAAATCAGTTATAACACGATTGTAAACAACCTTGGCGATCCTGATCAAAGAACTCAGCTGGGCATCGGGGTCCGGTCTGGACGCAACATGAAGATCAATTACAATAACATCAGCGGGAATGTTGCGGAAGGCATTCATCACTGGGGGCCGGTTAATACCACAAGTACCGGTAACTACGAGATCAACCACAACACTATTGATCTCAGTGGCTGGATAGGCGATCGGATCGGCAATAATCCCCGTGGTATCTGGAGCTACGCACCGCAATCGAGCGTTTCTTACAACACGATTGTTTCAAAATGGATTGGCATGGTGCTGACATATTGGGATGACACATACTGGGGAGGTGGCACTGCCGGACCCAACTATAGCTTAACGGTGAGCCAAAATGTTATTCATCCGCCCGCGAAGGGGGCTATGTCGGTTGGCCTCCGCATTTCAGGAAGCAACAGCCAGATCACGGACAATGAGATCTATGGCGCAACGGATAATGTGTCAGGCTATGGCGCTGGATTAATGTTCGAAGGCGGGGGACACCCTGAATGGGGTGAGAGGACTGAGTGTGCCCACAACACCTTC
>Ga0111202_142_pt1 | contig 16424 bp, 11 predicted proteins | sample DeeMarSWOR324_28_FD_80372 | JGI IMG/M metagenome (GOLD analysis project Ga0111202, IMG submission 80372) | candidate division Zixibacteria bacterium SM23_73_3 | reverse complement strand
GATCACCCCCATAGCCTTGGAGAAGGAGTTGCGTTTTGCCATTCGGGAGGGAGGACGCACGGTTGGAGCCGGGGTGGTGGGAGAGATAATAGAATAAGGTCAACGGTAAGAACCATATGGTTCATACCAACGGATTAAACGGGTCAACGGATTAAGCGGATACACTGAAAGCTTAAAGATAGTTTGTCCTAAAGGATTATAAGTTTATGCCCAGAGAGATTATCACCCTGGCTTGTGAAGTGTGTAAACAAAGGAACTACACCAGCACTAAAAATAAAAGGAAGCATTCGGAGCGAGTGAGCTATAAAAAATATTGCCCGTTCTGTAACAAACATACCAAGCATAAGGAGACCAGGTAGGAAAAAGTGAAAGATTTTGCTCAAGCTCAGCGGGGATATGGTTCGTATCAGTTTCGGCAATAGATTTCATTTATCTTATGCACACAAGAGTCCTGCGAATTTGGCTTTTGGATAAGAAAAAGAACTCTTAATTGAAAACAACTTTTTAAATGTCGAAGGGGTGAATGTTTTTCAAATCACTCGCATTTAATTTTTTTGTTTAACTGAAATATTGAAAAGATATTAGAACAGGTCTGTAGCTCTAATTGGTAGAGCGCCGGTCTCCAAAACCGGACGTTGGGGGTTCAAGTCCCTCCAGACCTGCTTGTGAGGATATTTTTATACTATGTTTGAAAAGATAAAGAAATTTTTAAAAGAGGTAAAATTCGAGCTTACCAAAGTTACCTGGACCAGCAAGCAGGAACTGATCTATTCTACCTATATAGTGATAGTGGTTTCCATAGTTCTGGCTATCTTTATCGGCATAGTTGATATGGTGCTTTCCAATCTGGCAAACATACTATTGGGGTGATGGACAAAGATAATCATTTTTGCTTTTCCGGGGAAGGATAGATACACAGATAGATGGAGAAAAAGTGGTATGCGGCTCATACCTATTCAGGGCATGAGCAGAAGGCTAAAAGATATCTGGAGAATGCCATAGTTACGCAGGGCTGGGAGGATAAGATGGGGAGGGTGTTGGTTCCCACCGAGACTGTGGTGGAGATGAAGCACGGAAAAAGGTCTACTACGGTTAAAAAATTCCTTCCCAGTTACATCTTAGTGGAGATGGTTCTAACCAGAGAGACACAGTACCTGGTGACCAGCACTCCTGGTGTCACAAGTTTCGTAGGCGCCGAGGGAAAACCTGTACCCTTGAAGACAGAAGAGGCCGAGAGGATCTTAAAACAGGTTGAGCGAGGGCGAACCAGAGATTTTGAGGAGATTCCCTTTAAGGCTGGAGATCAGGTGAAGGTGATCGATGGGCCTTTCACTGATTTTTCTGGGTTTGTCAGCGAGGTGGACCAGGAACGGAAGAAGCTGAAGGTGATGGTGAGTATCTTCGGACGACCCACTCCGGTGGAGCTGGATTTCCTTCAGGTTCAAAACCTTTAGCCCGCTATCCGGATAATTTTTGAATGGAGAGCAAAAAGCTTTATGCCGATGAGGTTTGTCTCCAATACGGTTCAAATAGAATCTACGGTTTACAAAAGGATATTGGTTTCTAAAATGCAAATGCGTAGAATGAGTAAGAAAAATTAAGCTTGGTGGATGGTTAGGAATTTCACCCCGTAACAACTCTAATTAAGGGGTGAGGTGTTTACTAAAAACATTTGGAAAAACACAAAAGGAGACTAAGGTAAAGTGGCGAAGAAGGTAATAGGGAATGTTAAGCTTCAGATTCCGGCAGGAAATGCCACCCCTGCTCCTCCGGTGGGTCCTGCACTTGGTCAGTATGGAATAAACATGATGGATTTCTGTAAGTTATTCAATTCCAAGACCCAGAACCAGGCGGGTTTGATCATTCCAGTGGTGATCACCATATATGCGGATAAATCATTTTCCTTCATCACCAAAACCCCACCTGCCTCTGTGCTTCTAAAAAAGGCGGCTGGGGTGGAGAAGGGTTCGGGGGAGCCCAATCGCATGAAGGTGGGTCAGGTTACCCGGTCCCAGGTTAAGGAGATTGCCGAGCAGAAGATGAAGGATCTGAATGCCTCCAGCCTGGAGTCAGCTGCCAGGCTGGTAGAAGGAACCGCCAGGAGTATGGGTATACAGGTGGTGGATTGATGAAAAGCTTAAAAAAAGGGAGTGAAACTTGAGGTTATGAAAAGAGGTAAAAATTACAAACAGGCGAAGGAAAAGGTGGGGAAGGGAAAATCATATAAACTGGAGGAGGCTATCAAGAAACTGAAGGACAGTGCCTACGCCAAGTTTGATGAGACGGTGGAGGTCTCGATGAGGTTGGGGGTGGATCCAAAACATGCAGACCAGATGGTTCGGGGAACCACTCTTTTGCCCAATGGAACCGGGAAAAAAGTGAAGGTGCTGGTTCTCACCAAGGGAGAGAAGGAGAAGGAGGCCAATGAGGCAGGAGCAGATTTTGTTGGATTGGAGGAGTACATAGAGAAAATCACCCAGGGCTGGTTAGATGTGGATGTGGTGGTAGCTACTCCGGACGTGATGGGACAGGTGGGAAAACTGGGGAAGATTTTAGGCACCAAGAGGATGATGCCCAACCCCAAATCTGGAACAGTCACTTTCGACGTGGCTAAGACAGTAAGAGAGCTTAAAACGGGCAAGATTGAATTTCGGGTGGATAAGGGAGGAAACATCAGTGCGCCCATCGGTAAACTTTCCTTCACCGAGGAGCAACTCGTCGAGAACGCTAAAGTTTTCCTGGATGTGATAATTCGAGCCAAACCCACCTCCGCAAAGGGAACCTATTTGAAAAGCGCCTTCCTCTCTTCCACCATGGGACCAGGAATAAGGCTGGACACATCGTCAGTTTTAACTATGCTTAAACAATAAAACGTTTTGTCTCGAAAATTCCCGGATATGACTCCATTGTCGGATACTTTGGGTTTAGTTTGTAAAAAAAGAGTGATGAAATAGAGGAGTTTAAAGGAATCGGTTATGTTGAAAGTGGAAAAGGAAAAGACGGTAAATGAACTGAAAGAGAGGCTATCTTTGACCAAAAGCCTTTTTCTCACGGATTTCAGAGGGCTGAATGTGGAGGAGATGACCAAACTGAGAAGGGAGTTGAAAAAGGGAAGGGCAGAGTATAGGGTGACCAAAAATACCATGATTCGCATGGCGGCGCAGCAAAGCGAATTTGAAGGGGTATTAGATTACCTGAAGGGTCCCACCGGCTTAGTCTTCTCCTATGAGGATCCGGTCAGCCCGGCTAAGGTGCTGTACGAAGTTTATAAAAGGGTTGAAAAACCAAAGATCAAAGTCATCTGGATGGAAGGGAGATTGTTAGACGAGAATCAACTCAAGAACTTAGCCGCCCTTCCTCCCAGAGAGGTTTTATTGGCTCAGGTTCTCTCCGGCTTAAATTCCCCTATGGCTAATTTCGTAGGTACTCTGCAAGGGATATTGAGAAATTTTGTGGGGATAATTGATGCCATAAAAGAGGCGAAATCAAAGTAAACTTAGTTTTTTAGGTTTCGGAGAATATCTAAACTTTAGGGTAGTTTTATCTTATTGTAAGAGAAAGAGATATAATATCCTGACAGCTGTAAGTGAGCATACGGTTGATTGATTGTGGTTTGACTCAAAACTGCTCGGGTGGTGCTTCTAAACGAGGTCTTATGCTTCGTTTCATCCGGCAAAATTGAGGGAAGCCAAATTAGCTAAGGTAGAGGTGAATGTTAATAATGGAGGTAAAGAAACCATGACCGCAGGTTCAGAGAAATCCACCAAGAAGGCAAGTGCCAAAAAAGCTGCAAGTTCTCCCAAAGAAGAACAAACGGCGGAGGCAACTGGCAACGTGGATCAGGTAATTGGAATTATTGAAAAGATGAACGTTCTGGAGCTGGCAGAGCTGTCCAAAAACCTTCAGGAGAAGTTCGGAGTATCCGCCGCCGTGCCGGTGGCTCAAATGCCGGTGGCTGGAGGAGCGGCTGAAGCGGCAGCACCAGCGGAGGAGAAAACCGAATTCTCAGCGGTGCTAGCTGCCGTGGGGGATAAGAAGATTCAGGTGATCAAGGTAGTAAGGGAGCTGACTTCCTTGGGACTGAAGGAGGCAAAGGATCTGGTGGATGGCGCACCCAAGCCGGTTAAGGAGGGGGTCTCCAAAGAGGAGGCAGAAAAGGTCAAAGCCAAATTGAGCGAAGTGGGTGCCACCGTGGAGATCAGGTAGATAGTAAAAAAATTCAAGTTATCTTAAGGACCAGACAAAAAGAACAAACAAAGATCTTAAAAAACGCAGGCTGAAGCTTTCTTGAGTCAATTGATCTTGTGACCCATCGAAATTTCGGCTTTAAGTTGCGCATCCATGTGAACTGGAGTGCAAACATTTATGTTTGCTAGGTAAAGCTAAAGCTTTACACTCCATTTTATCTCTTAAGGATTAGACTTTTTCGAAAATCTTTTTTGTGCATCTTAAAATTGATTGATGCAGAAGATAAGCTGGTTCTCAATGGGTGAGGTTAATTGATATTCAAAGGACCAAAAGGAATATTCGATTCAGTTGGCTGCTCCATATTGTCTTGAAGTTCAAAAAGCATTTTAATCTTAATCCTGTGGTTGAGAGATTGACCAAACTGGTTGATTTCTCTGACCCAAAGGAGCGTGGTGAAATTGGAGAAGATCAGAAGGGTAGAGAGGATATCCTTTTCCAAGCTTGAATCAGATCCGGAAATGCCCAACCTCTTGGAAGTCCAACTCCAGTCCTATCAGGAGTTTCTGCAGATGGATGTGGACCCGAAAAAGAGGGTAAATAAGGGACTTCAAGCCGTTTTTAACACCATCTTCCCTATAAGCGATGTCCGAGAAAACTATTCCTTAGAGTTTGTCAGATATTCGCTGGGGACCCCCCGTTACACCATACGGGAATGCTTGGAAAGAAATATGACCTATGCCGCTCCCCTTAAAGCTACATTGAGATTGGTGGTGCGAGAAAGCCGGGGGAAAAGCAAAACCGTAAAGGACATCATCGAGCAGGATGTGTTCTTAGGTGAACTTCCCCTGGTCACCGATAAGGGGACTTTTATAATTAATGGTGCAGAGAGGGTGGTGGTGAGCCAGCTACATCGTTCTCCGGGAGTCTTCTTTGACGAGGAAATCCATCCCAGTGGAAAGAGATTGTTCTCCGCTCGCATCATCCCCTATCGAGGTTCCTGGGTAGAATTCAGCCTGGATGTTAACGACGTGATGCAGGTCAACATAGACAGTCGAAAAAAGATTCCGGCAACCACCCTTTTGCGGGCGCTGGGGTATTCTGAGGACGAGGAAATCTTGGCTCTTTTCCATCAGATTGAAAAGGTGGAGCTTTCCGGCAGGAAGCAGACCAAACTGGTGGAAAGAATCTGTGCGGAGACCAAGTTGGACAAGACCACCGGAGAGGTGATCATCTCCCCAGGAGAGACACTCACCGACGCGCATATCGATCAACTTAAAGAGCTCGGGGTGAGCAAACTTAAACTTCTGGTATTCGACCCGCAGAAGGATGTTGAGGTGATCATCAATACTCTGCAGAAAGATCCCACCAAATCTCAGATTGAGGCCATGATGAAGATATACACCCTTTTGAGGCCGGGAGAGCCGCCCACCGAGGAGGTGGCAAAGGGCCTTTTAGAGAGGCTCTTCTTCACATCCAAGCGCTATGATCTGGGTGAGGTGGGGAGGTATATGATAAATCAAAGACTCAATCTCAATATTCCTTTGAACTTAACCATTCTGGACAAGCAGGATTTTGTATCAATAATCAGATACCTGGTGGGTCTCAAGAGGGGAGAGGGATATGTGGACGATATAGATCATCTGGGGAATCGTAGGGCTCGAACCGTAGGGGAACTCCTGTCCAATCAATTCTCCCTCGGACTTTCTCGGATGAGCCGTACCATCCGGGAAAGGATGAGCCTGAAGGAGGCCGACACCTTAACCCCCCATGATCTGGTAAATGCCCGAACCGTCTCGGCGGTGATAGTTACTTTCTTTGGATCCTCCCAGCTCTCTCAATTCATGGATCAAACCAATCCCCTTTCTGAGCTAACGCATAAAAGACGCCTTTCTGCTCTTGGTCCGGGAGGACTAACCCGGGAAAGAGCTGGATTTGAGGTGAGGGACGTACATCACACCCACTATGGGCGGATGTGTCCGATTGAGACTCCGGAGGGTCCCAACATTGGACTGATCGCCTCATTATCCACCTATGCTCGGATTAATAAATATGGTTTTCTGGAAACCCCTTATAGGAAGGTCAAAAGGAAGAAGGTGACCCAAAAGATCGAATATCTGACCGCTGACCAAGAAGATCACTATGTGATAGCTCATGCCAGTGAGCCGCTGCATAAGGATGGAAGGTTGACCAATACCATGGTGAAGGCTCGTCATCGTGGGGATTTTGTGGTGGTCCTTCCCCAGAAGATAGATTATATGGATGTTTCTCCCAAACAGTTGGTGAGTGCAGCGGCGGCTTTGATTCCCTTTCTGGAGCACGACGATGCCAACCGGGCTCTGATGGGTTCCAATATGCAGAGGCAGGCGGTGCCATTGCTTGTGACTGAACCACCCCTGGTTGGCACCGGCATGGAAAAAAAGGCGGCCTTTGATTCAGGAGCCATAGTGGTAGCCAAAAGGGGTGGAGTGGTGGAGTCAGTAACCTCAGAGAGGATTGTTATTCGACCCACCGATTACACCTCAGAGACGGATATCGCCGAGGTGGACGAATATGAATTGTTAAAGTTCAAAAGATCCAATCAGGACACCTGTATAAATCAGAAGCCCTTGGTGCAGGAAGGAGATAAAGTGAAAAAGGGGGACTGCATTGCCGATGGTGCCGCCACCTGCGCCGGAGAGCTGGCTTTAGGAAGTAGTGTTCTGGTAGCTTTTATGCCTTGGAGAGGATATAATTTCGAGGATGCCATCATCGTCAGCGAGAGACTGGTGGAGGATGATAGATTCACCTCTATCCATATCGAGGAGTTTGAACTCCAGGTGCGGGAGACAAAAAGGGGTGCGGAGGAGATCACTCGTGAAATTCCCAACGTTTCAGAGGAGGCTTTAGCAAACGTAGATGAGCAGGGAATTATCAGGATAGGAGCAGAGGTGGAAGCCGGGGATGTTCTGGTGGGAAAGGTTACTCCCAAGGGTGAAACCGAACTTTCCCCGGAGGAGAGACTGCTTCGGGCTATCTTCGGGGAGAAGGCAGGAGATGTCAAGGATGCCTCGTTAAAAGCTCCACCGGGAATGAAAGGAATAGTGATCGATACCAAGATATTCTCTCGCAAAGAGCGAGGAGAGGAGGTTAAAAAGACAGAGAAAAATGAGATAGCCAGACTCAAAAGATCGTTCCAGAAACAACTGGAGATTCTGAAGAATCTGAGAGACGAAAAGCTGGTAAAACTTCTGGAGGGGAAGACCGCCAAGACCGTGCGGAGTGCCAAGGATAACTCTATCGCCTTTAGGGCCGGATCAAAATTTAAGCAGGATTCATTCGAAAGGATAGACTTAGATGATGTGGTGGCAGAGAAGGGCTTCGCTCAGGACTCCAGAATTGACAACAAGGTAAAGGCACTTTTATCCAGCTACCATGATCTGGTAAATAGGAGAAAGGCGCAGTTCGACGTAGATTTAGAAAAAGTGATCCGGGGAGCGGAACTTCCTCCGGGAGTGGTGCAATTGGTTAAGGTAAGCGTGGCTACGAAAAGAAAACTTTCGGTGGGAGACAAAGTGGCGGGAAGGCATGGCAACAAAGGAGTGGTTTCCAAGATAGTGCCAGCAGAGGATATGCCCTATTTGCCAGATGGGACTCCGGTGGAGCTGATCTTAAATCCTCTGGGCGTTCCCTCCCGAATGAATGTGGGACAGATTCTGGAGACCCATCTGGGCTGGGCGGCCAAAAAAGGTGGATATTTCGTCTCCTGTCCCGTTTTCGATGGAGCTAGCTCAGATGAGATAAAACAATGCCTCCGCAAGGAGGATCTACCAGAATCAGGAAAGATCACCCTGTATGATGGCATGACCGGAGAGCCCTTTGATGAACCCATCACCGTGGGATACATATATATGATGAAGCTCTCCCATCTGGTGGACGACAAGATCCATGCTCGCTCTATAGGTCCATATTCTTTGGTTACCCAACAGCCTTTAGGGGGGAAGGCACAATTCGGAGGACAGAGGTTTGGAGAGATGGAGGTGTGGGCATTGGAAGCTTATGGCTCCGCCTACACCCTCCAGGAGATGCTTACCGTGAAATCGGATGATGTGGCTGGAAGGTCCAGAGTTTATGAGGCTATCGTAAAGGGGGAAAATCCGCCAGAGCCGGGAATTCCGGAATCGTTCAACGTTTTGGTCAAGGAACTACAGAGCTTAGGACTGGATGTGGAACTGGTGGAAAGTTAAAACGTTGCATTTAGATGAATGAAGTTGAAAGGTTAAACAGGAATAAATAAAAAAAGAGTCTATCCCCATAACCCTCAGGTGGGGAAAGGAGGTTGTTGATGGTTGAATTTCAACCAAAAAGCGTTAGGCGACCATCAGACTTCTTCGCTATAAAGATACAATTAGCATCTCCGGAGACCATAAGATCATGGTCTTACGGAGAGGTCACCAAGCCGGAAACCATCAATTATAGATCCTTTAAACCGGAGAGAGAGGGCCTTTTCTGTGAAAGGATATTCGGACCGGTCAAGGATTGGGAGTGCTCCTGCGGAAAATACAAAAGGGTCAGATTCAGGGGGATAATCTGTGATCGGTGTGGAGTGGAGGTAACCCAGTCTAAAGTACGCCGGGAAAGGTTAGGACATATAGAGCTGGCAGTGCCGGTTTCTCACATCTGGTTCTTCAAGTCCATACCCACCCGAATCGGATATCTTCTGGATCTATCCATAAAAGAGCTGGAAAGGATATTGTATTATGAATCCTATATCGTGATAGATCCAGGTAACACCTCTCTTAAGTATAGGGATATAATCTCAGAGGAAGAATGTGCTGAATTGGAAGAATCAGGCAAAGAGTTCATTGCTAAGATGGGGGCGCAGGCGATTTTGGAGATCCTTCGGCAGATAGATGTTGAAGAGTTATCCATTTCGCTTCGGGCTCAGGTGAAGATAGAGACCTCAGCTCAAAGGAAGAAAGATACTCTAAAAAGACTCCGGGTGATTGAGGCATTCAGACAATCTCAGAACAAGCCCGAATGGATGGTCTTGACCGTTCTTCCGGTCATCCCTCCGGACCTAAGACCGCTGGTTCCTCTGGAGGGGGGAAGATTTGCCACCTCGGATCTTAACGATCTCTACCGTCGGGTGATAAACCGCAACAATCGCTTGAAAAAGCTGATGGAGATAAAGGCACCTGAGGTGATTTTGCGTAACGAGAAGAGAATGCTTCAGGAGGCGGTGGATGCTCTTTTAGACAATGGCAGACGTTCTCAGTCTGTGCGGGGGGATTCCAGAAGGCCCCTTAAGTCGTTATCCGATCTTCTTAAAGGGAAACAGGGAAGATTCAGACAGAACCTGTTGGGCAAGAGGGTGGACTATTCAGGCAGATCGGTGATCGTGGTGGGACCGGAACTTAAGATCCATCAGTGCGGATTGCCCAAAACCATGGCCTTGGAACTTTTCAAGCCCTTCATAATTATGAAGCTGGAAGAGAAGGGCTATGTTCAGACGGTGAAATCGGCAAAGAAGCTGGTGGAAAAAGAACGTCCAGAGGTGTGGGATATCTTAGAGGAGATCATTCATGATCATCCTATTCTTCTCAATCGTGCCCCTACCTTACATAGATTGGGAATTCAGGCTTTCTATCCGGTTCTGATTGAAGGGAAGGCTATAAAGTTGCATCCTTTGGTCTGCGCCGCCTTCAACGCAGACTTTGATGGAGATCAGATGGCGGTGCACGTTCCCCTCTCCTTTGAGGCGCAGTTGGAGGCAAGACTTTTGATGCTTTCGCTGAACAATCTCTTAGCTCCTTCCAGCGGCCACCCCATCGCCACCCCCAACCAAGATATTGTCTTAGGATGCTATTACCTTACCAAAGAGAAACCCCGCCAGAAGGGGGAGGGAAAGATCTTCTCCTCCACCCATGAGGTGATTTCTGCCCATGATGCCAAAGAGGTGAATTTACACGCCAAAATCAAGGTCCAGATCGAAGACAAAATTGTGGAGACAACGACGGGACGAGTTCTTTTCAACCAGATAATCCCTCCGGAGTTGGGGTATTTCAACCAGCTGGCCACCAAAGGCAAAGTTGCAGATCTGGTAGCCGACGCCTATCGAAAGTTGGGATCTTATCGCACCTCTGCGTTTCTGGATGATTTAAAAAGGATCGGCTTTGAATATGCCACCTTGGCCGGGGTGACGGTGGCAGTGGATGACATGGTGATTCCGCCGGAGAAGGAGATCTTAATCGAAAAGGCACGCAAAGAAGTGGAAAAGATATTGAAGCAATATGAAAAGGGGGTGATCACCAACGGTGAGAGGTACAATAAGGTGATCGATACCTGGACCCGAACCACCTCGGAAGTGGGAGAGGTGATGTTTGAACGGTTGAAAAATGTGTATGACGGGTTTAACCCCATCTTCATGATGGCAGATTCGGGAGCCAGGGGGAGCCAGGAGCAGATAAGACAATTAGCCGGGATGCGAGGACTGATGGCTAAACCCCAAAAGAGAATTACCGGACAGATCGGGGAGATAATAGAATCTCCCATAGTGGCTAATTTCAGAGAGGGATTGGATGTGCTGGAATACTTCATTTCCACTCACGGCGCCAGAAAAGGTTTAGCAGATACCGCTTTAAAGACCGCAGACGCTGGTTATCTCACCAGAAGACTGGTGGACGTGGCGCAAGATGTTATCACCACCGAAGAAGACTGCGGCACCATCCTGGGGTTGAGCGTATCCGCTTTGAAGGAGGGCGAGGAGGTGATCGAGTCGCTGAGAGACAGAGTCCTGGGGCGGGTGGCGTCAGAAGATGTATATGATTCCATCACCGGAGACATTTTGGTGAAAGCCGGGGAGGAGATCAATGAGGAGGCAGCCGTTCGCATAGATGAGAGCGGTATAGAGACGGTACGCATCAGATCTATTTTGACCTGCGAATCCAGAAGAGGAGTTTGCTCCAGATGTTACGGGCGAAACTTAGCTACCGGGAGGATGGTGGACTTAGGAGAAGCAGTAGGGGTGATCGCCGCTCAGAGTATAGGAGAACCGGGAACTCAGCTTACCCTGCGGACCTTTCATATCGGCGGAACTGCGGCCCGAATCGCTGAACAATCACAGGTGAACGCTAAAAGCGAAGGAAAAGTAGTTTATAAGAACATAAAGTTCGTTACCAAGAAAAATGAAGATATGGTGGTTCTGGGGAGAGAAGGGAAGATGGAACTGTTGGATGAGAAAGGAAGGGTGAGAGCAAGGTATAATGTCCCTTACTCTGCCATCCTGCGTATCAAAAGTAACCAAAGGGTGGAAAAGGATGACGTTCTCTTCGAATGGGATCCTTATACCCACACCATTCTCTCCGAGCATTCCGGTCGGGTGGAGTTTGTAGACATAATTGAGAACGAAAGTTTTAGAGAGGAGTTGGATGAAACCACCGGATTGAGACAGAGAGTTATAATAGAACAGAAGGAGAAAGTGCTCCGTCCCCATATAATGATCAAGAGTGCAAAAGGAAAGAGACTGGACAAGTACTCCATACCCACGGGAGCTCACCTTTTGGTTCACCATGGCGATACAATCGAGGCGGGAGAGTTTTTGGTCAAGATCCCTCGCGATATCTCCAAGACTCGCGATATAACCGGTGGACTCCCCCGGGTGGCAGAACTGTTTGAGGCTCGTAAGCCCAAGGACCCGGCGGTGGTATCAGAGATTGATGGACTGGTGGAGTTTGGAAAAATCATCCGGGGTGCCACTCAGATTTTGGTCAAGGGATTTGGAGGCGAGACGAGAGAGTATTTGATACCTCATGGGAAACATCTGAGGGTGCACGATGGAGATCGAGTCAAAGCCGGTCAGAGGCTTTGCGAAGGGCCCATTGATCCTCATGACATCCTCAAGATCAAAGGGGTTAACGCGGCGCAGGAGTATCTGGAAAATGAGATCCAGCAGGTTTACCGGCTTCAGGGAGTGAAGATAAACGATAAACACATCGAGGTGATAGTGAGACAGATGCTGCAAAAGGTTAAGGTGGAGGACATCGGCGATACCAACTTCTTGGAGGGAGAGCAGGTGGACAAAATCAGGTTCAGGGAGGAGAACGAGAAGGTCATTGCAGAAGGAGGAGAGCCAGCCACCTTCCAGCCTCTGCTTTTGGGAATAACCAAAGCTTCCCTCTCCACGGAGAGTTTCATCTCCGCCGCCTCCTTCCAGGAGACTACTCGAGTGCTAACCGAAGCGGCCATAAATGGAAAGACAGATTATCTTTTGGGCCTTAAGGAGAATGTGATCATCGGACATCTGATCCCTGCTGGTACCGGACTGGAGAGATACAGAAGTATAAGGGTAAAAGAAAAAGAGGAAACCAAGGAGCGGGTGGAGATTCTCGAAGAGATGCAATAGGTAAATCAATGTATAGGGCAACAATAGTTTTGGCGATAGGCTTTTACGAAAGATGACCCATTGATTCTGTAGAACAAAAAGATGAAAGGGAGTTGATTCTTCTGAATTCTGGGCAGATATTCCAGAAAGGGAAGAGTGGCATACTCTGTTTTGAAGAGGTGGTTTATTTAAGACCTCACCGACAAAAGAGTGATCGGATCTGCCGAAGGGTACGATTGGTGTTTGATCTGGTTAAAAAATGTATGTAAATTGTTGTGTGTAAATCTGAGGGTTGATTTGAAAATATTGAAAGAAAAGGCTTGACATTTTCTAAAAAGTGGATATTTTGAAAATTTAATTTGCCGAACCTTGGCGTCTGAGGCACGTGCGAGAAAATTCAATGTTTGAGATTGGGAGTGATTTTCTCAAATAAGAATGGATGAATCGAAAAATGTAAAGGAGAAGGATCCTTGCCGACCATAAACCAGTTGATTAAGAAAGGCAGGAAGGCCATAAAATCCAAGCCTTCCACTCCTGCATTACAGGGAAGTCCACAAAAACGAGGAGTTTGCACCCGGGTTTATACCAGCACTCCCAAGAAGCCCAACTCCGCTTTGAGGAAAGTGGCTCGGGTGCGGTTGACCAACGCCTTTGAGGTTACTGCTTATATCCCGGGAGAAGGACATAATCTCCAAGAGCACTCCATTGTACTGATCCGGGGTGGAAGGGTAAAGGATCTACCCGGGGTAAGATACCACGTGATCAGAGGCACACTGGATACCAGTGGGGTGACGGAGCGAAGACAGGGAAGGTCAAAATACGGTGCCAAAAAGCCGAAAAAGACAGTCACAGAGTAAAAGGAGTTAAAGACACAAATCTGCAGACAGACACTCTTCTGTGTAGCAGAATTTTTTTGTATGTGAGAAAAATCTTTTGAGGACGAAGTTATGCCAAGAAGAAAAGCGGCGGTTAAAAGAGAGCGGACGCCGGACTACAAATTCAAAGATGTTTTAGCTGGTCAGTTCATCAACTATCTGATGCGAAAGGGAAAGAAGAGCACGGCGGAGAAGATATTTTATGATGCAGTTGAAATTCTCACCAAAAAGACCGGCCAACCGGGGCTGAACGTCTTCAAGAAAGCTTTAGAGGGCGTGCGTCCCATCCTGGAGGTGAGACCTCGCCGGGTGGGAGGTGCCACCTATCAGGTGCCTATAGAGGTCAGATCGGACAGAAGCATCGCTTTAGCCATGAGATGGATAATAAGCTATACCAACCAAAGAAGCGGACATTCCATGGCAGAGAAACTGGCGGCAGAACTTTTAGCCGCCTCCAAAAATGAAGGAGCCTCCGTCAAGAAAAGGGAGGATACCCATAAGATGGCTGAAGCCAATAAGGCTTTTGCTCATTTCAGGTGGTAGGAGATAATGTAAGCAAGAAGTTAGCTTAAAACAGATCCTTCGTGGAATCCTCCGATTTCGATCTGGTGCTGAGGGATTTTTTTATATGGCCGCGAAAAAAGAATAAAAAAAGTAGCCCAAAGTAGTCTCAAGTGCTGAAAACAACGACAAAGGAAGTCACTGAAGCTCATAACAGGTTGGCTTTTATGCCCAGAGGTTTTCCATTACAAAAGTTGCGGAATATCGGGATAATGGCACATATTGATGCCGGCAAGACTACCACCACCGAGCGCATCCTTTACTATACCGGCAAGACTCACCGGATGGGGGAGGTGGATGATGGTGCAGCAACCATGGATTGGATGGAACAGGAGAAGGAGAGAGGGATAACCATAACCGCCGCCGCCACCACCTGCTTTTGGGAAGGACATCAGATAAACATCATAGATACCCCTGGACACGTGGATTTCACCGTGGAAGTGGAAAGGTCGCTGCGGGTGCTGGATGGAGCCATCGCCATTCTGTGTGGAGTGGGAGGGGTGGAGCCTCAGTCTGAGACGGTGTGGAGACAGGCGGACAGATATCATGTTCCCCGGATTGTTTTCGTAAACAAAATGGATCGAATAGGATGCAACTTCGAAAACGCTGTCACCATGTTGAAGGAACGTCTGGGAGCTAATGCTATCCCTATACAGCTCCCCCTCTGTCAAAAAGAAAAATTCTCTGGAATAATCGATTTAATCAGCATGCAATACCGGATCTATCATGAGGAAAGCTTGGGTGCCACCTTTGAGGATATTCCCATTCCTTCAGATTATCTGGATAAAGCAAAAAAGAGCAGGGAAGAGCTTCTGGAGGCTTTGACCTTTTATGATGATCAGCTTTTGGAAAAATTTTTAAATGATGAACCCATACTTGCAGATGAGATAAAAAGAGCATTAAGGAAAGCCACTCTGGATGTGAAGGTCTTTCCGGTGCTTTGTGGGTCAGCTTTTCACAACCAGGGGATCCAAAAGCTTCTGGATGCGGTGGTTGATTTTCTACCCTCGCCTCCGGACATACCTCCGGTGAGAGGCATAAATCCGATTAAGAACAGAGAGGAGGAAAGAATCCCTTCAGATAACGAGCCTTTCTGTGCCTTAGCTTTTAAATTAGCCTCAGACCCTTACGTAGGCAAACTAATCTATTTTCGGGTTTATTCCGGGAAGTTGAAGGTGGGGAGTGTGGTTTTTAATGCAAACACCAGGGTGAGGGAGAGGATGGGGCGTATCTTAGAGATGCACGCCAACAAGAGGCTGGATAAACAGGAGGTGTTCACCGGAGACATTGTTGCTGCGGTGGGTTTGAGAAAAACTATGACTGGTCACACCCTCTGTGACCAGAAAAAGCCGATCATCTTAGAAAAGATGAGCTTTCCCGAGCCGGTGATCTCGGTTGCCATCGAACCCAGGACCAAGGCGGATCAGGACCAATTAAGTCAGGCACTTTCTAAGCTGGCAGAGGAGGATCCTACCTTCAACGTGAAAATAAACTCAGAGACCGGACAGACCATAATTTCGGGGATGGGAGAGCTCCATCTGGAAGTTTTAGTGGAGCGGATGATGAGAGAGTTTGGGGTGAAAGCCAACATAGGAAAGCCGCAGGTGGCTTATAAGGAGACCATCACTATTCCAACTGAGGCGGAGGGGAAGTTCATCCGGCAGACCGGGGGCAGGGGACAATACGGATGGGTGAAAGTGAGATTGGAACCTTTGCCCAAAGGGGACGGGTTTGAGTTCGAAGATGCTACCAAAGGCGGAATCCTGCCCAAAGAATTTGTTCCTGCGGTCAAAAAGGGAATAGCTGAATCCATGCAGAGCGGTGTTTTGGCAGGATATCCTATGGTAGATATTAAGGCGATCCTTTTGGATGGGAAGTATCATGAGGTGGATTCCACTGAGTTGGCTTACCGGATTTCTGGCTCCTTGGCTTTTCAAGAGGCGGCCTCCAAAGCCGATCCTGTTCTTTTAGAGCCAGTAATGGATGTGGAAGTCGCTGTGCCTGACGAATATTTAGGAGATGTGATAAACGATTTGAATTCCCGCCGGGGAAATATCCTGGGCATTCATCCCAAAGGAGATGTTCAGGCAATTTCGGTAGTGCTTCCTTTATCGGAGATGTTCGGCTATGCCACCAGGCTCAGATCTCTAAGTCAAGGTCGAGCCATCTTTACCATGGAATTTGATCATTATGAGCAGGTGCCAAAAAACATCTTCGAAGGTTTGATCACCCGACTGAGGGGATATTAAACTCTCAGGTGTAATTGCTGACAGGGACCTGTTGGAGGCGCAGTCTTTGGTGAAAATGGTGTTCAAAAAAATATAAAGAGAAAAGGAGCTGGAGGTAATTTTATGGCCAAGCCGAAATTTGTACGAACCAAGCCGCATGTGAATGTTGGAACCATAGGACATGTTGATCATGGTAAGACCACGTTGGTATCG
>Ga0111202_141_pt1 | contig 17908 bp, 7 predicted proteins | sample DeeMarSWOR324_28_FD_80372 | JGI IMG/M metagenome (GOLD analysis project Ga0111202, IMG submission 80372) | candidate division Zixibacteria bacterium SM23_73_3 | reverse complement strand
ATTGCGGGTTGCATAGTAATCAACTTCTGGCAACGAATCCTCAGGCGCTCCCTCTGGTATTGATAGCCGGGCAAAGGCGGTGGCGTTGTAATCCGGGTCACCCAGGGCAAACAGTCCTGAGCCAGGCTCAGCTTCATCCTTAAGCCGGATTAAGTCACGACCTGAGGAAAGATAATGGATGGGGTATTTCTCTATTAAATACTTTCCATCCTCACCCATCAGCCCGGCGAATGATACCATGTTCAAACCACCATCAGGGGCAATAAATAGTATATCATGCATCGGTATTTGTTCCTCAATGGGTTTCCAGATCGGTATTTGTTCCTCAATGGGTTTCCAGATTTTATCATACAAAGACTTGGCTATCTTCTCATAATCAATCTGATCCACAATCGATGGTAAGCGATCAGATGCTGAAACATTTAACAAATGTCTGCGGTATTGATCGATTAACGAATCAATCTCTAAGACTTCACCCAAATCGGTGATGAAGACACTATCCGGTGGAAACGCGGCGACTACAAGGTAACGAGGAAGGTAACCACGAGGTAGGAGAGAGTCTGGTTGAATTTGGTGATAATTGTATTTCAGATACTCAACCAACACACTTTTCTTGGGTAAAGCATTAAGGATCTTTTGCGCATCGACCTCCCACAACTCCTGGTTTTGGCGGAAGCTTGCGCTTCGCCATGCCAGTTCAGATTCCAGCCTCTCTTTCTCTTTGCTTAAGCTATCCAACAGAGGCCAGTAACTTTTGTGACTATCCTCATCCGGACCTTCAACATACAGCTTGGATATTCGGAACCGGGTATAGCACAATGAATCCACTAACGGCAAAAGGTTCGTGTCGGGTTCGGAAATGATTGATTTGTTGCGTGCGAAGATCTCGTCTGACACTTGACCTTTGGAGGAAACGATAACATCTACTGCTGATCTAACCAACGTATCCTCATCCAATCCCCAATCGAGAAATACTGAAAGGTAATTGCTGGCTGAAGTCCGCATAAACAGGGAGTAAGTAAGGGCATCCTTCTCCGACATAACTGACGACCCATCTCGGAAATTTTTCTTCCTAATCTCAAAAGCACGCTTGGCCGTCTCCAGACTCTTCTTTGCGTTTCCCCGTAAACGAAAATTGTAACTAAACGGTTCTAAAATCCAGGCTACATTGGGGTGGTCACGACCCAGGCCCTTCTCCAAATTATCCAGTGCCTGCTTGTAGAGCGGTTCGGCTTCCGCGCATTTGCCTTGTACCATGCAGCAAATCGCCAGCCAGCGGCCTAAGGGAGCCACATATAGATGCTCTGATCCCAGAGCCTTCTCTGAGATAGATAGCGCTCGCTTGTAGAGAGGCTCGGCTTCAGCATATTTTCCCTGATCAAAATAGAGAACCGCCAGATCAGTTAGGCTTTCGGCTACGTTGGGATGATCTGGTCCCAGAGCCTTCTCACAGATAGCCAGCGCCCGTCTAAGAAGATGTTCGGCTTCGGCATATCTGCCTTGGGGCAAGTAGACAAACGCCAGATTACCTAGACTTTCGGCTACATCGGGATGGTCTGGTCCCAGGGCTTTCTCCCTTATCGCCAACGCCCGCTTGAAGAGAGGTTGGGCTTGTGCATATTTGCCCTGTTCAAAATAGAGATTCGCCAGATTAGTTAGGCTTCCGGCTACATATGGATGGTCTGGTCCCAGAGCTTTCTCCCAGATAGCCAGTGCCCGCCTAAGAAGATGTTCGACTTCGGCATATCTGCCCTGAGCCAGGTAGAGATTCGCCAGATTCTCCAGACTTTCGGCAACATATGGATGGTCTGGATGGTCTGGTCCCAGGGCTTTCTCCCTTATCACCAACGCCCGCTTGAAGAGAGGTTCGGCTTCCGCGTATTTGCCCTGTGCAAGACAGTAGAGAAGCGCCAGATTATCTAGACTTCTGGCTACATCAGGATGGTCTGGTCCCAGGGCTTTCTCTCTTATCGCCAACGCCCGCTTGAGAAGTAGTTCGGCTTCCTGGTCTTTGCCCTGTGTCCCGTAGAGAAGCGCCAGAATATCTAGACTTTTGGCTACATCAGGATGGTCTGATCCCAGAGCTTTCTCCTTTATAGCCAGCGCCCGCTTTTGGAGAGGTTCGGCTTCCGCGTATCTGCCGAGTACATAGGAGAGAAACGCCAGATGATCTAGACTTTTGGCTACATCAGGATGGTCTGATCCGAGGGCTTTCTCCCTGATAGCCAATGCCCGTTTCCACAGTGACTCAGATGAGCCATAATTTGCTTGGTAAACATGGTAAAGGCCCATTCGATCCAAAACCAGTGCCACCACAGTATCTTCATCCCCTAATTCCTTCTTCGCTTTCTCCAAAGCCTTCTGTCCAACGACGATGGCAGAGTTGTATTTCCCAGCATCCGATAGCGAATCCGCTTGGTCAAGCAGTTCTTTCCAAGATTCCGCTGATCCAGCTCTACCTACCAACAAAGATAGTGACGCCAACAATAGAAACATTCCTAGTGCTTTCTTCATAGCCAACCTCCCCTTTGAAGATGTAGTTAACCCGACAGTCCAAGTATAATCTCAGCACATATACACTGTCAAGGCTTTTTTGCGGTCACGATAAATGCTGAAGGAGGGTTCATAGCACGAAGGCCACCGGACACAGGATGTATCCGTTTTGCATCCGGTGACCCTCGTTTTTCACGGACTTTTGCGGACTAATACGGACTAATACGGATAATCAGAATTTTGGCTAACTCGATGAGCAGATTTGGAATATGCTGATTCATATGGAGTTAGAGCCGAACCTGTCTACGCATTATCCATCCGAGCATCTAACCAAAAAAATGCAATCCCCCTTAATTTTTTTCTTGACAACTGCACAAATGGGCAGTATATTACATATAGAAAGTGGACATAAAACAAAAGGATTGATACTGATGATTCAAGGTTCAACATAAAAGGAGGTCCTATGGGAAAGGAGTTAACCCCCAGACAGAGGGAGGTTCTGGATTTCATCCGTAAGATGATTGAAAACAAGGGACTGCCCCCCACCATTCGGGAGATAGGAGAGAGGTTCAAGATAACCTCGACCAACGGGGTGAGAGCTATTCTCTCTGCCTTGGGCAAAAAAGGATATATCCGACGTAAGCCATTGGTCTCACGGGGGATTGAGCTTGCCAGAAAGGCAAAAGCTTCCTTCGACCATACCCGTGAGAGCGCCTATGTGCCGGTTCCCCTGGTGGGCAGGATTGCCGCCGGCTTGCCCACTTTGGCGGTGGAAAACATTGAGGGCTCCATCGCAGTAGACAGATCCTTTCTTCCGGGTGGAGACGTTTTCTCTTTGAGGGTGGAGGGAGAGAGCATGAAAGATTCAGGCATCTTTAACGGCGACTATGTGCTGGCAAGGGTGCAGTCCATAGCGGAAAAAGGGGACATTGTGGTTGCAGTTATCGGTGAGGAGGCTACGGTAAAAAGATACGTTCCACAAAAGAATAAGGTGAAGTTGGAGCCTGCCAATCCAGCCTTCAGGCCGATTGTGGTGAACCAAAAGAGTCCCGAGTTTCGCATCGCCGGAAAGGTGATCGGGCTTTTGAGAAGAATGTGAAAGATAGTTGGGAGTAAACCAGAAGGAACTGTTGAAGGAGCCATGCTTAAGGGCGGGATAAATTCCCGCCCCTAAGGGAGATTACGCCTTATCACGCATAGGACAGGGCATTTAGCCCTGCCAATAGAGTTTTTTTCAACCCGTCCAGAAGGTTTTTTAAGTCAAATTTCTTTCTGGTAAATAACCTTGGTTGAGTTTGCCAGTCATGGATCAGGAGATAAATCAGCCGGTTGAGGTGATGGTGGTATTTGAAAAGGGGAGGATGATTCCCGTTCGTTTCAGATGGAATGGAAGGGTGATAAAAATAACCAAAATAACCGGTTGGTGGAGGGCCAATGAGGGGAAATTCAGGATAAGGCATTTTGCGGTTATAGATCATAATTCCCAATTCTTTCAGCTTACCTACAAGGAGAGAACTGCCGAATGGTTTTTGAGCAAGATATGGGTGGAATAAAGATCCGATGATTATTCGAAAACCTGGAATATATAAATTAGATGAGATTAACGATTACTTGGCTTCACCTAACATGAGCAACGCCCAATCTCAATACGCCCGAAAGGAGCCGGTAATCTTACATGTGGACATGGATGCTTTCTTCGCCTCTGTGGAACAAAAGGAACGCCCCTGGCTGGTGGGAAAGCCAGTGGTGGTGGGAGGAGATCCACAGAAGAGGCATGGGGTGGTTGCCGCCGCCTCTTATGCCGCCAGAGAATACGGGATAAAAGCGGGAATGCCCCTGCTCACTGCAAAAAGATTATGCCCTCATGCCATTTTCCTCATCGGAACGGATGGGGATAAATATGAATATGTATCATCTCATCTTTTGGGGATATTCTATCAATTCACCCCCCAGGTGGAGCCCTATTCCATAGATGAAGCTTTTCTGGATATAACCGGCTGTGAGAGGCTGTTTGGACCACCGGCCCAGCTGGCAAAGAGATTGAAGGAAAAGATCAAAAAGCAACTTGGGCTTTCCTGTTCGGTGGGGATTGCTCCCAATAAACTTTTGGCTAAATTAGCTTCGTCTTTAAACAAACCGGATGGCTTAACCCTCATCTCCAGAGATAAAATTAAGGAGATATTGAGCCCTCTGGAGGTAACCAAACTGTGCGGCATAGGGGATAAAACGGAAAGAGTTCTTTCCAGTCTGGGTATCCATACTTTAGGAGAGCTTGCCTCCTATCCGGTGGAGGTTCTGAAAAGAAAGTTCGGGAAGAATGGAGAATGGCTTCATCTTGTTGCCAACGGCATTGATTGCTCCCCGGTGTTCTCTCAAATCATGCCGGAGAAATCGATGGGACATCAACGCACCTTGCCTGAGGATATCACCCAGCCGGAAGATATTAACTCTGTGCTTCTGGCTTTATCCAGTATGGTGGCAAGAAGACTCCGAGAAAAGAGATTTGTGGGACGAACCATCACCCTGAGGGTGAGGTACTCAGACTTTGTAAGTTTAACCAGATCAGAAACCATCGCCCGTCCTACTTGCTCCGAACATATTATCTTCAGGGTGGCTCAGAAACTTGGGCTTGGTCTCGTGGCAGGAATTAGAAGAGTGAGGCTTTTAGGGCTGAGTGTGTCCCATCTTACAAGAGACAGGCAGTCTTTGCAGACTTCCCTTCCTTTTGTGGAATATATAGATAAAAGAAAAAGGATTTATTCGGTGATGGACAGGATCAGAGATAGATTTGGGGAGGAATCGATCAGATGGGCAGGGGCTACCACTTTTGTTTGAAATTAAGAATTAACTGTAGGGGTGGAACTTCAGCTCCATCCCGCAGAATGCGGGACGAATCTTTAGATTCGTCCCTACACGTTTCGTCCAAAACGAGGTCAAAGGCGACAGTTTAATATCTACCCCAAAAAGCTATAATCCAAATTTAGCTGACCGATCGGCGCTGGGAAGATATTATGGCTCCAAAACCGGTAAAAAGCACAACAAAATAAATGGGCCACTCCAGATAGGGGATGTTCAAAACAAGGGTCAGGACCACCAGGCCCAAAAGCATGGACCAAATAAGAGATGGCTCTCCCTGTTTTCCTAAAGCCTTTAATATCTTTTCCCCCACAAAGGTTGCCACCGGAATTTTAGCAATGTAGACTAAGATGGCGTAAACAAAAAGGGCTATGATCGCAATGGGTATGCCTAATATGGTTATCAGCAAAATTAGAATGGCGATGGGGATACAAACCATGAAAACAAACCCCAAACCCAAGGTTTTCAAAAAGTAGTTTGAAATTGCCTGCTTAGCTTGTTGAGCGTTCTTCTTAAAGATGAGCGTTAACACGATTCCGGTGACCATCAAAGCCAGAAGGAAAAGCATCTCCATAATAATAGACTTTCCGGTAAATATGCTTTTGGGTTTTTTCTCTTTTTCAGTATCTATTTCAGTCCAGACGGTTTCTCCAGAGACTTGAGCTCCCGATTCGATCTTGGCTTCTTTTTCACTTTCGTATTTGAAATCTCCTTCGATTCTGGCGGTGGGCATTAGGGTAATCTTTTCTGCCTCGATCGAGACATCCCCATTTACGACTCCGGAGATGATCAATTCGCCCACACCCCCTTTTAGACTGCCCCCCAACTTGCCATCCAGAGTCATTTTTCCGCAAAAGGCGGTGATATCCTTCTCGATTTCGGCGTCCGGTTTTACGTCTAAAGTATAGCAGAAAACCAATAGGTTTCGGCCCAGTTTTCCATTAACATTGATGTTCTGGGCAAATCCTCTTACGCTCCCCTTAACCTCACCCAATACGTCCAAATCCTGCGACACCGCATTCAGGCTCCCCAGGATTAAACCGTTTTGAACTAAAGACCGACAGGCGGAGATTATGTCCCCCTCCACTATGCCATCTAACTTGATATTTCCTCCGGTGATAACCAGATCGTCGTGGATGATGGCAGTATCCGGAAAGAAGAAATTATCCACCCCTTTGAATTCTGTTCCAAAAGAAGAGTCGAAGATCAAAAGCACAAGAATTGTGGTCAGGATAAATACGAGGATCTCAACTTTGCTGAAACCTAACATGATTCCTCCGTTTTAAACATAACTTCCCCCATTTGTTACGCATTTTACCACATGTAGTTTCAAAATACTTCCAGAAGGATCAAAATATTGCAGAACATAAATGAAGTGGTCCATCATACCCCAATTCTTTTATCTGATTGGCGGTCCGGCTACAATATAAAAAACTGAAACGAAAAGGCAAGAAATTTCAATTCTATAGAGATGTCAAACAGAAATCACATCATTTTCAAGAGATCAAATCTTTTTCATGCGGATAGTAGATAAGGGGGGCCGCTTGCTAGCTGTTTATTTACAAACTCTTAAAATAAAAGTTGACAACTTAGGGAAAAACTTTAAATTGTTTTTTCTGATCTGTTCAACTTTCTGGATAAAGGAAAAAAACAAAATGAAGGTGATAATTCCAGTAGCAGGAATCGGGACCAGACTCAGACCTCACACCTACTCGGTTCCCAAGGTTCTTCTTCAGGTAGCCGGAAAGCCGATTTTGGCGCATATTCTGGACATAGTTGTGCAACTGAAACTAAGTGAGGTGGTGTTGATAATCGGTTTTCTGGGTGATCAGGTTGCCGAATACGTTAAGAAAAACTATAAGTTCAGATGTAAATTCATACAACAGAAAGAGCTTAAAGGACTGGGATTTGCCATCAACATGGCATCTGAGGAGATGAGGGACGATGAGCCGGTGTTGATAATCTTGGGAGATACGGTTTTCGAAGCAGATCTTCTTCCGGTGATTGATGGAGAATATGATGTTTTAGGGATAAAGAAGGTGGCAGATCCACGGCGTTTCGGCATAGTGGAGATGAAAGGGAAGTTTGTCAAGAAACTGATTGAGAAGCCGGAGAAGCCCACCAGTAACTTAGCCGTGGTAGGGGTATATTACATCAAAAGCACCCGTATGTTTAAAGAGTGCTTAAGGGAGATAATCACAAAAAAAATAATGACCAAAAACGAATACCAGCTAACCGATGCCTTGCAGTTGATGATCGACCGGGGAGTAAAGTTTAGGACCTTTAACATAGCCGGCTGGTATGATTGTGGAAAATCGGAGACCTTGCTTGAGACCAACAGACAACTTCTGGCAAAGATGAGGCTTAAGGGGAAGCTAAAAACCTCGCTTATCATCCCTCCGGTGTTTGTCTCCAAAACAGCTCAGGTAAAGAATTGCATTCTGGGTCCAAACGTCTCCGTAGCAGATAAAGCTATTCTCAGGAATTCCATCGTTAGGAATTCGATAATCGGAGAAAAGGCTTGCGTGGAAGACTCGACTTTGGATTCTTCTTTGATAGGAAATTGTGCTCAGATTAAAGGGGCATTTCATCGCCTCAATGTGGGAGATGAATCTGAGATTGATTTGATCTAATTCATTTTTTATATGAAATGGATTTGACTCACCATCGAATTACCAGGTTAGAAAGAAAGGGAGTAAAAGATGTCGGCGAAAAAATACTTTTTCACCTCTGAATCGGTGACCGAGGGGCATCCAGACAAGATGTGCGATCAGATCTCCGATGGGGTCTTAGACGCGTTGATAAAGCAGGACCCTTTAGCTAGGGTGGCATGTGAGACTTTTGCCACCGTAGGTCTGGTCATCGTGGGAGGAGAGATAACCACCAAAGGTTATGTTGACCTCCCCCGGCTGGTGCGGAAACTGGTAAAAGATATTGGCTATACCGACGCAAAATTTGGATTCAGCGCTGAGGGTTGTGCCATTTTGAATGCCATCGGCAGTCAATCTCCGGACATTGCCCAGGGGGTGGATACAGGCGGAGCGGGAGACCAGGGGCTGATGATCGGATATGCCTGCCGGGAAACCCCTGAGTTTATGCCTTTACCCATCATGCTGGCACATAAGCTCTGCCGTAGGCTGGCTGAGGTGAGAAAGAAAAAGATCCTACCCTATCTGGGACCGGATGGGAAATCCCAGGTTACGGTGGAATATGAAAATGGCATCCCCAAAAGGGTGGACACGGTGATATTAGCCTGCCAGCATACCGATGAGATTTTGGACTCCACCGGAAAAATGATCACCCGGAAAGCCAGAGAGGAGATAATAGAAAATGTCGTAAAACCAGTCGTTAGCCGGAAACTTCTGGATGAGAAAACCAAATACTTTGTCAACGCTACAGGGAAATTCATAATCGGCGGACCTCAGTCCGATACCGGAATGACCGGCAGGAAGATCATGGTGGATACCTATGGTGGTATGGTGCCTCATGGGGGAGGAGCATTCTCAGGGAAAGACCCCACCAAGGTGGATCGCTCCGCCACCTATGCCGCCCGTTATATCGCAAAAAATATCGTGGCGGCAGGACTGGCAGATAAACTGATGATTCAATTAGCCTATGTCATCGGGGTGGCTGATCCGGTCTCCATCATGATAAACAGCTACGGAACTTTAAAGATCTCACATGAGAAACTTCAGGAGATGATCAGAAAGCATTTTCAGCTTACTCCTGCGAAAATCATGGAAATGTTGAACCTGAGAAGGCCTATCTATAAAGAGACCGCCGCCTATGGTCACTTCGGCAGAACTGAGCCTGATTTCACCTGGGAGAAGACCGATAAGGCGGAAGATTTGAAAAAAGATGCATAAAGATAAAAAGTCTTAATCATCAAAATAAAAATTCTTCGCACACCATATGAAGTCTCTGAAAAATTCGCGTGAAAGGGGAAATTGGAGTGTTCACCTTTAGGTGAACCACACCAAAGAATTTTGTATTTTCTTTTTGTGCCTGTCGGGTCCCCAGACCCGACAGGTAACTGCTTGTTTTCCGCCAAGTCAGGGGATGCGTATGCATTCATACGAACCTGGCGGACACGAACTTTTATCACCTCATAACGGCAATTGGGAAGGAGAAAAATCATGAAACATGATATCAAAGATATGAAATTAGCCAAGCAGGGTAAATTACGAGTCGAATGGGCAGAAAGAAACATGCCGGTTTTAAGATTGATCCGGGAGAGATTCAAAAAAGCAAAACCGCTTAAAGGGGTCAGGATCTCTGCCTGTCTGCATGTGACCACCGAGACCGCCAATCTGATGTACACTCTGGTGGCAGGTGGGGCTAAGGTGGCTTTATGTGCCTCCAATCCTTTATCCACCCAGGACGATGTAGCCGCTTCCCTGGTTAAAGATTTGAATATGCCGGTTTTCTCCATCAAAGGTGAGAGCAACAGGGTGTATTACCAGCATATCCTGAGTGCCTTAGAAATACAGCCTGACATAACCATGGATGATGGGGCGGACCTGGTTTCAACTTTGCACTCCAGACGAAAAAAACTGCTTTCGGGTGTGATTGGCGGAACCGAGGAGACCACCACCGGAGTGGTTCGCTTAAGAAGCATGGAAAAACATGGGGTGTTGAAATGTCCAGTAATATCGGTAAATGATTCCAAGACCAAGCACTTATTTGATAACCGGTATGGCACCGGTCAGTCTACCGTGGATGGTATCTTGCGCGCCACCAACTTTCTTTTAGCCGGATCAAAGGTGGTGGTAGCAGGATATGGATGGTGTGGTCGGGGATTTGCCACCAAGGCTAAAGGAATGGGGGCGGATGTGATCGTCACCGAGGTGGATTCGCTAAAAGCCATTGAGGCGGTTATGGACGGCTTCCGGGTCCTTCCCATGACAGAAGCCGCCCGAGCGGGCGACATCTTCTGCACCCTCACCGGAGACATAAATGTCATCCGAAGAGAGCATTTCCGGGTGATGAAGGACAATGCGGTGGTGTGTAATTCCGGACATTTCAATGTGGAGATTGACATTCCCGCTCTGGAGAAGATGGCCAAAAGCAAAAGACAGATACGGGAGTTCGTCACCGAGTATACCCTGCCCAATGGCAGAAGAATAAATCTTTTAGCGGATGGGCGGCTGGTGAATCTGTCCGCCGCAGAAGGTCACCCCGCCTGTGTGATGGATATGTCCTTTGCCAATCAGGCACTCTCCGCGGAATACCTGGTGCGGGACGGCAATGAATTGGAAAACAAGGTTTATGCGGTTCCAGAAAAAATCGACTCTGAAATTGCCCGTTTGAAACTTAAATCTTTGGGCGTTAAAATCGACCGTCTCACCCCGGAACAAAAGAAATATCTTGCCGCCTGGGAATTGGGAACGTAGGAAGAATCTTTGGATGGGGATAACAATGTTCCCACCCAACCGAAAGCCCTAACAAAAAAATCACCCCCGCCAAAAAGGCAGGGGTGATTTTTTTTCCAGTCAAGTTCTGGTCTCGAGCTTGTTACCAGTTGGGATTGAGGAATAAGCTCTCTCTCCACCAGTACTGCTCGATGAAGCGCACGTAGTCAATTGGCGGAGGTCCGCCCTTATACACGTAGTTGACCAGGTACAGAACGTCGTTTAAGTCCACGTTGTCCTTGGGGCAAAGGACGTTCTTTGGATTGGGGTTACCATCCACGTCACCCTGATCAGCGAACGGAATAGGTGCCGGACCACCCTTATACAGGTAGTTGATTAAGTAGACCAAGTCGCTTATATCCAGAGCGGGCAGTTCCAGAGTATCCGAAGCATCCACGTCTCCTCTGTAGAATCCCGCATACCTCAAGACCCTGTGATACCATTGCTCCCAGGTGAGTCCATCACTTAAGTCCCTACCGAAGTCGATCCAGACCTCGATGTGCTTCTCGCCAGGATTCAAGGAGAACGGCGGGCCAGTGAGCAGCATAGAACGATCCGCCGGGTTTGCATCCCAGTAACCTGGGTATCTATATCCAGGCGTGCTCATCAGCTTGAACAGGTATTTTCCACCTGGCTGCGGAGGGGTCGCATCACCACACTGCCAGCAACTGTCGGCGGTGGTAGGATAGACCTCTGTCTGGTGATGAATGAAGACCATGCTATGCATTAACTCGTCATAGAACGGAGCTTTCATGGTTCCGAAGACGATGTTAGGAGTAGCCGGGGCATATTGCCACATTATGTTGTGCAGGGTATCCATATCACCCCAGTCCTCTGATGCAGTGGGATCGACGTCCCAGTCCTCAAAGATAGCGGCGTACAGCTCGTCAATGTACTGGTCCGGGGTCGGATTGTAGTAGATCTTGATCTTGATGGAGAAGTCGAGGCACTCCACATCCGTAAGACCGATCACAAACAGGGAGTCATACTCGCCGGGAATCACGCTCGGTTCGCCGTAGAAGTTGCTGTAAGCAACCTCTCCGTAATCCTCCTCATATATGCCAGCTCCCGGACACCATGGCTCGTGGGTAATATCTAGATGCTGCGAAGGCGTGAACGGGTAATCGCAACCGCCGTAAACCAGATGCATATGCTCCTCCTGCTCGTCGTAAACCGGCCAGGTCATAGCCGAAACGATAGTACCGGCGTATAGTGGGTCTTGGCCATACCAGGAGAAGTTCGGGGATGCAGCGTCGTTTCCTATCATCCCAAAGGTTGAGGTCCTCTGAGCACCGTGATAGAAGTACACCACGCCTTCGTCATAAGGCGGCTGGGCTGTCAAGGTCACATTACAGGTAGCGGTCTGTCCGTCGTCTCCTAAACCCTGGAAGGTAAGCACATAATCACCATAGGGCACACCAGCACCGCAGCTTATGGAGACATCCGAGAAGTAAGGCGTTGGCTGACCGTTGGGGTTAAACGTGGCGGTGATGTCTTCCGGCGGGGTCACGCTCAGCAGGCTCAAGGTGACGGGATCGACATAACCACTGATCTGTTTGACCTCGACGTCATAGAGGTCAACGTCCACATCACCCGGGGTGATGGAGCCCGCACCTGGAGTGCATTTCAGGCTGAAGGTGGGTGCGATAGTGGGGAACCGACAGATGTAAGCTTGGATTGCGAAATCAACGCCATAACCCCAGTCATCCTGCATGGTGCCCCAGAAGCCGTTCCAATACTCAGTGCTGCGATTGGAACCCACGTCGTCAGTGCTGAGTATAGCCAGGGCGTCGTTGACGTGGTCGGCATGAGAGTATCCAATATGGAACTGCTCACTCGGGTCAAAGGTTATGTTGCGAGAATAAGCTTGAACCGTGGTTACACCCGGAGACCACACTATGTCCCCATAGGTGAGGTGAAAATCAGCCATTGCCTGATAGGGTGGGTTGTTGTCCAGAGGATAGATACCATCTGACATCCACACATAGAAGTCCGGATCTGGAGTTCCTGACGAGTAGTCTTGATCGAATTCAAATGTGAAGTACTCCAGACGTCCGCCGTGATCTTCCGGCATCTGAAATCTTTCATTGAAGAAGTCATCCCCGTAAGCATCCGGAATTGGCCAGACATAGTAGATGTAGGGGGCGCCGGGAAGGTGGACAATGGAGTCTGGATGACAGGTTGGAGGATCGCACTGCGGATCGTTGGTGAATCCGCTTGCCACGATGAAGGGATATCCTACGTTTAACGGCTCTGACCAGAAAGCATAGTGCTCTCTCCAGACACCTCCTGCACTGACATCATAGATGTATGTATGGCACTCATTAGGCGTATAAGGATCTGGCTGATTATCCAGACGGTCAAATATCATGGAGGGCGTGGAGCCCGCGGCTCCTTCGAGGAGTTCTATCCCAATGAAGAAGGGCTCATACACGCAGACCGGTTCGTCCAGAACCACATGCGCCCAGCTACCATAGAAGTCAGTGATGGTGATGGGAGGGGACGCATAAATTGGCGTGCCTGGTCCGTCACAGCTGTCCTCACACTCCAGATACACCCGCGCTGAGACATCTATTGCTCCCATGCCGGCATAGTCATACAGCACAAACCACAGATCGTCGATCCTGTAAGGATATACCTCAGGCTCACAGTAGATCTCAGGATTGAAGTACTTGACTATTTGGTCACCTGCTTCAAAACCGCTGTTGAAAGAACCGACATAGTACGAGGCTTGTTCCATGTCACAGGTTAGGGGGCAATCCTCGTCGACACACGTGCCTACAGCTCTGATGGACATATACCCCTTGGGGTCTGTCCACATATCGGTCCACTCTACAAACTCGCCGCCATAAAATACCCACTGGCTGCACTCACCCGGCGGGTAAGGGTTGTTTTCCCACAGGGCGCAGGGTAAAGTTGTGCCGGTTTCATAGTTGAACTCTAAGGCAAAGAAGAAGGGACCGTTCACGCAGAAGAACTCAGGTAACGGGTACTCCACCCAACCCGAGAAATTGGTAACTCCCTCAACTGGCCAGGAAAGCAGCTCTTGCTGTGGTCCATCGCATGGATCACCGGTGGAAGCATATATCCTAAAGATGTAATCCATGATGCCTGCTGCTCCATTATGGTCGTAGAGTCTTATCTTCATCCTGTCGACATTGAAGGGATAAACGTCATCTCCACACTGTACGCAAAGCTCGTCCGGATCGAAATACATTACCTGCATGTCGCCAACCACCCAGCCGCTCCAGAACCAATTCCAGGCTTCGTTATCACGGGACATCTCGCAATCGGGGCTTGGCTCCACCACCTCTATGCTTGCTGTGCCCTTGAATCCGCTGTAGCCGTTGACCTGAAAGGTGTAGACGCCAGGCGGGGTGGTGAGGGCGGTCTGCACGGTTACCTGCGAAGAGGCGCCAGGATCCACAACCGGGTTGGGATCGAACACCGTAACATCGCAGTCCGTGCACACCGGATCAGGATCTGCTACCAAGTAGCATTCGGTCTGTTCACCCTGGAATGAAACGTTCGCCGTGAAGACGGCAGCATCGCCCTGAAGCACCTTGATGTATGAGGGATCCAAGGTGGCAAAACAACTGTCTCCCTCAGTGGGGCAATCGTTCTGTGGCGAGGTGTATCCATCAGACCACAGAAGCATCTCTCCCGGCCAGCCCAAGGCCACCACCATATCAACCCAGCCGCTGCCCCAGTCGTTGTAACTGCGGCAGACGTCGGTTGGATCGTCCTCAGCGATGCCGTCCGCAAGTTCTGCAGCAATATCAGTGACGATGTAGACCGCCGCGAAGTAGGGCCCATATACGCAGCATTCGTCGCCTATAGGCAGACCGATAACCCAGTGCCCGGCACTAGGAAGGTCGACGGTATAAATGGGACCCTCACACAGCACCCCACCCGGAACTGGACAATCCGGGTCGGTCAAATCCGCGTCCAGCACGTAAGGCTGCACGTCGAAAGAGAAGGCTTGCTGGATCTGGATGTTGAAGCCCACGTCTACGACTTCAAACGGCCACACAGCCACGCAGTCAAACTCCTCTGGATCCTGGTAGTTAGCATACCACTCATCGCCGAAGAACCAGTCTTCAATGGCGAAGGCTGGTGATCCATACAGGTCGCAAAAGTCTTTACCGCCAAATCCTGAAAGGATCTCGCCCGTCACAGGCCCAACCGGAGCATAGGTTGCAATTCCCTTAGCCCCTTGGATAAAGAGAGCGTCCTTCTTCTCGATGGGTGCAGCTGGGGGAATAGATGTAGCGGTTTCTCTCTCCGTAATGACCGGTTTCTCATAGACCACCGGGGTTCGTTTCACCGGTGCCTTGTTCGCACCGATAACCAGGGAGAATGTAATCAACAAGGCTGAAATTACGACCAGAACTACAAAGAGTTTTTTGGTCATTCTTTCTCTCCTTTAAAACAAGGTTAAATCTTCAAATTTTTGGTTTGATGGTCAAACCAAGTTTTTCATTGTAAAAATCGCATCGCCTCCTTTCGACCTTCGTCCTTGAAGGCAACTTTGAATGCTTGTCCCGCAAAGCGGGATCCCGCCAAAGGCGGGGAAAGAAGGGACAACTTGATGCCTAAAGTCGAAATCAGGATAAAAAAATCCCTTTTCCCTTTATCGGCATCAAAGATGCCTGTCTAAGAGATTAATTGAAACTGTAGGTTGGGGTAAAACAACTGCTACAAACCAATACTTTTGCTCATTACGAGAATCTGTTCTCGTCTATCTAAATATAATGTTTCCTGAATCTTTGTCAAGAGAAAAATGCAGAAAATTCCTATATTTTAAAAAAAGGAAGGCGCAACCTAATTCTCTAAGTAATTGGAATATAGGCAGTTAAAAGGAGTGGGCGGAAATGTTCTCATTTTGCTCGATTTCTGCACATCAGTTTTTTATCGATTTCTTTGAAAAAAGAAACAAAAACTGAGATTTTCTGCTCCTCTGTGCCAATCACCGGATGAGATTTTGCGATGTGATTTTTGGAATTTTTGACGCCTTTGACACCTCTACTTGCTTGTGGATGTTATCCCAGACGATTGGTGAAAAACGTTAACGGAGAGCGGAGAAGAACAGAGCCCAAAAAAGATCGGGCAGGGGTTTAACCCCTGCCCGAACAAAGATCAAAAAACCAAAGCCGGTCCGATGTCGTGAAAAACGATTACTGCCAATAGGGACTTAAAAACAGACTGGATCTGGTGAAATCGTCTCTCCATGGTTGGGGCAGAAATCGCTGAACGTCTTGCGGAGCAGGCCCGTTTTTGTAAAGATAGCTCACCAAACCGAGAAGATCAGCCAGCTCCACAATCCCATCATTGTTAACGTCCCCTTGATCCACAAAAGGAAGCGGTGCGCCTCCAAATTTATAAAGATAGTTTACCAGATGGAGAATATCCCCCAAATCCAGAATGCCGTCCTGATTGACGTCACCCCGGTAAAAACCACAGAAGCTAAGCATCGGTCTCCACCACACAGGCTCAATTAAATGCTGGGTGGTGTCGACGCCGAAGACGATGAACGACTCCAAATGAGAGGAGTCGGGGGGCAAATCTATCATCCCCGGTGTCATAAGAAGCGAGATGTCGTATCCGGAGGAATCATCCTGCCAGCAGGCTTTGGTGATGAGCTGCCACAGTTGATCGTCCCTCCAGCCCTGCTGGGGATAGATAAAGAAGGGATGGCTCACTGCCTCGTAGCCAATGACCGGATCATCATCCGTGGGAATGCGCATGGCCCCGAATTTGTATTTTCGATTCAAAACCTGGCTGGGACACCAGTGCCAGGCTATGTTGTGAATCGAATCCCCGTAGGAGTCATTATCGTATGCGTCAAAGACGTCCCAGTCCAAAGAGAGGGACAGGTAAGCATGCACGGTGGTATCCGTCAAATTCTTGATCAGGTACTGCTGGAGGATGAAATCTCCATATAAGGGATCGGATGATCCCACCGAATACTGCTCTATCTCCAATCCCAGACCAATGGTATCAATGAAAGCTGCGGCTCCATACTCTCCAAAGGTGGTGTCCGTGATCCTAAGACCTTCGTAGGGATACCAGCTATCTTTCACGTGGGTGGCAAATATATCCATAGCCATCATACTGTCACCCGGAACCACCCAGGCTAAGATTAAGGTACCATCATAAAGCTGGTTTGTGCCATTCCACGAAAAATCCTGGCCTGATTCATCCCCAATGGCACCGTAGTTGGTGATCGTCATGGAGGCATTGGAGGCATGGACGTTGTTATAGTTATACATCGTGGCGCTGCCCGGACGGATGCCCACGGTGTAACGCTCATTTGACCAGCCATACCAGTTTACCAACCTCTCCTCCGGGGTGGAACTCCAGGTATCATGCAGACAGATATAGGTGGTATCCGGTGGACCCCAGCCCATGGCACACATGCTATGGTTTCCATAAGTGGGATGAGAGAATACGTTCCAGACGGCAGGATACCCCGATCTTATCTCGTTTATCAGATAGCCCAGGCTCTGATCGTAGTCGGTATAATCATCAAAGCCGTAGTTGTTTTCGTAGGCAGGATGGTTGCAAACAGATCGACATCCCGGACCGATGTCAGAAAGGGAGGTTCCACCGGTGGAGGAGTCAGTATCCATAGCCCAGGAGAGGGAGGTTCCACCGGTGGAGGAGTCAGTATCCATAGCCCAGGAGAGCTGTTGTTGAACGTTGGGCACATTAGAGTCCCACTCGTATTCCAAAGGATCCCAGCGAGTGAAATAATAGTCGATAAGAAGGGGATAACCATTGGCATCCCAATATCCTAAGACATCGGCAGAGGCAGTGGGAGAACACCCATAAGACCAGTCGAAATCGGGCACGCCGGTGATGCGAAACTGATCCTTGCCAAAACCGATTCTTTCACCTCGCTCAATCCCTTCCCAGTCACTTTTTATCTTCTCTTTTTGCATCGAGCTTGGTTCAATTTGGTAAGCGACAAAAACTTCTTCTTCGGAGTGGGTTGAAAAGGAAAACGGGGACACATAAGTTTTCCGATCATCTGATTTGACTTCAAACCACACGTCAAAAGGAGAAGCATAGATATACTGAGACAAATTCACCTGATTAGAGGAGAGTTTCTCTTTGGCGAACTTCAAAGCTTTTTCTTTTGCAGT
>Ga0111202_139_pt1 | contig 18022 bp, 6 predicted proteins | sample DeeMarSWOR324_28_FD_80372 | JGI IMG/M metagenome (GOLD analysis project Ga0111202, IMG submission 80372) | candidate division Zixibacteria bacterium SM23_73_3 | reverse complement strand
GCATCCACGGCGAAGTTCACGGTGTCGGTACATGTCTGGATGTTGGTGTTCATAGCAGTCACTGTGGCCATATGGTCACCTGCAGCCAGCGGATTCATAGGATTACAGTAATAATAGTAATCACCGGTGTAATACACATAGTAACAGCCATCGCAATTATTGCCATAATGGTAGAAGTCTGGATCGTTCCATCCGGCTCTGAATATGCCTGAAACTTCGTCGTAGCCTGCTCCCTGGAATGAACCGAATCCCGGCATCCACTTATCGCAGAAGCTACTCGGTTCACCATTGTATATTCTTACCAGCTGACCAGGATTGAACAGGTCCACCTTCCACTTAATGCTTCCCTGATCTATGGCACCGGTCCCTTGTACATTGTCGGTGATCAGAGCCTTGAAGGTGGGCATGGTGTTGGTGTATCCATTGCAGTATGGCTCAATCTCCAGCATGTTGACCGAAATGGTGCCCTCACAGTGACGCTCCAGCACCTGGACCACCACAAACGGGCCCTTCAGGCAGGTGGTGGCGAATTCGACCGTATGATTCTCAGTATCGAATCCTCCCACCGTGGCAGGATAGAAGATATTGTCAAATCTGTATTCTCCTGAGTTGCAATCCCACCAGGCAACTGCCAGATGCTCTTCAGCCACCGTGATCGTTGCGTCGTAGCACATCTTTATCTTGGCATACTTGCCGCTGTTGAAGCAGCAATCGCCATTGGCAACTCCTGCACCAGCCGCCTGTCCTTGGTCTCCTCCAAAGTGAGTTGTAAACCAGTCACAGCAATAGTTGCAGTCGGTAAAGGAGACGTGGGTAGCGTAGCCGTTATCGTCTCCGATGGGAAGGATGTCTGGCTGGGTCACCGGTGCCCACTCCATCATGGTGGGTGCCACCCAGATATAACGGTCAGAATCAACCGCTCCATCCGGAATGGTGACCTCCACGCAACCATCCTGATAGGTTCCGTGAGTACCCAGATCGGTCTTCACCTTGACCACATCGAAACTGGCGCCAGTCAGATAGGTCACCGTGGGCGGTACTTCTCCGGTGTACAGCTCCATCTCACCCGTATGAACGGTCACCGAGCTGAAGAACTTGGCCCGTCCACCAGAGGCGATAGAGGTAGCGTCGAAAGAGCCGGCAAACTTAGTGGGACTACCTATCTCGGACTGCATATGCACGCACTCATAGCTACTTCCATATCGCGCAATCACAACCGGAGTGCCATATTCGGCAATCTGCCTCACGATGCCAAACATATCTCCCGTGCACCAGTTCTTCTCAAAGGAGAGATCGTATAAAATTTCAAAACTGTACGGGGTTATGATGCTATTAAGCACCTTGAAGTAAGCCACCGGAGCCATATCGTCGTCCTGGTTGGAGCAGGTATCGTGAGAGATCACCCTGATCTGGTAAGTGCCATCATCCAGAGCAACAGGATCCCATGAGGTCTTATATAGGTAATTGCAATATGCACCCACATAAGATGACCAGCCGATGGGTATCCAGTCGGTAGCTCCAGAGTCGGCATACTCGAACAGCAGGGTGGACACTTTCTCCGATGAGTATCCATATATGTAGCTTCCATCGAATCCGCCAATGGTAGTTATCGGAGCGGTGACGTCGGAAACATAGACCGTCGCTGTGCTGGACTGACCTACATTCCCGAGGCAATCCCAGGCTTCAACAAAGAATTTGTAGCAGCCAGAGCAACCCTCAAACTCCAAGCCCGAGGTATTCCACTGTACGGTGTGGAATCCGTCATAGACTGGACTGACCTCGAAGCACTTGGTGTACTGGGTTCCGCTGCAGGATTCAATACATACCTGGATGCCTACCAGTCCGGAATTATAACATCGAGTCCAGCCGTCGTCCGAAGTAGAATCGATGGCCACCAACTCGATGTCGATTACGTCACCTAAGGTGATGTTCATACCATCCGGATTGGGATCGCCCATGATGGAAACAATCTGAGCAAACGGTCCGCTGTTGTCCACGCTGATGGTTATGGGATCAGAATCGGCATACCTGCCAGCCGCGTTGTATACTCTGGCTATCAGGTGATACCGTCCGTCATCCAGCGAGCCAGTGCTCCACTCCACCGAGTACTTGCCGCCACTGACGAAGTGATCAGTGCCGATATCGGTGTAAGTGCTTGGATAGCCGAAGATACTCTTGTACTGGAACTCAACCCGATCCACCGGGACAGTTGAACTGGCAGTGGCATAAAGCGTGACCGTACCGCCAACGTAACCCAGAGTGTCCAACGGACTATCGGGGCACTCCCGCTCGCACTCGCGAGGATCCTCCAGAACCACGCTGGGCAGTTCGTTAGCCACAGTCACCATGATGGTGGGCGGATCGTCGTCCACGTTGTTGTCGCAATCGGTGGCTACCGCCCGCAGGTAGTAGGCACCGTCATCTACGGTGTTCATGGTGTGCCAGACATGGTCGAACTCATTATATAACGAGTCGCAGGTCCCGGTGATGCAAGCGTTGGGATAACCACCGTTGATCGGTAGCCAGGTCTCACCGTCTGAACTGTACTCGTAACAGACCTTGGCGATCTGATACTTGTTCAAAGCCAGCACTGATAGCTGGACGTCTCCGTGGACATAGGAATCGTTCAGCGGGTTGATTATGACCGCCTGAGACGGAGTAATGTCCAGAATGAACAGATCAATGATATCCTCCTTGGAGTTGCCCAGGCTGTCATAAAGCACTGCCTTGAGCCAACCATACCACCAACCGTCCTCCAACTCGTACGGATCAAGTATTCCATCCGTCAGTGGATTGAAAGTGACCGGGTAGTGATTTGGATCAGTGGAAGTTCCCACATGTCGCCAGCAGGAATCGTATACAACGCATACATCCATAAACCACTCCACCTTCATCACTTCACAGGTATCCTCAGATGGCAGGACTGAAATCTCGGAGGTGATATCATGGCCCGCCTGAACGTAGGCCTTGTCACTTCCACCTAACAGGTAGCTGGGATTGACGTTATATATCGAGGCGGCAGGATCAGCCACCATTGATATGGCAGGCTGTGGTGCCTCGTCGTCCATGAACACGGTCATGGCAACGCCAAAAGTCACCGCTGAGTTGAAGGTGGAGTCGTCGGGGTGACCGTCTCCGTCGTAGTCGAACATGATATTACCCGCGGCGTCGGTCACGACGAGCCGGATGTCCCAGTAGTCATTGGGCCACATACAACCGCCGTTCACCTGGCTGCCGCCGCCAGCAGAAGGAGCCCTCTCCACGCAGCACGGCTGAGCCCAATCGTACATCCAGATGTTGTCGCTCCAGGCTGGCACCAAACTACCAACGCTGTTCCAGTAACCCCAGATGTCAGGATCGGAATGTCGCTTGACGAAGAGCTCAACGCTGTATATGTCTACCATGGTATCCAATACCTCCGCCTTCACGATCAGCGGTTCGCAAGTTACCTTGGGCGTCTCGTTGCTGCAGGTGTAGTAGACGTCCTCCAAGCGCATGGTGACACCAGGCGCCTCGCAATCCACGAACACCTTGACCATGTAGGAGGTATCCGGCATGTAGTACTCGTCATGAGCGATGACCCGGAAATAGATGGTGTCACCATCCTGCACCAAGTCGGTATTATCCCAGCAGGTGGTCCAGGGACCTGAACCAATTACGTCGTCGATGGTATACCAGGGATCTGACCCGGTGGGAGACCACTGGAATCTGGCCTCGGTAAAGGTGACACTTCCACAGTAGTCATAATCGTACTTCTGGGCTGTAATGGTAACGCACATCGCTCCACTGGTTCCGGTGCATGGGATTCTCTGCCATTCCACCGGGTTGGAGATATATATGCAGTTCTCGGGCGGTGCCGGCGGAACGCAAATCTGGACCTGGGCATTGCCCGTAATGCCATTATCATAATCCTTGACGTAGATGTAGAGGTTTTGGGTACCCTCATCCCAGCCTTCCACGCTGAACCAAACGGTGCAAGGCATTGCCTGGTTGTCCTCGTGGAATATCGTATAGTCGGTACTGTTGGTGGGACCGCGCACCTCTACCTCGAACAACTCGCCTTCCTCTGCGCCTTCCACGTCAAAGATCACCCAGTTCATCCTGTCACGCCAGACATCGTATCCGCAAGCGGTTTGCGGCGACGCGACGCTGTCCACCTCGGTGACCATAACTCCCGGTGCCAGGGTATCCCAGTAGAAGAGGAAGTGTCCGGGTCTGAACACATCGTTGTCTACCACCAAGCAAGCGTCATCGAAGCCCATGGTAGTATCCTGGCAGTTGCCAGCCAGGTCGCAGGCTACCGGGATTACCTCCACCCAACCGGTGTAACCCCAACCCCACATACAGTCGAAGGTTTGGGTGAAGATATAACCATCAGCGGGATTCATCATGCAGCAGCAGGGATCACTCCTGCATTCCGTCCATGGTCCCGGAGGAAACAACGGGTCCTCTATGTCGGGACGGAATCTGTACCACAGGCAGACGCTGTCCACATCGTGGGAGACTGAGTCTGCCACAGCCTTGATGACGAAGTCGTCGCCGAAGGTCAGGCCTGAATCCGGCACCGCTATGCAAACGTGAGGAGGAGTACCGTCAGCAGCCATACCCATCTCCTTGGAGAAGAGGCTGAAGTTGCCACAGTCGTCCTCTTGTTTCATCTTGAACTTATAGTATTTGCCGTCGCTTAAGACCTCGGATACCCACATATTGGTGTCCGACTTGTATTCTGTATCGAACGTGGCTCCTATTGGGTCTGTTTCCCAGCCCAATCCGGAGTCCACATACACGAAGAAGAATATCGCGTCCTTCTCGTTGCACGAGTTGGCCGGGGTAACGTCGCTGGTGGGCCAGAAGATTGCCAGCTTGGCATCCGGCATCTGCTTGATGTAAATCTTCTCCTGGTTGGTCCACCTGGGACGTCTGCTATCCAGGATTCGATTCAATCGCGGAGTCCTGCAGGTATCCCAGTTTCCAGCCCCGTCCTCGGCTCTGAGCAGCACGGTATAGTTATAGTCTTCGGTCGGAGGCACGGTGTTGTTGGTATCCTTGCCGTCCTCTATGGGTGGCTCTCCTACCTCCCACAGCAAATTGTATATGGCATCGTCAGCCGTGGCGTCGCCGTGCTCGACGGCTCCGTCATCGTAGAGAGTCTGATTGGACGCACCATATATGCCTGCTTCCACCAGGTCGCAGGTCACCGAAACCAGATCGTCTGCTCCGGTGAGGTTTGCGCCTATCAGAACCGAATCGCCGATTCCGATGCAGTCAAAGGTGTCGATATCCCAGTGCCAGAAGTAATAGCATTCCACGAAGCTCGGCCTCTGCAGATCTATAGGGGCATTCAGCATCTGCTGTGCGGTGTCGTAATTGCAGGCATTGTCCCATGCCCAAATGGTGATCCGGTTCTCCGAAGTCGTATCCTCCATCTCCACCAACTCCTCCTCCAGCATGAACTTCAATCGGAAGAGGCGGTTGTTGTTGGTAACGTCATCCAGCTTCTGCCATCTCTTGGATGGCTGGTTGGGGAAGTAGGCGCTTAAGTTGGCTATCATGGAGTCGACCTCGAAGTCGGCGTTGGACAGAGCCCATGCCACGATTGCCAGACTGTCTCCGATAGCCCCGATGCCGTCGTCGTTAGCGTCATAAGTTATGAAGAAGTGAATGGAGTCGATGTTGGGCTTGCAGGTGTCTATGGGTTTGTCGAAATACAGAGACGCCGTGGTCTCGTTTCCGGCGCTATCTTTGGCTGTGGCATAGAGGACATAGCCCGAATCCACATCAATGCAGTCGGGGCAATCACGCGTATCCGGAATGCCGAAGCAGCTATCCCAACCGTCGTTCCCCCCCTCCGAGAAACAGTCAACGGGAGAATTATGGGTGAGCTCGAAATCGGATGCCAGACAAAACGCGGATAAGTCGATCTCAATACCACCGTCGATGGCGTCTCCTTCATCCACAAACGCCGTCGTATCCGCCTGGATGCAAAGAGTATCTAACTGATCAATGGTGTCGGTCTTACAGCCATCGTGAGCGAAACACCAGTCGAGGGTGAAAGGCGGTCCCTGGGTATCGAATATCAGCTTAAAGGCGGTGAAGTACGGAGTGACGCCACCAACATACCCGCTGTTGTTTACCCGGTTGGTGTTCAACTGGAGTGAACTAAGACCCAGATGAATGTAACCCGGTTCGATGACCACTTCTAGACCGTGCTCATGATAAAAGTAAGCATTGGCATTGACGCTGTCAGTGTGGGCGTCCACCGTAATGTAGAAAGTGTCCGCACCCGCCTTGATTATGCGATTGAGGCCGCCAATTACGATGGTATCCTGGGTCTCAAATCGCATACCGTTGGTATTAAACGTCTTCAGGTGAGTGTCTCCACTCTGCCAGCCAGCCGTGCCGTTGGTCTCCACCCAGAGCTTCACCAGCTTGACCGAGAAAGCTCTTTCGTTGTAGCTCTTTAAAGCCACGGTCTTCAGGGTGTCGTCACCAACCTTAGGAATGGTGAATCCAAGGATTGGCTGGTTAGTGGTAGTAGCGCCTATTCGGGCAAAGGCTGTATAAACCGTGTCGGCGGTAAAGTCCGCCCAGGCACTCGAAGCAAATAGCGGCATGGCCAGAAGCGCCACCATCATAAAAATGCGTAAGGCTTTCATTTTACAAACTCCTTTGTAAAATGGATTAAGAAAGTTTTTAAAAGAGTTTTTTGTTTCTTCTTTTATCATCTTTTTACATCCCCTCCTTCCTTAAATTATAAAGGTTTTACTCTTTAGGGCGATTTTTTTCTCTACGTGAACTCACCCTAAATTAATCGGTTTCTTTTTCCTGGTTTTCAATTTCTACCCTTTTGCCTCACCTCCTTCATTTTAAAAAAGATTTTTTTTATTTTCTCTTCTGAAGTTGTCCTGTCTAAAAAACAACTCTCTTTGTGCCGCCAAACCTTTTGCCATCGATCCTGATACATCACCCCTTTCATTGGCCCTGATACGAGTATATATACACTTCGCCGTTTTTTGTTTTCTCCGCCAAGTGCACGGAAATTAAGAAGAAAGAAAAGTTAAAACTCTCCCCTCCACAAACTTTTAACTTTCTTTGAAGGTTCACCTTGTAAGGTTAACCCTCAGAAGGACAAAATCCAATTTCTTTATTTGCCCTAAAGTAAGTCAAATTCCTATATCTAAAAAACTGTAACGTAATCATCTACCCAGTTGCCAAATTGGTCACAAATATATACCCCCCTCAAATTTTTGTCAAGAAAAATCTTAAGAATTTGAAAAATTTAAAGTTAGGCATATTTTCCAACAATCGTTTGGTTTTCATAAACTGTAATTTTCGATACTTTCTCTCTAATTTAATCCGCTCCAATCAAAATCTCTGTCCTAATTCTTAGAATTGGCAGGGGATCATAACGTTATTAAAAACCGGCATGGTCAGTCCTGACTCAAACTCCCGCGGTATGAATCGTGTGGTTCGCTCCTACGGACGCCACCCCTCGGTGTGCTGGGCATCTGAGGAGAGAAGGGGACGTTCTTTCGTTCCTATGAATTTGGGATTTTTTCATCATTTGAAATTTCTTGAAAAAAAACACTCCTCACTTGGTGGATTTCTCCTGTTAAAATACACATCCAAATTATCGGCAAAGCGCACAAATTTCTTTAGCCTTTTAGATGGCTCACCTGTCTTCCTGAGAACAGGGTAATTTCTTGAACTTTACGTTGCCATCAGCAAAAAAGTTCAATTTTTCTTGCTTAATAACACATGAATTTGTTGCTGGTCAATTCGTTTAAGCTCATTTTTCCATCTTTTCCCACGGTGGGAAAGCAAGTGTGTCGAATAGGCCTTCCACCCGTAGCTGGCAGGCATATTCGAACCGCAGATAATATAAAAATATACATCAGCGTTTTTTTATGCCTAGCGCACCTGAAGGGTGCGGCCACCGAGTACTCGGCAGCAGCCCCATCTTAGGCAGGGCACATTCCCTGGCTGCAGTCGGCGGACTGCGGAGGTGTTGTTCACATCAAACCCAAAGGAGGAAACGCTGTTATTGGGGGATGCCCTTCCCTCGGACTGAGTCCTTGGGGACGAAGTCAGGATGAACCCCCACATCGTAACTCTTGGGGTTCGGGTTAAGGTACCCCGAACCAACAAAAAGTATCTTTTGGTGTAGCTTATCAATAAGTTATTTCATTTCTTGATAAATCTGGCGGTCTCTTCCGGCAAGCTGGAATTGATGTATACCCCGGAGCCCAATTCAAAGCCGGCCGGGGTGGTTAAACGAGGCAGAATTTGAACATACCAGTGATAATAATCCTCAAAGGCGTCCTTGAGGGGGGCGGTACGAACCAAAAGATTAAAGTCCGGATCGCCCAACTTCTCATACAATTTTTTTAAAACGTGCTTCAGCACCATTGCCATGGATTTTACTTCATCTTGGGAAATGTTTCCGAAACCGGCATTGTGTTTTCTGGGCACTATCCAGGTCTCAAAGGGTGTGCGGGAGGCAAAAGGATGAAAAGCCACAAATTTCTCATTCTCCAGAATTATCCTCTTGCGGGCCGTAAGTTCCTCGTCGGTCATATCGCAGAAGACACAACTGCCATGATCATCATAATATCTCATGGCTTCCTCCAGAAGATGTCTTATGCTTGCCGGGACCAGAGGGAGAGCTATCAACTGGGAATGAGGATGTCTCAAAGAGGTGCCAGCTGTGACCCCATGATTTCTGAAGATTATGATCAGCTTAAACCTTTTATCTTTTTCTAAGACCAGATATCTTCGTAAGTAAACCAAACACATTTCCTCAACCTGTTTTAGGCTCATAGTGGCTATGCTCTTGTTGTGCCGAGGAGTTTCGATGATCACCTCGTGTTTTCCTGCACCGGATGTGGTTCTGAAAAACTTGCCTGAAATTTTTGCCATCTTCTCTTCCGGATCAAGTGCCGGGTATTTGTTTGTCACCACCCTTATTCGCCAACCGGGCTGATCGGGGAAAGAGCGTTTTTTCCTGAGTGCATATACCTCCGGCGGGGTCTTCTTCTCATTGCCCGGACAAAAAGGACAGCTTGGCTCATAGGGAGGAAGTTTTTCCTTACCAGATTCGGCCTGAAACTGATGGGGTCTTTTGGCTCTTTCCGTGGCTACGATGATCCATTCTTTGGTGGCTCTGTTCAGTCGCAACTCAGACATAATTTTTTCCCTTCTTGAGGATTTTTTCAGCCGCCGGTCAGCTCCTCTAATTTTTCTAATCCCTCCTTCTCTCCGATCACGATCAGGATGTCTCCTGCCTCGATGTTCGTCTCCGGCGAAGGATTCAAAAAAACGTCTTTGCCTACTTTCTTTATACCTACTACCATGATCCCAAATTCCTTGCGTATAGGACACACCTTGAGGGTGGATCCGACCAGGGGTGTACCCGGTTTTATCTCGATCTCCTCAATGGTCAGTCCGGTATCTCGGTCAAAGGTGACCACTTTCATAAAATCGACCAGATTGGGTCTCAAGGTAGTGAGAGCCATCCTTATTGCGCCGATCTTATAAGGGGAAATCACTTTATTGGCGCCAGCTCGCAAGAGTTTCTTTTTTCCTTCATCCGACTCTGCTCGGGCGGTGATGAAAAGTTGGGGGTTAAGCTGGCGGGCGGAGAGAACGATAAACACGCCATCCGCCTCGTTGGCAACTGCAGTTATAAGCCCCTTAGCTCTCTCTATCCCCGCATCCGTCAATGTCTGGTCAGCGGTGGAATCCCCCTGAATGAAAAGAAAGCCATCCTTCTCTGCCTGCTCAATCCTTAAAAGATCGTTGTCGATAACCACAAAGGGAATCCGGCGAGTAAATAATTCCCTGGCTATTCTCCTTCCCACTCTCCCGCAACCGCACACGATATAATGATTTGTCAACTCCTTCAAACCTTTTTGCATCTTTTTTCTCCCTAACAGCTTTTTTAGTTCTCCTTCCACTATCCACTCTCCTATTGTCCTCAAAGTGTAAGCCGCCCCTGCTACCCCCACCAAAATCAAAAGAATGGTGAACATCTTTCCGGTAGGTGAGAGGGTATATACCTCTCTGAATCCTACTGTGGACAAGGTGATAAAAGTCATATAGAGAGCGTCCAGTAGGCTCCATCTTTCTATGATGCTGTATCCTACGGTTCCAAAGACGACCACCACCACCAGGATTAGCACTATTATTTTTAGCTTTTTTTCCAAATCCAAAACGAAGCCCTCTGAAAAATTACCTAATTGAATTTAATCCCTTAATCTCCGGGAAAATTGACAGGAACTTTTTACTTTATAAATCCACAGGAAGTTCTTCTACTTTCTCCGCCTCTTTTTTCTTGACGAATTTTTTAGATATCATCTTTGCCAGAACCGGAGGGGTCAAAAGGGTGGTGGCAATCACCATGAAGATCACGATGGAATAAAGGTCGGTGGAGATGATTCCCATTCCCAATCCGATGGAGGCGATGATCATTCCCACCTCTCCCCGGGGCACCATGCCTACCCCCACCACCGAAGCCTCCTTGAAGCCCAGGTTGAAAGCTCCCAACCCGCATCCAATCAGCTTGCCTAAAATGGCGAAGAGGGTAAGAATCAGTGCCGCTCCGATGAGATTGAATTTGGTGAAAACGGACAAATCCACCTGTGTTCCCATGACCACGAAGAAGAAGGGGACCAGAAAATCGTATAGGGATTCAAATTTGGCAGAGAAGCGGAATTGCGCATTCAACTCCGCCAACACCATCCCTGCCATGAAAGCTCCAATGATGGCGGCTAAATCGATATAACTTGCCACCGCGGAGAGACCCAGGCAGAGGAGAAGTGCTAAGGCAAAGGGGGCATTTTTGCTTTTGAAAAAATTCAGGGTAGGAGCCACCCGATAGATCAACCTCTTACCTATTATAATAAGGAAAAAGATGAATCCTACGGCTTCCAAGGTAATCAGTGTTATCTTCACATAGGAGATGGCTCCCTTGCCCACTCCGGTAACCACCGCCAGAACCAGAAGCCCTAATATGTCGTCGATCACCGCCGCTCCCAGTATCACCTTAGCCACCCGGGAGTCTAAGATTCCCAGATCAGCAAACACCCGGGCGGTTATGCCCACAGAGGTAGCCACCATGGCCGCTCCGATAAACATGGCTTCGACTGTGGTATGTTCCATGGTGAGGGTATAAAGATATCCGAAGAAAAAAGGCAATATTATACCCAGAACACCCACTATGGATGAAGTCCGTCCCACCCTCAATATGTCGTCCACCCTGATATGCAGCCCGATGGTAAACAGAAGTATGATCACCCCGATCTCGGCTAATACCTGATAAACGTGAAAAGTTTCCACCTGGAGGGGATGGATCAAACCGAAGATATAAGGTCCCAAAAGCATCCCTGCTAAAATCTCCCCGATCACCGTCGGCTGTTTGATTCTTTCAAAGATCTCCCCCATGATCTTGGCAGCGGCAAACATAATCAAAAGATCAAAAAGGATCCTGGTGATATTCTCCAAAACCACCTCCTCATTTTATTGCCGAAAATGCGAAGCTCCGCGTTTACCCAAAAAATCTGCTGAGGTAAGGTTGAAGCTTTGCACTCTCGCATTGGGGTAAAAATATACAAACTTTGTCAACAAGCAAACAAAAAAATGTCCCACCACCCATAATAGGTTAGTGGGACGAATCGACATTTGCTTTCGAATGCTATTTTAATCCGACACTATGATCAATGTGATAAGTTTGGTCCTGAGAATCGTCCTGAAGAAATACCAAGACAACATTCAAAGCAAGGTGCAGGACCAGATTTATAGAGGTAGCTAACCAGGTTAAGCACATCGCCAAGATCTATCATCCCATCACAATTAGCATCACCTCTGCACAGTGGATCTGGAGAAGGTCCTGCCTTGTATAGATAACTTACCAGGTAGAGTAGATCACCCAGGTCGATTAAGGCATCTTCAAGGCAATCCCCACAATAGGTGATCCCAACCAAAATGGTTACCTGGTGAGTATCTACCGCTCCACAGACATCGGTGGCTAAAAATGAGCAGATCCACGCTCCGGTGTCAGCTTCGGTGGGCACCCAGGTGAAAAACCCTGGATTCCCACCATTGTAAGAGGGGGGATTGGTCGGAGGCTGCAAAGAATCCGGTTCATACCAGAATGCGTCCAGCACGATTGCCACCGAGTCGTCATCCGGATCACTCGCTGAAACACACAAACTCGTGGTATAATCAGTCAGAGCTCGCCAGGTATCCGGCAGATTCAACACAGGGGGATGGTTGTTGGAAAGCCACACGTAAAACTCACAATAGTCTAAACAGCAATTGAAAAATCCGTTATAGACCCCGAGCTTTATTCTCCCACCCGCTTGGCAATGATCGGTAACTGTATAAGCGATATACCCTTCCACATATTCTTGAGGCGGAGGAATTGTGTAAACCACTTCAACGTCAGTTATTCCAGGCGGAACTTCCTCGATGTAGACGTTCGGGCTCCCGCCCCCCTCATAGCACCATGCCGAAAAGTTGCCTGATTGAAATGTTCCATTGGTGTGTCGCCATTCATCTTGCGGACACCAGATTCCTGGCCAGCAAGGACCAATATACTCGCATACCGGCATGAGGTGTCTGGGAACATAAGCCTGGCCATTTCCTCTTCCGAAAGCCAAATTGGAAGCTGGTGGCCAGAAGCAGGAATCGATACAGATTTTCAGGGTATCTTCCAGTTTAAAGGTCATGGTTGCCAGAAAAACCCGGCTTCCCTCCTCAAATCTTCTGTCCTGGGATCCAGAGGCAGCCAAACAGAGCCAGAAATGAGAGGTGCCGTCCAGATCGAGAATCCGAGTGTCCCACTCCTCCCCATTCTGCTTCTGGGACAGATCCATCATCCAGTTATGCGTCACGGTATCCCCCAGCTCTATGAAATGACGGAAGATGCTTCGGTCAAGGTCGGACTGAGGATACAGGTTGGTGTTATTCCAATAGTAGCTCAAACTGCAATATCTGGACGGATTGGTGTGGGTATAGCACAGTGGAATCACGAAACCCAGAATGGAGTCTATACTTGGATCCAGAAGATCGTGGGTCACAAAGATGGGAAAGCGCACTAAATAAGGTGGCGGATAAAAAGGTAGTTGATCCGGAGGATAAATCTCCACATACAAGGTATCGCATTCCCCACTATCATTGGGATCCTCCGGGCACACCGCCCAACTCTCGCTGAAAAAGAGCAACACCCCGAAAATCATCCAGACTAAGATCAATGAATTCCGTTTCATTTTCGACCGCCAATCCAAAAAGGTTCATTGATATGAGGTCTATTCTTCTCTTCTGTATAGAGACTTGAAGAGACGTATAAAACTTTCTTATGGTATCTCTTGGTGATCTTGATTGCTGGATTACCATAATTAATATAATAACCAGCTTTATCTTGTCAACAAAAAAAGTGTGCTTTTGGGATTTTTTATTCCAACTCCAACGCCCCCGTGGCGGGGTTAATTAGGTAGGCTCAGCCGGAAAGGACTTCTGCCAGCCAAATGGTGGGGAAAAACAAGGAAACTCAAAAATCAATTTCAGTGGGCACACCCCGGCTCAGGCGACGGGCCTTCCCGGTAGAGGAAATTGATCAGATAAAGCACGTCTCCCAGATCCACCTTACAATCTGCATTTGGATCTGCCGCCTCTATCACACATGGGTCCGGACCGCCCTTATACAGATAATTGACAATAAAGAGGACGTCTCCCAAATCCACCAGACTGTCGCCGTTTGCATCTCCGGGAACGCTCCACCAAATGGTCAGATCGCCGGGATGATACTTAAATGGCACCAGTTGTCCGAATTGATCCGAAAGGTGTCCGGTCATAAAAAACGTCACTGTTCTATCTGTCAGGGAGTCGGGCACACAGGAAACATCCACGCCGAATTCAAAAAGAGTAATGTAATTGGTCTGAGGGGGGATGGGATTCCAAATATCTATACCTAATATCCATAGCTGATCACAGTCAGGTTGGGTGGTGTCTCCGGGTGCTCCATGAGCCTCAAAAAAAGCCCAGCCCTCTATTAAGGACCCGGGAACGACCAAACATTCTCTTATCGGGAAAAACTTCCAGCAGGTATCCTCCGGTGCCGAACAGGTGTCCATGCTGTCGACGTATATCCGCACGGTGGAAAAATCAGTCAAATCCGGCTGAGTGACGATGATTTCGAAATCGAAACCAGCTATGGATACCGGGTTTTTTAATTTGACAGTTACCAGGAAATTCTTGCTCCCCGGATAAGCGATGGTATGCCCCACCTCCACGTCAGCGGAATCATCCTGAAGATTTAAGGTCAATCCAGAAACACTGGCAGGATCATCACCTTCCCATTCAATTCCCTCAACTCTTTGACTCAAGCCTTGTGCCTGGACAGAGTTGTATGCAAGAGTAAAAAGCCAAAAAGAAATAATAGAATAAACAGACAAAGCCCAAATAACCCTTTTTGATTTCATCGTTGTAACTCCTTCGCTTGAAAGGTTTATCGTCTGATTTTGATCAGACTGAAGGTTAAATTGTTCGTTGTTCTCGCCATCCCAACAACATCGAGAACAATCTCATTCCATTCAGCAAACCGATGACAAAAGCTGAATGGAGAACAGAAAAAAGCTTAAGCAAAGGGTTATGGCTCTTCCTCTTTCAAGCGATTGGACTATAATTAATATACGTTTTTTTGCGTGGTTGTCAAGTAGTTTTGGTGGCAGTTCCTCAAAAAGTGAGAGGAGCGTTTCATTCTCAACTCCAGATCATAAGGGGCTCAGTTGAATGATTCTTCAAAGAAGAAAAGCCCCAGCTTGGCAAAAGCTGAGGCTATAATGACAACTACACACTCAAAAGGTTCACCGGCTGGGAACTAACAGTCTGGTGACAGTCCACCCTTGTAGAGATAGCTGACCAGAAAGAGCACATCTCCCAGGTCAAGCATTCCGTCACCATTAGCATCTCCAGCCGCTTTAGGATCAGGATCCGGGCCGCCTTTGTATAGATAGCTGACCAGATGAAGCACATCCCCTAAGTCTATGATCTCATCCCCATTGGTGTCGCCACAGATATAGGGCATGGGAGAGTTGAGCCAGGGGGTATAGTCCACCCATTGGCTTACCCTGTCACCCAAACCTTCAGGATTGTCTACCGGATCAAACGGCCCGCTCTCATCTCCCCACCAGTTGTATTGGGCATCAAGTATGTGCGTTGAATCCTCATTTAACACACCATAATCGCCATTATTAAATATATTGTTGTAATTCAACTGTGGGCTGGCACCATTTTTTGCCACCACCCCTTTTATTCCACCCACGATAAAGCAGTTGGTTACACTCGGTGCTGAGGAGGAATCACACAGAATTAAGACATCACAGTCATCAGATCCATCCAATTCACAATCCTCGATAGATGGATTGGCGTCCGGACCAGAAAGATGGACGCAGGTCTCGCTCCCGGAAATCCATGAATTTGTGATGGTGGGAGAGGAGTTGAGACAGAGAACGCCCTTTCCAGAGCTGTCGATTCTGCAATAGTCGAAAGAAGAACCCTCCCCCTCATATATTCTTATTCCCTCCCAGCCGGCACGAAGAGAACCATGCGATGTAAAGTGAATATTGCTATCAACTGTCGCTTGTGCCAAAAGGGTACCGTAAACCTCCAGAGAAAAGAATCCTTCAAATTCTACGCTTGTTCCCGGCTGTAGGGTAAGAGATTTTCCACTCTCAACGATCACCTCAGCACATGCCACAAAAGGACTCTTGTCTATTTCCCAGGTGGCATTGACCGAAACGTGACCACCCACCTCCACAGGATAATGCCAGTCGTTCATTCCTCCTAACATATTGTAAACATGCTCGAACCCTTTTTCGTCCAAAAAGTCACTTGCCAGCGCGCTTCTGCTCCCGCTTCGACAGACCACAATTATGGTGTCATCCCAGGAGAGCCGAATGTAGGCTGTATCCAGCACACCCGAATTCCAGGGCATGTTCACCGCATGAGGAATTCTGCCATAGCTTTCAAACTCGTATAACTCCCTCACGTCCAATATAACCAGACTATCCCCCCTATCTATCCAACTCTTTACACTGTCAGGAATTATCTTCTGATATTGAGGTATCTTCACTTGATAGATGGAGTCGGAAACCGGATCAGAGACCCATAAATGATTGTTTTCCCAGGTCAATCCCCAGCCACTGGAGAAAAAGCCTATTATCGAATCAACCGCTTCACCCTCCATGGTAAATTTCTTTAACCTTCCTTCTGAGGTAATCAGCCAAAGGAATGTGCTGTCGGTGGCTAAATCCCTGGGGTTTTCTTCATCTGCGTAAAAGGAGAAGAGCTCTCCACCTGAGGTGGTCATCTTTCTGATCCGAAGATAATTGCGATCTGAGCCCCACAGGTAACTGGCCACACGGGTCAGTCCACACGATGTGGCACCTCACCCACCAGGGCAAGAAAAATTAGAGAGTGTATCACCTGAAGTCGGGTCAATTTCGTAAATATAACTGCCGTTAGCCACCCATATTTGACCATCACTCCCCCAGGTGATTCCTCCAAAGTCACTCTGTAATGGAAAGGAAAATGAGCCCTGCTTGTCACCGGTTAAGGGATCTAATTTATATATCCTGCCCGACGAATACTCCGCACACCATAAGAAGGTCCCATCCCAGGCTAACCCTCTGGGCTCGGGACCTGGAGAGGAAAAAGAATTCAGGATGGTCTGAGAAAAGACAGATACACTAAATAGTAAACTCAATAGCCCCGTAAAAATTGCAAGCTTGATCACGAAGCGCATAAAATTCCTTTCTCAAAATATGTTGAAGACTTTTAACCTCGAAAAAAGTTGAAAACATTAAATCAATTCTTACATGCTTGCACCATCTTTGAAGCAAACCAAACGAAAGCTAAAAAGGAAAGACCTGATTTGTGACAAAAAGAGTTGTTCTACAAGCAAAAACTCGGATTCATGATACCTGTCTATCAAGTCCTTCTATAATAAAACAAATAAGAGCTTATTTGTCAAGTAAAACTCGCCTCAATTTCCTTTATCCTTTTGCTGGTGGCGAACCTAACTCTGCAAAGAAGGGGTATAAAATCAGCTACGCTTTTAAAAACAGTAAATTTTTTCTTGACATTTGAAGTTAAAGAAAATATACTTAAAAAGTAGATTTGATCTCTGATAAAGTTAGAATCGATTTGGTACCTCAAGAGAGGTTTAAGGGAAGGCGGTGGAATTCCGCCACAGCCCCGCTACTGTAAGTGGCTACGAAAGCTTTAAAAAACCACTGTCCCGATCCATATGGATGGCTGATGATTCATGGCGAAGGGTTTTAACCATGAACTATGAACCGTGAACTGTGAACCGCAGTTCGCTGGGATGGGAAGGCAAAGCAAGTAGGTTTGAAGCCACAAAGTCAGGAGACCTGCCAGATCAAATCCCTGAAGTTGAGGCGGAATGAAAAATTCAGCCCAGCCAGGGGGTAATAATCCAGCTGTCCCTGTATTCTGAAACTGGATAGCTCTTCGCGGGAAGAGTTCTTAGGGAAACTTTATCTCACCCAGCTTTACCGTGAAGGCTGGGTTTTCTTTTTTTATGTATTACTGTTTTTATCACCTTTAAGCTTTTGAACATTTAAACCTTTAAAAGTAAGGAGTAAAAAGGTGAAAAAGATTTTCATCCTATGCCTGAGTTTGCTTCTTTCAATGGGAGCATGGGCTGAGGAGACACCCGAGCCTACCACCAATGGGAAAACGTATCTGCTTGAACCTATTATTGTGACGGCTACACGCTATCCGGAGCATCTTAAGGATATCCCAGCCCATTCCACTCTCCTGAGTTCCTCCAAATTGAAGAACTTCAATTTCCTCTCCCTGGGTGAGATTCTTAGAAAATTCTCTGCCGGAGAGATGAACTCCTCCGGATCCCTAGGCCAGGTGCAGACTCTTTCTTTGAGGGGCCATTCCTCCTCTCAAGTACTGTTTTTGTTGGAAGGGAGAAAGTTAAATTACCTCT
>Ga0111202_163_pt1 | contig 19331 bp, 16 predicted proteins | sample DeeMarSWOR324_28_FD_80372 | JGI IMG/M metagenome (GOLD analysis project Ga0111202, IMG submission 80372) | candidate division Zixibacteria bacterium SM23_73_3 | reverse complement strand
AGAAAAGATCAAAGATGTCTTCAAAGTCAGCCCCAAGGTGGGAAAAGAGCAAATCAAGCAGTTGAAAACGGTGAGAAAAAGACGAGATGATGCCAGAGTTGGAAAATATTTAGAGGAGTTGAAAGCAAAGGCTTCGACAAATGAGAACCTTCTACCTCCCATCATCCAGTGCGTGGAGAGTTATGCCTCGCTGGGTGAAATATGTGACGTGCTGAGATCGGTTTGGGGAGAGTATCGGGAGAATGTTTTGGTGTGAATACGTCCACGGTCGACGGTCCTTCGACTTCGCTCAGGACAAGTCCGCCGTCCACCGCCTGAAACCAAAAAAACCAGAAAAAGCTATGAAATTGGAGAAAATTGAGCATATTGGGATTGCGGTAAAGGAGATAAGCGAAGTATCAAAATTTTACAAAGACATCTTTGAGTGCCAGATATCGGAAGAGATAGACGTTCCGGAAAGGAAATTGAGAATAGCTTTTACGGAGATTTCCGGGGTCAAGCTGGAATTTCTGATGCCTACAGATTCCGGGAGCGTGGTAGCGAAGTTCATAGATAAAAAAGGTGAGGGGATTCATCATATTTGCTTTGAAGTAGAGGACGTAGAAAGGGCGATCACTGAGTTGAAAGAGAAGGGTGTGGAATTGGTGGATGACAAACCCAGATTGGGGGCGGAGGGGAAGAAGATAATCTTCATTAAGCCAAAAAGCACGCATGGAGTTTTAATTGAGTTGAAAGAGAAATGACTTTTAATTCAAAAATCAAAGAGCAAAATGCAAAATTATCACCAGGATCCATAGGACAATTCAAAGTTCAAAATCGTTACCGCTCTTATATTTTTTAATTTTGAACTGCAGTTTTTGACTTTTCATTTTGCATTTTCAATTTCAGATTATGGGTATTTTCGAATTGATGGAAGAGCACGGGCATGAAGAGGTTTTGTTCTGTTATAATAAGCCCACCCAGCTCAAAGCCATAATCGCCATTCACAACACCACCTTGGGCAATGCGGTGGGAGGATGCAGACTGTGGCGATACGAATCGGAGGAAGATGCGCTGGCGGATGCTTTGAAATTATCCCGTATAATGACCTATCAGTCAGCCGTGGCAGATTCCGACACTGGTGGTGGAAAGGCGGTTTTGTGCAAGGATTTTGAAGAGGAGACCGATGAGGCTTATTTTCGCGCCCTGGGAAGATTCGTGGAAGGATTGAAGGGAAGATTCATAACCTATCCTGATCTGGGGACAGATACTCAGGACATGAAATATATAAAGAGAGAGACGGCATACGTACTTCCCTATGAGTCCGCAACCGGCATCAAGGCAGAGAGTGCTGATTTAACTGCCCACGGTGTTTACTGGGGAATGAAGGCGTGTGCCAAGGAAGTATATGGAATCTCCTCTTTGGATGGATTGACCATCGCCATTCAAGGGGTAGGGAGTGTGGGAAAGAGGCTGGTTAATTGTTTAAAGAAAGAAAAAGTAAAACTTTTGGTTACCGACTTAAACTACGACTCCATAAAGGACGTGCAGGATAAATATCCGGACACTCAGGTGCTAAGACCGGATGAGATTCTATCTGCAGAATGCCATATACTCTCTCCCTGTGCATTAGGCCCCGTGATAACCAAGGAAAGCATTCACACACTGAAATGCAAGATAATTGCTGGAGCGGCATATGACATCGTGGAGGATATGAAACTCTGCAAACAGCTCTTTGAGATGGGAATAGTATATGCTCCCGATTTCGTGGTCAATGCCGGAGAGTTATTTCTAACGGAGGATGCATTAAAGGTGCTCTCCAAAGAGGAAGCTTTAGATTCGGTTAAGAAGATCTACCACATCATGGCAACGGTGATTGCCACCTCCAAGAGGGAAAATGTCTCCCCTTATGAGGCGGCATGCAAAATGGCAGAGGAGAGAATCAAAAGGGTGGGTGCGGTGAAAAGCATTCTGACGCATAGCTTCGTCTGGGCTAGAAAGGATCAATACCGACCATAAAGAGCTAGGAAAGACGAAGGCTTCGGTGAGATGTAGGGGTCGGATTCATCCGACCCGCCGTTGGCGGACTTGATGAATCAAGTCCCTGCAAAAAACCAGGGACGTTCGATCTTGAGGTCGATGAGGACAGGCAGTCTGGAAGGTGCAATTGAGCAAGAGCAAAAGCTTTCGAATCTTAGTCATAAATCCCGGCTCCACCTCCACCAAGATCGCGGTGTTTGAGGATGAGGCCGAGGGTTTCTCCCGTAGCATCAATCACAGTAGGCTGGAATTGGAGCCTTTTGATCGGGTGTGGGATCAATACGAGTTCCGAAAAAAGGTGATCAAAGAGGCTTTAGAGGATGCCCAGCAAAGACCGGAAAAGCTTTCTGCAGTGGTGGGAAGGGGAGGGCTTTTCCGTCCGGTGGTGAGCGGCACTTATCGGGTGAATGAGCTGATGATTGAAGACGGACGCAATGCCTATGGTGGAGAACATCCCTCCAATCTGGGAGCGGTGTTGGCTTTTGGCATCGGCTGGGACTATCACATCCCCTCCTTTATCGTCGATCCACCATCCGTGGATGAATTTGTGCCTACTGCCAGATATTCAGGATTGCCGGAATTCCCCCGAAGAAGTCTGTTTCACGCCCTGAATATCAAAGCCACTGCCCGTTTGGCTGCTTCTGATCTGAAGAAACGGTATAATCAGGTAAATTTAATCGTTGCCCATCTGGGAGGAGGAATCTCGGTTGCCGCCATTGGTAAGGGAAAGGTGGTTGATGCCAATAATGCTTTAGACAGCGGACCCTTTACTCCTGAAAGGACAGGAAGTCTGCCCATGTTCGAGTTCGCCCAGTGGTGCTTCTCCGGCAAGGTGCGCTTAGATCAAGTAAAGAAAAGATTGGTGGGTGGGGGAGGACTGGTGGCTTATCTTGATACTAACAATTGTAAAGAAGTGGAGAAGATGATCCAGGAGGGGAACAAGGAAGCCAAAAGAGTCTATGATGCCATGATCTATCAGATTGCTTGCGAGATCGGCAACCGGGCTGTAGCTTTAAAAGGAAAGGTGGATGCCATAATCCTGACCGGAGGATTGGCACATTCAGACTATGTGGTAGAGAGATTAAGAGAATGGGTGGGGTTTCTGGCTAAAATTTTAGTCTACCCCGGAGAGGATGAGATGAAGGCTTTAGCCTTGGGTGCTCTCCGGGTGCTGAAGGGAGAGGAGGAGGCAAAGACTTATCCAGAGATAGTTACGGATGAGTAGTCGACAGTGAAAAATGTGTTTAAAAATGGAAGATAGCCACATCCTTTGGTTGGGTAGGGCGGGCATCCCTGCCCGCCAGATTGATGCGGGGCTGGGAGCCCCGCCTGCGGGTGGGAAGTTTTGCTGAATTTAATTAACATATTTTCATTAGAAGAGGAAAAAAGTTGGAAACAGAAAACAATCACCAGCCCATAATTGAAGCCTTGCTTTTCGCCTCAGAGAAGCCTTTGTCTGCTGAGAAAATTCAGGCGGTGATGAAAGACATTACCCCGGAGCAGATTGAACAGGCGGTGAATTCTCTGAATGAAAATTACAGGTCTGCCGGACATGGCATCGCCATAAAAAGAGTCGCCAAAGGCTATCGAATGTATACCCTTCCTGATTTTGCTCCCTGGGTAAAGGCTTTGTTTTCTCACAACAGAAGAGAAAAGCTCTCCCCTCAGGCGCTGGAGGTCCTCTCCATCGTGGCTTACAAACAGCCCATCGTAAAATCAGAGATCGATCGTTTAAGAGGAGTCAACAGCGAAGGTCCTCTTTTCACCTTGCTGGACCGTAAACTCATCACCATCGTGGGCAGAAAACCCACCCCGGGAAGACCTCTTTTGTATGGCACCACCCCGGAGTTTTTAATCCACTTTGGCTTGAATGATGTAACTGATCTACCCAAAATGGAGGAGCTGGAGATGATCCTTAAAAGAAAAGAGCCGCCCAGCTTCACCGAAACAATGTTCGAGAAAATTGGAGAAGAAAAGAAAGAAGAGGGGGACAAGAAGTCTAAGGACGAACCTAAAACAGAAATCCCCTTGCAAATTCCTCCAGAATCTTCTCCTCAAGTTTCTCCGGAAGATGAGGCTAAATAAATTCTTAGCTCACTCAGGCGTCTGCTCCCGGCGATGTGCTGATTTGTTAATTCAATCCGGCAGGGTGGCAGTAAACGGCATCCCGGTTCAAAAGTTAGGCATTTTGGTTGACGAGAGGTCGGATGAGGTTACCGTCAACGGTAAAAAGGTGTCTCTTTCCGAAAACCTCACCTATATTCTCTTAAACAAGCCCAAAGGCTATCTTTCCACAGTTAAAGACAGTTTTCATCGCCCCACGGTTTTGGATCTTTTGGGCAAGGACAAAAAAGTCTTCCCGGTGGGGAGATTGGATAAAGATACCGGGGGGGTGCTTCTTCTTACCAATGATGGAGAACTGACCTTTCGTTTGACCCATCCAAAATTCGAGATCGAAAAAATATATCTGGTTACGGTTAAGGGAAAGATAGATAAAAAGACTTTGAAAATATTCAAGCAGGGAATAAAATTGGAGGAGGGGGTGGTGGCTTTTGGAGAAGGGAAGATCATCAAAGCAGAAAAAGAGAGATCTGTCTTTGAACTGAAGTTGAAAGAGGGGAGGAAAAGAGAGATAAAGATAATGTGTCAGAAGGCAGGCTTTCCGGTAGTCAACCTGATCCGTACCAGATTCGCCCACCTCACCACAAGGGGTTTAAAGGAGGGGCAGTGGAGATATCTGAAAGATGAGGAGATTTTGCGTCTAAAGAAGATGGTGGGCATGGGCTGAGTGAAATTGGGAGCATACTTGGCAATTAGGAGATTGAGCCTGTAGATTTTTTAAAAAGGGAATTGGCGGTAGAGAAAACAGATGACCTCACCCTCTGTGTCCCCCCTCTCCACTTGGTGGAGAGGGGGATACAGAGGGATAGGTATAAGGAGTATATCCATGAAATGGTCATTTCAGATCGGAAAGCTTTTTACATTTCACCTTTTTGCTTCTTCTTTTCTTCATCGGCATCCTTGGTTCGAAACAGGCAGGAGCATCCGGTGCCATTTTCGGAATGATCTCCATTGTTTTCATCTTTTTTTGTGTGATCTTGCATGAAATGGGGCACAGTTTGATGGCAATTCGCTATGGAATAGATGTGAAAGATATCGTGCTTTTGCCCATCGGCGGCGTCTCCCGCATGGAGGAAATCCCGGAGGATCCCAAAAAGGAGATAACCATCTCCGTGGTCGGACCCTTAGTCAGCTTTGGCTTAGCCCTCTTGTTTTTTCTTATCGCTAAGACGACAGGCCAAAGCATAAGTTTCAAAACTCTCTCTCTTTTCGGAGGAAATTTAGTTGCCAATCTTTTCTGGATAAATTTGATTTTAGGAACGTTCAACCTGATTCCCGCCTTCCCCATGGATGGGGGAAGGGTGCTGAGAGGCATTCTATCAACTAGCATGGACAGTTTGAGAGCAACAAAGATAGCGGTAAATGTAGGGCAGGTATTCGCCATATTCCTCTTCTTCTTTGGAATATTTTTCAACTGGTGGATGGCTTTAATCGCCATATTCATTTATCTGGGTGCAGAGGGGGAGGAGAGGATGGTGGCTTTAAGGACCACTCTGGGCAAATCGCCCGTCAAGCTGGCAATGATTACCGACGTTCATACTATCTCTCCTGGCCAGACAGTAGGACAGGTTTTGGAAAACATTTGCCACGGGTTTCAACAGGATTTCCCGGTGGTAGAAAGAGGGGAGGTGGTGGGGATTTTGACCAAAGAGGCAATTTTCTCCGCTTTGCATAAGCACGAGAAATCCGCCCTGGTAAGAGACGTAATGCAAAAAGAATTCGTCTCCACCACAGAGGATGCATCTTTATCTGATATCTTCAAAAAGATGACCACCGAGAAGCTTTCGGTGATGCCGGTGATGAAGGGTAAAGAACTGCGAGGAATGATCAACTTAGAGCAGATAGGCAAATATCACATGATCTGCCAGGAAGGTGGTTGATATTCGTCCGTGCAGAGGAGGTGAACCATTTGCACGATCTTATCATAAAATTTGGATACCCGGCACTGTTTTTGGGCTGTCTTTTGGAAGGAGAATCGGTTCTGATCGCGGCTGGATTTTTAGCCAGAAGCGGGTATCTGGATCTTAATCTGGTCATGTTGGTTGCGCTGGCAGGAACGTATACGGCCGACGTGACTATATATTTTCTGGGGAGGAAAAAAGGTCAAGGAATAATCTCAAAGTTCCCTGTAGCAAAAAAATATTATCCCAAAGTCAAAAGCTTGTTTGACAGATACGGCATCTGGGCTATTTTCATCACCCGGTACCTTTACGGTCTTAGATTAGCTGCAGCCGGCTCTATGGGATTGATGAAGATGAGGAAGGGACAATATCTACCCTTTGACTTTCTCTCCTGCACGATCTGGGCAATAGTTATTGGCGGCTTGGGTTACATCTTCGGCGCAAGCCTGGAAGCTCTGATAGGACAAATCAAACATTACGAGAAACTGGTTGTTTTATTCATCATCATTATCGGGGCGGGTATTTGGTTGCTTCGAAGAGTGTGGAACAAACGGCAGAAAGAAAATGTCAATTAAGATGAAAAGAAAAATTAAAAATTCGTTGTTGTTGCGGTGACTCTCCCTGATCTGTAACTCATCTGGTTCGGGGTGACGGAGATCCCCAGGCGGGAGGGCATATGCCCCGGTCTGGGCGTCGGCTCGTCTGGGAGCTTATCCCGTCCCAACCCGGACGAAAACTTTACGAAACTCCAAGAGGGTCATAATCGTATGAATAATAACTTGAGGGATGCAAACGGCTTTTTAACTCGAGGATAAGGTGAGAAAAAAAACCAAACCTTTGTGGCGATTTTATGGTGCCATCTTCTTTCTGCTGACATTATTCATCTCAGCAGACATTGCAGTTGCTTATGAACGATACACACTTACCTCTAAGGCTGAGGTTTCCGGAAAAGGGATGAGGGAATTTCACATAATCGCTCCGGCAAATCTGGGAGGAAAGATAACCATGCAGGTGAGGGATGAAGACGTTTGTCTGGTGGAATTTGAATGCTGGGCTAAAGCCAAAAATAGTAAGATGGCAAAAGAATTTACTGAGCTGGTGGATATGTATCTGGAAAGGGAAGAGGAGGTGGTAACTTTGAGACTTTCTACTCCTCGCGGCGCCCCCTGGGAGGGAACAAACTACGGAATAGGGGTAAGTTTGGATATTTACGTTCCCCCGGATATAGTGGTGGAGAGTAAGACTTCGGGTTTCGACTTAGACATTTTAGGTCCGCTTAAGAAGGCCTACATCAGAAATAGATATGGAAACATACAGCTTAAGGAGGTCACCGAAGAGACCGATATCAGCGGAGCCTATAATAAGGTGGAGGTGGAGGACATACAGGGGTATCTGGAGATTGAAACCAGCTATAATTTGATCTCGGTGCGGAACGTAAACACTAAAGGCGGTAAAGCCTTTCTCAAAACGAGTTACGGCAAAATCGAGGTGGAAGAGTTTACCGGACAACTGGAGGCAAACACCGTCTACAGCCCTATCCGTGCCGACAACATTACCCTTTTAGGTGGAACAAACGAGATCAAAACAGTGTATTCAAAAATCGATTTGGAATTCGAAGAGATAAGGGATTGTGAGCTTTATGTGAAAAACACCTACGGCAACATCAATGTGGTGGCTCCTGTAGATCTGTCTGCCCGACTTACACTGAGCATGGGCCGCGGCGGAAAGATACAAACTAATGGAATTCTGATCAAACCGCTGGCGTTAGAAAAAACCAGACTGGAAGGAATCTGCGGCGACGGTGACTCTGAGATCGTACTGGATATAGGTGGTATCGGAAAAATCCTTGTTGAGGGAAGATAATTTTATCCCATTTTACCTCACCCCCTATCTCCCCTTCAGGGTGAACCCCTCTCCACTTTATGGAGAGGAGGACGGGAGGTGAGATATACTCCAAAAATCCATTTACAAAAACGTTGATCATGGAACTCTGCGAACACCCATGGGACGGTAAGTCTGATCAAAAACTCCCAAGCCGGTTTATAAACTTTGCTGATTCTGACAAACTAAGTTCCTTTTCCTTTGAGAAGTGTAAAGATAAGCCATCAATCTAAAAAACTGCTCAGAAGACAAAGCCAGGTGAAACGTTTCAAATTGGCTGAACCATCAAACTCTATTCTGCTTGGAGGTTTGAAATGAGAAAGTATATCTTTCTTGCCGGTATCTTTTTGGCTCTCTTTTTGGTCTCCTCTGGATTCTGTTATCAATCACCCACAGAGAGTTTTATCCTTCCCTACAATTCCGTGGCAACCCCGGATGACATCTCCTCAATAAAGTTCAATCCCGCAGGATTGGGGCAAAAGAGAGGCTTTCAGACCGGCTTTTTTCACACATTTTCCGACTCCAGTTTCGAAGGGGACAATGGCTGGTTTCTCTCTGCCGGGGGTTTGGGTTTTTCAGTGGAGTGGTTGGGTAACATCACCCCTCAGACCTATAGAAAATACACTCTATCCTCCGGAGGAAAATTTGTAGATGGCCTCTTTTGGGGGACAAGTTATAGCTGGTTTGGATCAAAACACAAAGATTACGATGATCTTTCCTCCTGGAAGTTGGGTTTGCTTGCCCGACCTTTTGAATTTCTCTCAGTCGGAGCAGTGGCAAAAGATCTCAACCGTCCCCGATTTGACCGTGAGAGAACCGAGGTCTCTTACGATTTTGGTATAGCAGTGAGACCTATGGGCGAACTTATGCGCGACAGGCTGACTTTGGCGGTGGAGGCTTCTTTTGCTCAAGACGAGAAGCTTGGGGATGCCACCACCAGATTCAGGACCGAGGCGGAACCCTTGGATGGCTTCATCGTCTTTGGAGACATAGATAACGATGGTAATTTCGGTTTGGGGGGAAGAGTTAACCTGCCTCATCTGGGAGTGGGGACCTATAGCTCCGTTACAAAAGACTATGATTACAACCAGGGGGTCGTATACGCCACTCTTTCACACGATAGATATCGCACCCTGCTGGAGAGAAGAGATAGTTTTTTGGAGGTCAGACTTTCCGGCAAGATCGTGGAGGAGAACACCCGGGTGGGCATCTTCGAAAAAAAGAAGCCCACGGTAATGGATATAATCACTGACATTGGCCGGGCAAAAGACGACAGGACCATCAAAGGGATGTTGCTTCGTATCGATTCTTTCGATATGGGTCTGGCGAAGACCCAGGAGATCAGGGAGGCGATTCTGGATTTCAAAAGGAATGGAAAGACTGTAATCGCTTTTATGGAATTCGGTGGAAACAAAGAGTACTATTTAGCTACGGCGGCAGAAAAAATCGTGCTGTTGCCCGCCGGATATCTGATGTTAACCGGGCTTGCCGCACAGGTTACCTTCATAAAAGGGACTTTAGACAAGCTGGGTGTCGTCGCTGATTTAGAACACATCGGGGATTACAAGAGCGCTTCCGATCTGGTCACCCGGGAGAGCATGTCTCCTGCTCACCGGGAAGTAGTCAACTCTCTTCTGGACGACTTTTACGATCAGATGACCAGCCAGATAGCCGAAAGTAAAGGATGGACCCAGAAGCAGACCGAATCCAAAATAGATCAGGGACCTTTCACTGCCTCAGAGGCATGGAAAGCAGGCTTAGTCGACACCCTGATGTTCTATGACCAGATGGATGAGCTGATCAGGTCAGAGTGTGCTCTTGGGTTTAGCTGCCTGAAATACCCATTCAAACCGAGAGATATAAGAGTCAGCCGCGAAGCTTACCACAGGCGACGTTGCTACAAATACAGCTGGAGCATCCCGCCCAGGATCGCCGTGGTCTTTGCCACCGGGTCCATCATGTCCGGGCAGAGCGGCAGGGATTTTCTTTGGGGAGAGGTGATGGGTTCTGAGACCATCTCCCAAGCCCTAAAGAGGGCACGAGAAGACAAGAGAGTGAAAGCCATAGTCTTTCGGGTGGATAGCCCGGGAGGTGAGGGAATAGCATCAGACGTGATCTTAAGGGAAATCATGTTGACCAAGAGAGTAAAACCTGTCATCGTCTCCATGTCGGATGTGGCTGGGTCGGGCGGATACTGGATCTCCTGTGCCGCAGATACGATCATCTCCATGCCGGGCACATATACCGGCTCCATCGGGGTGATATCGGGAAAAGTGAGCCTGGAGGGACTATATGAAAAGATCGGCTTTTCCATCGAGACGGTCAAGAGAGGCAAGCATGCTGATTTTTTCACCACCACCCGGGAATTCAACGATGAGGAAAGGGAGGTGGTGCGAAGGCAGATTGAGGAATTTTACTCCGAGTTTGTCCGTAAGGTGGCAGAAGGAAGAGGTATGTCTGAGGCAGAGGTAAACTCCATCGCACAGGGAAGGGTGTGGACCGGAACACAGGCAAAGGGAAACGGGCTGGTGGACATGCTGGGAGGTTTGAATCTGGCACTGGCTATTGCCAAAGAAAAAGCAGGCTTGCCGGAAGATGCCCAGGTGGAGATAATTACCTTTCCCAAGCGAAAGCTTTTCCTGGAGTTGGGCTCAAGCACGGTGTTTTCTCCCTCACCCGATCTGAAATCGATTATAGAGGAACTGAAAGAAAAAAGCCTTTTCGGAGATGACCAAATTCTTCTGCTTATGCCCTATACGGTTGACATCAAATGAAAATTGCCATATATTTTAGTCGTTAACATGGATGTTGAAAAGCAAGAACAACACTTCCTGCAATTTCAAATGTATTATAATATACCCGCTACAATTTTTGGAGAAATCTAATCTTCTAATCAGGAGGGAGAGATGTTTAAAGTCTTCAAAAGATCTCTTTTAGCTGTCCTGTTTTTGATCTTTATATGCCAGATCAGCCATGGACAGATCGAGTTCCCGGTGGAGAAGTATGAACTGGATAACGGTCTGACCGTGTTGATATCTGAAGATCACTCTGCGCCGGTGGTAAGCTTTCAAGTGTGGTACAACGTGGGATCAAAGAACGAAAGACCGGGCATAACCGGCATATCTCATCTGTGCGAGCATATGATGTTCAAGGGATCGAAAAACATCGGTCCAGAGGAGCACACCCGGATAGTTCAAGCTAATGGGGGAACAGACAATGCTGGAACTTCTTTCGACTACACCATGTACTGGGAGAAGCTTTCCAGCGACAAGCTGGAGCTGGCAATCAGTCTGGAGGCGGAGAGGTTAAAGTATCTGACCCCTACAGAGGAGACCTTTTCATCGGAAAGGGAGGTGGTAAAAGAGGAGCGGAGAATGGGGATAGATAATTCCCCTTATGGGGCTTTATTTGAACAGGCGCTCAATACCACCTTTGTGGCTCATCCCTACCACTGGCACGTGATTGGCTTCATGTCCGACATAGATAATATCACCTTAAACGATCTTAAAGAATATTATAAGAGGTATTATATTCCCAGCAATGCCACCGCCGTGGTAGCAGGAGACATAAAACCCAAAGAGGTGATAAAGCTGATAAACAAATACTTTGGTGACATCCCCTTCCAGCCACCACCTCCAGAGGTGGGGACGGTGGAACCAGAACAGAAGGGGGAAAGGATCGCCTACGTGCACAAGATAGGCCAGATGCCGGCTTTCATGGTGGGGTATCATATCCCTGAGTTCGGCCATCCGGACATCTATCCTCTCACCGTAGCCGCCCGAATTCTCTTCACCGGACAAAGCTCCCGGCTCTATCAGAAGATGGTGTATCAGGACCAGTCGGCATTAGCCGTATGGGGAGATTGTTTTGCTTTAGAGGACCCGGGGCTTTTCTTCACCATTGCCATTATGCAGCCAGGACATACCGCTGAAGATGGACAAAAGACTTTGTATGAACAGATTGATAAACTCAAAGAGGAGCCGGTGGACCCAAAGGAACTGGCCAAGGCAAAAAACCAGTTGGAATCTGAGTTCATTTTGGGACTTCAATCGGTCAGCGCCAAAGGACAACAAATCGGATACTATCAGACCATACTGGGAGACTACACCAAACTGTTTGACGAAGCCAACAAATACCGGGCAGTCACGGCTGAGGACGTAATGCGGGTGGCAAAGAAGTATTTTGATAAGAAAAACAGAAACGTGGCGGTGTTGGTTCCGGAAATGCCGGAAGGGATGGCATTCCCTGAGTGAATGAGGACGATTACGAGAAATTGAAACAAAACAGGTCAGAGTTTGAAAAGGAGTTTAAAAATGGAAACAAAAAATCTTAGATCCAAATTGGTCTGTCTCTTTATCCTTTCTTTTCTCTTCCTATTGGTCTCTGGCAGTTTGGTCACTGCCACTGCTCAAGAGATAAAGCTTCCCCCCATAAAGAAGACCACCCTGGATAATGGTCTGAAGCTCATAGTGATCGAGCACCATGAGCTTCCGGTGGTGGCTTTCCGTCTGATTTTGAAATCCGGCTCTACCTGTGACCCTCAAGGCAAAGCAGGATTAGCTAATCTGACGGCAGGACTCCTCCGTAAAGGAACAAAAACCCGAAGTGCCACACAGATTGCAGAGGAGATAGATTTTGTGGGAGGATCTGTGGGCGCTGGATCTGGCCTGGACGCCACCTATGCCACCTGCCAGGTGCTTGCCAAACACTTTGATGTGGGACTGGATCTGCTCTCTGATATAATCCTCAACCCTGTCTTCAAGGAGGATGAGATAGATAGGCTAAGGAAACAGACCCTGGCGGGGATAAAGCAACAGAAGGACAACCCGGGGAGTGTGGCAGAGGAGAAATTCAGGAAGTTTGTTTTCGGCGACCATCCATACGGCCAGCCCAGTGAAGGGACCGAGGAGAGTATCACTAACATACTCCGGGACGATATCGTTGGCTTTCACAAGGGATACTATGTGCCTAACAACGCCATCTTAGCGGTGGTGGGAGATGTGAAGAGTAAGGAGGTGATAAAGAAGGTTAAAGCAAAGTTCTTGCAATGGGGAGGCGTGGAGATCACTCTACCCAGCGTGGTTGAACCTCCCCCGATAAAAGGTCATCAAATCCTTCTGGTGGACAAGCCGGATCTAACCCAGACCTACATAAGGGTGGGGCATTTGGGCATTCAAAGAAAAAACCCGGACTACTTCCCGGTAAAGGTGATGAACTATATACTGGGAGGAGGAGGATTCGCATCCCGGCTGATGGACGAGGTCAGATCCAAAAGAGGTCTGACCTACGGAATTCACTGCAGCTTCGATGACAACAAGCTAAAGGGGGCATACGAGGTCAGCACCTTCACCCAGAATGATTCCACCATCGCCGCCATCAATGCAATAATTGAACAAATAAAAAAGATCCGGGCTGAAGGAGTGACGGACAAAGAGCTGGAAGATACTAAATCATTTTATACCGGATATTTCCCGCTCCAATTTGAAACTCCCCAGCAGATCGCCACACAGGTTCTGGATGTGGAGCTTTATGAATTGGGCGAAGATTATATCAAGAGCTACCGGGATAACATAAAGGGCGTGACCAAAGAGGAAGTTTTAAGGGTAGCACAGAAATATCTGGACCCGGATAATCTGAAGCTGGTGGTGGTGAGCAAGGCAGAAGATGTCAAATCCTCGCTTGAGCCACTGGGAAGCATGGAGGTCACTTCGTTTTTGAAATAACGGACATTACACCACATGTTCGGACAGAAATTAATGGTATTGACTAATTAAATTGCCACTTGAACATACAAAGGAATGCATCGGGACTATCTCAAGACCGGGGGACAAGGTCCCGATGCAATCAAACACAGATTTACAACTTTAACCATCTTCCCAAGAAAATGATCTTGGGGCACTCCTTCACTTTAGGAAAAATCGTAAAACCTCTTCTCTTTATAAGCTTTTGTTCCCACTTGTGGTGAGCTTGTCGAACCATCATTTATTTATTCCCTCCTGGGGGATTAATCCTGGGTGGGATATTTATATGAAACTCGTTCGAATGCTCCATCTCTTTTCCTGCTTACAACCATTCTATTATTATCTTCTACTCCTGAATCCAAAAACTTCACCAACAACCTCAATATTTATATCATCGCCATTGCAAATTATTAAATTTATGGTTGACAAATTTTAGAATAAGATTAATATTTGAAGTCGTGAAAAAGCGAAAAACGAAATCTACTTTAGATAAAGTTGAGGAGAGCATTCAAACGCTAAAACTGAGTGGCTCCCGGAATCTCAAATCCATCTTCCGGGATCTCTCCAGCTTGAAGGAAAGCTTTTTAAGCCTCAGCTCGATCAGCCCTTCAGATAAATCGGGTGAGGTAATAGAAAGATCTTCATCCGCCCTGGACAACATTGAGAAGAAAGCCACCACCTTAGAAAACTCGCTGGGCGAGAACATCTCTAAGCTAAATTCCGAATATCAACGATGCAAATCCGAATCCAAGGAATTGGAAGATGAAAGAAGAACGTTCAGAACATTGTATGATCTCTCCGACATCATCTACTCGGAAAGGGACGTGAATGCACTACTTGAAGAGGTGGTCGACTCCATAATAGAGATCACCTCCTGTGAGCGCTGCTTTTTGAAAATATTTGACGAGGGCAGGAATGTAAAACTTGCCTTTGCCAAAGACAGTGACAAGAAGGAAATCGATGAGGAAAACGAAAACATCAACGAGAAGATAACAGAGGCAGCCGCGGAAAGCGGAAACTCCGTTTGTGTCAGTCAGCTTTTGACCTCAGAGGTGGATGAAGAAAAGGAGGGAGGCACCTTCGATACTATCTCCGTTCTTTGTGTACCGTTGAAATCCAAAGACAAAGTCCTGGGCATAATGTATCTGGACGACGCCAAAACCGATTCCTATTTCTCACCGGACGATGCCCTTCTTTTGACATCGCTGGGTGAAAGAGTGGGATTGGCATTGGAGAACAACCTGCTCTTCACCGAGCTGAAAGAATCCCAGGAGAAGCTTCTGCAGGATCTGCGGGGAAGGTTTAATTTCGACGAGATTTTGGGAAATAGCCCCCAGATGGTGGAGGTGCTTAAGACCGTGGCGGACGTGGCTGATACCGATGCTACCGTTTTGATTGAAGGGGAATCGGGCACTGGCAAAGAACTTTTAGCCCGGGCAATTCATTTCAACAGCAATCGCTCCAAAAAGCCGTTCGTTCCCATCAACTGTGCCGCCATCCCCGAGACCCTTTTAGAAAGCGAGCTTTTCGGATACGAAAAAGGCGCGTTCACCGGTGCGGAACAGAGAAAGGAGGGGAAGTTTGAGAGAGCAAATGGTGGAACCATTTTCTTGGACGAGATCGGAGAGATGAGTCCGCTTCTGCAGGTGAAGATCTTGAGATTCCTGCAGTCTCGCCAGTTTGAGCCTTTAGGCTCCAATAAATTGAAGAAATCGGACGTCCGGATCATTGCCGCTACCAACAAAGATCTTCTCTCACGGGTCAAGGAAAATGAATTCAGGGAGGACCTATTCTACCGAATAAATGTGATCAACATAAGGAAAGAAGATCAAGGGGCTCGATCCAGAAGCTTTGAATATCTTAAGCCGCTACAGTTTTCCCGGCAACATAAGGGAGTTGGAGAACATAGTCGAGCGATCTGCAATTTTGGCCCAGAACGAATGGATCACCAAAGAGGATCTTCCCAAGACTCTGTTTGAGGGAAATGATTTCGACTACAAGATCAAAATCCCCCAGAACTATGGGGAGTTGAAGGCTCTAAAAAAGAAAGCCATCGAAGAGATAGAGAAATCTTTCTTGAATTACATTCTGACAAAGCACAACGATATCGTCTCCAAAGCCGCAGAAGAAGCCAGAATGCACCGGGTGGAACTGCACCGGTTAATCAGTAAGTACAAAGAAGATTTCAGAGAATCGAAAAAAACTAAGACCGAAGTTCCCCACCAGTAAGCCATCTAATTCATGTTCTGTCGGGTCTGGCCCACTCTGGCGGGTGTAACCCGACAGCCGAGCAATCAGGTGTCAGGTCACAGCCGTAGGCCTAGACCTGACACAATCTTGAAACCCCACACCCTTGGCCAAGCGGCTCGTCTTGTCCTCCCAAGCTATCTTCTTAGGTGCAACTATGGCCTGCTCATCTCCGTTAGTTAATTTAGAGACATCTAATTATTACTAAGGAGGAATGATGAAGCAGGAATTCAAGGAAAATCTGTTGAGTCCATTGCCGGTGGTCTTGGTTGGAGCGATGGTCAAGGACCGTCCAAACTACCTTGTAATTGGATATATTTCGCCTTTCAACTTCGGGAAACATATTTTCTTCAGCCTATACAAGAAGCGCTATACCAGAATTGGAATTCACGAGAAGAAAACGTTTAGTGTGAACGTCCCTTCCGAGGATCTCCTGGCTGAAACGAACATCTGTGGAAGCAAGTCTGGCCGGGATTTCGACAAGAGCTCGCTTTTTGACACGTTTTACGGAGAGCTGAAAACCGCTCCGATGATTCGGCAGTGCCCTATAAATATGGAGTGTGAAGCGACCGAAATCCTCGACTATGACCCTAACGAAGGAATCATTGGCAGGGTGGTCAAATCGTATGCTGATCCGCAGTGCCTCACCGATGGCAAGCTTGACTGGAGGAAGGTTCATCCGATTATCTGGGCCACCGGCGGTGACTTCAACTACTACCGGCTGGGGGAACGGATCAGTCAGGAGGAAGGCAAGACGGAGTCGTAAGAAGCTGACCCAAATACCAAACGTTGAGCAGTATGACGCTCATACTTTGCCATCTTGATCATGAAGATTATTATATCTTCAATACCTGCTTTTAGCCGAGTTGACTTCTCCCAACTTTTTTCTTGCATTTGAACTCAAAGATTCGATATTACTAATGAGCCGCTGGGTGGGGTGGACTGTGAACCGTGAACCATGAACTATTGACCGCTCAAAAGCGGAGGGTTAGTCCTAACTGGTAAGGCAGTGGACTTGAAATCCACCGGCCGCAAGGCCTTGCGGGTTCGAATCCTGCCCCCTCCGCCATAATTTTCTCCGATTACTTCGCAATGTCATCAGTATGAGATACGCTGGGTTAAATTCATAACTTCAAATCGAAAAACATGAAGGAGGAAGCATGCAAGTCTTAGTAATGTATTACTCGAGATCTGGGAACACCAAAAAGCTGGCTGAAGAAATCGCCAAGGGAGTCCAAGAGGTCAAGGAAGTGAAATGTGTAACCAAATCGGTGGCTGAAGTTACAAAAGATGACTTTCTTAACTCTGATGGAATCATAGCCGGTTCTCCCGTCTATTTCGGAGCGATGGCTGCGGAAATGAAAGATATCTTCGACAAGTTTGTTGGCATCCGCAAAGAGATGGAGGATAAAATAGGTGCTGCTTTCGCCACTTCCGCAGATCCATCCGGAGGAAAAGAGACCACTATCTTTTCCATTATCCAGGCAATGATGATATACGGCATGATCGTGTTAGGGGATCCTCTGGATGCGACTGGTCACTACGGTGTGTCGTGTGTTGGAGCGCCAGATGCAAACACTGCTTCCAATGCGGCAAAGTTAGGTAAGAGAGTGGCGTTATTGGCCAAGAAATTGAAGAGTTGATTGTGCGCTGGCGAAAATCGACGACATCAAAAAACAGGGGAGGACTTTATATCCTCCCCTTCACTTTTGGATTGTCTCAGTATTTGAGCCGAGATACCTCAGATCTGAATACTAGGGCCTTTGCCCATCTTGTACATATTCTGGATGTAAGCTATGTCGATCTTCTGAAACAGACGGATAGGGGGAAAGGGTGAATACAGAACATCGATATTGTTCTGTTGATGCCGGAACACCCTACGAAGATCAGCAATGGAGCAATCCTCCATGCTCTTGCCCAGATCGATCATCAGCAGAAGTGGAATTCCTGCCTTGGGCATGCCGTCGAAATAAACCTCCCCGGCAGGCTGGGAGGGCGTGTAGATGACGAAATCTGATTTAACCGGCTCCGACCTTATCGACTCCTCAGATCTGGTCTCCACATCATAATAGCAACGCTGGCACAGAACGTCTTGCAAGCTGGTGATCCTCTCAGTGGGTTCATCCTGAAAGATCAAACAGAGCTTTTTCACCCGCACGGTGTTACGATAAGTATCTCGGAAAACGAAGGGATGAGCCCGACACTCCTCCTTGATTGCGGTCTTTTGCTTCTGGCAGACTTCCTCCAACCCACGGTTAAACAGGCTGGTCTTCTCACACAGATTTTCAGGTTTAGCTCCCTTCAGCTCAATGATCATCTGCGAAAGCTTTTGTTGCTCAGCCGGCGGCAGAGCCTTCATCTCCGAAAGAACATTAACCATCTCAGCTATGCAGTTTAAATGGGAATCGAACTCCTCTCTCACCGGGGCAGGCATTTCCGGGAGGTGTTCTTCACCGCAGATGCCCTGGACACTGGCGAAGACAGTGGGTAATGGACGAAGCAGTTGAAACGGCACCACCGATGCCCTCAAGGTAAACATAATTGGCTGAAACATTTTCGTCTCCTTTCTTTCTTTCCGGTTAAACCAGGAGCTAATTCAAGTTAGTTCCTGGTCTGGTCCAACCTGTTGGAAATAAGGGGAACCTCCCTTATTGCTTGAAGCTCGCTTTTTCCTAACCTTCAAATTTGCCTTCCATTATAAAATATCGGTTGACATATATGAATCAAAGTATTATTTTGATAGAAAACAGTATAATGATTCATATATAGCTCAGATTTTTCATATATGGAGTTGCAACCATAAGGCTTTGATGCAAAAAGGGATTTGAATCGCTGAAATCTGTGGAGGCAATATGGAATTACAAACGTTACGTGGTTTTTACTGGACAGGGGTACATAGCAGTTTTTCCAAGGCCGGGAAGGTGTTGAATGTTGGGCAGTCGGCGGTTAGCCATCAGGTGAAAGCACTGGAGGAGGAGTTGCAGGTCAAATTGTATGAAAGAGTGGGACGAGGCATCACCCTGACTCCCGCCGGCAAAATCCTTATGGCGTATGTGGATATTATTCTACAAACCTTGGATAATATAGAGACCCACTTCGCGGAGCTGGCTGGTTCTCCCGAAGGCACGGTCACCATGGCCGCCTATCGAGGGATAATGCAATACAAACTGCCCCAGATCGTCCAAGCCTTCAAAAAACATAATCCGGAGATCCGACTGGTGATTTTGAACAAACCTCTGGACACGGAGATTTTGGATATAGTCTCTGCTGGAAATGCAGATTTTGGTATCACCTCCTCTTGGAACAATTTTATGGACCTTTCTTTTTATGAAGTGTGGTCCTACGATATGTTTCTGTGTGTGCCAAGCAACCATCACCTGGCAGGGCGACTTAAAGTGAGCCTAAAAGAGATCGGGCGGGA
>Ga0111202_137_pt1 | contig 19522 bp, 14 predicted proteins | sample DeeMarSWOR324_28_FD_80372 | JGI IMG/M metagenome (GOLD analysis project Ga0111202, IMG submission 80372) | candidate division Zixibacteria bacterium SM23_73_3 | reverse complement strand
TTATGGAAAAAAGCTAGGTCCTTAGGTGCAGGTTTCATTTCCACCGGGCATTATGCCCGAATACGATTCGATGAAAAAATCAAACGATTTCTTCTGCTAAAAGGTATAGATCCAAGCCGAGACCAGTCTTATGCCCTGTGGGGTCTTTCCCAAAAAGATTTGAGTCAGACCATCTTCCCCTTAGGAGAGCTGACCAAAAGACAGGTCAGGACTTTGGCAAAAGAACATGGCTTGAAGGTGGCGGAAAGAGAGGAAAGTCAGGAGATTTGCTTTGTGACAGATAACGATTACCCCAGATTCATAAGGGAATGGATTGGTAGTAAGGGACAGGGATTAAGGGACATGGGGCAAAGGAAAAAGACTCAGCCAGGTCCCATCTTTGACTTGAAAGGTGAAAAAATAGGTGAACATGTGGGAATCCCATATTATACCATTGGACAGAGAAAGGGATTGGGAGTTGCCCTAGGAAAACCTATGTATGTGGTGCGAATCGTTGCAGAAAAAAATGCCATATACGTAGGAGAAAATGAGGAACTTTTCGAATCATCATTTGTAGTCACTGGTGTAAACTGGATCGCTTTTGACAAGTTGAAACAAGAGATTGATTGTGAAATAAAGATAAGATACCAACACATTCCTCAAGAGGGGAGGATTTCTCCATTGACGGAAGGCCAGGTTATGGTTAAATTCAATCAGCCGGAGCGCGCTATAACCCCGGGACAATCTGCGGTGTTCTATCAGGGAGAGGCGGTTCTGGGTGGTGGCGTGATAGAGAAAGTGGTCAACGGTATGAACCATTTAGTTCATACCAACGGATAGAGCTGGTTCCGTTTGAGGATGATTACAGTATAGAAAGAGAATGTAATTACAGGAGGGTAACCTGGATTTACTAAAATGTAAAGGTTGCGATTATCTTACTAATGCTCCAGATGGTATTTGTTCTCTGAAGGTGGCGTCAGATGGCTTGTTACTTCGTTGTGTCGGCGCTTGGTCAAAGGCAAAACACTATTATTTGGAGAAGTATGTAAATACTTTTACAACCTCAATGAGAAAGAAATGGGACGGTCAGCTTTATTATGTCGATCTTTTTGCTGGACCAGGCAAAAGCCTGGCTAGAGAGACTGAAGAAGAAATTGATGGTTCCCCTCTGATTGCCTTGAATGCCCCGTATGCTTTTGCAGGATATTTTTTCGTGGATTCAAACAGGGAAGTTTTGGACGTCTTGTCGGAAAGATGCAAAAGCCATCCGAACTTTGGCAGAATAAACTTCTGTCTCGGTGACTGCAATTCGGTTATAAATGATGTAATTAAAGACATACCAAAGAGATCTTTGAGTTTAGCTTTCATTGATCCAACGGGGTTACAGTTTAAATTTGCTACCTTGCAAAAATTGGCGCAAAGAAAGGTGGATTTAATCATTACTTTTCCAGACGGTATGGCCATCAAAAGAAACATAAAGAAATTCTTGGAAGAGCCACATAGCCCCCTCGATGATATGGTCGGTGATCGTCAATGGAGGAAATTTCAGACGGCAAAAGGAATTGTAGGATATTATAGAAACAAATTACCCACCTTGGGATACCAAGAAGTCAGATTAGGCGACGAAGTACGAATACGGAGTTTCAGCAGAAAGTTACCCTTGTATCTCCTCTTGTTCGCCTCTAAAAATCTGTTAGGACACAAGTTCTGGCAAGAAATCAGCAAAATCAATCACACTGGACAAAGGAAATTCGATTTTAATGGCTTCTCAAATCTCACTTTTTGATGTTGCCGTAAACAACAGGGTTAAGGTCAAATATAAAAAGTATCGGTTATTGAATGGCAAAACAAAGACTTTGTTTCAACAGGTCAAGGACGGGTCTATTATTACTCGTTTTGATAAAACTCCTTTACCGCGAAAAGCCACAGATGTCATTTGCCCACACTTTGTAGAACTAAAATGGGCTTATGGTTGCCCCTTTGATTGTTCGTGGTGTTACCTCAAGGGCACTTTTAGATTTAAACCGGATGGCCTCAAGCCGGTTATTAAAGACATGAACAAGGTTGGGTTGCATGTAAAAGCTTTCTTAGATGAAGTAAAAGAACCCGAGATTCTAAATACCGGTGAAATTGCAGACTCTCTTATGATGGAAAATGGCTCAAATGCGTTTTCCAAATTTATCATCCCTTTGTTTGAGACACAGAATAAACACAAAGTCCTATTTGTAACAAAATCGAATAACATAAAAAATCTATTAAAGATAAACCTACATAATCAAGTAATTGTGAGTTTCTCTTTAAATGCCCTACCTGTGGTCGAATTATGGGAAAGAAAAGCGCCGAGACTCTTACAAAGAATGAGGGCAGCTGAAAAACTTTACAAAGCAGGGTATGAAGTGAGGATAAGAATAGATCCTATGGTGCCAATTGATAACTGGGAAAAACCTTATCGAGACCTTTTAGATAACATATTTTCAAGATTTAGGCCTGAGAGAATGACCATTGGTTCATTACGTGGACTGCAAAGCACCGTGAATTCCACAAAGGACAGATCTTGGGTTCACTACTTAAAAGAAACTTCAAATTGGGGAAAGAAGGTAGATTTTACGACCCGGTTAAAAATGTATTCAAGTGTTACTGCCTACTTGAGGAAAGAATATAGATATAACAAAGTTGCCCTTTGTAAAGAAACAAAGGCAATGTGGCAAAAGTTGGGAATGAACTACAAAAACATAAAATGTAATTGTATCTGGTAATGAAGGAACGAAGGACCTAAAAATTGCTAAAGTGAATAGAGTTAATTAGGGCTGGAGGGGTAATAGATAGTGTGGTCATCGGATTGAATAGATTAAACGGATAAGTGGGAAAGCGTTTTGAGAAAGGTGATCAGTAAAACCACACACATTTGATACAACGACAAAATTGACCTATCTTTTCCCAGGGGATAGCATGAAATCGAAAAAGGGATTGAAGATTTTGATTGGGGTTGTTGCCGGAGTAATCATCCTGATTATTCTCGCTTCGGTGGTGGTGAAAATCGTTTTCACCAGGGAAAAGCTTTTGTCTTTATTGGTTCCTGAGATCGAAGAGGCGCTCAAACGGGACGTGGAAATTGATGATATCACGGTCTCCATCATTGGAGGTCTGGGGGCGGATGTGATGGGGCTGAGGGTTTTGAATCCAGCCGGATTTGCCTGTGAGGAGCTTTTTAAGTTCAATCAGCTGTCGATTCGGGTCAAATTCTTACCCCTTCTTCGAAAAAGAATAGAGATCAAAAAGTTGATACTTGAAGGTCCGGAGATTAATCTGGAAAAGAATAAAGAAGAGGTCTCCAACTTTGAAGATTTAACCAAAGGCGAGGGCGGAGCTATTGAGATACCCGTAGCTTTTGACCAGCTACAGATAAAAAATGGAAAGATTCTCTACTTAGATAACAAGGACAAAAAAAGGATCGTTCTGCATCAGTTTGAACAGAACGCCAAACTCTCCTTAGATGAAAAGATGGAGAATGCGAAAATAACCGGCAAAATCACGGTGGATCAGATTGAATTAGATCTCCCTAAGTATAAGGGAACACTTCCTCCGTTTAGGTTTTTCTTAGAACATGATGTAAATTTAAATATGCCAGAGGACTTCCTGGATATAAAATCCCTGAGAATCAGCATTGCAGAAGTAGAGTTGGATGTAAAGGGAAGGGTGGAAAAAGTGAGCACCAGCCCCATTTTGAATTTGACGGTCGAATCTGATAATATCCAATTGGAAGATGTGTTTGCCTCCTTGCCCAAGGAAGAGTCTTCCCCCTTAAAGCAGCTCACCACATCAGGCAGTCTCACCATTTGGGCTTCTTTTCAGGGAGAAACAAAAGCCAAGTCTCTTCCGCAAATACAGGGAAAAATCACCTTTCAGAAAGTGAGGGTTGATTTTGTCGAAGTGCCCAAACCGTTTGATATGCCCTATGGGGAGATAAATTTTGACAATCGCAGTCTGAGCTTTTTCTCCTCTGAAGCAAAAATGGGTGAGGCTCCGATGGAGCTTAAGTTGGTGGTGGAAGATTTCTCTGACCCCAATCTTACTTCTGAGTTGAAATCCAAGCTAAATCTGGCCCTTTTAGAGGAATTTGTCAGTTTCCCTGAAAAAACCAGTCTGGCAGGGCAGGCAGATATAAATGTTAAAGCTTATGGCAAGATAAAAAAAATAGAAGGGATGAACTTTTCCGGGCGAGTTGATTTGCAGAAAGCAGAGGTAACCACTCCTGCTCTGGGAGTTCCTGTCAGAAATCTGAAGGCAGGTATCTTGTTAAAGGGAGGGGATATGGAAATCTCCGACTTGAGTCTATCCCTGGGTAAATCCTCTGTAAATCTGGATGGGAAAGTCTACGGAGCTATTCCTTATTTGCTGTCCCCGGAGAAGGAAAAGCCTCTTTTCAGTTTCAATTTAGATTCTCCCTTTCTGGACTTAGATGAGATTCTTCCGGTCTCAGAGGAAGGCAGGGCTAAAGAGAAAACCCCAGAACAAGACAGCATACTTTTGCCGGATATAAACGTTGGAGGACAGATATTCATTAAAAGAGCGATATTTCGAGATATGGAATTTAATGATCTCTCTGCCAAGTTGGATATTACTGACGGCGTATTGCGATTGGATAACATCATTGCCAATATTTACTCTGGTTCGGCGGGAGGGGAAGTAAGTTGCGATCTGAACGATATAGATCATGCGGAATTCGATATGAATTTGACCGCCAAGGGGATCGAGGCAAATGATTTTCTTTCCAGGTTCACCTCTTTTGACGATCGTCTTTTCGGCAAGCTAAATTTGAATGCTACTTTCTCCGGAAAAGGCAATCGGGTGGAGGATATTCAAAAGTCTCTTTCCGCCAGCGGAACGGTTACTTTTGCTGATGGAAAGTTAGTTAACTGGGAGCTTTTGAACAGATTGGCTTCTTTTCTGAAAATTAAAAGCTTCAAGGAGCAAAAGATCAAGACTTTGAGAAATTCCTTTAGGATTACAGATAGTCGGGTGTGGTTTGACGATTTTTCTGCCAGCACAAAAGATGGTGATTTTGAACTCATTGGTTCCGTAGGGCTGGGTGGATCTTTAGATTACAAGTTGACCGCGGTTCTTTCGCCTGAGCTTTCTTCAAGATTCGATGCTTTAGGCGATCTTTCCGATTATTTCAAAAATGAACAGGGGAGGGTGGTTCTGGATATCAATATAAGCGGTCCCGCCAAAAATCCCGAGTTTGCTTTAGATACATCTAAAGCAGAGAAAAAATTCAAAGACCAGATGAAAGCAAAGGTTGAAGAAAAAAAAGATGAAATAAAAGATCAATTGAAAGAGAAAGCCGAGGATCTGCTGAAAAATCTGTTTAAGAAGAAATGATGGTGAAAATGACTTTTATGTTCTGGATTTACGAAACGAATTTTTTTGAACGAAAAGCTACTTTTTCATCTGTTAGCTTTTCAAATAGATGAGAGTATTATCCAGTTAAAAGGATGAATGAGATACTCAACTCCTATAATTACCATTCTGATTTCTATTGCCCTTTTCCTTCCTCAATTTTCTTTTTCTCAAGTTAGTTTAAAAACTTTCCATTTTGATATTCACGCCCATGACGAGAATTTGTCTCGAGAAGTAAAGATCATATTAGAATCCTCCTATCGGAGAATTGTTAGCTTCTTGGAAGATTCCCTGACAGACGTGGTAAGCGTTTATGTGGTGGATAGTGAAGAAGAGTTTGTATCAATGGTAGGGAACAGTTTTCCTGATTGGGGGATCGGGTGTGCCATTCCCACCCGTAATTTGATCATCTTGAAATCACCTCGTAGGTTTACATACCACCGCCCTTTCTCTCAGGTGGTCACCCATGAGTTGGCTCATATATTCCTGGGAAAACTTTCACAAGGGAAAAGAGTTCCCCGCTGGTTAGATGAGGGATTTGCCATGTATCAGTCTCAGGAATGGAGGATCGGACAGGATGTGGCTGTGGGACGTGCGGTTTTGACCGGTTCGGTCCTTCCCCTTTCCCAAATAGAGTCAGTAAATGCGTTCAAGGAAAGCAAAGCACAACTTGCATATACGGAAAGCTTTTTGGCAGTTTCCTATCTTTATCGTGAATATGGCGAGGGAACAATAAAGGAGCTGGTGACTCATCTGGCACATGGCACCAGCATAGATTTAGCATTCATGAGAACCATTGGCTCAAATTACCTCTCCTTTCAACTGGAGTTTGAGAAACACATTAAAGAAAAATATAATTGGGTCAGCTTTTTGGGTGACACTTTCCTTGTCTGGATCGGACTTGCTTTTCTGATTGTCTTTCTCTATCTTCTCAAAAGACGATATGCCAAGAAGATCCTAAAAGAATGGGAGCTGGAGGAGCAGGGGATAAAGAGGATCGATGAATTCACGGACGATCAAACATAGGATTGAATACTGGATTACCTGTCTTGTAGGCGCGTTAGCCAGGATCATCCCCTATCCCCTGGCACTTGCCCTGGGATCTTTGTTGGGATGGTTGGCATTTGACGTTTTGAGGGTAAGGCGCAAAGTAACCTTGATCAATTTAAGAAATTCATTGGGCAAAAAAAAAGATGGATTGGTGAGCATCGGACGCAAGGCTTACCAGAATGTAGGAAAATCAATGGTGGAGTATTCGTTGTTCCCTTCTTTAGATAAAGAGAAAATCTTTAGCATGGTAGAATTTGAAGGTGTAGAGCATTTTGATGAAGCCTTAAGAAGAGGAAAGGGAGCGATTCTTGTGACAGGGCATTTCGGCAGCTGGGAATTGATGGGGGCAGCTCTAAGTCAAAAGGGTTACCCCATCGATTTTCTGGTAGGAGAACAACACAATCTTCTGGTGGACAACCTGATGAACGATTATAGAAGATCTATGGGAATTGGAATAATCAAAATGGGAGCGGCGGCTAAGGGAATTATCAAAGCGGTGAAGAGTAGTCGGCTTGTGGCTATGCTCTCCGATCAGGATGCCGGCAGTGATGGAACGGTGGTGGAATTCTTCGGTCGCCCCGCCTCCACGCCCAAGGGTCCAGCCGCTTTTGCCTTGAAGATGGACGTCCCTATCATCATGGGATTCATCATCAGGGAAAATCAAAAAAAACAAAGAATAATTATAGAGGAGCCAATTTTTGTTGAGAAGACCCCTGACAAAGAGGAAGACATCAGAAAGTTGACCCAGGCATATACCCGTGTATTGGAAGAGTATATTCGCAAGTATCCGGATCATTGGTTCTGGCCTCATCGCCGCTGGAAAAGCACTACCAAGGAATATCAGTCAACGGATTAAGCGGATTGAACAGATAATGGATTAAACGGATGGGAATTTATGCAAGTAACAGAAATTGTAACTATATGGTGATGAATTAAGAAACGGTTGTTCTCCACTTTGGTGGCTGGGGTTCTCGTTAAGAAATGTTAATGATTTAATAAAATTGATAGTTTGAAAACCTATCCTCTATCCCCCTCTCCATTTTATGGAGAGGGGGACAAAGGAGGTGAGGTAGAAAACAGCCAACCATTAAGGAGAAGGCTTTTCCAATTCAAATCAGGATGGCCGCAGGATCCGTAGGAAATGAAACCTAAGCGAATTCTGATTATTCAGACTGCCTTCTTGGGGGATGTGATACTCTGCACTCCGTTGATCAAAGCATTAAGAGAGCTTTCTTTAGATTCATTTATCTCTTTTTTGTTAATTCCCGAAACAAAAAAGGTTCTTAAAAACAATCCCCGCTTAAATGAAATCTTAGTCTACGATAAAAGAATAAAGAAAGGGGTGGGAAGTTTCCAACGGGTCATAACCAATATCAGAAAAAGAAAGTTTGATCTGGCGGTGATACCCCACCGGTCTTTGCGGAGTGCTCTTTTGGCGTACCTTTCCGGAATACCTCAAAGGATCGGCTTTGACAAAAGTGCAGGGTCGTTTCTTTTTACCCGTAAGATCGTTTATTCTACTGACACCCATGAGGTGGATCGCAATCTTTCTTTGCTCTCAGGGTTCAATTCTCATCTGACAGACACATCGCCTGAACTTTTCCCTTCCTCTGAAGATTTCTCTTATGCTCGTAAGCTACTGGTTGATTCTGGCATTAGAGGAGAGGACAAAATAGTGGGCATTGCTCCTGGCTCGGTATGGGCAACCAAAAGATGGCTGCCCCAAGGATTTGCTGAAGTGTCCCAGCGTCTCATAAGCGAAGCAGGCGCTAAAGTGATCTTTCTGGGCTCAGAGGATGACCGAAAACTTTGCGAAAAAATAGCAATTTTAATGAAGGATAAGCCGGCAATTTTAGCCGGAAGAACCGACATATTGCAGTCCGCCGCCATGATCTCATTCTGCAAGGTGGTTCTTTCCAACGATAGCGCGTCGGTTCATGTAGCCTCTGCCATAAAAAGACCGGTGGTGGCGATATTTGGCTCCACCATTCCGGAATTTGGTTTTGCCCCATATGGTGTTGATCATCTGGTTATCGAGAAAAAGATGGATTGTCGTCCTTGCGGGATACATGGAAGAAGGAAATGCCCCCAGAAGCATTTTCAATGTATGAAAGATATCACAACAGAGGAAGTTTTTCAAGCTGTGCTTTCCCATCTGGCATAATACCAAGAGGAAGAAATGCTTAAGCAAATTTCCAAGGAATTAAAGAGTCATGCGCCGTTTACAATTTTCGGGGCACTTACCGGAATAATCATTATGATGTTCCTTCATAATTTACCCCCAAGGGCATCTTACAATATTTTTTACATCCTCCATCCTATACACGTTATGTTGAGTGCGCTGGTTACTGCATCCATCTATGAACTTCATAAATGCGGGTGTGTTAAGGGGAAGTGCAAACTTTGGATTTTGCTTATAATCGGATATTCAGGTTCAATAGGCGTAGCCACAATAAGCGATTCAGTAATACCATACTTAGGAGAGATCTTGCTCGGATTGCCCAATAGAGGAATACATTTTGGTTTTATTGAAAAATGGTGGTTAATAAACCCTTTAGCAATAATGGGCATCGCCATTGCCTATCTTAGACCAACAACGAAGTTTCCTCACTTTGGCCATGTTTTGTTGAGCACCTGGGCTTCGCTGTTCCACATTATTATGGCTATGGATCAAACCTTAAATTGGCTTTCCTATTTAGTCGTTTTTGTCTTTTTGTTTATTGCTGTTTGGCTGCCCTGCTGTGTAAGCGATATTGTATTTCCTCTTTTGTTTGTAAAAGATTTAGAGAGCAAAATAAAATGAGCTCCCAACCCCAGCGTGAAACGAGTGGAATGTTTCCAGAATAACATTATATTTTAATTTGTCATTGCGAGACTTGTCCCGAGCCGAAGCGAGGTGTGAACCATACGGTTCACATCGAGGGAACCCGGATGAAGAAGGGGCGATTCGTGAATCGCCCCTTCTCATGGATTGCTTCATCCTGCCTCTGGCGGGATGACGATCATTCGAGTTTTTCAACAGCCTGTAAAGTTAGCTTGTGTCTTCAAACATCATGCCCAAATTTAAAGTCACGGTAATTGGAACCATAACCAAAGACACCATAATTCCCCCTGCAGGAACAAGAACAGAAAGCTTTGGTGGGATTTTGTATAATCTGTCTGCCCTGTCTGGATTGGGAGGAAAATGGATGGAGATATATGCGGTGTGCAATCTGGGATACGATGTTTATGGTCAGGTAAAAAATATGCTGAAAAACTATGATTATGTTAAATTGGATGGGATCAACAAAGTGAGGAGAAAAAACAACCATGTTTATCTTTTGATCGACAGAGAAAATCAAAGAGAGGAGATTATTCGAAACAGAGTTCCCGCTTTAAGCTTTATCCAAGTAAAGCCATTTCTTAATAGTGATGCGATTTTGGTTAACTTCATCTCCGGGTTCGACATCGGTCTTAATACCTTAAAAAGAATCAGAAAAAACACGGATGCTTTGATATTTTTGGATATACACAGTCTCACACTGGGAATACATAAAGATGGAGGGAGATTTTTGAGAACCCCAAGAAGTTGGAGAGAATACTTGAAACAAGCAGATTTGGTGCAAACCAATTTGACAGAGCTATCCATGCTTTCTCAGAAAAGATTGCAGTCCTTAAGAGAGATTCAGGATTTTGGAAACTACGTTTTAACTTTGGGACCAAAGGTATTGCTGGTTACCCTGGGTGAAGAAGGGGCACTCATGATCTATAAAGAAGGGAAAACCTGCAAGCTCAAAAAATGCAAAGGCATAAAAGTTCGAGGGTTTAAGGATGCTACGGGGTGCGGAGATGTTTTTTCGGCTGGATTCTTAGCGTATTATGTACACAACAGGAATTTGATCCAATCTCTTGTTTTTGCCAATCGGGTTGCCGCAGAGAAATGCAAGATATCCGGAGTGGAGGGTCTGGCTGAATTGTTAAAGAAATTTGTCCCATACTAGTTCCATATGGACATTTTCACCAATTGTTGTTAAAGATTGTAGTGTTTCGATCTGTATTCGACATTTTTCGTTGAGGACAAGCTCCGACACCACAGATTTTACTTTTTGGTAGCATAGGGACTTTGTCCCAACGGATCCTGAGATAGTCCCAATGCATTCCTCTGTTGGACTTTGACTTTGCCTCGAGAGAATTTCAAGATATAAATGGAAAATACCCCGGAGCAACCGGAATTTTGAGATTGTCACTACAGGTGAGCAGACGCCTCGGCTGGGAGGGTAAGGGGTATTTGATTTATTTCTCGCTTTTGTATTATTAAGAGTCAGCCCCCGTAAAGACAAAACCAGCAATAAAAAACTTGCTTTAATGTTCCCCGCTTTATATATTGACCAAAACCTAAGTGGTTGGGCGTGTTGGTATGAAAAGAAGCACTTTTGAGAATTTCGCTTTTTCCTCTTAAAATAAATGAAAAAGGAAGTTAAAGGATATCTGCTGGTAATCTTTGGGGCAAGTTTTCTGGGGACCATGGGAATTCTGGCTCGATTTATCTATCTACAAGAGCCTGATCCTCTTACCGTGGTCACTTTTAGAGCCTTGATAGCGTTTTTGCTTTTGTTTCTTACCGCCGTCTTTATAAACCCCGATTGGCTGAGAATCAGAAAAACAGATTTTCTTTTTTTCGGGGTCTACGGGCTTTTAGGTGTGAGTCTGTGTTTTCTCTTATTCTTTTATTCCATCAAATACACCACCGTGGCAACCGCCACCATCCTGCTTTATACCTATCCCGCTTTTATTGTCCTTCTGTCCCGATTTTTTCTCGGCGAGGAGTTCACTAAAGCCAAGATTTTAGCTTTACTTCTCACTTTTCTGGGATGCATTCTGGTTATACAGGTTTACAGTCCGGCTGAGTTTAAGCTTAATCTAAAAGGGATAATTTATGGATTGGGAGCGGGCTTGGGTGCGGGGCTTTACAGCATATTTGGCAAGAAAGGAGTGCAAAGATATAGCTCTTTCACCGTGGTCACCTATGCTTTAGGTTTCGGAAGTTTCTTTCTTATGCTTATGCGTGGAATAAGAAATCTTTTCTCAGTCAATTATCCTGGGTTAATCTGGTTATGGATTTTTGCTCTGGCAGTCTTTCCCACCATCCTGGGATATTCTCTTTACACCCGGGGATTGAGATATATAGAGGCGAGCCGGGCTGGAATCATGGCTACCTGGGAGGTGGTGGTGGCGTCCGTTTTGGCATTCATCATATTCGGTGAAACCCTAAATGCTCCACAAATCATGGGCGCAGCTCTTATCTTTGCCGGCATTGTCATTATAAGAATTCATCCCTCAAAGAGGTCAGTTAAGATAACTCCTGCCCCAAGCGGCTGATGATTGTAAATTTACCCAATATTTTCCGGGAATAACTCCCTTTTGCAGAAGAAATCGAATTCACTAACGAATTCCCTCAACTTTGAAGAATAAAACCGTTGCAACAAAAAATTCCAGCAGTTAAATGGGGATGGATGAATTGAGCATTTCAACGTAGGGTCGGATTCATTCGACCCACCCCCATACGCAAAAGCCCCCATCAGAGGCGGGGGGGATCCTGCCGACAAACTCTTGCACTCCAGAATTGCTTTTTCAATAAAATTTGGTAATCTTCACGCCTGGGTAGTAATGCATCAAAATGTCTTTGTGGGAGTATCCTTTTCGCGCCATGCCGATGGCACCGATCTGACACATCCCCACCCCATGACCATTTCCCCGGCCTTGGGCTATCACCCTTTGGATGGAGCCGTCAGTTTCCCTTTCGATTTTTAGATCAAATAAGGTGCTGGGCAAAATCGAGGTGGGGTCACTTCCTTTTTTCAAAGCCCATCGAATCTCATCTTTTTGGATATGGTAGTATCCCTCATCGGTCACCACCTCTAATACCTCAACTCTTCCCGAGGGGGATCTATTTTTTATCTGTAGGTGAAGCAGATTTCCCATTCCCTCATCCGTAAAGGTCTCAAAGGTATCGAGGAATTCTTCGATATTTCTCTCCAAAGCCTCTTTGGTCCAGCTCTCCATCCAGGTGTAATTCTTTGACCACGAGCAGAAATTTTCATCATCTATGGGAATCAAGTAATCTTCTTTTGGCTTGTCCCACACCCTTTCTATATATTCGGTTTTTCCTCCACTGTTGGCATGATAATAAGCATGGATGATCTTTCCTTCATGGGTCAGCACCTCTCCTCTGGTAAGCTGGATAGCCCGATTCACCAGAGGATCCTCACCTTTGACGCCAGCATAAACTTGATCTTCAGCCGATGCCTCCAGATCATATCCTTTGTCCGCATATTGACCCAGTCGGGAGAGGGAGTAGGTTCGAGCAGCAATGGCTTGAGCTTTTAATGCCTCCATCTCCGGCTGACCCAACTTCCCCATCTCCGCCGGAACCACACCTTTAAGATAATCCTCCACATAAATTATATTGAAGGCCAGGAGCGATCCGGGATTCTTACATGCGGTTATCTCCACTGTGCCGCGATAGGGTTTGCCATTTAAGTAAAGCCAGAGTTTGTCTTCTTTAGGAAAAAATGAGACCTTATGCAGGTCGGTCTCCAACTCTCCTTGAGTTTTTTGACTCAAGGTTATGCCTTCGCCAGAAAGCTTCACCAGAATTTCCGCTGAGGCGTAGTAAACGGATCTTTCACCTTCTTCAGGAAAACAACTGATCACAAATGATCCATCCGAGCTTACCCTCAAGCTGTTTTTTGTCGCCAGGAGTTTAATTGTCACAGCTGGTTGTCTGATCTGGGGATAGGGGGGCTCCTCCCGGAAAACCGGCATCTCCGCACAATTTAAAAACAAAAGCGTAACAGTAACCAGGATGAGCACAAAGAACTTTGCTCTATGAACTGTCCCCCATTTGATAATTTTGCTGAGCACCTGCTTCATCCGTTGACTGTTTTGCAGTGTAAGGTCAAACCGTCCAAACCAAATTTTTGCCCCGACCCTTGGCTAAATACAGAGCTTCATCCACCTTTTCGATCAGTTCCTTTGAGGTCCTGCCATTTTCCGGATAGGAAGCCACACCCAAGCTTACCGTTATCTTAGCTTTTGAATCTTTATCCTCGCTTACAAAATCCCCGGATTCGACCCTGTGCCTGATCCTTTCCCCGATCATCTGGGCGTCAGTTTTTTTGGTTTGAGGCAGGATCACGGCAAACTCCTCTCCACCATAACGACAAATCACATCCACATCTCGAACGGATTCTTTGATTCTTTGCGACATCTCCTGCAGAACTCGATTGCCAAAAAGATGACCGTAGGTATCATTACATCTTTTGAACCAGTCTATGTCGATCATGATAAGAGATAAAGGCAGGTGATACCTTTTTGCCCTTCTGATCTCAGCTCTCAGTTTATTACTGAAATAGCGAAAGTTATAAAGACCGGTCAACTCATCCACTATGGTGAGCTCCTGGGTCTTTTGATGCAGAAGCGCATTTTCGACAGCCAGGGCGGCTGAGCTCGCCAGAATGGAGAAAATCTTCTCATCCTGATCCAGGAATGCTCCTATCTGAGTGGAACGGGCAATCATCACCCCTATCACCTTTCCTCGGGAGATCATGGGGACAGCTATAAAGGACTTTATTCCATCTGTGTCCGATTCAAAATCAGGATCCTTTGTGATATCGAAAATCCTCTTAGGTTCCCCGGTGCTAACCACTCCCTGCAGAACTCCCTTCAGCCGCTCTGCTTTTGGCTCCGGGTATTTTTTCTTTTCCCCCTCCTTGATTTCTCCCAGAAGGGAGAGGGTGTCTTTGTCGAATAAAATGAAAATTGAAAAGAAACCATACCCCAGAATATTTTGAACCATGTTTAATATCTCTTCCACCACCTCATCCAAATTCAATCTCTCTCCCAGGGTGTGTGAGGTCTCATAGATGGTTTCGATCTGGGCCTGTGATTTCTCCAACTCGGAGGTCCTCTGATTCAAGATGTCAAACATTCTCAGAAGTCTTGATCGGGAGTATTTCATCTCCTTCACCACTATGCCCACACCGATAGCCAAAGCCCACAGAGCTAAAGTCTCCACCAGCACGAAGCCCACAGAAAGCCCGGAAAAATCTTCTGCATTTATGGAGATGTAGAAGATGGAGGAGAGAAACGCCAACGAAAATCCGGGGATGAGACCGGCTACATAGCTTCCAAATGGCACCACCAGAAAGTAGAGGAGAAAGAATCCACTCTCCCTTCTATCAGTCAACAGCCCCACCAGACTGATTAAAATTATATCCAGCAGGCTGATGAGGAAATAAAGTTTTTCCCCCTTAGTTTTCTTGGTAAAGATGAATGCGGCAAAAGAGTAAACCAGAAAGGAAGCCAAAAGCAACCATATACGATGGTCATACTCTGGAGCAAAAAGCATCCAGAAGGCGAAGCTTAAAAAAATTACTCCTCGAATCAGCCAGAAAATCCATTTGGGTTGAGAAAGAAGCGACCAGAAATTTTTCTCTTTCTTATAAATCATAATGTTATCCTTAATGCTCCTTTGTCAAATAGATGCCGGAATACTGCACATCTTTATCTATCGGCGGAAAATTTGCAATTTGTATTCATCTGAGTCACAAACTTACACCAGGCTCCTTTCCCCAAAAAGGACTTTAGTCAACCCGCTTCGGAGCTGTCTTTTGCTATCAAATCGAGGAGGGCTTGATTCCATCCTCGGGGACCAATACCTTTAGTTTTATATACCTTTACCTTGGATCCCGTGGACAGCTTGTTTAATATCTTTCGCTCGTATAGGTTACCTTTTTTTCTTACCAGCACAGGAATATCCACGGATTCAAGCAGAGGAAGATCATTAAGGCTATCGCCCAACCCGATGGTCAAAAGATAATCTCTCCGGTTTTTTCTGTATATCTGGGTTAAAAGTCTAACCGCCCTTCCCTTATCGTTGCCTCCGGTAAGGTGGAACAGTCTTCCTCCTTTGGTCAAGTTCAGTCCACTTTTATTGAACTCCCCTTGTGCCAGCTTGAGCTTCTCCTTTTTTACTCTCTTTAAGAAATAAAATGGCTCATCGTATCCTCTTTTTAGGGCTAGCTTAGCCTCAGTTTTACTAAGGTTGAGCAAGGAAGAGAGCTCTTCGGCTTTTAAGTCTCCAAAGCCAACTGCATTAATCTTCAATTTATTAAAAACCTCCAAAAATTCTCTTCTGATCTTTGGGTAAGGGGTCCCCAATTCCAAAACCAGATATTTCCGTCCTTTTTTCAGCTCATCCGGTATCTGGCGAAAGTATCCTCTGGGAATGAAAATTGCCCCTCCGTTTTCGGATATAAAGGGATCATCTATCTTCAGCCTCTTTCGATAAAGCTCAAGTTCTGCTTTTGTCTTGCTGGAGCACAAAATTAGAGGTATTTTTCTTTCTTTGACCTTCTCTAAGGCGGGGAGGGCTTCTTCAAATGAATAATTATTTGCATCCAGCAGGGTGCCATCCAGATCGGTGAAGATCAAAACTTTCTTTTTCTTTCTGGCCATGGAAGCTCACAGATGAGAGAACTCGTCCGGTTTGGATTTCTCCTCCTTGGACGCCTTGAACCTTCTCTCCAGTATATCCTTAGCCATATCCTTTCCACCCAAGCCGAATGCGATGGCTGAGGCTAAGATCACCCCCCCGAACGAGATGGCGAAGGTGGCTACCACGATGCCCCGAGCTATTCCCAACTGTTCTATGGCCATGGCAGAGAAGAGTATGATGATCAACATCTGAAAAAGGGTGGCTATCAGCTTGGCAGATCTCACATGGGCGTTCACCAATCCGATGAGGACCGCCCTGCTCAGGAATCTGGAAAGAAAGTACCCCAAAAGGAAAACGAAGACGGCGATGACGAAACGAGGGATGTACGTGAAAATCGATGTGACCAGATGATCCACAGCGTAGAGTTCTAAAGTTCCCAAAGCGATCAGAAAGAAAAGAAAAACAGCACACCAGTAGATGATGATTCCTATCATCTCGCTGGGTGAATGGGTAATACTGGCTTTGTTCAAAACTGATGTCATCCCCACTCGGTAGCCAAATACATCGAACTTAACCACCTTCAAAACCTCTCTTACTATCAATTTCAAAAGCCAAGCGAGGATAAATCCTAAAATGATAATGATTATGAGTTGCAGCGCATCGGGGGCGAACCCGGCGATCTTTTTCCAGGATTGAGTAATCGACGTACTCCATGAGGACTCCATCTGGCACCTCCTCTGGGCTATGGTTTAATTCCCTTATCCCAGTTGGCTAACAAGTAAATCTTTTGTTTTTCAAACTCCTGGCTTAAGCCTTCTAATTTTTCCTCCACCTCCCCTGCATCTGATTCCATGGTCTGGTTGACGAAGGAAGCGATCCATCCCAAATAAAGCGGGGTAAGGGATTTTAAGATGTGAGTCCGGGACATCGCTCTTCGACGATATGCCAGGGCAAAATCGTACATGATCCTTACCCAGGTGGCATCCGGAAGATAGAATTCAACCACATGATGGGAGGCAATCTCTTCGAGTTGAATCATCAAATCAGGCGAAAGTATCTTCCTCCATATGGGACTGAGGTTGGACAACCCGTGCTGGAAGCTGTCCACCATTCTTTCCAGATTCACCCGGATCGGCTCCAACCCCACCTCGAACTTGAAGCCGAACTCCTTAACTGCATCTGAGCCGGCCACCTCAGACCAAACCGGGTAGTAGATCTCCATCAAGCGAAATACCGAGCCGATCACCTGTGCCAGCATCTCGGAGAGATCAGTTGCCGGGTCTTTTGGTTGGTGGATCTTAGCCCCCAGGAAGGACTGACATACCTTGAACCCGTCTGCCACGGCGGTAGTGGTCATCCATATGTCTATGCCAAAGCGGGCGACGTCAGTGTCGTAGACTCTCTTCTGAAGATAGTGCTGGCCCAATCTGCCCGAGAAACCGAAATCACCCCCGATGGGCTGTCTGATTCTTTTGCCGTACAGCGTCCTGGTGAGGGGATAGACTATGCTGTTGGTGATGGTACCATCATACTTGTGGCGCTTGTAGTAGGGCGCTACGAAGTCATACCCGTGAAAGAGAACCGGCTCGATCAGAAGTTCAATCCACTCAGGCGTTATGCTCCTTAGATCGGAGTCGACCACTGCGCAGGCCTTAGCGTTCAGAGCGGAAGCTATCTTAAATATTGTCCTGAAAGCGTTCCCTTTTCCGGGCATGCCATGGTGGGGCGTGACTATCTTGTGAACGGGATACACAGGATGTTCCATCAGCAAAATATCCAGATCATCCAGAGTGGTTTCCTTTACTGCTTCCTGGGTGCCGTCTGTAGAGCCCCCATCCGAGTTGACCAGAAGGGTGCGATGTTTGGGGAAGTATTTTGCCAGTCCGGCTGAAACTGCCCTCACCACATGGGGGATGGTCCGGGCACTATTGTAACTGGGAATCCCCACCAATACGTCTACTTCCCCAATCTGCTGAATTTCTTTTCTTACATCTTTCGACAGTATAGACCTGGCCATCTTCCACCAATTTCAAAAGTGGGAATGATTAAATTTTACTTTCCTGTAAAAGTTAAAATAAACTAATTCAAAAAACAAGTCTTTTTCAAATGATATTTGTATCCACCCTTTAGAAAGTTTCATTTCGATAGAAGTATCCATTTTAAATTATTCCCCCCTGCTCCAGACGAGTGATTACAGAGAGACCAGAAAGCTGGTTTTGATCAAGTAGATGGTACACAGTTAACAGTATGCAGTGAACAGACATGGAGGTTTGAAAAACAGTTGACAAATGAAAATTACGATGCATATTTTAGTTGGGGAGGAAACTAAATACGACTACACTTGAGGGGAAAATGAAAAAGATTATAGCTTTCGTCATTCTTTATCCGTTCCTATGGCTCCTGTGGTCATTCCTCATCTTGTGCCCCAGCACAAAAGCCCAGTGGGAAGGGGCAGAGGTGCAAAGGCTGACCTTTGACTCCTTGCTGAGCAAGGTGATAGGACTCTATATAGATGACCAGGACGAGCTGCATCTGTTCTATTTGGAGGGCGTGAGGGATACGGCCACCGGGTTTGTGTATGGTTCCACCATAATGTACAGGACAAAAGAGCAGGGAGGCGCGTGGAGCCAACCTGAGGAGATAGGAAATTCTTCGTTTGTGGTCGGGCTGTATAGGAAGTGTTTGGCCTACGATGCCCGCACAGACATCACGCACATGATTTATCAAAGAGTAATGCCTCTTGATTATGACACTATGTACTATACAAGCAGCGAGCTACCTGACTGGCAACTAGTCACGATCGATTCCCTGAGCAATGAGTACATGGCGGATTATTCTCCTGTGCACATCGGATTCGATACCCTGGGGAATATTCACCTTGCTTGGAATGTAGATTTTGATTCCGTAGGCGTTGGTCCCATGGCCTATAATTGGTATCGGGTCATGTATGCCAACAACTCCACCGGTGAGTGGGTCAAGCAACAGGTATCCGAGCCTATTTGCCTTTACTTTAGCACAAGTAGCCCTCCGCATCTTGCGGTTCAGAAAAATGGCACTGCTCACATTGTGTATCATGGAGAGCCTTGTGACTTAGAGTGCGTTTTATACTATGCAAGAAATGACAGTCTAAATAGCACGAACTGGATCACTGACACTGTTCCAAAACCGTCTCGCCCCCTTTGGCACTATTGGGCGAGTCACATAAAAGTTGATGTTAGCGATAGAGTTCACCTCCTCACTGTTGGATGCATAGAGTATGCCTGCTTTTGGCCAGACAAGAAGCGTAGCTTCTACTATTATAAGCAGGCTGAAGATAGTATATGGCAAGGAGAGGAGCAAATCCCTGATACTGCACTTGGAGAACGTCTGCCGTACGATTTCCGACGACTGGTCATAGATCAGGAGGGAATTCCATATGTAAGCTATATCTCCTCGGACCAAAAAGTCTACTTTACAGACAGAAAGCAAGGGGGTTGGCGAGTACCATATCTCCTTGTAAACTGGCGCGAAGAGCCAGACTCAGTGGTGAGTGCTGAGCCTTTCTATTTTGTATTAGATTCGCAAGGAAAAGGACATGGCGCCTTTTCAGGCGCTAATATGTGGCACGCTGCGAAT
>Ga0111202_149_pt1 | contig 19904 bp, 18 predicted proteins | sample DeeMarSWOR324_28_FD_80372 | JGI IMG/M metagenome (GOLD analysis project Ga0111202, IMG submission 80372) | candidate division Zixibacteria bacterium SM23_73_3 | reverse complement strand
TCCAAAAGCCGGATCACGCCTCCAGAGAACTCTGCAATTTCCGCAGTGAAATTGACCCTAAGGTCCTGAACTGAATTCCCTCAAGAATGAAAAGCTTTTGACAAAGAAAATCGCCAGCCAATCCAAAAGCTGTGCTGACTACTCAAATGATGTACCGATCTTCAGTTTCACCTGATACTCCTTTAATCTTCCGTCCTTTACTGATCCCCTCTGCTCCACTACCTCAAACCAAAATATTTGATGTCCCTTCTTGGTTATTTGGTCAACAGCATCCTTGACAGCCTCTGAAAAACCGCTGCCGGATGTTCCGACGACTTCAATCATCTGAAACATACATACCCTCCTTTCATAGACGAAAGTATCGTGAGTCTAAGATTGTCTTACTCTCATCTCCGGGGCTTCTCCTGAATCTCGGCCACAACTGATAAGCCTATTGGAATGCTTTTCTTTTCCGATCTGAACCTCAATATGATTTCCTGATATTTAATGTCAAATCTCTCATACGGGTCATTGGTCTTGAATATCTTGCCGCCTAAATAGGGAGACTTGGAGACCACCGTGCCAGTTCCAAGGACCTCTTCTGTTTCGGAGTCTTTAATTACGTATTTTTCACCAATGTTTATCCTTTCAATCCAAAAAGACTCCACGTATAGTCGAGCCCAAAGGTCAGACTTGCCAATTAAAATAAATGAGTTGTCTCCCTCAGGCAGTGATTCACCAAGGCGAATGTCGAACTTGTACACCAGGCCATCTATAGGTGATTTTAGATCCAGCTGGTTTAGTTTGGCTTGAGACAATCGCAGGTTTTTCCGGGCGGCCATCAAATTCAAGGAATCGAACTCGGCTTTAAGCTTGGCGTGAGTGTAATCGTATTCACTGATGGAAGCACTATCGTAAAGAATTGCATTTCTTTCGAAATCGTCTTTACTCATGTCCCAAGCTTTTTTTGCCAACTCCACCTTTGCCGAATCTAAGGCAACTTGAGCTTTTTCTACACTGTTTTCAAGTGTACACAGTTTCTGTCCCACTGTGACGGAGTCTCCCTCTGCAACATGAATCGCTATGATCTGTCTTGTGTTGGAAGCGGTAACATATACGTTGCCACCTTCTGGCTCTATCTGTCCATAAATCCTTGCAGGCACATGAGGAAGTATGGGAGCCTCAGCAGGTGTCTTCTCTGGTGAGGATCTGTGTATGCTCATAACAATGTAAATCACTCCAAGCACGACAATGATTAAAACACCAATTGTCTTAAGCTTATTCTTCATGTTTCTCTTCTCCACCACTTTTGGAATCATCAATTACTTCTCCATCTTCAAGCTTGATCATTCTGTCCGCATAGGGGAAGACTCTCGGATCATGGGTTACCATGACCACTCCACGGTTCTCATCTTGAGAAAGCCTCTTGAGCGTATCCAAGACGGTCGTGCTACTCTCAATGTCGAGGGCAGAGGTAGGTTCGTCGCATAGAAGCAAAATCGGAGCGTTTATCATGGCACGAGCAATAGCCACCCTCTGTCTTTGACCAGCTGAAAGTTGCTGAGGCATCGCGTAAGCATAGGAGGCCAAACCGAACTGTGCAAGAATTTCTTCCATAGCCCTTTTAGACTCAGCCGAAACTGGGGCACCCTGGATAGCAGTAGGGACTAAAACATTTTGAGCTACGCTCAACGCTGTTATCAGATCGGCGTTCTGAAAAACAAAACCAAACTTCTTCATTCTCATGGCTGCCAGCTCGTCCTCAGACCGATGAGCCACATCCTTATCGTCAATCATAATTCTACCGCTTGTGGGAGTCAGTATCAAGCCAATAATGGTGAGAAGCGTGGTCTTACCACTTCCCGAAGGTCCAGCTATTACTGTGAACTCGCGAGTGTAGATATCAAGGTTGGTCTTTTTTAAGACCATTCTGATCTGTTTTCCGTCGAAGAATTCTCTGGTTATCTCGTTCAATCTTACGGCTACCTTTGCCATTGTGCCGTATCCTCTGATTTATCATCTAAAAGCAGAAGCTGGTTGAATTCTGGTGGCCTTTCTCATAGCCAGCAAGGAACCGAGAAGGCATAGAACTATAGTAAAGAATCCGTGCGCCGGAGGTACCCAGGAAAACATATAGCTGGGGAGGCGCGAGTCTCTGGTTCCACTGAGGAAAAGAGCAAGCAAAAGAAAACCAATGAAGATGCCGATGAGCGCAATAAAAAGAGCCTGGTAGAAAACGACGATGGCAATGTCCCTCTTTCTTGCTCCCAATGCTCTCAGTACTGCAAAGTCCTTCTGTCTGTTCAGTATGTTCGTGTACATGGTGAGCATGATAATCACAATTCCCACCAAAATACCTATGATGGTGGAGAATCCAAAACTGCTTCCAATCCCCGTGTTTTTCAAATAGTAAAGTCGAGTTTGAGCAGAAAGGCTCTCGGTCAATATCACTTCCGCCTGGGGAAGCATCTTTTTAAGTTTGAGTACGCCCTGATGAATTTCTGTCTCTGGTTTGAATCTGATCAGAATGTTACTGCATCTATCTGCTGGCACCCTGGAGATTTCGCGGGCTTTATTCAGATTTGTAAATACAAGCGTGCCCCCGAAGCCTCGGATGTTTTTGGTTATGCCGGCAATGCGTACCCTCCTTTCGCTGACTTCTAAGATGTCATCTTTTTCTGGGTTGCCGAACACCCTGAGATCGAGCTGATCTACGGTCAGACCTTCATAATCGAGCAGTGCACCAATACTTCCTTCTGAGAAACGCCAGGGTCCTCCAGCCAGACGAGGACGAGCCAGCCCAATCACCTGCACAGGTTGAAATCTGCCATCCTTCCTTTTGACCAGACCGCCGACTGACAGGACCGGTTCCGCCCATTCGACCTCGTGTAATCCCATGATCCTGTCTGCATATCTTATGGGTAAAGAACCCGCTGCGTTAATATTGTCCGTTTTTTTGCTCACAATCCAAGCATCCGCACCGCTGTGGTCGACTATGGCAGACATGAAGTTTAGCAGGCCAAAAAACACGGTCAGCTGCTGCCCTACCAGGAAGATGATGGCTACGACTCCCAGGACGGCACCCGCCGTAGTGGCACCGTCATGCAATAGTATCTTTATTGCTACCAATCTACGCACTTGCTTTAAAGTAGTCTTATGGCAGTGAGGTGAGCTTCTCTGTAATCAACAATTAGCGCATCTGCGAATTCCTGCATTCTTCGCTTAGCACGAACAACAGCACGGCCTCCCAGGATGATCTTAGAAGCGGGTTCCGTTTGTCGAATCCTTTTTGAAAGCTCAACCGTAGAAGGCAGATTAGAGATCAGTGTGGATGTGAGAAGAATGACCTCCGGCATATACCTTGATATCACCACGACAATATCCTCATCCGGAGCGCTGTGCCCGGTGAAATATACCGTCCAGCCCTGGCTTTCGAGATAACTTGCCACCATCTCTGCACCCAGCTCGTGTTCTTCGCCAGGAACGCAGCTGACCAGAACCCTATGAGGCAAGGCTTGCTTCCGGGGAATGCTGTCGCAGAGACGATATATGATGTACCTGGTTATCTCTGTCGCAGCATGCTCGTCTGAGACTGTTATCTGATTCTTCTGCCACAACAGTCCGATCTGTTTCATGGCCGGAATGAGAATACCGTGGCACAAATCATCGGGACTATACCCACTGTCCAGAAGCGAAATCGTGTAATCCGTTGCATCTCTTCTTCTTTTTTCCAGAAGTAGATTCATAAATTCCTCTTGATTCTCGTTTTCGAGTTTCGCGGAAATATCCCAGTTCTCTAAGATAACCGACAGGTTGCGTTCCAGAAATCTCAGGGGCTGAATCAACTCCCGGGAGCGAGAGGGCTCGATTGTCCCATGGATGGCCATTATCCATGCATTCAGCATCTTGGGGAAATAGTCCTTCTCAAAATCCCTATAGAAAAGTGTCGAGACTATCCAGGCGAATTCATGGATTAAAACATCATACAGACTGAACTGATAAACCGCCAGAAGGGCATCGCCAAAGTTTTTGTGGATGTTCTTTACAATTTTCATATGTTTGTCCAGCGGTTTCCCACAACAGAACTTGTCATCTATCAGAAATTTCTCGTTCACCAGCTGAACCAGACGAGGTAATGACTGGCAGAGTTTGCTGATCGCATCCTCTGATATCGCAGGCAGCTTTTCTGCAGCTGACTTGATTTCTTCTAGTCTATCCATACTTGGAATTCGCCACGTAATGTCGAACACAATGCAAGTATCATGATGCTACATTTTTCTAACACTGAGACTTGCTAGTACATTGATTCCAATAACTGACCTCTTTCTCGAATTACAATATAATACTGTTTTTTTCGACTGTAAACCAAAATCTTCAAGCATTTTAGGAGGCGCCGAGTGTTGTCCTTAATTGTGCTTAACTGGTGCCTTCGTTTTGGGAAACTGAATCAATTCGCGGCTGGTACTTTTTTGCGCCCTTGAGGTAGGGGGAAATCAAATCCGTTCCATTCAATTGACTTAAGATGCAGAGAAAGCTGAATCTGCGTCAACTATACTCGTATCAGGACTTCAATTCACTTCTCTATTCATTGGCAAATTCTCGGTGAACTTCTTTCACCTGAAATGGTTTTGTGCTTCCTATACTCACATGACGTTTTCTGAAACATAATATTCCGAATTTGCACAATAAAGCTCTGAGAGTTTCCTCTGGAGAATCGTATAACAAGCAAGTGTCTTTTTTATGACAATAAAGGAGGTTAATCATTATGAAAATCTGTAAAACCATTGCTGCCATGATTACTATTCTGTTATTCACAGGATGTCCCCAGGTTTCTGCACAACTGCGTCTGGATGTTGAGACAGGGGTCGTTTTTAGTGGGTATAACGATGTACAGATTCCCAATAACTCTGGTACTAAGATATCGCTCTCGGATGAACTTGAAACTGACCCCGCTTTTTTCTGGCGGGTGAGGCTGATTTATTCATTAGCCGAAAGACACGATATAGCTTTTTTAGTGGCTCCCCTTCGTTTGGAAGGCAAAGGAATAATCAACAGACGGGTGGATTTTAACGAGGAACAATTTCCACAAGGAGTCCTGTTAAAGTCAAAATATCGGTTTGATTCTTACCGCATCACTTATCGTTATGGTGTCTATCGGAGCAAGAAATTGCAAATGGCTCTCGGCCTTTCTGCAAAGATCAGGGATGCCTCCATAAGCCTGAAAGGGGATAATAAGGAGGCTGAGAAGAAAAATACTGGGTTTGTGCCGCTTGTCAACTTTAGAGTCGAGTGGATGTTTGCTAAAAGGTTCACTCTGATTCTAGATGGCGATGCCCTTGCGGGGCCGCAGGGTAGAGCAGAGGACATTCTATTGGGAGCAGCGTATGATTTGCATGAAAACCTTCAAGTGAAGCTGGGATACAGAATGCTGGAGGGTGGGGCTGATGTGGATGAGGTTTGCAATTTTGCTCTCCTAAACTATATGGTTCTCGGTGGGACATTAAGATTTTGAATGGTGATGATTATGAACTGACAAGGTCTTCCCGACAGTTTGCTTTATTTGCACATTCTGCGTTAGGTAAAAATTACGGCCAAGATTTAAACTATCGCTAATAGTGTATTTCAATATATAGTGAGAATCAACAACGCCAGGGAGGAAACGATGGTCAGTGCCTGTCATCTTTTCTGTTTCAGTCCTCGAACAACTTCTTGTATTCTCCATAACCTTCTTTTTCCAGATCTTCTTTAGGAATGAATCTTAGTGCCGCAGAGTTTATGCAGTATCTTAATCCTGTGGGTGCCGGTCCATCCTCAAACAAATGACCCAAATGTGAATCTGCATGTTTGCTTCTCACTTCCGTCCTGATCATCCCGTGACTGGTGTCTCTCTTTCCCACAATATTGTCTGCCTCAAGCGGCCTGCCAAAACTCGGCCAACCAGTGCCAGAGTCAAACTTGTCTTTAGATGAAAACAGGGGCTCACCCGAAACAACGTCGACATATATCCCCTCTTTCTTGTTATTCCAATACTCGTTTTTGAATGGTGCCTCGGTTCCACATTTCTGGGTCACCTCGTATTGAAGGGGAGTTAGTCTCTCCTTCAGTTCCTCTTCACTCGGTTTTGTGTGGTTCTGCTCCCATTTCTCCTTAAGGAATTTCTCTCTGCCAGAACCTTTCTTGTACAGCCCATACTGTGCCCTCTTTTTCCTAGCATAATCTTGATGATATTCCTCCGCCTCAAAGAATTTGGTAACGGGCAAGATTTTGGTGACTATCGGCTTATCAAATCTTTTTGATTTCTCCAATTCTTCTTTGGATCCTTCTGCCAAAACTTTTTGCTCTTCGCTGTGATAAAAAATGGCCGTCCTATATTGTGAACCTCTATCGGCAAACTGCCCCTCCTTGTCTGTGGGATCAATTTGTCTCCAGAGATGATTCAACAAAGCCTGATATGATATTTTGGAAGGATCGAAAGCTATTTGGACTGCTTCATAGTGACCGGTCGTTCCAGAGCATACCTCCTCATAAGTGGGGTTTTCCTTGTGACCACCTGTGTATCCCGAGACGACCTCAATCACACCCTCGAAACTCTCAAAAGCATCCTCCATACACCAGAAACAACCGCCTGCAAAAGTGGCTTTTTCTAGTGTTTGCCGCGTGATCGATTCCAGCTTAACCCAAACGTGTCTGCACAGAAGGAAAAACTCGGAATCATGCCCCAGGAGAGCGGAAAAGCTAAGCCAATCGCAGCGGTTTCGGTGTTTAAGCTTATTGATAAACAGTCAAATGACTATTGCCCATCATTATACTAAGACCAGAGTTTGGCATTTAATAGCACCCTTGACAATAGCTACATGGTGTATAAGATAGAATTACATGATAGCCATTTACACATGTTCAATCTCCGTGTGCGAAGAGATCTCCAAGTTTGGTTAACCGTGCAAAATCCTTAAGTTCTTCGGTAGAGACTCTCAGAAAGTTTTCCAGCCTCTTGGCTGATTTGTCTACGTCTAACCTTGATCTCAACTTGGGATCATGGGTCGTAATTCCCATAGGACATTTGCCGGTGTCGCATATCCGGTACTGTTGACAACCACATGCCATTAAAGCAGCCGTTCCAATGGCAATCGCGTCGGCTCCCAAGGCGAGCGCTTTTACAAAATCCGAGGACACTCTCAATCCCCCTGTGACCACCAGGGAGATGCTTTTAGCTCCCTTCTGGTCAAGAAATTTCTTTGCTCGATATAATGCGAAGATTGTGGGAAGCGACGCTGCCGCCTTGATGAATTTGGGCGCGGCACCGGTGGCGCCGGGCCTTCCGTCCATGGTCACGAAATCCGGTTCAGCATACAACGCTACTTCAAGGTCTGCTTCAATATTTCCAGCTGCTAATTTAACTCCTATCGGTTTGCCCCCAGAGATAGTTCTCAACCAGTTAACCTTCTTCCGCAAATCCTCCCGGTTCTTTACGTCATCGAAATGGGACGGACTCATGATATCGATTCCCTCAGCAAATCCCCTGATGGCCGCTATTTCTTGGGTCACTTTTTCCGCCGGTAAATGACCACCCATACCGGGCTTGGCTGATTGACCTATCTTAATTTCAATGGCATCAACTTTTTTCAGGTTCTCCTCAGTCATGCTGTATTGGTTGGGCACACTTTCAAAAATGTACTTGTAAGCATTCTCCAAGGATTCGGGTAGAATACCTCCCTCACCAGAGCACATGGCGGTTCTCACGGCAGAACTTCCCTTGGCTAACGCGATCTTCGCTTCCTTTGAAAGAGCGCCGAATGACATGTGAGTTACGTAAATCGGCGTATCTATGATCAAGGGCTTCTTGGCACCGGGTCCTATTATTGTCTTGGTATTGACCGGTTCATCGCTGTTGAGTGGAATCTTAGCCAGCTGAGCCCCTTTTATCAGTATCTCATCCCATGAAAACGTAAGCTTTCTAGTCCTCATGGGTTCGATGATGGACTTGCCTGTCTCAGCTATCTCATGGATATCCGCCACGTAAATTTCAAGCTCATCAGACTCCCTCTTGATCTGTTCCAAGTAATCTGATGTATCTGCGGTAATGACCTCAGGAACCTCTGGCTTGGCAACAACTTCACCAACAGGCTTGAAAAAAGATTTACTCGATTCACATACATGGCAAGCCCAATCTTCTGGAAGTTGGTACCATTTTTTGCCCTCTTTTTTTTCGTCGTAAATGGTTTCACAGACCGAGCACTTGTAGACAGTCATATCGACTCCTTTAGATATCCATATTTGCTGGCTCGTAGTATTCTCTTGGATTCTTGCAGGATGGGCATTTGGGTGGTGGCTCAGTGCCCTCAAAGGTGTAGCCACATATGCTGCATTTCCACTTTATGGGCTTTTCCCTTTTAAAGACCGTCCCTGCCTGAACCATCTCCAACACTCTCTTATACCGATCCCTGTGATGTTGTTCAATTTTCGCTATCTGTTTGAACAGAACAGCAGCATCAGTGTTACCATCTTCCTCTGCCTGTTTAGCAAAGGAAGGATACATCTCCACGGTCTCGTAATGCTCACCGCCTATTGCCTCTTTTAGATTAGCCTCAGTGTTTCCGATTCCCTGAAGAAGCTTGAAGTGATCTTTGGCGTGATTCTTTTCGTTTTCAGCCGATTCCTCAAAGATCTTGGCAAGATAGGGGTAACCTTCCTGTCTGGCAGCTTCGGCGAAGAAAGTATATTTGTTCCTCGCTTGGGACTCACCCGCAAACGCAGCCTTCAAGTTTTCTTCTGTTTTCCCCATTGTAATCCTCCTGTAATTTAAGGTTATTAAATGAGTTTAACCAATTTGTAAGCCAAAAAATCACTTTTCCCTACATTTATCACAAATACCCTCAAGAACGACCCTCTTGTTCATTACAGTAAATAGAGTCTTAATTTCTTGGGGGATTTTTATGTTGTCAAGAGATTTATTGTGAAAGTCTATGATATTGTTGCATTTCACACATCTGAAATGATGGTGAGTCTGTAAATTAGGATCAAAACGTTTTGGTTCGCCATAGCCCTCGACAACGGAAACCAATCCGATTTCGGAAAAGGTCAAAAGCGTCCTGTTCACAGTATCGAAGGAAATATCAGGAAAACTCTTTCGTACTTTATCGAATATCGTGCTCGCTGTAGGATGATCTTTCGATCCAGTCAACTCTTTATATGTGGCAGTGCGCTGTGGGGTGCTCTTTAAATTATGCTTCCTACACTTGTTCCTGAAAAGAGCCATTGATGTAATGTCATCTTTCTGCAACATTTAAGACTTATTACGATATAGGAATTATTCTTGTTTGCGACAAAGGCTGTTTTGAGATCTACCACACACAAACTACCGTGCAGGTCTGATGAAAAATCAGCTCTATATGCAAGTTGCAATCCAGGATGTTCTTCACTTTAAGGATGTTAGGTCCTGCAGAGGTTAGCTAGACTCCACATATAGAAAGGGAATTCCGTCTCTGTTTTAGGCGGTGACTTTTGCGGGTGTAGAAACTGGACAGAACGGTGTCTGCAGTGAAGCTAATCAACATATCAGACAAGGAGTTACAAGGGAATTATGTTCGAGACATTTCCTCTCCGCTCAATCCGGTAACGCTGTAAGCTGCTGTATGACATAGGGTTGTATGCGGAGAGGCCGGGATTCGAACCCGGGGTGCCTTACGGCACAACGGTTTTCGAGACCGCCCCGTTAAACCACTCCGGCACCTCTCCGAGAAAAGCAGAAAACAGTCAACAGTTAAAACACTTCAAAATTCTTTTGTGTTGTCAATGAAGTTTGATCGTTTTTTCACAAAAGAACGTATCTCCTCCAGTTTCGGCTTAAACACCAAGAAGCAAAATAAAGTAATAGCTACAAAAAGAACAAATCTCTCCAGAGTACCGCCCAACAGATAATATACCAATCCATATATGGCGGGCGCAAGGGCAAGAGAAAAGCTGATCACCCCCCACTGGAGCAGGGTCTGCTCCGCAGTCACATGTTCACGTCCCCTCAGAAGAAACTTGCCTGAAAGGAAGCTTCTTTTAATGATATAGATGGCCGGGATCTCGCCTAAGGCTACTGCAATCAACACCCAAAAGAAGAACTCCAAGTTACCGACAGAGCTTCCTGCCACTCCTCTGGTTTTGAGCAACGCGCCCACAAAAAGAAGACTTCCCGGAGCCAGAACGTTTAGCAGAAGACCCAAATTCAAAAGCCTGGAATGTACTCTTTCTATATCTACGGGACTACTCAGCGTTTCCATTCTTATTCCCTTCTTTAGCTTCTAAGCTTCTCTGGCGTACTTCTTCAAAAAACGCCTGCAGAATCTGACTGCACTCTTCTTCCAAGACATAGGGAACAATCTCAACTTGGTGATTCAACCGGATATCCTGAACGATATTATATAACGATCCGCAAGCTCCTGCTTTGGGGTCTTTTGCCCCAAAGACCAGACGATCGATTCTGCTCAAAACTAATGCCCCGGCACACATGGCACATGGCTCCAGGGTCACATACAAAGATGCGCCGGAGAGTCTCCACGAACCAAGATAGGTGGAAGCGGCTCCGATAGCGATGACCTCGGCATGGGCCGTGGGATCCTTCAAGCTCTCCACCTGATTATGACCCCTCCCGATGATCTTATCCTCATATACCACCACTGCTCCGACCGGCACCTCACCTTTCTTCAATGCCAGTTGGGCTTCAGTTAAGGCATGCCGCATCCATTTTTCGTCTTGGCTCTCCCGCATTATCGAAAAATTTATTATCTCCCAAAGGTCACAATCTTTTCATTCGGTTAAGAAAATATAGCAAAGTCTGGTCAAATTCAAAGAAATTTTAGCGAAATTTCAAAATGTTTGTTTTGAGGAGACCGTCAACCTATTCTGGTGTTGTGTCCGGGATACAATCCCGAACGCCTCTGTAAGAATGCATCCCTGTAAGATCTGTAGGTCGGGCTGTCCATTCAGGATGAATCCATTTGGACCCGACACTTAAGAAAAAGCGTAGTAACAAACATTGCAGCTGCGTAGGGGCGGACCTCTGCCTCGCACTGAGAGCGCTCGGCACGAAGTGTGTCCGCCCAGATTTAGGGACGATGGCACTCCATCATCCTGCATACCTCATATCTTACATCTCAAAAAGAGGTGGACTAATGGTTGAGCACTGAGCTAACTTTGGGGGAAGTTTATGGCGATAGGTCTTCGGTCTGGAGCAATGAATCCACTAAAAGGAGCTTCTCCTGAGCTTCAATCAGCGATGGGTCTAACTGAAGGCTTGTCTTAAATTCTGTCTTTGCTTCTTTCAGCTTCAACTGCTTGGCATAAGCCAGCCCTAAATTATAGTAATAGATTGCATTCTGTGGAACCAGACTTATTGCTTGCTTCAGCAGAGATATAGCCTCGGCTCCGCGTCCGGTGTGATCGTACAGTGTGCCCAAGTTGGCATAAGCTTCGGCAAAATCCGGCTTCAAAGAGATCGCCTGCAAAAGGCAAGCCTCAGCCAGATTCAACTCTACTTTCTGCATATAAATGGTTCCCAGATTAAAATGTGCCTTTGCCTGGATATCGCTATTTTCCAGATCAAGGGGAGCACCCCCTCTTGAAGTCAGAGCCTGTAGATCGTAGGCGACGTCCCGGTGAGAAGTTGCAGAATGTATGATTTTTTCGAATATTTCTATGGCTGAATCAAATTTTGCCTCAGTCTGATAGATCTCCCCCATCAGCAATTCGCCATCCCAAAAAGGCTGAACTTTTAACAGACCCTGACGTAGTATCTCTTTTGCTTCTTGGTTCCTTCCGGTTCCCTGGTAGCTTAAAGCCAGGTTCATATATGCATTTGCATAGTGATCATCAAGCTCAACCGCCTTTTTTGCCATCTGCTCCGCTTTATCATGAAACCCCTGGCGCAGGTAAACCGACGACAGGTTATTGTAGGCTATTTCTTCATCCGGATTGAGTTGCAGTTCAGCCAGAAACTCTTTTTCAGCTTTATCGTATTCCCCTTTTCTGAAAAACACCATCCCCCGGTTAAGGTGAGCCCGGTTCCAGCGGGGGTTTAACACAAGTACGGAATCAAACTCCTTTAGAGCCAAATCGAGTTCTCCCTTTTTTAAGTAAACGTTTCCCAAGCCAAAGTGTGCCTGAGCACTGGAGAAATCGCCAAAACCGAGGTGGTAGGCATTCGAATTGGTCAAAATCATAAAAGGAAACAGGACCAACAAAAACAGCCTGACGGCAGAGACATCCTTCTTGATAACTCTTTCCGCAATCCACACCAGGGAAAAACCAGAAAATATTATCAAAAAGGGGATGGCCGGCAGTCTGAATCGAGCGGGCACAAAGAACATCACCACGGTCACCATATATGAAAAGACAAACAGAATGGGTAAAGAGATTTTCTTCTTCTGATTAACGATTTTATTAGAACGGACTTTTTTGCGACGCTTAAGGGTCAGCATGGATAGAATCATCCCCGCCAGGCCCAAAGGTCCAATAAACCAGAATCCAATAGGCAAAGCTCGGATCAGAGACGAATATCTCCTGAAGAAGTATATATCCTGATTGTTGCTGATCTCAAATCGATTCCAGAAAAGATAAAGTTTTTTAGCCAAAAGCTTGAATGCGCGGGAGGGATTCTCCAAGAGGAAAGCAATCCCTTTCCGGTAGTAAAAGTTAGAAATCTCAGAGGGTTTCATACTTCTGCCGGTCTCCTTTTCCGCCACCAGTTGAAAATCCCGGTATTCCCAATGCTCCTTGTAGAATATGGCGCTCATGCCGTCCGCATTCTCATTGTTCCCAATGTAGAAGTTTATCCCGCCCTGAGAGGCGATCAAAACTAAGTCTCCACCAGCAAGTAAGTTTCTTAAGGTGACCGGGGAAATTATCAGAACGCTTCCCAGTAGGAACGAAGCTGAATAGATCAGGATTTTTTTGAATGCAGTCCTTTGTTTAAAGACCAGAAAAATCCATAGCCAAACAAAGGGGATGAAGAAAAGTATGTTGGGTCGGGTGATAGCACAAAATCCTAAAACTATCCCGCAGACAAACCATCTGGAGAATTTAGGAGCTTCTCTGGCTTTGAGCAGAAGCAGTATCAACAGAAGATCAAAAAAGACCAAGAACGAATCCAAAAGCAGTTCACCCTCAAAATACAAAAGCATGCCATAGCTGGCGGCGATCAAACCGGATACTACCGCAACTTTCCGATTAAACAGCCTCTTCGCCAGATAAAAGACCAAAACGCAAGAGAAGGAACCAATGAGATGTTGAATCAAACGGGGAATGATGTACGAATGTCCAAATATCTTATAGACTATCGCCAGGAAGTAGGCATAAAAAGGTGCTCTGAAAAATACTTTCCCACCGATCCAATTTCCACTAGCTATGTTCTGTGCCCACACATCGTGATACAAAGGGTCCATGGTGGGAGAGAAAAAATGGGGATTGCTCCTGATCTGAAGAAAGTATAAATACCTTAGAGCATAAGCCAAAACAAATATACCTAATATAATTATCCTTTCTCTCTCTTTGTCTGAAAGATTTTTGAACATAAATAAAATATATCTCCCCGCATGTGCTTTGTCAAACAAAAGGTGGCTTGATTTGTGCTCCGGTCTCTTTGTGAAAATCTGTGAGATTCTGATTTTGGCTTTAAGCCAGGACAAGCGAAATGGGAATTTGGGAGGTTCTTTCGTTCGTCACAGACGCTCTCGTCCGTGAGACATATGGTAACGGATTCATCCTGAAGGGATTCACCCTGCAGGGGATTAACCGCGAGCGGATTCACCTTGCCCTTCGGTCCTTAAGACCTCAGGGTCGAAGGAAAGGGTTTCACCGTAAACGGAGAGGCGAGACCTGCGAAACTACGGGCTGGATTTACTGGACATACTGGACTTACTGGTGTTTGTTTTTTATTTTTTTCATCGCTTCTGTTTTGAGAACTGTGCACGCAAAAGATATTCGTCTCCCATAAACTGGGGAGCTATCCTTTTCACCATTAAAGTGATAGTTAATATGTTCTTTGTGGCAAGAAGATAAAACGCCCGACCCCCCTTCGGCAAGCTCAGGATAAACCCTTCGCTATGCTCAGGACAAGCCCTTCGACTGCGCTCAGGGCAAAGAAAGGTTTACTCTACATATTTCTTGCCGTGGCAAGAACCCACCCTAACCCTCCCTTCCTACGGATCTTCGATATCAGGGAGGGAACGCAGATTTGTAGGGACAACTCATGAGTTATCCCTACACATATCTCCACAGTTATTATTCATCTTAAATGTTTGTATCCATCCAAGGGTGCTTTCGTCCAGAGGTCATGGTTATCACCGGGCAAGGGTTGCAAGTCATTCATCTCATACTTGTTTTGATCCAGCTGGTATTTGTCGTAAAACCCGTTCTCAAACTCATATACATCTCCGGTATTGGGATCATAAAGTCTTTCCCTTCCTAAGATGGCATCACTTCTTTTTTCAGATAAGACGTCATCCACTTTATTCCGGTTTTCCCATCCCCGCATGATGATATCCGAAGTTTCGCTTAAGGTTTTGCCTGCTTTCAGAATTCCCTGGTAAGCCTGGTTCTGCTGAGCCATGCAATTTTGAACGTAAGACTGGCTTATGCTATAACTTGCTACTGACTTGACCAGTATATTTTCAATGTTCCGAAACTCTCTTTTGGGTGCGGTAATTCCGGTTATGGAGAATCCATATGCTAAGCCTCCTCCGGGACCACCGGTGAAGGGCAATACCGGAGCAACGGTAACCAGAAACAAACCTTCCCCTAAATTGCCGCCTTGGGTAAACAACGCCCTTACCAGTTGGGTGCTACCGCTGCTGATTGGGCTGGGCTGTGGGACTTTCGAAATAACTTGAAGGTTTTCCAATCTGGGACATTGAGGCATGAAGTTTTGAGCTATCTGAGTCCGGGCGATGCGATGAAACTGTGCAAGGAAATTACCAGGGGTAAGGGGATTGACAACCGGCATATCTATCCACGAGCAAGGGTAACCGCCCATGCTCATGTATTGATAATCGATTTGCTTCTGTTGATCGGACAAATAAACCGGCCCAACTTCCCCAAAGTAGAACACCTGTCTTAAAGGTTCAGATGGATCGCGAATCAAAAAGGCGAATCCGGCACACGCTCCGGCGGTAGCGATGTTCCAGCCTTTTGGTTTATCAATTGAGAAGAACCCACCGTCGAAACTTTCCAATTTTAAACCCGGCTTATATTTTTCACCTCCATTGGCGCAGAATACGACACCCCAAATAAGCATTCCAAGCAGAATCACCAGCAAACACAATCTTTTCATCTTTACCTCCTCTTTTATGATTTCAGCAATCTCCTAAAGGCATGAGATATTATCGGCAGTTTCTCAGAAAGTTTTCACAAAAGGACAACAACCGATTCTTTTCCATAGGTTTTTGCGGACAACGGATATATTTTAGTAGTTCTCAATTCCTAAAGAGGGAAAACCTTCTTTGATAAAAAAGCCTTGCGTTTTTGGTATGTGGATGATATTAGTATAAGTCCAAAGGGGGTCCCCTTAACTGACGGTAATTGAGAAAAGGAGGATCAGCACCTCTGATGAATGTTGGAATGATTGGTCTGTTCGTATTAGCCATCATCATAATGCTAATCGGCTTGGCCGGGACCATACTTCCCATGCTCCCCGGTCTGCCCATCATGTGGCTGGGGGCTTTTATTTATGCCGTTTTCACCGAGTTTAAAGAGATAGGCTGGACTTTTTTGGGGATATTTGCTCTCTTGACGGCAATCACCACACTGCTGGACTATGTGGCTAATTTGTATGGAGCAAAAAAGATGGGAGCCACCCGATGGGGAATTTCGGGGGCGTTTCTGGGCATGATTATCGGACTTTTTACCGGGGGACTGATCGGGCTTTTGCTGGGCTCGTTTGTCGGCGCCGTCCTGGGAGAAATCCTGGGAGGAAGAAAAGGTTCTCAGGCCCTGAAGGCAGGAGTGGGGACTTTCCTCGGATTTCTCGGTGGGACTATGGTTAAATTCGTAGTCGGCTGTGCCATGATGGGAGTTTTTTTATGGAAGGTGTTATTCTGAGAAAAAACTTCTTCAGATCAAAGCCTGTAGGTGCTGCATCCGGGAAGTGCCTCTGGATGAAATTCAGGCAACATCAAGAAATTAAAGAGAGGGGGAAAAGGGCAATCAATCCAAATCACATTAGTAATAAAAAAGAGGTCGGGAACAACAGCTCCGACCTCTTCTTTACTGGAAATTCAAACTGACAAGATAAGGCTTAAGGTAAATCTTCCCAGAACCACTCCACCATTTTCTTCATAACATCAAATACAGGATAATCTGGTGATTCGTTTTTCATCAGGTTGAGAGGAAAACAGAATTCTGCGGTTCGATTAGTGGAACCTATATAATTTATGGCACAAGGTTTCTGGTGCATAGGTGAAATCGAACCATAGTAAGAGATGAAAGAGTAGATTCGCCTCTGGTAAGGAATTCTACGTGCAAAATCTAATTTGTTGGACATGGCATCATAACACACATAGGGGATGCCTCTGACACCGAAATAGTAAGCAACATTGGTTGGATCGTAGCCTTTTAGCTCTCCACACTTGGCTGGATCCGCTTCCAGGACAGGAAGGTCTTCCCATAATCCAAAGGGTTCAGCCCCGACGAATTCCAGAGTCATGGTATCCACGAAGGTATAGGTGGGAACAAACACCTCTTCAATTCCACAGTATTCACTTGCCACCTCATATGTGTTGGGAGCCGGACCTCTTAGTTCTCCTTGCACAGAATGAGGCTCTGCTCTGCCACTGCTCAACCTGAAGTTATTTAATCCGATAAGCCACAATCGCCCCCCAACGTTTAAGTATTCTTTATATCGCTTATAGCTCTGTTCGGTAATGGCTGGTTTGGATCCCAAGTTAAGCACTATGGTCAGGTCGTATCGTGAGAGGACATCTTCTCCCGGAGGACTTTTCTTGTCCTCTGCAGGGGCAGAATACGGATCATACCAGAACTTCAATTCATCATACAAACCTGGTTGAGAGAGGGCATCTCGGTAAAAAGGTCTAACGTCCCCAGTATCAACCGGACTTCCATTATCCGCTATCCCCGTCGCCTTCCCGTAAGCCGTGGCATCCACCACCAGAATGGTCTTCCTGTTTTTGTCTGCATAACGGAATTTTGGTTTTAGAATGCGGAAGTCCAGTGTGGCAGGGGTTTCATGGCTGACGAAGGCGTCATCCCGAACCCTCACCCTCAGCTGATACCATCCGTAGCCGGAGTCAGCATAATTCTCCAATCCCTTGAATACATGCCTTCTCTGAGATACCCACCGGGTGTAAACCCATTGTCCCACAATTAAAATGCTATCCAGTGAAGAATCTACCACAACTCCGGTGTCGACAGCAGAGGGAGAATCGAAAGGACCAACCAACTCCCATTTGAAGTCGAATTCAGGTTGATCGCGTTCGTCCGGATAGTCTGCAGTATCCTGACCCGACCAGGAGATCGCAATTCCCTTCCAGGTGAGGGTGGTCTCTTCCAGACAATAATGGTTTTGGCTGGCAAAATCCTCGTCTACGTCGATAAAGGCTTCGGGACGATGGTTATTGCGATAGAACAACTTATTTTTGACCTCCGATATAGCTCCGCGATTATCAATAGCTCGCAGGAATATGTATTGAGGGGTATAAATCTCGGGGTCCATATCCGCATAGGTCTTCACGTTTCTGGCATGTCCGCCCGGCTCAGCCTGGACGTGAGCTCCAATCATGTTTTTTAAACTGAGCTGATCCACCCAGGAGACGCTGTCAGGTGGGATGCTATGAAGTAAGTTTTTCACCTCTTCTACACCTCCGGCACCAACAACACTGTCCGTTACCATCACCGCATATTGATAAGCGGTTATGAAGCCGTCAACGTCTATCCCAAACCAATACATCCGAGGGTTCACAGAAAACGAGGTCGATTCGGGGGGGACGTTGGTAAAAAACACCGTGGGCGGGGTGTTGGACGTGGGGGTCCCCTTTCTTTCTAATTTACCGCACCCATAAAGGATTAGAAGACAAAGGGCGAAAAACCACAAATAATAGCTACTTTTCCGCATAGTTTCAAAACTCCTTTTGATAATTTATCTTAAACAAGCTTATACTCAGTTTTCAATATCCTCACAAGCTTTTTAGAACACAATCCCCACGGTAAATCTGTGCGCGTTTTCCAGGTAATCCATATCGTGATAGCCGTAGTCGAAGCTGAATTCGGTCTCGGATACTTTGAGTCTTACTCCCCCTCCTGCCGAAATTCCGCCAACATCATATTCCAGATGATCTCCGAATCTCAGCGAGAAAATATCTTTGTACCAATATTCAACCCCGGTATTGAATTTTTCCACATTGTCATTGGGATGACTCCCTTCTGCTGCAAAGACAACGCTGTGGTCTTCCCGTCGAAAGATGTCAAACACCCCCCCGAATCTGAAGTTCATGGGAAGGGGATACGATTCATCTATGAATTTTAGATCGGGTCCGAAGTTGCTGATCATCATCCCTATCTTGAAACCATTGAATCCGGTATCGTACAGAGTGCCCACATCCACTGCCCAGCCGATGGCTCTTTCCGTATCATAGAGTTCATCTATGATCTTCAAGGTCGCCCCCACGTTGAAGCGATCTGTCAGGCTTCGAGCATAGCCGAAGCTTATGGCATAATCTTTGGCGGTAAAGGTCTGAGTGGGGTTCATTCCCACTTCATAATCTCCCAGGTAATCCATATCTCCAGCATTCAACATACAGAAGCCCACCCCCCATACACCACCCCATCTGGACGAAGGATAAGCCAGCGCCACGAAGTCGTAACTTATTTCCGCTGGGTAGGAAACATGGGTAAACATTCCCTGTCTTTGCATCAATTGGGCCAATCCCGCCGGGTTATAATAGATCGCGGAGACATCATCACAGATGGAGAGAAAAGCCTCCCCCATGCCCATGGCTCGGGCTGAAACTCCCAATTCCAAGAACTGAGCACCCGCTGTTCCCACTTTTGCCTGACCCCACACCCATTCAGGGAACACAAGTAAAAGCAGTATTGCCACTCCAAATAGCAGTTTCCTCATAACTCACTCCTTTTCCTATTTAATGATTACGAATTTTCCTACCTGATTTTCTCCAGTGTCTTTGTTCTCCACGCTGAAAAGATATATCCCCGATACCACCGCCTGAGTGTTGCGGGAGACTAAATTCCATTCATCATGGGTGGCATCCAAAGTATGGGGGGCCTTGTCATGATCTATACTCCACACCAAATCCCCATCCAGAGTGTAGATCCGGATGGTGCATCGAGGAGGCAAGTTCACAAACCTTATCCGCTTGTCAAGATTCCCACTCCCTGGCTCATACTTGTTTTCATAATACCCCCCATCTATCCGATAGGGATTGGGATAGACTATCACCTTCAGGTCTTCCTCTTCCACCTTCTCCCACTGATCTACGGGATAGACTAAAGTGGCATTTACCATCCGGGAGGTTTCCAGAGGTTGAAGATTGGTCTGAGGATCACCCACGTCAAATACCGTCACCGCAAACCAGAAAGACTGAGCCGGAAATACCTCCATCTCACACTCATAATCCCAATACCGATCCGAGGTGTCTAAAGGTGCCACCCGATCCACATGATTCCGATACGCCGTGTCGGAAATTATAGCCTCAAACCCAACATTCCAATCCTGCGCCTCAAAATATAAGGAATCATGCCCCTCTGATTGACTCCCCTCTAATTTAATGGAATCATATGCCACCGCATAACCCTCTTCCGGATCCACCCAATCAGATAAACGAATGTAAAAGGGTTTCATCACATCTTTAATCACAAAGGGATTATCCTTGGTAAAGAGGGTGGGGTCATCCTCGATTTCCCGTCCCTGCCAC
>Ga0111202_146_pt1 | contig 20226 bp, 22 predicted proteins | sample DeeMarSWOR324_28_FD_80372 | JGI IMG/M metagenome (GOLD analysis project Ga0111202, IMG submission 80372) | candidate division Zixibacteria bacterium SM23_73_3 | reverse complement strand
AAGAGGTGGATTATCACGGCTATTTAGAGGAGGAATATTGTGATGCCTATCCCACAGCAGTGGTCCGCCTGGAAAAAGCGGGGTATCATCTTTTCCGGGGGAGACCATAGTCTTGGATCAGATTGTCCATCTGGACTACCCGAAAATCTGGAGAACGTATTGATACGTTCATTGTTAGTGATCTCTTACATGTTGGAGCGGGGTAGTCTTCGGTCTAACCCCTCGGGGCAAGCCCTTACCCCGCTCCAAAACAAAGTCGGGAGTGAGGGTTCAACCTGAAGGGTTCATCCTGGACCAATGTATTAAGAACAACCCTTCAAAACCTCATCTTCTCTCTCCCCTCTCCATTTGATGGAGAGGGGGAAGAAAAGGGAGTGAGGTTATAAAACCCCTGAAAGCTTTTATTTGACAAAGAAAGCCTTGTGTGTTATTATTGCGTAAAAGACACACCACTCAACAAACATGAAGGAAAATAAGTTCATAGCAAACCTAAAAGGGACCATACATCGTTTTGGGCTTTTGGAAAAAGGTGATCGGGTTGTTGTGGCTGCGTGCCATACAATCTGAGTTTGGTCTCAATCTTTATGTGGCTCACTTAAATCACAAATTAAGAGGTGCCGAATCGGATGAGGATGAGAAATTCGCCAAGAAGATGGCAGACCGTCTGAAATTTAAGTTCTTCTCCAAAAGGATCGACGTTAAAAAGGAAGCTAAAAAGAGAAAGGTAAGCATAGAGCAGGCGGCCAGAGAAGTTCGTTACAGGTATCTGGAGAAATTGGCTAACCAGATCAAAGCAGACAAAATCGCCTTGGGACATCAAGCCGATGATCAGGCGGAGACCTTTTTGATGAGGCTTTTGAGAGGGACAGGGGCGGTAGGATTATCAGGAATTCCAGCCAAAAGAGGAAAAATCATCCGACCCTTAATTCAGATCAGAAGAGAAGAAATCGAAAAATTCTTAAAAGCCAACAAGATCCCCTTCAGGCTGGATTCGTCCAATTACCTGATCGACTTTTTCAGAAATAAAATCAGACTGTCGTTTTTACCTAAGATCAAAGAAGAAGTTAACCCCAAGATCGTGGAGTCACTGAACAGAACCGCAGATATCATTTCACTTCAGCAGGAATATATACAGAAAAATTGCGAACGGATACTGAAAGAAATCAGTATAAGGAGGAGAAGCAAAATAGTTCTTGATTTGAGCGAGTTTGCGGGTTATGATATATGTTTGCAAAGGGAGATGGTCCGGCTCTGTGTCAAGCAGTTAAAAGGAGATTTAAAAGAGCTTGATTTTGAGTCGGTGGATCAAACTTTAAACCTGATTCATCGAAAAAAAAGCGGAAAAAAGGTCAAATTAGTAGCCAAGATATGGCTGGAAGTCAGTGGAAAAGAACTGGCGTTCTATCAGGAAGAAAAGAAGAAATATGATTTCCCCCTCACCCTTCCCGGAGAGGTAAATCTGTCCGCAAGATCCATGGGAAAAGGTTGGGGTATAAAGATAAAGGGGGAAGTGCTCAAAGGAAAATTCAAATCGCTGGATCTTCTCCACCAGAATCAAAACATCGCCTTTCTGGACTGGGAAAAACTAAGGACTCCTTTCCGCCTTCGCAGTCGAAGAAGGGGAGATAAATTTAAACCCCTGGGAATGAAGGGGACCAAAAGTCTTGCCGATTTTCTAATAGATGCCAAGGTGCCCCATCACCTGCGGGATGAGGTGGCGATTTTAACCTCAAAAGGCAAAATCGCCTGGGTGGTAAGTTACCGGATCAGCGATGAGTTCAAGGTGACCTCAAAAACAAGCAGGGTGTTGAAGGTGCAGACAGAGATTTCAGATTCATAAAACATGAAGGATAAACTTAAAATCATAATTGGAAAACAGGCATTAAAAAAAGGGGTAAAAGAGTTAGCACACAAGATCTCAAATGATTATAAAGATAAAGATCCGGTGCTGGTGGGAATACTCAAAGGAAGCTTCATCTTCATGGCGGATTTAGTAAGAGAGCTTCAGATACCGCATAAGGTTGATTTTATCTCCGTAGCCAGCTATGGTTCTGGTAAGTGCGCTTCGGGGGTGGTGAGATGGCTTAAAGATTTGAGCATAAATATTGAGGACAAGCACGTAATAATAGTGGAAGATATAATAGATTCTGGTCTCACTTTAAACTATATAAGGAATAATCTTTTGACCAGAAATCCGAAAAGCTTAAAGATCGTGACCCTGCTCAATAAGAGGAGGAGACGGAAGATAAAAATACCCTTAAGATACGTGGGGTTTTTTATAGCGAATAGGTTTGTGGTAGGTTATGGTTTGGATTATAATGAGAAGTATCGAAATCTGCCTTATATTGCTCAGCTAAAGGAATAACAAAGATGAATAATCGAAGAAAAAATATTTTGCAGGTAACGCGGACAAACCTTGTGAATGTGCTTATGAGAAAGAACTCGGGAAAAGATAGAAGGAGAATGGGTCCTCCAGGTCAGCCCCCAGGCAACAGAAGACCTCCAGAGGGGAAGAAGGATGAATTTAAGTGGCGGAAAGGAACCCGCACCTTGATCTTCTGGGTATTCCTTCTGCTCTTGTCCATCTCTCTGTTTCAGTATTATTCTCGCGGCAAGAGGGATGTGGTCACCATCACCTATACCGAGTTTTTGCAACAGCTGGAGGAATCCAACATCAAGAAGGTAACCTTAGTGGAGAAGGATGTCGAGGGAGAATTTTCAAGACAGATTTCCAAAACCGTGGGAAAACAGACGGGCCGTTTCAGCAAGTTTAAGCTTCACATTCCGTTTGAGGATCCTTCGCTTCTGGATAAACTGGAGGCGAAGAACGTCCAGATAGATGCAAAATCACCCACCACCAACTGGTCCGCGATAATATTGACTTCGCTTCCCTGGATAATTCTGATAGTCTTCTGGCTTTTCATGCTCAGACAGATGCAAGGTGGACCCAAAGGCCTTTTCTCCTTTGGAAAAAGCAAAGCCAAGCTCCTGACCGGCGATCGACCCAAGGTGACCTTTCAAGACGTGGCAGGAACAGACGAAGCCAAGGAGGAACTTCAAGAGATAATCGAGTTTTTGAAAGACCCGGCTAAGTTTCAAAAGCTGGGAGGGAAAATCCCCAAAGGGGCTCTGCTTTTGGGAGCTCCAGGAACCGGAAAGACCCTTTTAGCCAGGGCTGTCGCCGGAGAAGCAGGCGTCCCCTTCTTCAGCATGAGCGGATCTGATTTCGTGGAGATGTTCGTGGGGGTAGGCGCCTCCCGGGTAAGGGATCTTTTCGATCAAGGCAAGAAAAATGCTCCCTGTATCATCTTCATCGATGAGTTAGACGCAGTGGGAAGACATCGGGGAGCAGGGCTGGGAGGCGGACATGATGAAAGAGAGCAGACTCTAAATCAGCTTCTGGTGGAAATGGACGGGTTTGAGTCCAACGAAGGGGTGATCCTCTTAGCCGCCACCAATCGCCCGGATGTTTTGGATCCCGCTCTTCTACGACCGGGAAGATTCGATAGACAGATCGTGGTGGACACCCCGGATGTGAAGGGAAGAGAAGGCATACTCAAGGTTCACACCCGCAAGATACCCTTAGCCAAGGATGTGAATCTTTCCATACTGGCTCGTGGAACCCCGGGTCTATCCGGTGCAGATTTAGCCAATATAGTTAACGAAGCCGCCCTTTTGGGCGCCAGAAGAAATCATGATAAGGTCACCATGCAGGATTTTGAGGAAGCCAAGGATAAGGTAATGATGGGAACCGAGAGAAGAAGCCTGGTGATAAACGAGGAGGAGAAGAAACTAACCGCCTATCACGAGTCCGGGCATGCTCTCATCGGCAAGCTGGTTCCCGGCTCTGATCCAGTCCACAAGATGACCATCATCCCCAGAGGTCTTGCCTTGGGCATCACCCATTATCTTCCCATAGATGAAAAACATACTCACTCCAAAAAATATCTCAATACAAAACTTCTGCACCTGATGGGGGGTCGAGTGGCGGAGAAATTAGTGTTTAATGAGCTCTCCACAGGAGCTGGCAATGACATAGAAAAAGCCACCGGGCTGGCGCGGAAGATGGTCTGCGAATGGGGAATGAGCGAAAGATTGGGACCTCTAACTTTCGGCAAAAAGGAGGAGCAGATATTCTTGGGCAGGGAGATAGCCACCCACCGGGATTACAGCGAATACACTGCCCAGGAGATCGATAAGGAGGTTAGAAGCATAGTGGAGGAGGCGGAAAAGAAAACCACCGAGCTTTTGAGCGTCAACATAGATAAGCTTCATCTTTTAGCCAGTGCCCTGCTGGAGAGAGAAATTCTGGATGGGGAGGAGATCGACAGGATCCTAAAAGGGGAAAAATTAGAGCCGATTCGTCTGGAGACGGAAAAGAAGAAATCCTAAGCCGGCGGTCCTTCGACTTCGCTCAGGACAAGTCGGCAGTCCACATCGGCAGAATGGACAAAGAGAAAATTCAAAAGGCAGTCAGAATGATTCTGGAGGCGGTGGGAGAAGATCCGAAAAGGGATGGGCTTCGCGACACTCCCAGAAGGGTGGCAGAATTTTACCAAGAAATCTTTGCCGGGCTTTCCCAAAATCCCGAAGGACAGATCAAGCTTTACTCTGCTCCCAACCAGGAAGAGATGATAATCGTCAAGGACATCTCCTTCCACTCACTCTGCGAGCATCATCTCCTCCCCTTCTTCGGTAAAGCGCACATCGCTTATATCCCTAAAGACAACCAGATAACCGGATTCTCTCGACTGGTGCGGGTGATAGAGGTTCTGGCCAGAAGACCTCAACTGCAGGAGCGCCTCACCGCTGAAATTGCAGACGTTTTGATGAAGGTTCTCAAGCCCAAAGGGGTGCTGGTCATAATGGAAGCGGAGCAGATGTGTCTTTCCATGCGAGGTTTGAGAAAACCGGGATCTGTCACCATCACCTCAGCGGTAAGGGGTGATTTGAGAAAAGATGCCCTCAGAAAAGAAGCCTTCTCTCTGATAAAGGGGTCCATCCCAAAGGATTCATCCGAGGGGGAGTGAATTTCAAAGAATCTGCTTGCAAAAGAATTTCGTCTTATCCATTTGCTCGTTGTTATATCATTTAACCTGTTTTTATGCATAAAACGGAGATGACCCTCGCCCCGTTTCTTCCTTGTGGAGTGGACTTTTTTGAGGGGTTGAAGAAGTTATTCAGTGGAAAGATCCATGTAGGGACAGGGCTTGCTTCGCACCGAGCGCTCAGCACGAGGTGTCCCTGTCCTATCCTGGATGAGGACAGCCACACGGTTCGACAAGCTCACCGTCCTGAGTGAAGTCGAAGGAAGGAATGTCCATACAACAATCTCTTTTTTAAACTTTCAAAGGAAAGAGGCGGGAGTGGGCAGTGTAAAAAATTCCAGGCACTAAGGTGGAGAAAAATCAAGGCCAAATTAACTAAATCAAAAAATGATTCTCCAGTTTAAGACAAAAAAGATGAATCTTTTCTCCCGAACCCACATCATGGGTGCCTTGAATGTAACTCCCGATTCGTTTTCCGATGGGGGCAGGTTTTTTAAGTTGGAGGATGCGATTAGGCAGGGGATGAAAATGGTTGAAGAGGGGGCGGATATAGTCGATGTGGGTGGGGAATCCACCCGTCCCGGGTCAGATCCGGTTTCCATGGGGGAGGAGCTTTCCCGGGTGATTCCGGTGATCAGCCATATGTCCAAAAAGACAGACGTCCCCATCTCCATTGACACCTATAAAGCAGAGGTGGCAAAGCAGGCTTTGGATGCAGGAGCCCAGATGATAAACGACATCTCCGCATTGCGATTTGACCAAAAGATGAGAAAGATCGCCTCAGAATATAAAGTTCCGATAAATCTGATGCATATCAAGGGAACTCCCAAAAACATGCAGAAGGATCCCTGGTATGAAGATGTGATCGGTGAGATCAGGGGGTATTTGAAACAAAGCATCAAAATTGCCCAAGAGGCGGGAATTGAAAAAGAAAAGATCACAATCGATCCAGGAATAGGATTTGGAAAAAGACTGGAGGACAATTTAAATATCTTGAAAATATTGGACCTGCCGGTGGAGGAAAGATTGGAAGGAAGCTTGGCCGCTTTAGCCGTGGCAGTAATGAATGGAGCAAATATCGTCCGGGTGCATGATGTCAAAGAAAGCGTAAGGGTTGCTGGTATGGTGGATGCTATCATGGCGGTGGAGTAAAAGAGATGTGGTAAAGAGCAAGCAAACATTTTTCTTTCATAAAAAGAGTTATGGAATTATTTCATATCAGCTTTTTAAAATTTACCGTGGTCGATTTAATCGACGTGGCCTTAGTGGCGTTTTTGTTTTATCGTCTGCTAATTTTGATGAAAGGGACCCGCTCGGCGCAGATCGTTTTGGGGCTCTTTTTGCTTTTTTCCATCTCCTTTTTAGCCTTCTGGTTCCGACTGGAAGGGCTTAAATGGCTGATCACCAACATTGCCACCGTGGGGATTTTGGTTTTAGTTATCGTATTTCAACCGGAATTGCGAAGTGCTTTGGCTCAGATAGGACATAACAAGCTTTTTCGCCTATTTTTTAGATACGAAAAGAGTAAGACCTTAGATGAGATAGTCAAAGCGGCCATCCGGCTTTCTCAACTTCGCTATGGCGGGCTGGTGGTGATTGAGAGGGAAATCGGGCTCAGAAATTTCATAGAGACGGGAAAGCCTATCAACGCCGAGGTCTCGGCTGACCTTTTGGTAACCATATTCACCCCCTATACCCCTCTTCACGACGGCGCCGCAATCATACAGGGAGATTACGTGGTGGCGGTGGCTTGCACTCTTCCTTTGACTCAAAATCCTCGATACGCCAAGCTCTTTGGGATGCGGCACAAAGCCGCCATCGGCGTGACCGAGGAATCAGATGCCATTGCTATCGCAGTCTCCGAGGAGACCGGAAAGATATCAGTTGCCTTCAAAGGGGTGCGGTATGAACAGATCGATAAGTCCGTGTTGAAAGAAACGCTGGTCAAAATGACGAAATCGGGATAACCAATCGATCTACCCATCATCTCTCTGGAAAAGTGTCATGCTCTTTATCGATTATGCGGAAATCTCTGTCAAGGGGGGAGATGGCGGCAGAGGGTGCGTCAGCTTCAGACGGGAGAAATATGTGCCCAAGGGAGGACCGGATGGGGGTGACGGCGGAGACGGTGGGAATGTGGTCGTTCAGGTGGACCCTCATATGACCACCTTGCTGGATTTCCGATATAAAAGGCACTACAAGGCAGAAAATGGAAAGACGGGGGCAGGGGCTTTAAAACATGGAAAGAAAGGCAAAGACGTTTACGTAAAAGTTCCACCGGGAACCGTTATCAAAGATCTGGATGCAGGAGAAATTATAGCGGATTTGACCCTGGAAGGTCAAATGGTGGTGGCGGCTTTGGGTGGCAAAGGGGGGAGAGGAAATGCCTTCTTCAAATCGCCCACCCGGCAATCCCCCAGAAAATCAGATACAGGCAAAAAAGGGGAGCAAAAAAAGCTCTCGCTCGAATTGAAGCTTTTGGCAGATGTGGGAATAGTGGGACAACCTAATGCAGGTAAATCGACTCTTTTAGCAAAGCTTTCCTCTGCCAAGCCCAAGATAGCTAACTACCCCTTCACCACCCTCAAGCCTATGTTGGGAATGGTGAAGCTGGAAGATCACCGAAGCTTCGTTTTAGCTGACATACCCGGATTAATCGAAGGAGCTCATCGGGGCAAAGGTTTAGGTATTAAGTTTCTCAAGCATATTCAAAGAACAAAACTACTTCTTTATCTTTTGGACACTACCTCTGAAGACTTAGAAAGTGATTATCAGGCGCTTTTAAAGGAAATCGAGCTTTTTGACTCTCTCCTTTCCCAGCGCCCTAAGGTGGTGGTCTTAAACAAAATTGATCTTTTGCTTAAGATAAAAAGGAAAAAAATTGCTAACGGCAAAACCCCTGTTTGTTATATCTCCGCTTTAATGGGAAAAGGATTGAAGGATCTTTTGAAAACCATAGGATCTGAGTTAGAGAAGATAAAAAAAGAATAAGAGGAACTCTTTTTTTTCGCAGGCTGACATTCGTCCTGAAGGACTCAGTCCGAAGGAAGCCTGCGGCTACCAGGTAATATAGTAGACGCCCGGCAAAAGAACTATAAGGGATCGCGCTGTGAACTCTTCAGAACTGAAAAGCTGGCTGGCTCTTTTTACCGTGCCCAAAGTTGGGCCGGTTCGCTATATCTTTTTAGTCAAACATTTCGGCTCACCAGAAAAAGTGTTATCTGCATCGAAAGAGGAGCTGGCAGAGTTGCCCGATATAGGGCCGGTGATCGCCTCCAACATAAAAAATAAGGTCTTTTGGGATAAGGCGAAGGAACAACAAAAGCTTTTGGAGAAAAACCAGGTACAGGTGGTGACCTTCAAAGATGAAAAATATCCTCAAAATCTCTTGTCGATTTACGACCCTCCTCCTTTTCTTTTCGTCAAAGGAGAAATCAAAAAGGAAGATCGGAATGCAGTGGCCATAGTGGGATGCCGCTCCGCCTCCGTTTACGGAAAACGAATTACCGAAAGGATTGGAAGAGAGCTGACCAGGCGAGGGATCACCATAGTGAGCGGGATGGCACGAGGCATAGACTCCATCGGGCACCTTGCCGCCCTAAAGGAGAACGGAAGGACTTTGGCTGTTTTCGGCTCGGGACTGGATATAATTTATCCAGGGGAAAACAAAAAGCTGGCAGAAAAAATTCTATCCAATGGAGCCATCCTCTCTGAATTTTTCTTAGGAACCAAACCTGAAGCACCCAATTTCCCCAGACGAAATAGACTGATAAGTGGACTTTCTTTGGGAGTGGTAATCGTGGAGGCGGGAACAAAGAGCGGGGCACTCCTCACCGCCCATTGCGCCTTGGAACAGAACCGGGAGGTCTTCGCCATTCCGGGCAATCTGGGGGCAAAAAACAGTGAGGGAACCAATAAACTCATAAAGCAAGGGGCTAAGCTGGTCACCTCGGTAGAGGATATATTAGAGGAATTGAAAATAACTACAGAGGGAGGGAAATCATCATCTTCTGTTCTATCCCAAGAAGATCTGTCCCATCTTACCGAGAAGGAGAAGGATATATTTAAGCTCATCTCAGATGAACCTCATCACATAGACAAAATCGCCACCCAGGCTTGCGTTAACGTCTCTGAAGCTTTGTCTCTGCTTTTGTCTTTGGAGCTGAAGGGCTTGGTGAAACAGCTTTCCGGTAAAATGTTTGTACGAGCTTGACCTCACTCCCTATCCCCCTCTCCACGAAGCGGAGAGGGGTTCACCCTGAAAAGGCTCACCCTGAAGGGGACAAAGGGAGAGAGGAAAAAAATTATCGGGATTGTCACAATTTTGTCTTTTGAAGGACACAAAAGCTTGCATTTATTATTTATTTGATTTAAATTGTAATTTAAATATTTTTTATGTAATCTGCGAATTTCCGGAAAGTGTTGTTAGCAAAAAAGGATAGCGTTTTGGTCGAAAAAAAGATTCAGGTAGTAAATAAGTTGGGACTGCATGCCCGACCAGCCGCCATGCTGGTACAGAAGGCGTCCAAGTTCAAATCGGATATCAAACTGCAAAAGGAAGATATAGAGGCAAATGCCAAGAGTATCTTAAGCGTGATGATGTTAGCTGCAGAAGTGGAAAGCTTTGTGATCATCAAAGCCGAAGGCGAGGATGAAGAACAGGCAGTGGAGGCGATAGCAAAATTATTTGAGGAAAGGTTTGGAGAGGAATAAGTGAAAAAACCAAACAAACAGGTTTGTGTCATATATCGAGGAATTCCCGCCTCACCCGGGGTGGTGATAGCGAAGGCATTTCTTCTGGATCGCGAAAGCATCCAAGTAACCAAAGAGAAGATTGAAGAAAATGAGGTGACAAAAGAGATTTTGAAGTTTAAAAAAGCTTTAAGCGACACCAAAGAGGAAGTTCTAAAGATAAAGGAAAAAGTGGCTAAAAGGATCGATCCGGATCATGCCAAGATATTTGAGGCTCAGGTCATGATCTTAGAGGATGGGCTGATCAATGATGCGGTGATCGAAAAAATCAAACAGGAAAAAAGCAATGCTGAGTTTGTTTACAGGAAGGTGATCGAACAGACCATAACCACGTTATCCGCTTCTAAAGACGAATATCTGAGAGAAAGGATAATGGACATAAATGCCGTTGCTAACCGTCTGATTTATAATCTTTTGGGCATAAAACACCTGACCTTGGAAAGCATCAACTCTCCGGTGATTTTAGTGGCAAAGTCTCTTTCCCCCGGCGATGTGGTGCACATGAAGAAGGAAAGCATCTTAGGCTTTGCCACCGATATGGGCGGAGGAACTTCTCATGTGGCTTTGTTAGCTAAATCCATGGGGATTCCGGCTGTGGTAGGGCTGAAGAACTTCTTTGACCACATTCAGGATAAACAAAACATTATCCTGGATGGAACAAAGGGAGAGGTGGTTATTTGTCCGGATGAGCAAACCTTAAAGGAATACGAGAAGAGAAAAAAATACATACTTCAGAAGACGGTTGAGCTTTCCGAGCTCAAATCACTTCCCGCCGAAACTTCGGATGGAAGGAGAATTGAGCTTTCCGCCAATATAGAGCTTCCTTTGGATGTCGATTCTGCCATTGAATATGGGGCAGAGGGGGTGGGTTTATTCCGAACTGAGTATCTGTATATCGCCCGGGCTGATTTTCCCACCGAAGAGGAGCAATATAAAGCCTATTCTGAGGTGGCGCAGAAGGTATATCCTGAATCGGTTATCCTGCGGACATTCGATTTGGGCGGTGATAAATTTGATCGGCATACCGGGGACCTGTATGAGACCAATCCTTTTTTAGGATGGCGAGCCATCCGCGCCTGTTTAGATCTTCCGGAGATGTTCAAGATCCAGCTAAGAGCCATGCTTAAAGCCAGTGCCAAAAAGAACGTAAAGATCATGTTCCCCATGATCTCTGAAGTGGGAGAGCTTAAAAGAGCCAAAGCCATACTGAATGAAGCCAAAGAGGAATTGAGACGAAAGAAAATCCCCTTTGACGAAGACATTCCGGTGGGGATAATGGTGGAGATCCCCTCTGCCGCCTTGGCTGGCGACGCTTTAGCAAAAGAATGCGATTTTTTTAGCATCGGGACAAACGATCTGATTCAATATACTCTGGCGGTTGACCGGGGCAATGAGAAAATCGCTTATCTTTTCCAAGGATTCCATCCTGCAGTGCTTAAGCTTATAAAGCAGACCATCGATGCCGCACACAATAATGGTATCTGGGCGGGCTTATGTGGAGAGATGGCGGCTGATCCTTTGGCCACCCCCATGTTGGTGGGCATGGGAGTGGATGAGCTTTCCACCTCTGCCATGGCTATCCCGGAGATAAAGAAGATCATTCGCTCCATAGAATTCGAGGATGCAAAAAAGCATGCCCAGGAAGTACTAAAACTTTCCACTATCGAAGATGTGAAAAAATTCTTGACTGAGGATTATGCTAAAAGATTTGGGAAGGAGAATAAGAACAAGCTCACTTGATCCCAGAGCTAACTGTGGTGTTTCTTAGTAAAGAAAATGTTGCCCTGCACCTCGGTGTGCGCCGTTAGTATAAAAGGACTGAGGTAAGCCATGCATCCTTTGGACGATTTAGAAAAAATCAAAAAGATCGATCAAGGGGGTATGTATGGTCGCATTTACCAGTTCCCCTCTCAATTTGAAGATGCGCTGAACCGCACCAAGGAAATCCAGCTTCCGGACTGGGACAAAAGTAAGATTAAAAATACAGTTGTGACTGGTCTGGGTGGCTCTGCCATTGGTGGAGATCTGGTGCGTTCATATCTGGCAGAGAAGCTTGTTATACCTTTCTTCATCGGCAGAAACTACACCCTTCCCAATTTTGTGGATTCTTCTTCTTTAGTCTTTGTTTCCAGCTACTCCGGAAACACGGAGGAGACTCTGTCCGCCTTTGAAGATGCTTCCCGAAGAGGCGCCAAAATCATCTGCATCACCTCCAATGGCAAAATAGAGGAAATCACTTCTGCAGAAAAAATCCCCTGTGTTCATTTGCCCAAAGGTTTTCAGCCCCGTGCCGCTTTAGGATACTCCTTTGTGCCCATACTGGTTTTGCTGGAAAGATTTGGATTTTCCCGGGGTGAAGAGCAGAATCTAAAAGAAGCTAAAGATTTTTTGAACGAAAACCGGGGCAAATACCGACTCGAAATCGAGACTGAAAAGAACTCAGCCAAAAAGCTTGCCACAAAACTTCACGGGAAGTTGCCCATAATCTATGCATCTTGTGATCATTTTGATGCGGTCTCTACCAGATGGAAAGGACAGTTTTGCGAGAATGCCAAGATGCTTGCCTTCAACAACGTGTTCCCGGAATTTAATCATAATGAGTTAGTGGGATGGAAAGTCCTCTCAGATTATCGAGACGATCTGATGGTGGTGATACTGAAAGACAAAGAAGACCATCCCCGCATTCAAAAAAGGATGGAGATCGTCAAACGAATTATTGAAGATCAGAAGGTGGAAGTGATAGAGACTGAAAGTGGCGGAGAGAATCTTCTGTCTCGTATGTTCTCCTTAATCCAACTAGGGGATTTTACCAGCTTCTATCTGGCTGTGCTGAATGAGGAAGATCCTTCTCCGGTCAGGGTGATAGACTATTTGAAAAACGAGTTGGCAAAAAAGCCTTAATGCGCAAGCTAAAGCTTGCGGCTACCATCAAGAAGACCGCTGACATGGTAGCCGCGCCCTTCAGTGTGCGAAAAGATGTGAAAGTTTCACAAGAGATCCCAAAGTCACATTGATGTTCCAAATCCTCAAATTACTGCAAGTCGCTTCTTTGTCTTTATTTCTCTGCATCTGTATAGCTTATTCACATCCAGCTCAAGCTGAAAATGATACACTAACAGCGGAGATCGCCTCACCTGTCGACTTGGCGGTCAAAGATACTCCTGACGATGGCGGCGGGAGCTTGACCCTATCTTGGAAGCCATCCCCGGATGATAAAGAAAAGATCGGTGACATAGACGGATATGAGATTTTCCGAGCGAGCAGAGGCGACACCACCCTTAAGTTGATTACCTTGGTGCCTGACAACACCACCTCATTCACCGATACAGGATTGGACAATAAAGAAGAATATATCTACGCCATCCGAGCGAAAAATACCCCATTCTATTCTCCACTAGATTATTCCAATTTCGCTCGTCCCAAGATCAACTGGTTCCGGACCAATCGGACAAATATGTTGGTTCTCCTTTTGATCTTTTCCGCTTCGGTGCTCTTATATATCCGTAGTGCTAAGGGAGGAAAAAGTCTTTTTATTCGCAAGTTAGCTGGATTGGAGGCGGTGGAGGAGGCGGTGGGACGTGCCACCGAGATGGGAAAGCCAGTCCTTTTCATTCCGGGGATTTCTGAGCTGGACGAAATCCAGACCATCGCCGGTCTTTCCATTCTGGGTCGGGTTGCTCGCATCACCGCTCAGTATGAGACTCCCCTGGTGGTGCCGGTGCTTTATCCCATGGCACTGGCAGCGGCAGGAGAAGTGGTCAAGGGAGCCTATTTGGATTCGGGTAAGCCGGATAGCTTCAAGCCGGATATGGTTCGCTATGTGGCAGGTGAACAGTTTGCCTATGTTGCCGCAGTAAACGGAATCATGCTGAGGGAAAAACCTGCGGCTAACGTCTATATGGGAGCTTTTTATGCGGAGTCTCTGCTTCTGGCGGAGACTGGATTTGCCGCAGGTGCCATTCAGATTGCCGGAACTGCCAATCCGGAACAGCTCCCCTTCTTCATCGCCGCCTGTGACTATACCTTGATGGGAGAAGAACTTTACGCCGCCAGCGCATATCTTTCAAAGGAACCTTTGATGCTGGGAAGCCTTAAAGGACAGGATCTGATTAAGATCCTGTTGGTTGGTTGCATCATCCTTGGCGTGATCTTCGAGGTTTTCCAAATTGGCAATGGATTTTTTACAAAACTATTTTTAGAGCAATAAACATTCAGAAAAGGTTAAAGAATAAGCGTGGATAAGGTGTATCCCTTCTGTCATTCTAAATCCCACCGAAGGTGGGGTCAGCCATAGCAAGTGCGTAGCCAAACCTTCACACTTCGTCCTGAGACTCAGTGTCGAAGGATGGCTTGGCATCACAACTTAAATAACGAACTGAAGAATAATGAGAACGCAACTTCCCGTAGCTATTGCCTTTCTCTCCGGATTCATCATGGTGATTGCCTTCTTCGTCCCGGAGAGTAACTTAGAGAACTTCAGCCAGAATCTCCTCACTTTTGTTACCATCGTGGGTGGATTCACTTTGCTTTTAGGGATTGTAAGCATCCTGCGAGCAAACATTCAGGTGGTGAAAAAACGAGGAAAAGAATGGGGTTTTAAGCTTCTTCTGATCCTGACCCTTTTGATAATGTCGATCTCCAGTTTCATCTGGGGAACCCATGAGGGGACTGTGTATCACTGGATGTTTCAAAACATGCAGGCTCCCATGATGTCCACCATGTTTTCGCTTTTGGCGTTCTTCATCGCCTCCGCTGCCTATCGTGCTTTCCGGGCCCGCACCAAGGAGGCTACCATCTTGTTGATCACCTCGGTAATCGTCATGCTGGGAAGAATCCCGCTGGGGCAGTTTCTGTGGAGCAGGTTACCTGAATATACCGACTGGATCATGGCATATCCCAACTTGGCCGTGCAGAGGGGTATCATCATTGGTGCCGCTCTGGGAGCGGCTGCCATGTCGTTGAGGATAATCTTGGGAATAGAGAGAACCTATATGGGAAGGGGATAATCGATTGTCCGTTATTTATAATAATGTGATAAGAGAAATTTATCACTACAGAATTTTCACAGAAGTTGGAATAAAACCATGGCTTTAAACCACAAAAAAAGATATTTAAAACCTCTCCGTAAGGTCAGACCCCGATATAAGAAGGCGTTGATCGTTGCTCTGATTATAAGCCTGGTAATAGCCATCATACTTATTTTGATTATGAACAAGTACTTTTTCAAGCCCATTTTTGAAGGAAGAGGCTTACTTCACCAGACGACGCCCATTGTAGTCATGCCATCCGGAGATACATTGGACGAAAGCGGAATAATCCTTTACAAAGAGGTGTAGGAGGCAAAAATGAGACAAAAGAACTTCTGGACAATCCTTTTTGGGATAATTCTTATTCTGATTGGAATTTTAGCTCTTCTGGATAGCTTTGAGTTCATCTCCTTCTGGTCCGCTTTAGGGAAACTTTGGCCTCTGATCTTAATCGGACTGGGTATCTGGCTTCTGCTGAAGAGACGTTACCTGAATTGGGACGAGAAGGTTGAAATAAAGGAAGGGAAAAAATACTCTAAGGCTTTCGGGGATCTGAGAATTGATTCGGCTGGAATGGACCCGCACGGAATGGATGTGGAGATGGGATTCGGTGATTTAGAGGTAAACCTAATTAAGGCTAACTTCTCTGATCGGGAGAATGTGATTCACCTTGCATTGGGTTTTGGAGACATTAAAGTGTGGATGCCTTCTGAGGTTAAAGTCAAAGTCTCCGCAAGCTGTGGAGCCGGAGATATTGACGTCTTGGGTAAAAGCGCAGATGGGTTGGGCAAAAGTGTGGACTATCTGGATGAGGGTTACGATTCGGTTCAAAAGAGACTGAAGATATTTGCAAAAATCGGGTTTGGAGATATAAAGTTCTCCAGAGTCTAATGTTACGTGAAAAGACCTCTCCCTTTTGTCCCATTTCCATTTGGCGGAAAGGAAGATATGGGGAAAGGTAAACCAAAGGAGGAGTCATGACTCATCCATCTGAAAAGATACCGGATGTAAAAGTTACGGTAAAAAGCATCAAAGGAAAGTGTGCTTTGGGACACAAGGTGGGGGAAGAGTTTCTCTTCAAAGGAGGAATCGCGCCTGGCGGCTTGTGCACCGAAGGGATGTTGACCGTGATACCGGCGGCCAGAACCTTGATGTTTGGCGGAACCCACTTCTGGGAAGATGATCCGGATGCCATCTCGGTCTGTTGCCCGGACTCAAAGAATCTGGTGGTGTTTGAGATCAGAAGATTTAGCTGATTTGTCCGAAAGTCCCGACGGACATTTCGGATCTACAACTCTAAAGTGGAAAAGAAAGAGAGCTTTTTCACACAAGGATAAAAAGGCGGATTTTAAGCTATGAACAGTGCCTCTGAGATATTCTCTAAACTCCAGCACATTGACCGGAGATATATCTTCCTTTTTATCGGAATGGCTGCATTTCTGCCATTGATATTCCCTTTAGGACTTCCTCTGGGAGTGACCCCTTCCTCGGAGGACCTTTTCAATGCAGTGGAAAACTTAGAAGAGGGTTCAGTGGTGATGCTCACCTTCGACTACTACCCCTCTACTTTGCCTGAGACCGAGCCCATGTCCTATGCCGCCTTAAGACATCTTTTCAGAAAAAACATCCGGGTGATTACATTAACCACTATCCCTTTGGGTGCTCTGTCGGTGATGGAGGGGGTGGTCAAAAACGTGGCCCGGGAATATAACAAAGAATATGGAACAGACTATGTGAACCTGGGATACAAATACGGTTATGTGGCGGTGATGCTGGGCATGGGGAGAAAAATCTCTGATATCTTCCCCCGGGACAATTATGATAACAAGTTAGAAGACCTGCCTCTGATGCAGGAGGTCAAAAACTATGATGATGTTGACTTCCTCTTCGTAGTTTCAGACAACGCTACGGTGGACTATTGGGTCTCATTGGTCAATGCCCAATTTGGTTTGCCCATGGGGGCAGGAGTAACTGCAGTTATGGCGCCCAAATGTTATTCTTTTTTGCAGACCGGACAGATGGTCGGTCTTCTGGGTGGAATGAAGGGAGCGGCTGAATATGAAAAATTAACTCAAAATCAGGGAAGAGCCACCCGAGGAATGGATCCACAATCTATTATCCATCTTCTTATCATAGCTTTTATAATACTGGGTAATATTGGATATTTTGTGAGCAAACGATAAAAAATGCAAAGTTAAAAATGTAAAATGCAAAATTGCAGTTAGGAATTCAAAATTAAAAAAGCATTTAATAGATAATTTTTATTTTAAAATTGCAATTTTGAATTTAGCTCTTTGAATTTTTAATTTGATTACGCTATGAACTTAGAATTCATCGGAATCACCATCGCCGCACTTTTGACCCTGTGTATCTACAGCTTTTTGTATAAGGACAACCCCTTTTACAAATTCGCCGAGCATATCTTTGCCGGTCTTTCTGCCGGGTATTACGTGGGACTGGTGTGGCACTCCATAATAAAGCAACAGCTTATTGGTCCGCTTTTCGAAGAGAGCCAGCTTATCTTCATAATCCCCGCCGTTCTGGGGATCTTGATGTTCACCAGATTCATCCCCAAAATCACCTGGCTTTCCCGCATATCTTTAGCCTTTGTAATGGGCAACACCGCCGGAATCTTTCTGATTCAGCAGTTGCATGGATTAGTGCTGCCCCAGGTGAGAAACACCTTCACCGTGGCGCTGGGTTTTTCGGGGCTGGTCATAATTGTGGGCGTGATCTCCACCCTGATCTACTTCTACTTCTCCAAAGAGCACAAGGGTGTCTTGGGGCTCACCGCCGGTTTGGGTATCTGGTTTATAATGATCTCGTTCGGAGCCTCGTTTGGCTACACCGTTATGGCACGAGTTTCCCTTCTAATCGGCAGAGCCCAGTTTCTGCTCATCAACTGGTTGCACTTGATTAAATAAGACCAATCGCATCCTGAAGGGTGCGGCTACCACGTGATTTGGTATCTGCAGGCTTCAGCCTGCGTTTGTATATGATGTGAGCTTTTACCTTTCATTCATCATTTGGAAACCTAAAGGTGCGAAGCATTCATACGAATTTCCGCTAAATCTTATTGTAAAAAAATCCAGAACCTAACTTAAGTTAGGTTCTGGATTCCTCATCTTTTTCATTTGGAGACCAAATTAACCCATATTTTCAATTATGGCGGAGGCATATTCGGATGTTTTTAGCTTGGTGGCGCCCTCCATTAACCGATGCAAATCGTAGGTTACTCTCTTTTGCCTGATGGTCTCTCCCATAGCTTTGTAGATCAGCTCAGCCGCCTCTCTCCAGTCCAGATACTCCAGCATCATACAGCCAGAAAGGATAAGAGAGCCGGGATTGACCATATCTTTATCCGTGTACTTGGGAGCAGTCCCGTGTGTGGCTTCGAAGAGTCCGATGAAGTCTCCGATGTTCGCGCCCGGAGCCATGCCCAGTCCACCCACTTGAGCGGCACAGGCATCTGATAGATAATCCCCATTGAGGTTGGGTGTGGCGACCACATCGTATTCATCCGTTCGGGTAAGAATCTGCTGGAGCATGCTGTCGGCTATCCTATCTTTTATAACGATCTTCCCTTCCGGCACTTTCCCGTCGTATTGGCTCCACAACTCGTCCTCGGTTACCACATGATCCCTGAACTCTCTGGTTGCCAGCTTGTATCCCCAATCCCGGAAAGCCCCCTCGGTATACTTCATGATGTTGCCTTTATGCACCATGGTGACCGACTTACGACCAAATTCTATGGCAAATTTTATTGCCTTTCTGATCAGTCTCTCGGTTCCGGTGATGCTGATTGGTTTTATTCCGACTCCGGAGTCGGCCCTGATGTTCAACTTATATGTCTTGTTCAACCAGTTGATTAATTTTTTGACCTCCGGGGTCCCTTCGGCCCATTCGATTCCGGCGTAGACGTCCTCGGTATTTTCTCTGTATATGACCACGTTCATCTTCTCCGGGTGCTTGACCGGAGAGGGAACCTCTTCAAAGTATCGCACCGGGCGAACGCAGGCATAAAGATTCAGTACCTGTCGTAAGGTCACGTTTAAACTGCGATATCCCCCCCCCACTGGAGTGGTCAATGGTCCCTTCAAGGCCACGATGAAGTGCTTTATGGCTTCAAAGGTATCTTTAGGAAGCACCTCTCCATATTTTGCCTGAGCCGCCTCACCTGCATAGATATCAAACCACACTATCTTCTTTTTGCCATTGAAGGTCTTTTCCACAGCCGTATCCAGCACCCGGCGGGTGGCTTTCATGATGTCCCGTCCGATGCCATCACCCTCGATAACCGGAATTATGGGATTATCCGGGATGTTTAATCTGTCGCCTTTAATCTCAATCTTTTTCCCCTCGGCTGGAACGGTAAGCTTATCAAACTTCACCATCTTTCCTCCTTTGATTAGGTTCGACGCTCGGAAATCGTTGTCGATGCTCGCTACGAAGCTCGTCTCTCGAAACGCGACGCTCGAAGGATTATTGTTATATTTTGCGAGCTTCGAACTTCGAGCGTCGATTCGTGCTTCGACACCGACAACCGAGTTTCGAAGACTCAATTATGAATTCATCTTTACATCTTTGCTTTCCCGATAATAGACTGTGCGGAATTCAATAGTCTCTTGAGTTTTGTCAATCTATCTTGAAATCTCCATGTTTCTCAATGTGTGCCAGAAGACCACCGTCATTTAATATCTTTATCATCACATCAGGCAGTGGAGCAAAATTTATGGTTTCACCTTGAGTCTTGTTGACTACTGTCCCTTTTTCCAAGTCCACTTCCAATTCGTCTCCCAGCTTTATCTTATCCGTGTCACAGATCAACACCGGCAGCCCCACGTTGATGGCGTTGCGATAAAATATGCGGGCGAAGGATTTGGCTAACACTGCCGAAACTCCCGCCAGTTTTATTATGGTAGGGGCATGCTCTCTGGATGACCCGCATCCGAAATTGCAAAACGTGTTTTGCCAGCTCCGGAAGATTTGACCTCAGATGAAACAATCTTCCGGGGGCGATAAGATCGGTGGAGACGTCATCTCCGAATTTCCATGCCTTTCCGGTCAATAACATACGGAACTCCTTTTATGATGAGCGAAATCGAATCATATTCCGATGCACGCCTTTATTTTTTCTTTTTCTTCTTCTTTACAGTCTTGGCTTTCCTTTTTGTTTTTCTTTTTGCCAAAAACTCTCGAGGGTCGGCTATCTCGCCGGCTATGGCAGTTGCCGCCGCGGTGGCAGGCGATGCTAAGTAGATAAACCCTTCTGTATTTCCCATCCTCCCTTTAAAGTTCCTGTTCATGGTGGCAAGACAGGCTTCTCCATCACCCAAGATTCCCTCATGGACACCCACGCAAGGACCACAGCCCGGAGCTAAGATTGCGGCTCCGAACTC
>Ga0111202_133_pt1 | contig 20518 bp, 15 predicted proteins | sample DeeMarSWOR324_28_FD_80372 | JGI IMG/M metagenome (GOLD analysis project Ga0111202, IMG submission 80372) | candidate division Zixibacteria bacterium SM23_73_3 | reverse complement strand
CCTTTTAGCAGAAGAAATCGTTTGATTTTTTCATCGAATCGTATTCGGGCATAATGCCCGGTGGAAATGAAACCTGCACCTAAGGACCTAGCTTTTTTCCATAAGCTTTCCCACTTGATTTTGGTGTTGCAGATTATGCAGGGATTGGGCGTTCTACCTTTGATATATTCCTCCACGAAGTTAGAGATGACCTCCCTTTTAAAGTCCTGGGTGATATTTACAACATAGTGAGGAATTTTCATCTTCTGGCAAACTGCGCGGGCATCATTCAACGCCTCTAAAGAACAGCATCGTCCGTCCGGGTGAGGCTCTCCGCCCACCTCCTTGAAATCCCACAGCTTCATGGAGATTCCCACCACCTGGTAGTTCTTTTGGTTTAACAAAAAAGCCGCCAGCGAACTGTCCACCCCTCCACTCATCGCCACCACCACCAGCGGGCTTTCGTCTTTTAGATTTTTCTCCATAATCCTGTCTTCAGTTGATAACTTAAAAGTGTAGCGGAGACCTTCAGGTCTCCACAATAACTAGTGGAAGGCTAAAGCCTTCCGCTACATTCATGAACAATCATTAAGTAAACTTTACCATCCAGTGCGAGCAAAAATTTGATTCTTCATTTTTGATCTTTTGCGTTTCTTTTGTTTTTGTAGTCCTCAATAGCCTTCTGCAAAGCATCTGCCGCCAGGTTGGAGCAATGCATCTTGATGGGGGGCAAGCCATCCAATGCTTCTGCCACCGTGTTCCTGGAGATCTTTTTAGCTTCCTCCAGGGTCTTGCCCTTCACCAGTTCAGTCACCATGCTGGAGGTGGCTATGGCGGCACCACACCCGAAGGTTTTGAATTTAGCCTCAATGATTCGACCGTCTTTAACTTTAATGTAGAGCTTCATTATGTCCCCGCATACCGGATTCCCAATCTCTCCCACTCCATCTGCGTCCTCGATCTCTCCCACATTACGGGGATTCTGGAAATGTTCCATTACTTTTGCGCTATACATCATCTCTCCTACATTTTTCGACGTTTATTCCTTTTTGGCGTAAAGGGGTGAGATGGATCTTAATCTTTGCACGATCTCCGGCAGAATGCCTGCCACATATTCCACGTCCTGCATGGTATTATCTCTTCCAAAGCTGAACCTAATGGCTCCCTGAGCGATGGCAGGATCAATCCCCATGGCGGAAAGAACATGAGAGGGCTCTAAGGTTCCGGAGGTGCAGGCTGACCCTGACGCCACTGCCACTCCTTTCGTGTCAAGGCTTAAAATGACAGACTCTCCTTCTACTCCTTTGAAGGAAAGATTTAAGGTGTTGGGTATACGTCTGTTTAAGTCCCCGTGCAAAATCATGTGGGGAATAGATTCAATCAATCTCTTATAAAATGCCTTGGTAAGATTTTTTTGATGTTTGTTCTGACTCTCCAACTCTTTGTTGACCAGTTCTAATGCTTTGGCAAAGCCGATGATGGCTGGAACGTTTTCCGTCCCTGCCCTCCGAGAACGCTCATGCTGACCGCCATGAGATAAGGGGATAATTCGAACGCCTTTTCTGATGTAGATAGCCCCCACCCCCTTGGGACCGTAAATCTTGTGACCGGACATGGCAAGCATATCCACATTTAACTTCTGCACGTCTACCGCTATCTTCCCCATAGCTTGAACCGCATCCGTATGAAAATATATCCCCCTATCCTTGGCAATCTTGCACAGCTCTTCGATCGGCTGGATGATCCCCACCTCGTTATTGACATACATGATAGATACCAGGATGGTATCACCCCGGATGGCTTTTTTCAAATCCTCCGGATCAACCAAGCCCTTGGAGTCTACCGGAAGATAGCTAACTTCAAGACCCTCTTTTTCTAAAAATTTGCAGCTTTCCAGAATGGCATGGTGCTCAATTTTGGAGGTTATTACATGCTTCCCCTTTTTTCTGTTGGCAAGAGCAGTTCCTTTAATAGCCAGATTGTCAGACTCAGTTCCACCGCCGGTAAAAAAGATCTCGCTGGAGGATGCATCAAGGATCTTTGCCACCTTCTCCCTTGCTTCCTCCAATGCTACCTTGGCATCGCGACCAAATCCATGAATGCTGGAGGCATTGCCGAATTTTTCGTTAAAATATGGCAACATCGTCTCCAAGACCTCAGAACGCACAGGTGTGGTAGCGGCGTGATCCAGATAAATTTTCCTCATTCTTTCCTCCGATGGTTAGAAAGCTTCAAACTTTTTAGATTCAGAACCTGCTTTCTCATATCAGCCAGCGTTACGCCTGAAAGGGTGTCTTCGATAAGATATTCCAACTTTTTCCACAGAATCCGGGAGACGCAGGCTGAGGGACCGATGCAACTTTTCTCTCGCAATTGAGGGGAATCGCAATAGGAGAAGGAAATAGGACCATCTAAAGCATTGATAATCTGGTTCACCGTTATTTTATCTCCTTTCCTGGCCAATACGTATCCGCCCCTGGCACCTCTGACGCTTTTCACGATTCCGGCCTTTTTCAATCTGTGAAGTATCTGCTCCAGATAGGTAACCGACATCTGCTGTCTTTGACAGATGTCTTTTATGGTTACCGGCTCTTCATCGGGCTGAACCGCAATCTCCAGAAGCGCCCTTAAACCGTATCTTCCACGTGTGGATATATTCATATTACACCTTCTTATACTATTACGGGGAAAATATAAAAAACCTTACTAACTTTGTCAAGATTATTTTCGAAAATTTTTTTGCCAGAACCCAACTTAACAGTCAGTCGAAAAACTCGAATAGCCGTCATTGCTGGCGAAGCAATCTTGCCCCTATATAAATAAATGAGTTTGAGATTGCTCCTCGTCCCCCGCCTCTGGCAGGGGACTCCTCGCAATGACATTAAAGGGGTTTTTCAACAGGCTGTTAGGTCAGGTTCTGGTGCCGAAGTTTTTCTAAGAGTTTCGCCGCAGATGATTTCACATCATCTGATGAAACCACCTCTGAGATCACTGCAATTCTTTTGCCACCCGCCCGGATGATCTGATCCAGATTATTAAGGTTGATGCCGCCTATGGGGAAAAAGGGGATTTTCAGAGTTGCCTTAGCTTTTCGGATTACATCAACACCAACGGGTTTATTGATCTGTTTGGAAAAAGTATGGAAGATAGGACCGACTCCCACATAATCTACCCCCTCCTCTTCCGCCTCTTTTGCCTGATGTATAGTTTTTGCAGATCTTCCAATTATCTTCTCAGAACCCAATATTCGCCTCGCTTCCTTTATGGAGAGGTCCTCCTGTCCTAAATGAACTCCATCTGCATCTGTCTTCAGGGTGATTTCCACCCTGTCATTGATGACGAAAGGAATATTTTTTTCTTTACAGATATCTTTTAACACTGCAGCTATCTTGAAGAAATTCTCATCATCTGATTCCTTATCCCGATATTGGATCATCTGCGCCCCACCATCTATGGCCTGGCAGACCACTTTCTCAATATTTTTGTCTCCGCACACTCTTTTATCAGCTATGACGTATAACCGAACCTTTGAAAGCAATCCCTCTTTGTCCATTGTCACATCCTCTCAGCCTCACATAGAGGCGGGAATTCATTCCGCCCCAAGCTCAGTCTTATTGAAAGATCTACAAAAGATCCTTCATTCTTACCTAATCCCTCGATTTTTTTAATTTATATTCTCTGGCAGATTGAATCAAAGAATCGAACAGGGCTTTTGAGCATCTGTCTTTCATAAGTTCAGGATGCCACTGCACACACAAGAGAAAATGATCATCCTCAGGCTCAATGGCTTCGATAACTTTGTCCTTCTCCGACCAGGCTGAAACAACAAATCTCGGGGCAATCTTTTTCACCATTTGATGATGGCTGGTGTTCACCATTATCTTCTTTTTCCCGATTATTTGAAAAAGCCTGCTTTCCTTTTGGATAATCACCGGATGTCTTTTGTGGTAGCAAGCTGAACCTTCAAGGGTATGGTCTGAGAATTTTTTCTCAAAGGAAAAATCCTGATAAAGGCTTCCCCCCAAAGCTACATTCACCAGTTGCATCCCCCGACAGATAGCCAGTATAGGGACTCGCTTGACTTTTGCTTTTTTCACCAAAGCTATCTCAAAGAAATCCCTCTCCCGGGTGAGGCTTAAATTATTAGTTTTTTTCCTCTCCCCATAAAACTCTGGATCGACGTCATTCCCCCCGCTTATCATCAAACCATCCACTATGCTTAAGAATTTGTCAACCAGTTCCGTTCTTCTGGTGTTGGGTAAAACCACAGGCACCCCTCCTGATCTTTCCACCGCCTCATAATAGTTTTTTTTCAGGTAATCAAAAGCATAGGCAGTAGGATATTTTCTCTTCTTATCACCATACTCCATTGAGCAGGTGATTCCGATTACCGGCTTTGACATTCAGCCTTTTCCCCTTTAAGTCGACTACCGAGACAAGTCCTGCCCCCACATGTTCCAGTATAAGTTCCTCTTGACCCCATGTTTAAAACGCATACAATATGCTTAAGTGAAACCTCCCCGTTTGGGGGCTTTCTTTGATGGGAATTTGCCTGCCGTAATCAAGTCTCAACGGCCCCACCGGCGTGAAAAATTGAATTCCCAGACCGGAGGTGAGCTTGAAATTTTTTGTGTTTACGTGTCTTATCTCTTCCCAGAGATTTCCTACATCGACGAAGATGGTATAGCCAAATTTCCAGAACAGGGCTCGGCGGTATTCTAAATTTCCAACTATCATCACTTTCCCCCCCGCGGGATCTCCTCCTTCATCCGTGGGACCCATGTTGTTTTCCTTGTATCCTCTCATGGTGGAAGCACCCCCCATGTAAAAACGATCAAAGGTGGGGATACGGTCTGCGCGTGTAAGCCCCACCGCATAGCCAAATTTAACCCTGGTAGCCAGCACATTCAATGTCTTCCTTCTGCTCAAATTATTATACCTGGACCAGGAAAATCCCATCTTAAAGAAATTGTTATCTCCCCCCATAAATCCACCCACGTATTCTGTATAGAGCTGAGTGAAAGAGCCATCCAGCGGAATAAATATGTTGCTTCGAGTATCTTTCTCCCCGGACAGGATTATCTTTCGGCGAATGTTTATCCCCTTCTCCTCCTTATAGGTCTCCAGCTCTTCCGGAGGGATACTATAGATGTTTACCTGTTGATAGCTGTGGGTGAGCCAAACTTTGGTGTATCTGGTATACTCTCGGCTGAAGTTTATGTTTCCCCCATACGACTCGATGCGATATTTTTGCACCGAGCTTTTTACCCCTGGTTCGTAATAAACATCTAGATCCAGAAGTGTTCTGGTTCCCAGAAACCAGGGTTCTACATACCTTAAGGTGAACCGATTGGATAGCCTTTCTATATCCTGCACGATCTTGAAGCCATAATAAGCGGAGATCCCAATCTTACGGGAGGTGCCAAACAGATTTCTGTTTCCCCACTCTCCGGTGAAATCTAGGGTGAGATACTCCTGCTGATTTTGAGCCAGTTCCGTTCGAATACTAATGTAGGTTGGTTTTCTCTCTATTACTCTCAGGACGAAATCTGGTTTATCCGGCTTTTGCTCCACGTCCTTTGCCTTTAAGCTGATATAGCTGAAAAGCCCTGTGGAGTAAACCCTTTGCTGGCTATCCATGATCCTCTCTCTGGAATAAATCTCCCCCTCTTTTATGGTGAGCTCCCGAGAAGCCATATTCTGTTTGGTGAGTTTCAATCCCTGGTAGGTGACCTTTCCGAAAAAGACCTTCTTGTCCTCATCTACCTCAAAAGTTACGTCTGAAGTAAACCTTACCTCTCCTTCCGAAACAAGAATTTGAACATCTGCATAAGGATGACCGTTATTAGCATAGATGGTTTTGATGTCGAAAGCCACCTCATCCAATTTGTTCCAATTGAAAGGTTCGCCCTCCTTCAACGATTTTAGCCTTTTTCTTGCTTTTTCCTCAAACTCAGGCAATCCCCCCTTCAAGATGATCTTCCCCAGCTTAGTTTGAATTCCCTCCTTTATCTTCACCTTAACTAAGCAACTGTTTTTCTTTCTCTCCTCCGCGTTAATTTCACACTCTGCCCCTAAAAATCCATGCGTATGATATAGAAAATTTATGGAGGCTTGATCCAATTCTGCCTTTTTGAGGCTTAATCTTCTTTTCTTAAAAAGGTTATACCACCTGTTCTCTTTAAGGCTCATCTGGTCTTTTATTTTGCCGTCGGAAAAATAGCTGTTTCCCTCTATTTTTATTTTCTCAATGACCGAGTTTTTCTGATTGTCTGCCAGGGCAGGTGTTCCCCAAAGAATCAATCCTAACAGGATAAATACAAGATGAAGAAATCGGTTAGTAACGATATTGAGCATAAGGATCTCTTAGGTTTTAAGATCGGCTAAGCTATATATGAACCTTTTATGTCGCCTCAATGTTGCTTTTCACATTATGGTGATTTGCTCTGGGGATTTTTGTCCAAAATCCAAAAACGGGTTATAGTTTTTAGTATTCCCAGTTCAGATTTAATCCCAGGTGGAAAAGACCCAGCTTATCTTTGCGCCCTTCCAAAAAAAGGTGTTTATCCAATCTGTATTCCACGCCTGTCTCCTGTCCACTGGATTGAGAAAGGCGGCGGGTGTAACGAAGATAGACTTTATCCGAGATGTATTTACCGATGGTGATCTGAGCGTCAGTCAGCCTGAACTTTTCGCTCCAGGTTGGAACGATTTCAAAGGTCTCCACTCCCAGAGTCTTTCCAGCAATACTCTCTAAGAATCTGCTACTGTAAGCTCCCCCCAAGCTCTTGATCACCCTCTCCTGAAACAGGCTTCCCACTCCTTTGGAGTCCAGTAAGGTCATGTCCTGTTGAAAAGCTAAAAGTTCTAAAATATCTTCCTGGGAATAAGGTGAACCTGGCGCTGGCTTCACCTCCGGCTCGGAGATGGTGCCGGTGATAGCTAATCTGACCTCGTCGGTCGACCCGGCGCTCAAAAGATTGCCCGCTCCGGACGTGATCGACGTCCCTCCCCTCAGCCTGGTGGAGACCAAAAAATCGATTTTAGGATCAATTCTCTCCACGTTGTCAAAGAAGAAAGACCCTTTTTCGATTTTGAACTTGGTTCCGTAAAGAAAATATTTTCCTCTGATGATGTCCAGGTTACCCAATATCTTAAGCTCGGCCTCCTCACGCAACACCAGCACATCTCCATTGAATTCCAGATTCATGTCGTCATTGATGATCCAACAATTGTTTGCCATGGATACGTCGAAATTCCAGTCCCACAGATCCTCCTCCTTCTGGCTGGAGGAGAGAGAGGCTGGCGAGCCGGAGGTGGAAAACGGCTCACGGTAAAAAAACTCAGAGAAAAGTATCTGGGCGGAGACTAGGGGTGGAGATTTTCCTGTTATCTCCAGACTTAGGTCGGCTGTGGCAGAAAGATCAGCATATTCGTAATCGATCGGTATTTTATCGCCGGAGAAATAAAGATCATAGTTGATGTTGTGTACCTCTTTCAGATTTATGGTTCCGAATCCGTTTACCTCCCCTTTTACTTTTTCCTCTGGAGAAAAAACTTTCCACATCTTCTTGAAAGGACCGCCCTCTTGCTTTCTTCCATGTTCCATGAAGCCGCTAACTTGGTCTAATATAAGATTTTCATCTTTCATTCTTATTTTCGCCACCAGTTCCTCCACCGGATCAATCAACTGGACAAACTTTAAGCTACCATTCTTCAAACTCATTTTTCCATCAAACTGAGGATGAAGCAAGTTCCCGGAGATGTTTAAATCACCTTCGAAATCTCCTTTAAGATATTCGATATCCGGTATGAACAATTTGATCAACTCCAGCCTTTTTCCTTTCGCAAAAAAGCGCAGATTTTGAGGTTTCTCCAAAATTCTTTTTTCCACTGAGGCGAAGGATAGGTCCAGAGGCAAAAACCCGTTTAAAGTATATTCCCACTCTGTATCGGTTACGGCGAGATTTCTCACCTGCACTTTTCTGTCTTTATAGAATAAATCCATTCTCAGATGTCCCAACTCCATACCTTCAAACTTTAGCTGCTGAATCTCCCCTTTCATATCAATTTGCGGACTGGAAAAGTCTCCTTGCAAGAAAGCTTCAAAGGAAAGCTCTCCCTCTATTGGTGAGGAACTCAAAAGCCCAGCCCAGGGAGCAATGTCCAGTTCGGATACCCTTAAGGAAAGATCCATTCTCTCTTGGTAGTCGATGTCTCCTGAAAGATCGATTTCGCCTGTCTCACCGGAAAGAATAAACTTCCTTATTCGAGCCTTGTTGGTGTCGATGTTGACCACTGCGGGTGAAAAGGACTCCAGGCGATTTCCTCTGTAATCTAAAAACATCTGGTAGATCAACAAAGTCTGAGGAGTTTGGGAAATGTCTAACTCACCCCAGAAATTCAATCCCAGGTATTCACTTCCCAACCAGGCTGAATCTATCTTGATCCACTGATCATCTATCTTTATCCGAGAGATCAGGCTATCATATCCCGCCCCCCAGGCTTCTCCGTCTAAAAAGCGAACATCGACCTGTCCCTTTTGTTTGGTGAGGAAATTAGATATGTTAAGGTCAACTTTTGCATCTGAACTAAAAAGTTGATAGACATAACAAGAGTCTGACATGAAGTTCCCTTCAACGTCAAAATCCTCAGTCTTTCCGCCGATCTTCAAAGAGGCCCTCCCTCTTCCCCTCATTTCTTTTATAAAGATCTGATTCCAGAAATCCCTTAAGTCTCTGAGATTCACCCATGCATCTATATCTATCTCTCCTTCATATTGCAATTCCCCCTTTAGAACCACCTGGGTATTTTTGTAGTCTAACTGAAATTGAGGATGAAAAAATACGGCAGTGGGAGTGATGTCTATAACTCCTTTAGTCGCGCTGAAACTATATTGCTCAATTCTCCCTTTCTGCAGATCGACCTCCACCTCCATGACGAAGTCTCTTTTTGAGAAAGATCTCCCATACAGGTGGACATCTCCAGTAAAATCAGTGTGAAGACTGCCAAAGATGATATTGTTTAAATTAAGATTGTTTATCTTTCCTTCGAATTCATATTCCTCTGGTCTTTTCCTGAAGTCAATCCCTCCCCATCCGTTCAAAGGCGAACCAAAAACTTTACCAGTGAAGGAGGAAAATGTAAGTTTTTTGTTCTGATAGGAATATTTAGTCTTTACCCCCTCGAATTTTCTTCCCAAAAACAGGCCATTTAAAGTCGCCCTCCCCCCAAATCTCTTGAGATTTCCCTCACAGGTCCCCTCTATGTCCAGGATGCCCTCCAGGCCCACACCGGTAAATTTTTTTATCTCCTCAAGATTCACCGGTTCGGCTTTGACTGAAAAGGAAAACTCCGGATCGCGCAGATTGCTCACATCCCCTGAAATCTGCACATCTGAATCTTTTGTCTCAAGTCTCAATCCTTTGATGGATAAACTGTCCCCTTTAAGCCATAAAAAACCTTCCACATTCTTTAAAAGAAAATCCTTTTGCGGGTATGTGAAATCGCCTGTGATGACGTTTATCCTGGTTCCATCTCTGTTTTTACTTAAGGACAGCTCAAGACTCAAGCTATCTATGGTGGATTGTTTCTCCGGGGAAAGATATGCGAGGGTGGCATCTTTTATTTTCAAATTCCCGATCTTGAAATCAAATATGCCTGTCTTGGAGATGACCTCACTTTCAGTCTGAGGAAGTGCCACCAGAAGTCTGCCCTCTTCGGTTTTTTTAATGGCAAATTTGGGATAATGGATGGTCAAGGAGTCCAATATCCATTTTTTCCTCCATAGATTGGAAAGCTTATAATTTACCTTCAGGTGGGGAATCTCCACCATCCTGTATCCTTTGTCTTCCTGCACAAAATCAGCCGTCAAATCCTTTACAACAAGCTCCTTCCAGAATGAGCCACTGATATCCCCCACATTTACCTTAACCGAATATCTGCTTTGCACAAAGACTCTCAACAATCGGTTGACTTGATTCTCCAACAGTCTGGTTTGGGTAAGAAGCCCCCAAAAGATCAGACAGGCTAAAAGCAGGAATGTAAAAAAATAGAGGGGGATTTTAAACCTTTTTTTCATATAAGTAATTTTTTGTTTTCACTAACCTTATCAATTCCACATCTATTATTTTTAGAACTTTCCTGGTTTGTCACCCTGCAAATGTCCACCAGAGAGGTATCTTGGACTTTCTGACAAACCATTAAATTTATACGATTATATCAAAAAAAATCGTCATTCAAGGCAAAAAAAGCCAAGGGGGACACTGGTTATAAAGCATAGGTTTTGGAGTGTCAAGTTTCAAGATCCTACGGGTGTTAGCTTGACCTATTTATGGTGTGCACCAAACGGTGCATCCCCATACATCCTGGAAGAACTTCTCGAAAAACATTGATTTTCAATATGGTTCACCTAAAGGTGAACACTCCATTTTGTCTTCAAGGGAGCACCAGAACCTAACTTAATTCAGGTTCTGGTGCTGTAATTATACACCCCGGAGAAAACCGAGGTAGCGGGACCGGTGATATAAATGTGACCATCCTGCTTTTTCCATTCTATCAGCAACTTACCTTTGTCAAAGAGGGCTGTAATCTTGCGGTCGAGTTTTCTGGAAAGGACACCGGCTACGGTTGCCGCTGATGCTCCGGTTCCCGATGCCAAGGTTTCCCCTACTCCTCTTTCCCATATCTTCAGCCTGATTCTTTTCGGGCTCAGAATCTTGGCAAACTCCACGTTAGTCCTTCGAGGAAAGAGAGGATGATTTTCCACCATCTCTCCGATCTTCCTCCACCGGGGGCTGAACTCCTTTACAAATATCACCGTGTGAGGATTACCCAAGGAAATAGAGGTGATTCTTACTTTTTGCCCATTCAGATTCAATTTTTCATTTATGCAAAATTCCCCTTTTCCCTTTACCGGTATCTTCTTCCTTTCCAGGATGGGTTTACCTATATCTGCCCGAATCAGAAAATCCTGACTCTGGCTGACTATTTCGGTATGAATCGTTCCAGCTCTGGTTTCGATGTTTTGAAGTTTCTTTTTGGACAAGCCACAGTCATAAAGAAAGCGGGCAAAACATCGAATTCCATTGCCACATATCTCTGCCTCTGTCCCATCCGGATTATAAAAGATCATCCGGAATCTGCTTACCCGACCGGGTGCCACCAAAATCAGACCATCTGCGCCAACTCCAAAATGCCTGTCACATATTTTTTTTGCCAGATCAGATCGATTAACTTTAGCTAACTTTTGCTTGAAACAATCAACGTAGATGTAGTCATTGCCCAGAGCCTGCATTTTGATAAATTTGATTTTTCTACAGGATCTTGCAGACATGTTTCCTCTTAGGTTTGACAGATGCCAAGCTGACCAGCAGTTTTAAAATTATCTCCATATTTTCGGAGTCAACATGATCACCAAGGGCGATGGCTTCAATCCCGAAATCTCCGCCCCTTTATCCACTCAGATAGAAGCACAGCAAAAATTCAGTGCTCGAGAAGCTAATTTAACTCTATTTTCTGGTTATGCAAACAATTTTTGCCCGATCATTTTTCCTTCAAATAGGCGATGTAATGGTAAGGTTCGAAACTTTTCTTGCTAGGTGGCGATTCCCGCCAAAAATAGAAGAACTTTGATTCTGGTATAAAAATGAGTTTCATAGCAAAACTGGCTTTTGGGCTTAGCCCCACTTATAGAGAAATGCCAGAAAAACCGTTAATTATGCTTGACAAACCCGTGAAAAACTGTTTCATTAGGGGTGAATAATAATTGCTCGCCAGTGGGGGGATGAGCATACGATCAGTTGCCCGCAACCAGAGGGGAGGTTGTTGCCGGGAGACAAATAAAGGAGACTAATTGGAGTTCCTGCAGATGAATATTCCATGGGATCACGTTCTTTGTGTGGCTCTCTCTTCTCTTAAGTTATTTTTAGGTTGGCTTTTCCATCTTAACCAGCAGGCGGGTGTACATTTAGACATATGGGGACAATTGGGGCTGAACCTCTTTGTGGTTCTTTTAGGATTCTGGATACTCTATCAACTTTTTATGGTTATCAAATTCATTATATTCAGAATACTTCTTCCTTTGGCAATCATAATCTCAACCCTCCTCTTCCTTGTTATCCTTACAACTTAGTTCGGTTTTGGACGAGAACGGATTTGGTAACATCTTGTTCGTTTTCGCCAATAAGAGAATCATTTGCATCCGGTATCTGTAAGTTTTTATTCATTTATTTTTGACAAGTGGCACTCCTCCGACTATATTCTTCAAAAAGGAAAAAAACACGGGAGAAAATGAGAAAAAAGACCGCCTTCACAATATGTACTGATAGGCAAGCTAATTTAAGATATCTCAAAGATAGAATAATAGCCGTCATTGGTTATGGCAAGCAGGGAAGAGCACAAGCACTGAATTTAAGAGATTCCGGACTGGATGTCATAATCGGGTTGCCTCAGAAAAGCAAAAGGCAAGCTCGCCAGGATGGTTTTGAGGTTTATTCAACTGAAGAAGCCACCCAGGTGGGGAATTTGATCTCAATCTTGGCTCCTGACCATCTTCACCAGGAAATCTACCAGCGACAGATTGAGCCGAATCTTTCTTCTGGCAAAACATTGCTTTTTGCATGTGGCTTTTCCATTCATTTCCAACTGGTCCTTCCGCCCGATTTTGTGGATGTTATCATGGTAGCACCCCATGCTCCGGGGGAGGTGATGAGAAGACTCTTTTTACAAGGGAAGGGGGTTCCCTGTTTCATCGCAGTTAAACAGGACAGAAGCGGAAATGCCCAAAAGAAGGCTTTGGCTTATGCCAAAGCCATTGGATGCACAAAAGCAGGCGTGTTTGAGACCACTTTTGAACACGAAGCCATCGGTGATCTTTTTGGTGAACAGGCGGTTTTGTGTGGTGGATTGACCCAGCTTCTAAAAGCCGGCTTCGACATCTTGGTAGATACCGGACTTCCTCCAGAAAATGCTTATCTGGAATGTGTTCATCAACTGGACTTCATTGTAAACACCATTAAATCCTATGGAATAGCGGGAATGTTTGACCGAATCAGCAAAACCGCGGAGTTTGGCTCCTATCTTTCAGGCAAAAGAGTTATCACCAAACAGGTAAAGAGACAAATGGAGAAAATTTTACAAGAGATCGAAGATGGCACATTTGCGAAAAGATGGATGAAGGAATACGAAGGTGGAATGAGAAATTACCGCGCGCTGAAAGAACAGGTGACAGAACATCCCATTGAGAAGACAGGCAAAAAAATTAGAAGATTATCAAGGTAGATAGTCTTTCCCCGACAAATCCGGAATATCCCATGCTTTCAAAAGATAAACTCAAAGAGCTCTCCAAGCTCAAAACCAAAAAGGGACGAAACAAACAGGGAAAATTCATAATCGAGGGGTTGCGCCTTTGTGAAGAGGCGGCAGATTCTGGGTGGTCAATTGAGTCAGTTTTATTTACCAGATCATTTGAACAGAAAACCAGAGGGGAGCAACTTTTGGAAAAGCTGAAGACGTCAAATTCTGAGCTGATCCCGGTGAAAAGTCAAATCTTAGCAAAGCTATCCGAAACTGTAACCGCTCAGGGGATAGCGTGCGTGGTAAAGACAAATAAATGGCCGTTGAGAGATATGTGGAAAAAGGAAGTAAAGGTTATTATGGCTTTAGATGGCATCCGCGATCCGGGGAATGTGGGAACACTGATAAGAACTGCCGATTCCTTTGAGGCGAATGCCATGTTGTTGTCAGATGATACGGTAGAGCTATATAATCCCAAGGTGGTGCGCTCCAGCATGGGATCGATCTTTCACTTACTGGTTTTCGATGAAGTTGATTTAGAGAAAACCATCCTCCAGTTGAAAAAACGAAAATTTAAAATCTTTGGCACAGATGTCAAAGAAGGCAGAAGCCTTGATAAAATAACTCCTTTTGGTAAGATTTGTCTTCTGATCGGGAATGAGGGAGAGGGGTTGAACAGAGGATTGCTTGAGCTCTCCGATGAGATCATTCATATTCCTACTTCCGGTAAAGCTGAATCTTTAAATGTGGCTGTGGCTGGCGGAATTCTACTCTACGAGATCAAGAAAAAACGAATGCGTGATCCCACACCATGAAAACGCTCTCCGTCAGTGGGTAGGCATGCTGACTTTCATCTACAAAGCAAAGGGACGCCGTTTATCAAAATCCCCGTGCTTTTTATATTGACAGTGTTTCAGTTTTTCCCTTGACAATTACAAGGCATTTTTTTAAGATAGAATACTGGAATAGCCGCAAGAGATAGATTTGAGCTCTGGCAAAAAGGCAAATCCACATGGAAGATTTCACTCAAAGCAGATCCTGAGGCAAAATGGATATTTTTGAAAAATGCATAAGCTTCACCGAAGCTGAGAAGGTGAAAAGTCTTGGAGTCTATCCCTACTTTCGCGCCATCTCCTCCGGCCAGGATACCGAGGTGATGATAGAGGGAAAGAAGATGATCATGATCGGCTCCAACAACTATCTGGGCTTGACCTCACATCCCAAGGTGAATGAAGCCGCCATACAGGCGGTGAAAAAGTTCGGTTCGGGGTGTACCGGGTCCAGGTTTTTAAACGGGACTCTGGAGCTTCATGAAGAACTAGAGGAGAGGTTGGCCAGGTTCATGCAAAAGGAGGCTGCCTTAGTATTTTCCACCGGTTTCCAGACCAATCTGGGAACCATCTCCACTCTGGTCAATCGTAAAGACTACGTGATCATCGACAGATCCGTTCACGCCAGCATAGTGGATGCTTGCCGGCTCTCATATGGAGCCGTGGTGAAATTCAAGCACAACGATATGGCAGATTTGGGACGCGTTTTAAGCAATTGCGGCAACGATGCGGGAAAGCTGATAACAGTGGATGGGGTGTTCAGCATGGAGGGGGATATTGCCGATCTGCCAGAGATCGTAAAATTAGCTAAAAAGCATAGCGCCCGGGTGATGGTGGACGATGCTCACTCCATAGGCGTATTAGGGAAACACGGTCGGGGCACCGCGGAGCATTTCGGCCTGAACGATGAAGTGGACATGGTGATGGGCACCTTCTCCAAATCTTTTGCCTCGTTGGGCGGCTTCATAGCTGCCAGTGAAAGAGTGATCAATTACATAAAGCACTTCTCTCGCACCTTAATCTTCTCCGCTAGCCCGCCACCTTCTGCAGTGGCAACCTGCCTGGCAGCTTTAGACATTATCGAAAGCGAGCCGGAAAGAAGGGAAAGACTGTGGGAGATCACCAGAAGAATGCACAAGGAATATAAGTCACTGGGATTTGACATCGGGCCCACTCAGACCCCTATTATCCCCATATACATCGGCGATGATATGAAGACTTTCCAATTCTGGAAAATGCTTTCGGATGAAGGCATCTTTGTCAATCCTATAATCAGCCCCGCCGTTGCTCCCGGCTCCCAGCTTTTACGCACCAGCTACACCGCCACTCATACGGATGAACAACTGGACAGGGTCCTGGAGGTCTTTGAAAAGGTGGGGAAAAAGATGGGGGTAATCTAAAAGATTCTTTGTTTACTCTGCACGGATGTGTCGATAGTACCCAAACGAGAGCACAGGACAGCTCTGCTTCCCGTTGGTGTTCTTCACCAATTCCATGGATCCTGCGGACGGGAAATGAACGCCGGGTGAAAATTACCATCTTAGAGCAGAGAAAGTAGGATACAATTGAGTTTTACCATCGAAGGAGTTCTTCCTACGTGAGATTCATATTCCCTAAATTTATTTTTAGTTGCATACTTGTATTTACAGTTTTCTTACTTTCGGGCTGTTTTTCTACCTTGCAAACGGCCAAAACCTCGGACGGATTTTCGTTTACTGGTGGTCTTTATTCTTACACAATAGAAAAACATAGCTATCCTGAATCCCACTATGAAGATCATTATCTTCTAATTCTGATGCCCAGATACGGCTGGGCAGCCACAGAAAAGAAGTTTGGACTGGAAGGTGGGATCAGGTTGGTATCTGATCTGCTCGACCAAGAGAAATCGGGAAAACCTTTCTGGATTTTTCTAGAGGAATTTAAGCTGCAGATTCCCAGAAACAGGTATCTTGATTTAGCCTTCGGTGTCGACTTTTGGTTGATCTTACCTGGTAGTGTCTACATTCTTGCCAGTAAGGATTTAAGTAAAACTTTTGCGTTGTATGGAAGCGGTGAACTCTTTGGAGGGCTCTATAGCATAACACTTGGGGAAAACAAAACCGGTTTCTATCCGAAACTAACCTTGGGTTCTGAAATCAATTTCTACAAAAACTTCTCCGCTTTAATTGAGATAGAGAATTGGTTTAACACCGGCTGGGATGCAAGAGAGAATATACGGTTTGCCGCAGGAGTAAAAGTCATTCCGGCTAAACGGGAGAAATAGCCTCAAAAAACCATGAGAAAACAAGTCAGGGGGTTGTTTGCTCATGATTTTCGCTTTCCGCTGGTTCTCATCACCAAAGTAGAATGAATGGAGAGAAGAGAGCATCCGCCTGTACTAAAGGAATATAAATGCAGAGTGAAGAGCTAAGCATAAGATCAGTGCAAACAAAAGGGGATTTGAAGGAATTTATCAAATTCCCCTGGCAGGTCTATAGAAATGATCCTCAATGGGTTCCCCCCTTGGTTGTGGAGAGAAAGGAATTTTTAGATAAAAGGAAGAATCCTTTTTTCAAACATGCCGAGGTGGTTTTTTATTTGGCAAAGAGAGATGGGCAGACCGTGGGCAGGATTGCCGGGATTGTTAATCATAATCACATAGAATTCCATCAGGAGAAAGCAGGATTTTTTGGTCTTTTTGAATGTGTGAAGGATTATGAGGTTGCCAAGGCTCTTTTAGATTCTGTTCGGGAATGGTTGAAATCCAAAAGGATGGAGATCGTGCGAGGTCCCGCAAATTTCTCCTCCAATGAGGAGTGGGGATTTTTGGCTGAGGGGTTCGACTCTCGTCCGGTGATCATGATGGGTTACAATCCCTCATACTATCTTGATTTTATGGAGAAATATGGCATGATCAAGGCTAAGGATCTTTATGCTTACTTTATAGATGAAAGCTTGCCTACACCGGCAAGGGTGGTGAGGATGGCGGAGAATATTAAAAAAAGAGAGAACGTAAAGATCAGAAACCTGAACATGGAGAAGTTTGGAGATGAGGTGGAAGGAATCAAGCAAATTTACAACTCTGCCTGGAGCAAAAACTGGGGATTTATCCCCATGACCGACGAAGAATTTGATCATCTGGCAAAAAATCTAAAGCAGATCGTGGATTCTCATATGATCTTCATCGCCGAGGTGGACGGAAAACCTGCCGGCTTTTCCCTGGCATTGCCCGATTTCAATCAGGTGCTTGTTAGATTGAACGGAAGACTTTTCCCCTTTGGAATCCTCAAACTGCTTTGGCATACCAAGATCAAAAACAAGATTGACGGTGTTCGCATCATTACCATGGGAGTTATGCCTGAGTTTCAAAAAAGAGGAATCGATACGGTCTTTTATGTGGAAAGCTATAATGTGGGAGTGAAAAGGGGATACAAATGGGCGGAAATGTCGTGGGTGTTAGAAGACAACACTCTGATGAATCGGGTGCTTAAGCTTCTGGGCGCAAGGCTCTATAAAAGGTACAGAATCTATGAGATCGCAATTTAGTGCAAATACATCTGTTTCTGATACGAAACCATCCTTTCACCCCGCCTCTGGCGGGATTTTCAACCTATCCCTCTCCCCTGTATAAGGAGAGGGGATTCGTATAAATGCATTCGCAAGGTTGGGGAGTAATAAATAAGATACTTACACATTCCTGTGCATCTGTATCAGATAGAATAAACCACCAGTAGGGGTTTGGTAGTTGCCCAATTTATCCGCAGGATCTTGAGATTGGGCACTCTTTGGCTCGATAAATCGAGCAATTACATTTTAGGAAGTTCTAATGAGGCGGTGCCTTAAAGTTTGGCTGAAGATTCAAACTCCTCATATAGATGAGTAGTTGCCCAATTCATGGGGCGAATTTAAGTTGAAAAGAATTATGGAAGGAGGAAATCGTTATCCGGATACAGGGTGTGCCTCACCGTAACCCAATAAAAGGTCACGCATAAGCTCATCGATCTTTTCAATACGGAAGGGTTTGGCTAAATAGCCATCCGCCCCTTCCTGCATGGCTTTTTGCGTGGGACAGGTGGAAGGAAAGCCAGTGATCATAACCACTGGAAGCTCAGGAGCTTTTTGTTTGATGTTCTTAAGCAGGGCAAGTCCATCCATTTTGGGCATGCGGATGTCGGAGATGATTAAGTCAAAATCTTGAATCTGTATCTGTTTTAATGCGTGCTCTCCATCTTCCACTCCAATGGGGAAATAATCCAAACTGCCCAGAACCTCCAGAAGCATGTTACGGAGTTCATCATCATCATCCACCACCAGGATCTTTTTAAGCCGATAAGGTTTTTCCTTGTTGGCGGATTTTTTAATCCCCAGAGCTTTCTGCATCAGCTCTTCAATCTTGCCGATTCTGAAAGGTTTCGCCAGAAAACCATCGGCACCACTCTCCATAGCCTTGTCTTTTGTATATGCGAAATCATAGCCGGTGATAATTAAAACCGGCAAGAGCGGATTTTTATTTTTTATATTTTTTAGCAAGGAGAGTCCATTCAACTTGGGCATTCTTACATCGGTGATCACCAGATCCAGCTTTTCAGTCTCCAAAAGTGCTAAAGCTTCCTTTCCATTTTTTGCGCCCAAAGCATCATATCCTAAAGCGGAAAGGGTATCTATAAGCAGAGAGCAGATGCGTTCCTCGTCGTCCACCACCAGAACCTTTGGCGGTCCCTTTGATGGCACAACCATTTTTTCCGCTGTCTGGTCTGTCTGCATAAACGCCTTCTCCTTTTGCACCAGGTGCATTTATATTATCGAAATTTCTACCAATTCCTTGAGTTTTTTTTATCTCTGGGACAGGATTAGGTGGGAAGGAATTTCACCCCGGATCAGATTGGTCACAATACCGCTTAAAGGATCCTTTAACCTCGGATCAGCCTCAAAAGTTCCTCTTTTTTCTGTTTAAGGATCTCTTTGGTGTTAGCCTCGATGTTAAGGCGAAGCAAAGGCTCGGTGTTTGAAGGTCTGAGATTGAACCACCAATCTCCGAAATCGACGGTCAACCCATCCAGATGATCGATTTCACCACCAGAATAATATTTCTCAATCAGGTGCAATTTCTGAGGTATGTTCTCCACCCGGCTGTTGATCTCTCCTGAACGAAAATAGGGATCAATGGAATTGACCAAAGCCGAAAGAGGTTGGTTCTCCTCTGAGACCAACTCCAGACAGACTAAAAGAGCGATCAATCCTGAATCGGCAAACCAATTATTCTTAAAATAGAAATGTCCGGAGTGTTCCCCGCCGAAGATGGCATTATGTTTTTTCATCAATGGTTTGATCAACGCATGTCCCACCCGGGTGCGAATCGCCCTTCCCCCCCCTCTTTCTATCACCTGAGGAACAGCCTTGGAGCAGATCAGATTATATAAGATGGTGGTTTCTTTTTCTTTTCTTAAAAGATTTTTCGCCACCAAAGCGGTCACCATATCGCCGCCTAAAGTATTGGCATTCTCGTCCACCAAAAACATTCGATCCGCATCTCCATCAAATGCCGCTCCCAAATCTGCCTTTTCTTCAAGCACCCTTTTTCTTAATGGAGCGATATTTTCAGGTTCAATCGGGCTGGCCAGATGATGGGGGAAGGAACCATCCAACTCAAAGAACATGGGAATAACTTTACAGGGAAGATGGGGGAAAAGCTGGGGTATGATCTTTCCTGCCATCCCATTGCCTGCATCGATAACCATTTTGAATGGCTTTATTTTCTTCGGATTCACGAAGGAGAGCAGATGCTGGACATACGCATTGTCCACATCCAGTTTCTCCACCTTTCCTAACTTTTGCGGTGGCGGGAAATCGTTTTTCAAAACAAACTCTTTAATCTGGTTTATTCCCAGCTCCCCGCTTAAAGGCACCGCCTCTTTTTTGCACATCTTAAATCCATTGTATTCAGGGGGATTATGTGAGGCGGTGATCATCACCCCGGCATCATAACCATACTTGCCCACAGCAAAATACAGGCAATCGGTGGAGACCAATCCGATGTCCATCACATCCGCCCCACCTTCGGCAATTCCTTTAGTCAGCCCTTCCCATAGCGCGGGAGAAGACAATCTCATGTCCCTTCCCACCACCACAATCTCGGGCCGAAGATATGCCACCAGTGCCCTTCCCACTTTATAGGCAGTCTTCTCATTGAACTGATCCGGATAAGTTCCCCTTATGTCGTAAGCTTTAAATATGGTTTGGTCAATGTCAGCCATAAGAATTTCCTCTTGGTTTAAGATTTCTTTAAATATAATGAGAAATCTCCTCTGTGTCAATCATCGGAACAAATCGTGTCAACGCAAATAGAAAATGTCAGGTTTTTTGCAAATTAAAAATGTCAGTAATTCATGGTTACTAACTCTGTTTCTTTTTGTTTGATAACGGATTGGGGGTAT
>Ga0111202_148_pt1 | contig 20620 bp, 19 predicted proteins | sample DeeMarSWOR324_28_FD_80372 | JGI IMG/M metagenome (GOLD analysis project Ga0111202, IMG submission 80372) | candidate division Zixibacteria bacterium SM23_73_3 | reverse complement strand
AGTTCCCGAATACCTCCCGTAAAGAATTTTGTCCCCTTTCTTCAACTCCATAGGGATTTTCTTTCCGTCATCAGTCACCCTTCCCGGACCCACCTCCACCACCTCCCCCTGCTGCGGTTTCTCCTTAGCCGTATCTGGAATTATTATGCCTCCCTTTTTAGCCTCCCCCGGCTCCAACGCCTTAATCAACACTCTGTCTGCCAAAGGCCTAACCTTCATAACACGACCTCCTTGTTTGAAAGTTGAACAATACGTCTGGTTATCACTCAAGAACTTTTTAGCACTCTACGCAAAAGAGTGCTAAAGGGTTTGCAAAAAATATATCGCTCTTTTTGCAAGCAGAAATCCACTATTCAAACCAGCTTATCCTAGGCTCGCGACCCGAAGAACGAATTTTGAATATAACAAGCTCGGCTCATCCTTGTCAACTATTTTTTTGATTTTTTAACTTGCAGGTAGATTCTTCTTAACCCCTTCAGAGTGAGGGTGGGTTCAACCTTTTCAATGGTTTTTGATTCCCTTGCAATCAGGTCCGCCAGTCCACCAGTGGCAATCACCTTCGGTTTCTTCTTTACCCTGTGTTCCTTTCTCAACTCCTCTTTTATTCTGTTTACTATTTCATCAATCTGTCCCACAGATCCAAAAATGATCCCGGATCTCATGCTCTCCGCGGTACTGGTTCCGATGGCTTTCCGGGGCTTGGCTAAGCTGACTTTAAAGAGCTGAGCGGCTCTTTTGAAAAGATTCACAGACGAGGTCTCTATCCCGGGGGCGATGGCACCTCCCAAGTATTCCCCCTTTTCTGTGATTACGTCCAAGGTGGTGGCCGTTCCCAGGTCCACTATGATGGTGGGACCACCGTAAATCTGATAAGCCGCCACAGCATTGGCAATCCGATCAGCCCCCACTTGAGATGGATCATCATACAAAATCTTGATTCCCAGGGGAAGATTCCAGTGTACTAAAACAGAATCCACCTTCAAGAACTTTTTGCTCATCTCCTGATAAATGGGGGACAGCGGGGGGACCACCGAGCAGATGATCACGTCCTTGACCTTTCCGTAATCCGGGAAAAGTTGTTTTACCAAAATTCCGCATTCATCTACGGTCAGAGCATGATCAGACGTTACCCGAAAATGCTGAATCAACTTCTCTTTGTGGAACATTCCCAGCACGGTATGGGTGTTTCCGATATCAATAGCCAAGAGCATGGTTAAATTTCCTCAATTGTAGATACGTTTTGGAAAAACATTTTCCTTTTAATCTCCCCTAAATCCCCTCCTTAGAAAGGAGGGGACTTTCCCTTCCCTCTCCTTTTTAGGAGAGGGTTAGGGTGAGGTTAGCAAAAAATCAGACCACCGTCACCTCACCTCCTCTCAACGTTCGCTCTCCTTTTCTGGTTCTTACCACCAAAGAGCCATTATCGTCGATGTCCTGGGCTACACCCTCTATTTTTTCTTTCCCCAATTTCACCGTCACTTTTTTGCCCAGAAGCGAGGAGAACCTTTTTATCAACTGGCGCTGTGGAGTCAATCCCTTCTTCTTGAAATCCAAATAAATTGCTTCGAACTTCTTCAGAAACAAGGTTAAAAGTTTTATTCTGGAAACTTCCTTGCCCCACTCCATCCTTATTGATGTGGCGTGTGTGGAAAGCTTTGTTGGAAAATCACTGGGCAAATGATTGACGTTTACTCCTATTCCGGCAATCACGAAATTTGTTCTGTCCAGCTCAGCAGAAAGTTCTAAGAGTATTCCTCCCACTTTTCGACCATTTAAAAGACAATCGTTGGGCCATTTGATCTTGGCATCCATTCCGGTGAGAGCCTTAATCACCTGGGCTAAAGCCAGGCCTGCGCAGATGGAAAGGCCTGGGGCTTTAAAGGGCGGTATGTCCGGGCGCAGAATAAGGCTCATCCATAAGCCCAACTTAGGCGGAGAATACCAACCTCTTCCCATCCTGCCCCTACCCTTGGTCTGTTCATCTGCCACAACGAGAGTCCCCTCACCAACTCCACTTTCTGCCAGACGAAATCCTAACTGGTTGGTCGATCCCAGAGTGCGGTAAGAGAGGACGTTTTTTCCCAGGATTTTGGTCTTCAGATTCCTCTTTATCTCAACCGGCAGAAGAAGCTCGGGAGCCTCCAATAACCTGTAACCTTTTCCTCTCTCAGATAAGATCTTGAAATCCCATCTTCTCAATTCTTTTACAGTCTGATAGACCACATAGGGGTGAACTCCCAGTCTCTCTGAGATCTCCCGGGTGCTCAAAAAAGTACGTTTGCTCTTTTGCAGAAGTGCCAACACTTCTTCTTCAGCCACCTGCATACTTCTTTTCATGAAATATCCACCCTGCTTTCAATCACATAATTGAAAATAAAATGTTTATTTAAAGAGCTATGCTTTTGGGCGGGATGAATTCCCGCCCCTATGGGCTACTTGTGAGCTTCTCTTCATATGGAATTCATTTAGGGGTTAAGAGGTAACTCTCAGCGGGTGGAGCTAAAGCTCCACCCCTACATGCAAATCACGGTTCGATCAAGATCAGACTCATATCCAGTGCCGGGGCTGAATGGGTCAAAGCTCCCACGGAGATGAAGTCCACTCCGGTTAGTGCAATCTTCCGCACATTTCTCAAGCTAACACCCCCCGATGCTTCGATTTTGATATCCGCACTGCTGGAGCGGATCATCCTCACCGCCTTTTTCATCTGGTGAATTTTCATGTTATCCAGCATTATCCAATCGGGGTTCGATTGGATTGCTTCTTTTACCTCGCCTAAATTTCTAGCCTCCACCTCAATTTTTTGCCTTCTGCATTTCGATTTTGCTTTTTTTACTGCTTCAGAAATCCCTCCTGCCGCCCTGATGTGATTCTCCTTTATCAGGATCATGTCGAAAAGCCCCATCCGATGATTTTCTCCACCCCCAGCTTTTACCGCATGTTTTTCTAAAATCCTCAAGCCGGGCGTGGTCTTTCTGGTATCAAGAATTTTTGCCTTACTTCCCTTTATCTTCTCCACATATTTTGCGGTAAGGGTGGCAATCCCGCAAAGCCTCTGCAAGAAATTCAACGCTGTCCTTTCCGCTGTAAGAATGCTTCCTATCTTGCCCTCAACTGAAGCTGCTTTCTCTCCTTTTTTTATCCTCTCCCCATCTTGTTTAAGCTCTTTGAAAACAATTGTTGGATTCACCATCTTAAAGACCATCTTTGCCAACGCCAATCCAGACAAAACCCCTTCCTGTTTGGCAACGATGATAGCTTTACCAGAAAGATCCTTTTCCACCACCGCCTCTGAGGTTAAATCCGCTTTACCTATGTCCTCAGATAACGCTAAGTGTATCAAATGCTTTATCTTGGAATCCATGATCCGCATGAGATGACCTCTCCAAATAGCAGAAAGTTAACACAAAATACGGGTTTGTCAACTGAAAACGAATATGAGATTGAGCTAGCCAGGTAGATGGTTTCCACTAATGAGATGTTGTGATTCTGACTATGGGTTTTCATAAACTCCTCTCCACAAAACGGGGGCAAATTTTGATTGACAAAATAAAGTAATGGAGTATAATACGGTTTTTGGTGGAGAAATCTATGATTGCCAGTATGACCGGATATGGCAGAGCCGAGCTGGTGGAGGAAAATATTAAAGCCACGGTTGAGATAAGCTCGGTGAACAATCGCTTTTGCGACGTACAATTTCGCCTGCCCAAAAATCTTTCCTCTTTAGAATCCAAGCTAAAGCAGACCATCCTTTCCACCATCACCCGGGGCAAGATCAGCTTCAACTTAAGCTGGGAAGAGACCTCGCCGGTGGCTTCTTATGTTACATTGAACCAGGATGCGGCAGATGTTTATTTTAACATAATGACGCAACTCAAACAGCGGTTCAGTCTCTCCGGAGATATCCGGATAGATTATTTCCTCGGGTTGCCCGATCTGGTGAAGGTGGAGAAGGAAGAGTATGATCTGGATAAAGCCTGGGTTATCATCTCCAAGATCACGCAACAGGCTTTAGAGGAGTTCAACCGGATGCGGAAGGCGGAAGGGGCAAAACTGGCTCAGGATTTATCGAAACGAGTGGCAAAACTGGAGGAATCGATCACCCAAATTGAGAGATTGACCCCAAAAAGTATAGAAAATTACAGGAAAAAACTCAAAAGTAGAATAAAAGAACTTATTGATAATCTGCTAACAGACGAGCATCGAATTGAACTGGAGGTGGCATTGATGGCAGAGAAATGCGATGTCACCGAGGAGTGCGTCAGGTTCAGAAGCCACAACCAGCAGTTTCTCTTCGCCTTAAAGGAAGATACACCGGTGGGAAAAAGACTCACCTTTTTGCTTCAGGAGATGAACCGGGAAGCCAATACCATCGGAGCCAAAGCGGCAGATGTTGAAATCTCGCAAAAGGTGATCTTCTTAAAAGAGGAGATAGAGAAAATAAGAGAGCAGGTTCAAAATATTGAATAATATAGTAACTCCGTGTTGGTAACGGACACCTTGTTGGTTACCCTTTCCTTCACGGACAAGGGCGTCCGTGACGAACGGGAGTTAGGGGGGCCTAACAAACCATACAATCAAAAATGTATTAAGGGAATTGTGAACATTAAAAAACGTCTGAATCATAAAATATACCTTCAAGTGCTTCGCCAAATGTCACCCGAAAAAAGATTGATGAGGGCATTTGAGTTGTCTGAATTTACCAGACAACTTTTTATTCACGGATTGCACAAGAGATTCCCGAATCTTTCAGAGGAAGAATTCAAAAAAATACTTCTTAAGCGATTGGATAAATGTCACAACAGGAATTATTAAAGAATGAAATCCTGGTGGTTCTCTCCTCTCCTTCGGGGGGAGGAAAGACCACAATTTGTGAGAAGATCCTAAAAAAACACAAAGACCATATTTATTCGGTTTCCGCCACCACCAGGAAAAGACGAAAGGGAGAAAAACACGGTAAGGACTATCTTTTTGTTAGTGAGGAAGAATTTAAAAAGAAGATAAGAAAAAAAGAATTTGTCGAGTGGGCCTGGGTGCATGGCGAAAGATACGGGACTTTGAAGAAATTTGTGGCTAAAGCAAAAAGGGGGAAACAGGTCGCATTGTTTGTGTTGGATGTGCAGGGGGGGATGGCTTTTAAGAAAAAATATCCGCAGAGCGTTTTGATCTTCCTTCTGCCCCCATCCATGAACGAATTGAAAACAAGATTGCTCAAGCGGGGAACGGAAAAAACTGAGGAGATAAAGAAGAGACTTAAGGTCGCATTAAAGGAAATGAAGTTTTGGTCGAAGTATGATTATGTTGTGATAAACGCAAGCTTAAGTCAGACCGTAGACTCGGTGGAAAAAATCATCGAATCAGAGGAGCTTAAATCCACCCGATTTGATTTCACCGGGTGGAGTAAGGGTAAAGGGTTAAATAAAAAGCCAAGACCTCAAAGCTAAAAGAATTTCCCCTCCATAAGGGAGAGCAAATAAAAAGTGACCGTATTGTAGAATGTCCCTGGGGTGGAATACTCAGGGCGTGCCTTACCCCGCAAATACACATCTTGAGGGCAGAAGCACTCGGCCATAACATCTTTTTAGATCCTGTAGATAGATGGGGAATAAAAGATTATTTAAATTAAGCAAAGATTTTCTAAAAAAACATCGTTTACTTTTTTTAACATACAGGCACATACCGAAAAGGAGAAATCAATGTATTTAGATGCCACTGAAAAATTCGATAAAATGTATAAAAACCGATATGAAGCGGTTATTCTGACGGCTAAGTATGCCCGAAGAATGAACTTGGAAAGAAGCAGACAGAAATCAGAAGGGGAAGAAGAAACCATCCCCGAGGAAAAACAGTCAAAGGTTTTGGCTCAAGCCCTGAAGGATGTGCTGGACGAAAACGTGGAGTTTGAAAGGTCAGAGAGAATTTAGGGGAATGCCCGAACACCTCAAATCGTTGGAATCTTTAATTTGGGATAAGGAGCGATCTTGGTGGATAAGAATCTGGTGATAGTCGAGTCACCCACCAAAACCAAAGCCTTGAAGAAATTCTTGGGCAAAGAGTTTATGGTGGAGGCTTCGGTGGGACACTTAAAGGATCTGCCTAAGAGAAACCTGGGGGTGGAAATCGAGAACGACTTTGCTCCCCGGTATGAGATAATAAAGGGGAAAAAGAAGATCCTAACCCAGCTTAAATCCAAATCCCAAAAGGCTAAGGCGGTTTATCTGGCTCCAGATCCGGATAGGGAGGGCGAAGCTATCGCCTGGCACATTGCACAAGAGATTGAGAAGATAAATCCCAAAATCTTCCGGGCCTCCTTCAACGAGATCACCAAAGCCGCGGTGCTGGAGGGGATAGAGCGTGCCGGCCAGATCGACATGAATAAGGTGAATGCCCAGCAGGCACGCAGGATTTTAGATCGGCTGGTGGGGTATAAGATCTCTCCAATTCTTTGGAAGACCGTGTTCAAAGGTTTGAGCGCCGGCAGGGTGCAATCCGTGGCTTTACGTATCATCTGTGAAAGAGAAACCGAAATTGAAAATTTCGTGCCCAAAGAATACTGGAGTATCACCGCACATCTTGAGACACAAAAATCCGAATCGTTTTTTGCCAAACTGGTAAAAATTGAGGATAAGGACTTCGAGATAGCCGACCAAAAGGAAGCTGAAGGTATCTGTACCGACATCAAAGGGAAAAAATTTCTGGTGGCGAAATTCAGCCAGGAGGAAAAGAAGCGCTATCCTTATGCCCCTTATATAACCAGCACCCTGCAACAGGATGCGGCTCGAAGGCTGTATTCCTCCTCAAAAAAAACCATGATGATTGCTCAACAGCTTTATGAGGGTGTGGAATTGGGAGACAAGGGGAGTGTGGGATTGATTACTTACATGCGAACCGACTCCCCTCGAGTTGCTGAGGTGGCAAAAAAATCAGCAAAGGATTTCATAGAAAAAAACTTCGGTCCAGACTATATCCCCTCTAAACCGAGAGAATATAAATCCAAAAAGGGAGCACAAGAAGCGCACGAGGCTATACGTCCCACTTACATCGACTACACTCCAGATGAGGTAAAAAGATTTTTGAGCAAAGATCAATTTAAGTTGTATCAACTCATCTGGAACAGATTCATCGCCTCCCAGATAGCAGAGGCGATTTTTCAAGTGACCACAGTTGAAATTGAAGCAGAAAAATATCTTTTTAGAGCCACACACTCGCTGCAGACGTTTGATGGATTTTTGAAAATCTATCAGGATATAAAAGAAGAAAACTCCGAAGAGGAAGAGGAATTCAAGCTCCCCCTCCTGAAGGAAAAGGACACCTTGCATCTTTTGGAGCTTATCCCCAAACAGCATTTTACCAAACCTCCTCCTAGATTTACCGAGGCGAGCTTGATTAAGGAATTAGAGGGCAATGGCGTAGGTCGTCCCTCCACCTATGCTCAGATCGTCTCCACCATCAAGCAGAGAAAGTATGTGGAGGCAAAGAGTCGAAAACTCTTCCCCACGGAGCTGGGAAAGACGGTGAATCAGATTCTGGTCAAAAACTTTTCCCATATATTTGAGGTGAAGTTCACCGCCAGCATGGAGGAGGAATTAGACAAAATCGAGGAAGGGAAGGAAGACAGAGTCAAAGTGTTGAAAGATTTCTACGTTCCTTTTCAACACAATCTAAAGAAGGTGGAGAGCAATAAAGGACACATTCGTAAGCTCACTCAACAAGAGACCGATGAGGCCTGCGAGAAATGTGGCAGTCCCATGATCATCCGCTGGGGAAGAAATGGGAGATTTTTAGCCTGTTCTGCCTTTCCCAAATGTAAAAACACCAAACCTTTACCTGGGGAGGAGAATGGAAAGCTTCTTCCAGACCAGAAGTGTGATCTGTGCGGAGCACCCATGATGATAAAGGTCGGCCGGTTCGGCAAATTCCTCGCCTGCTCTAAATATCCGGATTGTAAGTTCACCCGTCCCTTTTCCATCGGGGTAAGCTGTCCCCAAGAGGGTTGCGGCGGTTTTTTGATCGAAAGAAGGACCAAAGGGGGAAGGATATTCTATGGATGTTCCAATTATCCGGAATGCAAATTTGCCACCTGGGACAAGCCGATAAACCAGCCATGCCCCAACTGCGGCGCTGAGTTTCTGGTGGAGAAATCCTATAAAGCCAAAGGCGAATATTTGAAATGCCTCAAATGTGGCTATGAAGAATTGCAACCAGTGGAAAAGTCAACGGATTAAGTGGTCAACGGATTAAACGGATAAAGCGGATAGAAGTGGGGGATTCAGGTTGTTTGAGCAATCAGTGGAATCAAACCGGTAAGGTTATGCAAGATTTCAAAACAGAGAAACGCAGTTTTATTCAACATATTCAAAGGGAAAAGAACTTTTCAGAGAACACCAAAATCTCCTATGAGTGTGCCCTTTCCACCTTCGGTGAATTTCTAAAAAAAAGAGGAGTTGGTGAAGATTTCCTTCATCAGCTCTCCCGTCCACTTCTCCGTGATTTTTTGGTGTTTTTGAAAAGAAAGGGTTTGAAGGAAAGCACCATCGCCCATCGGGTGTTCGTGCTAAAATCCTTTTTCAAATATCTTCTGAAGAAAGGAAGGATCAAGACAGATTTAGGCTCATATCTCTTAAGCCCTAAAAGAAGGAAACCCCTTCCCTCTTTTTTGACCGTTTCGCAGATGGAGGATCTGCTTGGGCTCCCCTCCCGGGATCAACTTGCCGGCTTCAGGGACTTAGCCATTCTGGAGCTTTTTTACAGCACCGGCATGCGTCTATCAGAGCTTTCTGAGCTCAAGCTATCATCCATAGATTTCGACGGCGAGCTGATCCGGGTGATGGGCAAGGGAAAAAAAGAGAGGATCATTCCGGTTGGAGCCGAAGCGCTGGGCGCCTTGAAAAATTATTTAGAACGGCGAAAACAATGTTTTCCACGGGATCCAAATTCGGACAAAGACCAATCCCAAGTAGATGCTGAAGCAGTTTTTTTGAATCATTCTTGGAGGAAACTTTCCGCCCGCAGTATAAGAAGAATAGTGAAAAAGTTTGCCCAGATGGTCAGCGAGGAGAAAAGAACCAGTCCCCATACGTTCCGGCACACCTTCGCCACCCATCTTCTGGACGAAGGAGCAAATCTTTTAACTGTTAAGGAACTTCTGGGACATGAAAGCCTTTCCACCACCCAGATCTATACTCACGTGACCACGGAAAGGTTAAAGAAAATATACAAAAAAGCGCATCCCAGAGCGTAGAATTAAGTAGATAAGATCATGGCAAGGGATAAGTAAGGATAGATGCAGAAGAAAAGATGAGCATAAAGTTCTTTGCCTAAGAAATCGAGGTGTGGACTTAAATGGTAAAATCCACCACCATAATCGGATTAAGACACAATGGTAAGGTTGCTATCGGTGCAGATGGGCAGGTAAGCTTAGAGGAGACCATCGTCAAACAGAACGCCAACAAACTCCGTAAGCTACATAACGACAAAATCTTAGCTGGTTTCGCCGGAACCTCTGCAGACGCCTTTACCCTGTTTGAAAGGTTTGAGACAAAGATAGAGGAATTCAGAGGAAATCTCCCCCGGGCCGCGGTGGAACTGGCTAAGGACTGGAGAATGGATAAATATCTGCGGAGGCTGGAGGCGCTTCTGGCAGTGCTAGACAAGGATCATGCCCTGGTGATCTCCGGAAACGGAGACGTTATAGAGCCGGACGACGGGATCGTAGCCATCGGTTCCGGGGGTCCGTACGCCTTGGCCGCAGCCCGAGCGCTAAAGGCTCACTCAAACCTTGATGCTAAGGCCATAGTTAGAAAATCCATAGAGATAGCCTCCTCTATCTGTGTCTATACCAACGATAAGATTGTTATTGAGGAGCTTTAATACAGAAAAGTTCTGGAGTGCTTCTGCCTGTTTTTTATTTTACCTAAAGAGGCAGAAACACTCCAATAGTTTTTTAGTGGACAAACAGTTGTATCTTAATGTCGAGGATCTCAGCCCACTTTGGGTGAAATTAAATCGCGTTTGATAGTAATTTATTGAAATGTACATACTTAGGATTCTGGGATAAAAACCTCCAGGTTGCACAAGCGCGGCTTATTTTGGGAAAAACAAAAAGTTTATGATTTAGCCCAGCAAAAACTTTGAAAAATCCAGAAATTCGTTATATTGAGTTAGATGAGGCGGAAAAAGTAGACTGCTTCAGAGGAAATGGAGAAAAATAAAAAATGAGTCAGGTAAAAAGTCTAACTGTTCCTGAACTGACAGATGTGGAGGAGAGGAAAAAGGCTTTGCAAAAAGACTGGAAGAGGGAGTTAACTCCCAAAGAGATCGTAAGGGTGCTGGACAGGTATATTATCGGGCAAAATAAGGCCAAAAAATCGGTGGCTATCGCTTTACGAAACAGATGGAGAAGACAACAGGTGAAGGGAGATTTAAAGGAGGAGATCATGCCCAACAACATCATAATGATCGGGCCAACCGGTGTGGGCAAGACCGAAATTGCGCGAAGGCTGGCTAATTTAGCCAATGCCCCCTTCATCAAGGTGGAGGCATCAAAATATACTGAGGTGGGATATGTGGGGAGAGATGTGGAATCCATGGTAAGAGATTTAACCGATCTGTCGGTCAGCATGGTGAAAAGGGAGAAGGCGGAGCAGGTGCGATCAAAAGCACAAAGCCAGGCTGAGGAGAAGATACTGGATTATCTTCTGCCCCCCAAACCTCGCCGTAAAAAAACAGATTTGCCCCCACGGGAATACAATTCGCCCTCTTTCTCCTTTCCGCAAGCAACAGAGGAGGAAAACTTAGAGGAAAAATGGGAGAAAACCAGAGAAAAGCTGAGAGCTCAACTGCGTCAGGGAAAGCTGGACAAAAGAACAATCGAGATCTCCGTGCCTAATGATAGATTCCCCATAATTGAGGTTTTCTCTCCCCAGGGCATAGAGGAACTGGGAGTTAATTTTCAGGAGATGTTCTCCGGCATGCTGCCCAAGAAGACCAAAAGAAGAAAAGTCAGCGTAGCAGAGGCAGAAAGGATTTTAATCCAGGAGGAGATTGGCAAGCTGGTAGACATAGAGGCAGTGATCTCTGAATCTGTCGAAAGAGTGGAGAACTCCGGTATCATCTTCATAGACGAGATAGACAAGATCGCCGGCGAAAAGCCAAAGGAGGGACCAGACGTGTCCCGGGAGGGGGTGCAAAGGGATCTTTTGCCTATAGTGGAGGGGACCAATGTGATGACCAAGTATGGGATGGTTAAAACCGACCATATTCTATTCATTGCCGCTGGCGCCTTTCATGCCTCCAAGCCCTCGGACTTGATCCCGGAGATGCAGGGAAGATTTCCCATTCGGGTGGAGCTGGACAGCCTGACCACAGACGATTTCATTCGCATCCTCACCGAGCCAAAAAATGCATTGATCAAACAGTATACCGCCCTTATGGGCACCGAAGGGGTAGGGCTTTCCTTCACCGATGACGGTATCAGGGAGATCGCCTGTATAGCCAATCTGGTCAACGAAAGGGCGGAAAATATCGGAGCCAGGAGACTTCATACGGTGATGACTACTCTTTTGGAGGACATCATGTTCAAGGTGCCGGATTTGAAGACTAAAAAGGTAAAGGTCAACAAACAGATGGTGCAAAAAACCCTTAAAGATATAGTGGAGGACGAGGATTTAAGTCGATATATTCTATAGGCTTCCGGCTATAAAAATAAGATTGCAGTTTGCTTTATATATGAGAATTTTTGAAAAATATAAGTTTATGTAGGTTTGGCGGGGAGTCCCTAAAGGGACTCCCATAATAATTTGGAGGAGGACTGATCGTAGGTCGGATAGGGGCGATGTCCTATCCGACAAACTACGACTAAGAAAAACAGTATTTCCAAGAGGAGGTTCTCACGTGAGGCAACTCAAGATTATTGTAGAAAAGCATCCTGATGGCTATGTAGCCTATCCCTTGGGGCTTAAGGGGGTGGTTGTTGGACAGGGAGATACTTACGAAGCCGCACTTTCTGATGTGAAATCAGCCATTCGCTTCCATATTGAGACTTTTGGAGAGGAAGTTCTAGATGTCGAGCCCCCGATTCTGGAGGCATTCATTGCTGAGACTGGGGTCGAGGGTTGATGAAGAAGTTCCCTGTTGATGCCCCAAAGCGGAAGGTGGTCAAAGCTCTGGAGAATCTCGGCTTCCGTGTTGTGCGTGAAAAAGAGCATATTTCTATGGTGCGTGAGAATCCGGAAGGAAGCAAAACCCCTTTGACCATGCCTAACTAACCGAAGATAAAGGCTTCCACGCTACGAACGATTTGCACTCAAGCAGGCATCTCAAGGGATGACTTTTTAGAAGCTTATGAGAAAGCATAGGTGTAGCAAAGACACTTAATACGGGAGGTTGTCGAAAAAACCTCTAAAGCCTTTGTCCGAAACCCTGCGGGATTTCGGACCTACAAAAAGAGGCATTTGACAATTCAAAGCTGGAGTGAATCTTGACCGATTTTCAAAATCTTAAACGAACACATACCTGTGGAGAATTAAGAAAAACAGATGCTGACAAAACCGTCATCTTAAATGGGTGGGTGCACCGATGGCGGGATCATGGTGGTCTGCTTTTCATTGATCTAAGGGACAGATACGGTCTAACCCAAGTGGTCTTCAAGCCGGATATTTTAGATCAGAAGACCATGAACGAGGCATCTCATCTGAGGGCAGAGTTCGTGATCAGCGTGGAAGGCGAGGTGAACCAAAGACCGGAGGGGATGTCAAATAAAGATTTGGCAACCGGTGAAATTGAAGTGATAGTCAAAAAGATGACCATCCTGAATGAGTCCAAGACCCCTCCTTTTGAGATAGAGGAAGAGACCAATGCTAATGAAGAGCTTAAACTGAGATACAGGTATCTGGATTTGCGTCGTCCACCTCTTCAACATAAAATTAGGATTCGACATCAGGCCACCAAGGCGGTCAGGGATTTTTTGGACAGTCAGGGATCAGGGATTTTATGAGATAGAGACACCTCTTTTGATCAGGAGCACCCCGGAAGGAGCAAGAGATTTTATCGTCCCCAGCCGGGTCAACCCGGGGAAATTCTATGCCCTGCCCCAATCGCCCCAGCTTTTAAAACAGATCTTGATGATCTCCGGCTTTGATAAATATTTTCAGATCGCCCACTGCTTGAGAGATGAGGACTTAAGGGCAGACCGCCAGATAGGGATGATGGCTTACGTGTTCAAAAAGGTTTTAGATGTAAATGTAGAGCCCCCCTTCCCTCGTCTTAAATTCAAACAGGCAATGGAAAGATACGGCACGGATAAGCCGGACACAAGATTTGATATGCAGATAGTTGAACTGACAGATTCTGTCAGGGACTCTCAGTTCAAGGTGTTCGCCCAGATCATCAAAAACAAAGGAATTGTCTGCGGGATCAACTATAAGGGAGGAGGAAAACTTTCTCGCAAGGAAATAGAAAAATTAGAAGAGGTAGCCAAGCAGGGTGGAGCCAAAGGGCTGGTGTGGATTGCCAGAACCAGCGAAGGCTTCAAGTCTTCCATCCTGAAATACATAAGCATGGAGGAGCAAAACTCCATTGCCAACAAACTGAATTTAGAAGAAGGGGATATTGGATTTTTGATTGCCGACCAACCCAATGTGGTCTTTGCCTCCCTGGGCAAGTTGAGACTGCATATAGCTTTCAAATTTGACCTGACAGACAAAACCAGGTGGAATTTTCTGTGGATATATGAATTTCCGCTTTTTGAATATAATCCGGAAGAGGGCCGCTTCGATGCCATGCACAATATCGTCACCATGCCTTATGAGGAGGATTTGGAAAAACTGGAGGAAGGCTTTATCTCTTCTCTCCCCTTAGATCACCAGGATCATCCCTGGACGAACATAAGAGCTCACCAATATGACCTGGTGTTAAACGGAACCGAGATCGCCTCCGGAGGGATCCGAAATCACAAAAGGGGACTCCAGCAAAGAATTTTAAACGCTTTAGGTGTTGACGATAAGCGGGCGGAGAGGATGTTCGGCTTTCTTTTGAGAGCTTTGGAGTATGGTGCTCCACCTCACGGGGGCATTGCTCCCGGACTGGACCGGATAATAGCCCTGATGACCAGCTCTGATTCCATAAGGGACGTTATAGCTTTTCCCAAAACCACCCAGGCTTTATCTTTAATGGATGGAGCACCTTCGGAGGTGGATGAGAAACAGCTAAGGGAGTTGGGGATAAAGGTGAAAAAAGAGGAAAAGTAAAATATTCGGTAGAATGAAAATAGCAAAATGGCTCAGCCTAAAAATAGAGGTTCCAGCACCTAACTTAAGTCAGGTGCTGGAGCGAAGTCGGGGTCGATGAATCGAGCACCTACAAAGCTTCTGAAGTGCAGTTTGAGTTGAGGAGGACAAAAGAAAGATATTGACAAAGCAAAAAAGAATTAACATAGGAGACGTGGATCAGAGACTGCTTTTTGGACAGGGGGGATCGTATCTTCGACTGATCGAAGACCAGTTTGATGCCAAGATCGTGGCCCGGGGTGACTCCATATTTCTGGAAGGTGAAAAGAAAGAGATAGACCTTCTGGAAACTTTGTTTTCTGACCTGATAAATCAACTTAAGAGGAATCATAAGCTTTCGGAAAGATACGTTCTTTATGCCATTAACATGGTGAAACAAAACGGCATCGGACCTTTCAACGATCTACAGGTAGGAGCCATCGTCACCTCCATCATCACCCGGGAGAAGATAAAGCCTCGCACCATAGGCCAGAAACATTACATAAAGGCGATCGAATCTTACGATTTGGTATTCTCTATAGGTCCTGCCGGCACCGGTAAGACCTACCTGGCAGTAGCCATGGCAGTCTCCGCCTTGAAGAAAAGAATGGTGGGAAGGGTGATTCTGGTGCGTCCCGCAGTGGAGGCGGGAGAGAGCTTGGGCTTCCTTCCGGGAGATATTCGCGCCAAAGTGGATCCCTATTTAAGGCCGGTATACGATGCCCTGCATGACATGTTGTCTGCGGAGAAGATTAGAAAATTGATGGAGATGGGGGTAATCGAGATCGTCCCCTTAGCCTTTATGCGAGGAAGGACATTAAATAACTCGTTTGTCATCCTGGATGAAGCCCAGAACACCACCGTGGCGCAGATGAAGATGTTTCTCACCCGGTTAGGGGAAAACTCCAGGGCAGTGGTCACCGGAGATATAACTCAGATAGATTTAGAAAACAATAAAGCCTCCGGGTTGGTTCAGATTCAGAAGATACTTGCCGGAGTGAAGGGGATAGAATTTGTGTATCTCTCAGACAAGGATGTGGTCAGACATCGTCTGGTACAGGAGATCATCAAGGCTTACGAAAAATATGAAAAAGGACAGAACTTGACTTCACCTCCCCGGATAGCAAAAAAAGATGGCAAAAAAGATAAAGATTAATTGAGTCGGTATGACAAAACAGACCGTTGAGAAACTCGAATAACCGTCATTGCGAGCGAGCAGGCGTCCACCCGTACGGGGGACCCTCCCATCTGGGAAGCGAAGTCCCGCAAGGTGCGGGACTTCGTCGGCCGCCCGCCTTTGGCGGGGGACTCCTCGCAATCACATTAAAGAGATTTTTCAATAGCCTCAAAAGGCATATGCCACAGGATGGTGATATTAAGTTTCCATGAGTAGCTTAAAAAAGTCAATTTTCCCCAAGAACAACTCAGAGAAGAACAACGTTGAGCACAAGACCGTGGTTTACGGTTTCCGGGCGGTTTTAGCTTTAGTCACCGTGGCCGTTATCCTCTTTTTGTTTCCCATCTCCTCCATCTACGAATCTATAAATCTCCCTGTAGAGGGAAGCATAGCCAAAGAGGACCTGGTTGCCCCCTTCACCTTTCCGGTTCTAAAAAGCCAGGAGGAGCTGGAGCAGAATAAGAAGATGGTGCTCTCCAACCTTCCGGTTATTCTAAATTTCGATGCCACCAAGTGGGATTCGATGGCAACCGAGGTTAAAAGCTTTTTTACCCGGGTGGACAGCATCAACCGAAGCAACGGCATTCCAGAGTCACGGATCAGGAGCCTGCGTTTGGTCTTCCCTCACTTAGAGGAGGAAGGGATCTTTCTTCTGAGCACCGATGAGGATTTAGATATATTTCAGACTAATCTACTGGCCATACTCAGGGATTTCTATCAGACGGGAATGGTGGAAAAAGTGGAAGATCTGCCGTTTGGGGACAACCGCAAAGCCTTAATCCAAAGTCAGATCGGCGAGGTAGCCATCTCTGAGGATGAGCTTCTGGATATCTCCAAAGCCAAGGAGAGGCTTTTATCTTTGGCTTTAGTCAAATTCGAACATGACCAGCTTCTGGTCAAAGCCATGTATGAAATCGGCAATAGATTTCTGCTTCCCAATTTGACTTTTGACTCCCAAAAGATGGAGGCTCGAAAGCAAATGGCGCTGAATGCTATTACCCAGCATAAGGGAATGGTGTTGAAGGGGGAGATCATATTGGCAAAAAACCAAACCGTAACCAGAAAGGACTTGGACAAGCTTTACTCTCTCTCTCAATTCCGCATAAAAACCGGGCTTAAATCCGACCCCTGGCATTTCGTCTTTCCTCTTCTGGGAAGAATTTTCTTCTCCGGAGCTGTGATTTTGGGGTTGGCTCTGTTTTTGTATTTTGTCAAACCTCATATCTTCTTCGATAACACCAAGCTTTTGATGATCGCCAGCATCCTGATATTACAGATGATCTTAACCTACTTGATCTTATTCCGCTGGGAGCTCTCTGAATATCTGATTCCGGTCACCATCGCCTCCATGCTTTTGACCATTCTTTTGGATCTGGAGGCGGGACTGGTCTTTACCTTCTCTTTGGGAATACTTCTGGGGGTGCTGAATTATTTTGATTTCAAGTTAGCCTTCATCACCATCGTGGCTGGAAGCTTAGGCTGCTTCAGCGTTAAAGAGGTTGCCCATAGGTACAGATTCTATCGTCCCATGCTTTATGTGTCTTTTGCCTATGTGGTGTTCATCTATTTTTCGGAATCGCTAAAGCTCTCACCCTCAGGTGACATTCTCTCCTTGTGCGGCTACGGGCTGTTTAATGGATTCATCTCCACCATTTTAACCATCGGGCTTTTACCCATCTTCGAATCCGTCTTTGACGTAACCACGGATATCACCCTACTGGAGCTTTCCGATTTGAATCATCCCTTGCTGAAAAGGCTATCTTTGGAGGCTCCGGGCACCTATCACCATAGCATAATCGTGGGCAATCTGGCAGAGGCGGGAGCCAAAGCTATAGGTGCCAGCACTCTTCTGGCACGGGTGGGGGCTTATTATCATGATATCGGCAAGGTGGAAAAGCCGGAGTATTTCGTGGAGAACCAGATGGGCGCCAAAAGCAAACATGAGAAGCTTACCCCATCCATGAGTGCTCTGATTTTGGAATCACATGTTAAGGAGGGGGTGGAGATGGCAGAAGAGGCTAATCTTCCCCAGGCGGTGATCGATTTCATCCACCAGCATCACGGCACCACCTTGATGAGCTATTTCTACAATAAGGCTTTGGAGCAGGGAGCCAAACAGGATTTGGAAGATGAATACAGATATCCCGGACCCAAACCCCATTCTAAGGAGACCGCCATAGTGATGCTGGCAGATGCGGTGGAGGCGGCTTCTCGGGTCTTAGAAGACCCCAAGCCATCTCGTATAAAAAGCTTGATAAAGAAGATAATCGATTCCAAACTTGAAGCCGGAGAGCTTTCGAATTCCAATCTGACCTTCCAGGAGCTATCGGCCATCCAACACGCGTTCCTGCCTGTTTTGATCAGTATCTTCCATCCCAGAGTCGAATATCCTGAGCCGGTGGAAAAAACCACCTGATCTTTCAAGAAGTTCAAAAGGGATGAAAACCGAATTGAAAAAAGTAAATGTTCAAAATATTCATCCAGAGCTAAAGGTAAAAAAGAAAACGATTCAGCTTTTAACAAAACATGTTCTCACCTCTGAAAAAACAGACTCAAGTGTGGACGTGATCTTGGTGGATGACAAGTTCATGAGACGATTGAATAAAAAATTCACCAACAAAGATAAGACCACAGATGTTCTCTCCTTCGGAATGAGAGAGGATAAATCAGACGCGATAGAGTATCCCAGCTTGGGAGACATTTACGTCTCATTGGACCAAGCCAAAAGACAAGCGGTTGAATATAAAATAGGATTTGAAGAAGAGGTGGCACGTCTGGTTACTCATGGACTTCTTCATTTATTAGGATATGACCATGCCAGCAAAAAAGAAGAAACTATTATGAGAAAAAAAGAGGAAGGGTATTTAGAAAAGCTTCTGGAATCAAGTTAAAGAGACCTTACCTCCTAACTCCCCCTCTCCACAAAGTAGAGAGGAGAATAGAAGAGGTGAGGTAAAATAAGCAAAAGAAGTCTGAAACATAAGCAAGATTAAATCAAGTACGCTGGAAACACACACTTTAAAATTTCACCGAAGAATAAGTTTATGAAGCTAATTCATAAGATTTCACATCCGATATTGAAATTCCTAAATCACCTTTTCCGTTATGTTCCCTCAGGGGGCAGTTCGAGTGAGGGGGAGGAGGGTGAAATATCCCCAGAGGAGATCGAATCGTTGACGCAAGCGCCAGAGAACAAACTGGAAGAGGAAGAAAGAAAGATGATCCATGGGGTGGTGGAACTGGGTGAGACTCAGGTTAAGGAGATCATGCGCCCCCGCCCGGATATGATCTGCGTAGAGGAAAACTCCACCTGGGAACAGATAAGAGAGCTGGTGAGAAAACATGGACACTCCCGCATCCCCATCTATAAAGAGAACATAGATAACATCACCGGAATCATCTACGTTAAGGATCTCTTCCTTCAGGGAACTGATCAGGAAAGGACCATGCAATTGCCTTCCCTGACACGAAAAGCATACTTCATCCCGGAAAGTAAAAAGGTGGATGCGCTTTTAAAGGAGTTCAAAAGAGACAAAAACCATATGGCTATCGTGTTGGATGAATATGGTGGCACCGCAGGTTTGGTAACCTTAGAGGACATCTTAGAGGAGATAGTGGGGGAGATACAGGACGAATATGATAAAGAGATCCCTCCCATTCAAAAACTGGACAGAAGAACCTACCGGGTGGATGCCCAATTAAGCATAGAGGATCTTAATGAAACGCTGGGAACCAGAATCGAAGAGAAGGGATTTGAAACCGTGGGAGGTTTTATCTACGATCTGGTAGGCAGTGTCCCGGAGCAAGGGCGGGTGCTTGAATATAAATCTGATGAGTGCCATCTGAAGCTTTTAATCGAGAAAGTAGAAGGTCAAAGAATAAAAACTGTTAGGATAACCCTCACCTCACCATCTGATATTACCTCCAAAAATCTTTCAGAAAATGGATAGTCAACTTTCCATTGTAGGGTGTGTCGACTATACTTATTCCAATGTCCGGGCGGCGGTTAAAACCTGCTTTGAACATTTAGGGGGTTTAGAAAGATTCGTAAAGAAAGATCAAAGGGTTTTGATAAAGCCCAATCTACTTTCAGCCAAAGATCCCTCTCGTGCCATAACCACTCATCCCACAGTGGTTCGGGCGGTGACAGAGTGGGTGCAAAAGTTGGGGGCAGTGCCCATCTTGGGAGACAGCCCGGGAGGGGTGGATCGGGGGATAAGAAGGGTATGGGAAAACACCAAGCTTTCGGAGGTGGCGGGACAAACCGGTGCTAAGTTGGTGGCATTTGAAAGTGCAGGTGTATACGGAAAAACCACCCCGGAGGGCAAAACATACTATATCGCCAAGCCAGTAATAGATGCGGATGTGATCATCAGCCTGGCCAAGCTCAAGACCCATACTCTCACCTTGATGACCTGCGCGGTCAAGAACATGTTCGGATCCATACCGGGTTTTAGAAAAGGGGAATATCATAAAGAAGCTCCCAAGCCCAAGGATTTTGCTCAGGTGGTGGTGGATATTTTCTCACTGACCATACCCCACCTCACTTTAGTAGATGCGGTGGTTTGCATGGAGGGCGATGGACCCTCCTCCGGCGACCCTAAATATGCAGGTCTGCTTCTTGCCAGCACAGATGCAGTGGCTTTGGACATGGTGGCGGCAAAGATCATGGGCTTCAAAGAGGGGGAGATCGATACCACATTGATTGCTCAAGAAAAAGGTTTAGGTCCAAAATCATTTGAGCAAATTGAAACACGTGGGGAAAATTTAGATCAACTTCTCCTGCCCAAATTCGTCCTTCCTTCCAATCGGGTTATGAAAATGATTCCTGATTTCCTGCTCAAACTGATCACTCCATTTGTCTGGGTGAGACCGAACATCTTAGATGGCAACTGTACCAATTGCAATATATGCGTGGAGAATTGTCCTACCAAAAGCATCCACGAAGGCGAGAAGAGACCAAATTTTGATTATACCAACTGTATAAACTGCATGTGTTGCCACGAGCTCTGCCCCGAGAAGGCGGTGTATCTGGAGAAAAGCCGGATTGCCAAAAAAATCGGCTGAATACAGTCTGATGTAGCGTCGCAACTCCATATGCGACGCTTTTTCTTTAAAACAAAATGTAGCGGAAACCTTTCTTTATCCTGAGCTTGTCGAAGGAAGGTTTCCATGATTG
>Ga0111202_140_pt1 | contig 20711 bp, 20 predicted proteins | sample DeeMarSWOR324_28_FD_80372 | JGI IMG/M metagenome (GOLD analysis project Ga0111202, IMG submission 80372) | candidate division Zixibacteria bacterium SM23_73_3 | reverse complement strand
GGATTCTCGCTTCAAAAGCTTCACCTATGTTGCTTCATTTACCACACTTAGGAGAGATATTAGCTATATCCTGTGCCCTCATCTGGGCTACGGCTGTTATTCTTTTCAGAAAAAGTGGAGAGACGGTTCCCCCTCTGGGGTTGAATCTATTCAAAAACGTTCTGGCTTTAGTTCTTTTTGTGCCTACCTCTCTGGTATTGGGCGTTGCCTTATTACCAGATGCCTCGCTGAACGATTACCTCCTGCTTCTGGCAAGTGGTGTTTTAGGATTAGCACTAGCGGATACTCTTTTTTTCAAAAGCCTTAACCTTCTGGGAGCAGAGCTATCAGCCATAGTCGATTGCCTTTACAGCCCTTTCATAATCGGACTGTCGGTGCTCTTTTTGTATGAAAGGATGACTGGCCTTCAGATATTCGGGGTCTTTTTGATCATCTCAGCAGTTCTGGGCGTCTCCGGAATAGGGGACAGAAAACACATCTCCCGCCACGATTTGATCTTGGGCGTTTTGTTCGGCATTCTGGCAATGGCCTTCATGGCAGTGGGTATAGTGATGATCAAGCCGCTGCTCGATCGCTCTCCTTTGTTGTGGGTAGTCGAGGTTCGCCTCTTTGCCGGATGTGTGGGGTTGGGTATCTATCTTTTATTTCATCCAGGTGGAAAGAAGATTATCTCTTCGGTGTTGTCCGTACGTAATTGGCAATACATGCTGCCCGGATCTTTTCTGGGCGCCTATCTTTCCATGATCGTCTGGATGGGGGGGATGAAATATACCCAGGCTTCGATCGCTGCGGCTTTGAATCAGACCAGCAATGTTTTCATCTTCGTCTTAGCCGCAATCTTTTTGAGAGAGCCGGTCAATGCCATTCGAATCATCGCCATAATTTTGGCTTTTTCAGGTGCGGTGATTGTCTCGTTTGGCTGAGGCGAGGGGAAAAGGAGAAAGATTCCCTTCAGTTTTGATTTTTAAAAAGAATCAGATATATGGTTCGATTCATCGAATCCGATGGGTTGCATGTCCTATGGGTTCTGTGGAACTGTGACCCTAAAGAAGATCACAGAATTCATCCCGCCTCATCTTAAGTTGGTTCGGGAATTGTCACCAGGATCCCGCCCAGACGGGCGTCCGTCTGGACGCTTCGCGGGAGAATTCCCGAACCACTTTCGTGCAAGTCACCGGGATTCCCCGGATGGGAAAGAATCCTATTCCCGCACGAACAAGAGGGTTTTTCAACGAGCCCTTCTGGATGAACCCTGTCCTATGATGAGATGAAAAGCGCTCTTTCATACATAGAGGGGGGAATTCATCCCGCCTCAATCTTCTTTGATTTTTTTGTTGACAAAACAAGTTGCCATAACTTAATTTCACATCGTTTTCAGGATCGGAAGATATTAATCACTATCAGAGCTGCCACACAAACCGGCAGGATGGAACCAAAAGCAAAAGGTAAAGCAAAGGAGGAGACCCAGGACAGAACCAGCGAAGGGACTATCACGTAAAAAGTGACATCGAATAGAGCTTTGGTAACCTTGAAGGCAATCAGAAAGAGAAGGTAAAAGAGGACCAGATCAAAGGCAAGCTGGCCCCAAAAGCCCAGATGAGCATAAAAGAACAGATTGGCTTCTTCTATCCACTTAATTGGCAGGGTAAAAACGTTGGCTATTGAATTCAGTATCTGAGTTATGAGGGGAGGCATGATCTGCTCTCAATCTGTGGTTAGCTCCTCAACCGGTTCGATGGTTAAACTGGATTCACCTACTTTTCTCAGGTCGGTCATCCTTTGAGTCAAAAAATTCTGAGTGCTTATCCATTTTCCAGACATGGAGAGAACTTCCTGTTCGGTGGCATTGCTTATCCAGGAGATGGTAAGACGGTCGATGCGTTCTTCTCCATGAGACTGTCTTGGAGAGGCGACTATAAGGTTCTCCATATGCAACGTGAACTTAACTTTCACTTTTACCCCCCCATGGTGAGAGGTTCCATTTCACCAGAGTCATTCGCAAATCCTTTGCCTGATCGATGATCTTTTTGAAGACAGAAAGTGAGGTAGAGAAGTTATTTAATAAAGAGAAGTTAGCTTGTGCCAATAAATTGAACAGCTTCCAGAATAGCTAAAAGGTATGGGAAATAATCCATAGCCTGTTGTCTCTTTCCTTAAAAGGAATGTTCAAAAAAGTGTCATGCTGAAAGAATATTTCAAATTAAATGAGTTGAACACCGATGTGCGGACTGAGCTTTTGGCGGGGTTTACCACATTTCTCACCATGTCGTATATCATCTTCGTCAATCCACTTTTCTTGAGCTTTTTTGGTGATCCTGCTTTGAAAGCCAAGGCCCTCCCCTTCTCCGCTTCGCTTACCGCCACCTGTGCGATCATGTGCATCATCATGGGATTGTGGACCAACTATCCCTTTGCCCTGGCTGCCGGGATGGGACTTAATGCCATAGTCGCCTATCAGATGGTTTTGGGGATGGGGCTTTCCTGGCCCTCCGCCATGGGAGTGATTGTTCTGGAAGGGATTATAATTACCATTCTGGTTATCACCGGGTTCAGAGAGGCGGTGATGAACTCCATACCGCTCTCTTTGAAACAAGCCATCTCTGTGGGAATCGGTTTGTTCATCGCCTTCATCGGTTTAGTTCAGGCGGGGTTTGTGCAGAAAAGTGAAACCACCCTGGTAGCTTTGGGGAGTTTCGACAACCTTCGGGTGGTGGTGGCGATCTTTGGTCTTTTGTTGACCGCGATTTTACTTAAAACCAAAGTGAAGGGGGCGCTTTTGATCGGCATCCTTGGCTCAACCCTTTTGGCAATTTGCATCAACTATGTTTCTGGTCTTACCGCCTTCGCCGATCCCAACATAGCCAAACTCCCCTCATCTTTTTTGTCCCTGCCGGATTTTTCCACCATCGGTCGATTTGATTTTCATGCCATCTCCAAGTTGGGGGTGGTGACTGCTACCATTTTGGTCTTTTCGGTGATGTTATCTGATTTCTTTGACACTCTGGGCACGGTGATCGGTTTAGGCAGTGAGGCGAAATTCTTAGACCAGAAGGGAAGGCTTCCCCGGATAAATCGGGTTCTTCTGGTGGATTCGCTCTCCGCGGTGGCGGGAGGAGCTTCCTCAGCCAGCTCGGTAACCACCTACATTGAAAGCGCGGCTGGAATTTCTGCCGGGGGGAGGTCAGGCTTGACCACCGTGGTGGTAGGTATCCTTTTTCTTTTTGCCATCTTTCTTTCTCCAATTGCCGGAGTGGTCCCCAAAGAGGCAACCGCTCCAGTTTTGATCATCGTGGGCTTTTTGATGCTTTCCATCATAAAAGAGCTCCCCTTTGAAAAATTCGATGAAGCGTTCCCTGCTTTCTTGATCATGATAGTTATGCCATTGACCTACTCCATCTCCAATGGCATCGGTTTCGGCTTTATCACCTTCACCTTAATCAAGCTTTTGAGCGGAAAGGGTAGGGAAGTTCATTGGCTCATGTATTTAGTCTCCCTTGCCTTTGCGGTCGATTTCGCCATCCCGGCACTTAAATCACTGTTTGGATTCTAATTTCAGGATACTTTGGAATGAACCGTATGGTTCACACTTGTATACCAAAATTTCAAGCAAAAGAATGGCACAACATCGAGGGTTGTTAAGAAGTTCTCCTTTGGGGCAGGATAAATTCCCGCCTCTATGGGATATAATATTTCATTAACCATAGGACGGGGTTCACCCTGAAGAGATTCACCCTGCCCTTCGGTCCTGCACTTCGTCTCCCGCCACAGGCGGGATGTCGAAGGAAGACCTCACTTCGTGCCGAGCGCACTCAGTGCGAGGCAGGGTCAAAGGAAAGGGCACTTAGCCCCGCCAATAGGATTTTTCAAGCCTGGTTGGGGCAGGGGCTCGTCCTGAAGGGTTTAACCCCTGCCCCAACATAAACGGGGATGAAAAAAGATTTACAAAAAAGAATAAGAAGTCTTTTGCTTAAATTAGAGAGGAGCTATGGAAAAAAGAGATGGAGAGTTCATGCGGACCCACTCTCTGAGCTGATCGCCACCATCCTCTCCCAGAATACCTCAGATCATAACAGTCACAGAGCATATTTCAACCTAAGATCAAAGTTCAAAACGTGGGATCAAGTTAGAAAGGCAAGGGTAAGAAGTGTTGCCGATACCATAAGATCAGGGGGATTGGCGGATGTTAAAGCTCAAAGGATTAAAGACATTCTCAATCAGATCTATGAAGAAAATCATAATCTAGACATGAATTTTTTGAAAAAGTGGAGAACGGAGAGGATCAAAGCCTACCTGAGAAGGTTCAAGGGGGTGGGAGAAAAGACTGTAGCCTGTGTTTTACTCTTTTCTTTAAGAAGACCCGCCATGCCGGTGGACACACACGTCTTGAGGGTCTCCAAGAGGTTAGGCTTGGTTCCACAAAAGACAGATTCCAAAGCAGCAGAGGCAATTTTGGAGGAACTTATTCCTCAAAATCTGATCTATCAATTTCACCTGAATTTGATCCAGCATGGAAGAAACATGTGTAAGGCAACAAATCCCCGGTGTGAGAGTTGCGTTTTGCTTCAAAATTGCAATTATGGAAAAAAATTGCTGGCAGGTTGAGCGGCGTCACTTAAGATATTATCCGTAGGGGGTCGATGCGGCAAGCCTGTGCTTAAATCGATCCACATAGAAAACTTTGGCAACCTATTGAGGATGAACTTCCAATTTCTAAATGGAGGGATAAATGCCTAAAATCAATGTCCTGAAGGAAGCGGAAAAGATAAAAAAACCCTATACTCCCTTTCTTCTGGTTAACGTAGATGGGTCACACGTGTTCTTAGGTTTGTTTGAAGGGGACTACCGGAAACATAGGCACCCCTACGATGAGTTTTTCTATGTGATCTCCGGGGAGATCGAAATCGAACTGGACTCTGAGACGGTGACTCTGAAGGCGGGAGAGGGCTTTTTGGTTCCCAAGAAGAACTGGCATAATTCCAGGACAAAAAAGAAAGCCATCGTGATGCTATTCGAGAAGCAGGGCTTGAAAAGCGAATTTGCCCAGAAGTAAAGAGATTCAAGCCCAAAAGCCTCGGTCATCTTTGCAGGAGAGCAGAGTATGGAGAAGGTCAATTGCTCACTGATGAGATTATTTGCGCTCAGTTTTGCACGAAGATTCGGTGAGATGTTCTTGTGACGATTTTCCTAACATAGTTCTAAATTAAAAAGATCATCCAAAATTATTTCCAAATACAGCGTAAGGCTTCAGCCTTCCATTAATCCATAATTTTGGAGACCTGAAGATCGCCGCTACACTTCCGCTATTATAAGGGCGTCATGAATCTACAATCAGCACAAATCCAAAACCAAAAAAGGCAATAACTTTTCAGTAGTGCAACACCAAATAGGTGTAAATTAGTTTCTAAATGGTGTGTATTTAGAATTTTTTTATTTTGTTGGATATGCTAAATGAGGTTAGTACAAAGATAACTACCTGGTTTTCCAAATCGATTGGCAGTCTGAAGCTTTCTGAACAGCGAATTTTGATCATCCTCTCGGTGGTGGTTGGTGTGGGTGGAGGCTTTGGCGCTGTGATCTTCCGATGGCTCATTGGAGCCTTCCATACACTTTTCTTTGACTACGGCACTCTTCTTTTTTCTCAAATAACCTCTCACTCCAAGTGGCTGATACCTTTGATTCCCATGGCTGGAGGGCTTTTGCTTGCTCCCATCACCTATCGTCTGGCCAAAGAAGCTCGAGGACACGGCGTGCCAGAGGTGATGTTAGCGGTAGCCTTAAGAGGAGGGATCATCCGGCCTTTCATCGCCCTGGCAAAATCTGTCGCTTCCTCCATATGTATCGGTTCCGGTGGTTCAGCCGGTAGGGAAGGTCCAATTGTGCAGATAGGATCTGCTCTGGGTTCCACGGTTGGTCAGATGTTCAAGATGTCAGGAGAAAGGGTGAAAATACTGGTGGGCTGTGGAGCTGCGGCTGGGATATCGGCGACTTTTAATGCGCCTATAGCTGGAGTCCTTTTTGCATTGGAGATCATTTTAGGTGACTTTACTATATATGCCTTCAGCCCGGTGATCATCTCTTCGGTGACAGCCACAGTCATCTCTCGTGCATTTCTGGGAAACTATCCTGCATTTCTTGTCCCTCCTTACGATCTGGTGAGTGTCTGGGAGATGCCCATGTATATAGGCTTGGGATTGGTGGGGGGCATCTTTTCCGTTTTGTTTATAAAAGTTTTATACAAAAGCGAAGATATCTTTGAAGCCTTGAGGATCAACAACTTTCTTAAGCCTGCTTTAGGTGGATTGATTTTAGGAATAATAGGTATCTTTTATCCTCAACTCTTTGGAGTGGGTTATGAGGCCATCAATTCGGCGTTGCATGAGGAGACGGTAATCTGGGTGTTACTTCTATTGGTATTTATGAAAATAGCCGCCACTTCTTTAACCTTAGGCTCAGGTGGATCCGGAGGAATTTTTGCGCCATCGCTTTTCATGGGCGCTGTGTTGGGAGGATTTTTTGGGAATGTGGTTCATCTTGCTTTCCCAGGAGTTACTGCCACCCCCGGCGCATATGCCTTAGTGGGAATGAGTGCGATGGTGGCGGGGACCACCCACGCCCCTATCACTGCTATGCTGATCATCTTTGAGATGACCGGCGATTACAGGATCATTCTCCCGGTGATGTTAGCTTCAGTTGTAAGCACCTCTTTAGCTAACCACCTTAAACGAGAATCAATATACACTTTGAAGTTGGTGCGCAGAGGCATAACCTTAAAGGCGGGAAAGGACAAAAGCCTGTTGGAGGGCATCTTGGTTCAAGAGGTTATGACCACCAGCTGGCAAACTCTTCCTCAAGACATGCCCCTCTCTCAACTTCTACGATTCGTAGAGCAGAGCAGGGAAACCGTGTTTCCGGTGCTAAACCGCAAAGGGGAACTGGAGGGCATAGTGACCCTTCAGGATATCCGATCGGTGATGACCAAAAGGGTGCTGGAGGATCTGGTGATCGTAAAGGACATCATGTCAACAAATGCCTCCCCCATTACCTTGGATGAAAATTTGGGTTCAGCCCTATCAAAATTTGAAGTGAGAGATTTCGATGGATTGCCAGTAGTGGATAAACACAACCCCAAAAAGCTCTTGGGTATCTTGAGAAGATCAGACATCATCTCCTTCTATAAAAAAAGGCTTCTGGAACAGGAGGTTTTGAAAAAAACCTAACTTCTGCTTGTTAGTTTTTGGACGGTTTTATTTGTTTCCAGAACCTAACTTAAGTTAGGTTCTGGTTCCGATCCTCCTCTCCTTTTTAAGGAGAGAGGAAAGGGGTGAGGTTTAAAAGATTCCTGCTTCATCATCTCAGTAAATAGATCTACGTTAGGAGTATAGACTAAATTTCAAAAGGAGCTATTACTCAATGCAGAACGTGACCGAGTGCCGGATTTATTTAGGAATTTGTTCATTATCCGAGCACAAATGAGCGAATACAGGTAGGCGGGGTGCATTACTTCACATTAAAAGGAAGGAATCGAATTTCTTAAAAAACCTATGTTTTGTTTAATCTCAGTTAAGTCCCACGGATTCAAATGAACAAATGAACTTTGACCCTCTGTTTATTGTATTTCTTTTGTCTTAACCTTTCCTTTTCGTATATTAAAAGTATGAAAACAAAGAAAACCTTACTGATCTCAGTTTTTGTCTTCATCTGCATAGCGTTGGTGATCATTGTCCGATTCAGTCTTACCCATTTCTCTCCAAAAATTTCACCAGCTGCCAGCAGGGAAGAGTGCCTTAAAGTAGCTTGCCGATATCTGGATAAGGATGAACCAGAATCTGCCATCTATCCATTGCTTTTGGCTATTGAAAAGGATGAAGACGACTTTCGGGCACATTTTCTTCTGGCGAAAGTATATCATCAAACCCGGATTTATCATCTGGCTGAAAAAGAGTGCAAAATCAGTTTAAAGCTTGATCCCCAAAGCAGGGAAGCTTTAGAGCTTTTGTGTCAGATTAAATTTGAACAGGGAAGGGTGAGTTGGAAAGATAAAAATCTTCAGCCAGCCCTCGCAGAGTTTACCTTCGTCCTGGAGGAAAGCGAGAATCAAAAATTGGTTGATAGCATTGCCCACCTTACTGGAGGTACATTCAAAATTACCCGGCTGACCAATGATCTTTTCTGCGACGATGCCCCCAGTTTCTCTTCCGATGGCAAACGAATCATCTTTCATTCCGATACCAGCTACTTTTTGGAAGATTACGGGCTAAAAAAAATTGAGGTAAAGAAAAGTAGAATTTTTGTCATGGATGCAAATGCAGAGAACAAGACATGTCTCTCCTCACAAGAAGAGAATGAAACTTCAGAGCGATTTGCCCATTTTTCTCATGATGGTAGATTCGTAGTGTATGAAAAAGAGAACTCATCGCCTCATATAAGTGACACCATCTTCAACGTTGATCGGGATATCTTTATAAAGGATTCAGACAGCAATGAGGTGAAAAGACTCACCCACAATGATACTTATGATGGTCTCCCCAGCTTCTCCCCGGATGATACCGAGATAATATTTGTGAGTGATCGACCGGGAGGAAGAAACTCCATCTACAGGTTGAATTTAAAAACCAGAGAAAGTAACAGCATTTCTTTAAAAAAATCTTGGGATGAAAAAATTGGACTGATCAGGCGACCCAGAGGGATGGTTCTGCCATATTGTCCCAGCTTCTCACCCGATGGAAAGAAAGTCCTTCTTCATGCTGGTTGGAACACCAGGGGCGTTTTCCTTTTAAATACAGATAGCAAAAGCTGGAGACGTCTCACCGATAGAAGAAACGATTGTTTCTTTCCTTCATTTTCTTTCGACGGAAAGAGAATCGTCTTTGTTTCTGGTTACTCTGATGAAGAGGATCTATATGTCATTGATGCGGATGGCTCTAACCAAATGAGGTTGACCTATGACGGAGGAACAAAAAGATACCCTTCCTTCGCCCCGGATGGGAAATCGATCGTCTTTGCAGGCAAACGAAAAGGAGAACCAGACAATTACTTTGAGATCTATCTTTTGCATCTGGATCAAACCATCTCCAGAGAGAAATTGAAAGAGAGGCTGAAGGATTTAGAGAATGTTAGTTAAACCAGGTGGGGTAGAGGTGAAATCGCAGGAGAATGATCAATGTGGAAGCGCAAGAAGATCGACATACAAAATCAGATACAGACCATCAGGGAAACTCTATACGACATATTAGAGATTCACACTATCTATCACAGCAGGAAAGAAATGTTCATCAAGGCTTTACCTCATGCTTCTATTTTCAACTGGAAGGAGATGGTTGAAAGCAGGCTTTTGTCTCTGGGTTATTTTGTGGAGTTCGACCAGCTTGATCCGACGCAATCGGCCGGCCCGGTGGTGCTTCATATTGGAAAGCTGGAGTATCTGAAAAAGACACAGATTCCCTGGACTAACATAATTTTATTTTTCTTAACGGTGATAACCACCTTACTTGCTGGCGCATACATGAATCAGGCCGATCCGTTTTCTAATCCCCTCCTCGTCTTCAAGGGTGTCTCATTTGCGGTTCCTTTGCTTTTGATTTTAACATTTCACGAGTTCGGGCATTATGTTCAATCCAGAAGGGCTGGAATCAAGGTCAGTCTGCCCTATTTTATTCCCGGGCCCACGCTGTTTGGGACCTTCGGTGCGGTGATCAGATCAAAATCTCCTTTCCGCACCCGCCGGGATCTTCTGGACGTGGGAGCCGCAGGTCCCATTGCCGGCTTCGTTGTCGCAGTGATTGTTATCATCATCGGACTATCACATTCTCAAATCGTGGAGGAGGTTTCAGGGGAGGGACTGATTCTGGGAGAGTCGTTAATATTCAAATTTCTTTCCTGGTTGGTGTTGAAAGATGTTCCTGAAGGATACGGTGTGCTTTTAAGTCCCACCGCCTTTGCTGGCTGGGCAGGGATTTTGGTCACCATGCTAAATCTTTTGCCCATTGGACAGTTGGATGGTGGTCATATCATGTATGCCCTTTTGGGGAGAAACCAGCGGAGGATTGCTACAGTGGCAACCTTAGCCTTGATCCCCCTGGGATTTTTCTTGTGGTTTGGTTGGTTTGTCTGGGTGGCTTTGGTCCTGTTGATCAAAATTGGTCATCCGCCTACTTTGAACGATCAGGTGCCTTTAGATACCAAGCGGAAGGTGATTGGCTGGCTGGCGATGTTCATCTTCGTCCTCTCCTTCATTCCCGTGCCCATCAAGTAAACATCCTTGTTGGAGATCGTGTCGATTATGTATTGGGCAACATTTCCCCTGCGTCTGTTGTAGTCCCGCATTGAAACGGGCAATCATCCAGCCTCCGGACATTGCCTTTGACTAAGCCTGATGGAGACCAAAAGGTCTCCGCTACATTATTACAATAAAAAAGATGTAGGGGTGGAGTTTTAGCTCCACCCGTGGTGAGGGCGAACCTGAAGGTTCGCCCCTACACATCCATCCTTTTCCCCATCTTGTCGGTGAATGCCCAAAAGAACTTTGTCATTGAATCCAAACTTTTACATAATTACGTCAAAATTTACTTGACAACCCCAGTCAAAAAAAATAAACTTTGAGAAAAGAAAACAAACTCTATTTCAAGAAGGAGGTGGAATAGATGAAGAAGATCACGATTTTTTCTTTGATCTTTGTCTGTCTGGCTTTTTTCTTAATCTTCACCAGTTGCAGTCGGGAGAAAGCCATGGAACAACTGATGGCTGATCCTCAGATGTCTGAGCTTATCATGCAGAAAATCTGGGAGACTCCGGAAACCAAAGAACAATTGGTCCAGATGGTAATGGAGGATCCAGAAAGCATGAACAAACTCAGAGAATCTTTGCTGGCAGACTCAACCAAAGCGGCTCAAATGCTGGATATGATGCTGGCAAACGAAGATCTGGAGGGAATGATAAAAGAGAAGACTTCGGATTTGCATAAGACGAGAAGGAAATAACCTATTCAAAGCTTGTTTGTTTTTGATAAGCCTGTATCCAGTTGAAACTGGATGCAGGCTTTTATTTTCTCATCAGTTTCAGATTTTAAAGAAAAGTAGGGATACGGAATAAGATCATACCCCCCTTTGGTTAATCTGGCAAGTTTTTTTCTCCAGATTTGGTCTAATGACATAGCCTGAAAAATAGCTATTTGTGGACTGATAGTTGGATCTCTTTCATGGATTATTTCCCAGGGGGTTTTATTTCCCTTGTAACCGTTTATTCTGGCGACATTGAACCAGGTGACATATTGAGTGGCTTTTGCCAAGAAGGCTTGGGGTGAGGAGAAGGTTTCAATCTCATAGAACTCGTTCTCGATTATCCCATGGGCGGTCTCGATATCGGCTTGGTAGGTATGAGCGCCTGGAGGGATGGTATCATGCACCAGCCCCTTTTCTGAGTTGACGGTTTGGATGAAGATGGAGGGGTGTTTGGCTGACCATGAGCCGATGGATTCTGACCATTGTCTGTTTGGAAGCGGGAGTTTGTAAGGTCGGCCCCGCATTTTTTCAGGTGGTTGATTATAATCTCTGCGAAGAGGGTTGCATATGTGAGGGTGCATTCGGTGGCATAGCTCACAAACATGATTCCGGAGACCACCTCTGGCCGTGTACTGGAATGAGGGCAGATTGTGTCTTTTCATCTGGATCCAGTATTCAGGGATATCATACAGGTGCTTGGTGTCGATATCGATCTGTTAGAAGAGTCTCCATCTGGTTTTTATCTGTCTCAAGTCGTTTTTGGTTTTGTGCTTGCGCCGTTTCCTTTTAAGCAGTCCTTCTTCTTTCCAAATCTTGCGGATTCATCCTGAACGGATTCACCGTGAACGGATAGCCTTTTCAGAGAGGCTAAGATTGAATTCTCTTTTTATCCTTAAGGCGCCCCGGGACTTAAGCTTTCGCTTCAGCTGGATGGCCTTTTGTCTTTGATCTGGATCGATCCCTGACTTTTTATTCTTTGGAGCTTTGCTTTGATCCTCCAATCCCCGCAGAGAACCTAGTTGCCACCTTTTAAGCTACTTGCGTACTGTTTTAGGGGTAGTATTAAAGGCTCTAGCCGCGGGCTTAACTCCGTTATCCCGGGCATATCTGACCATCTCATATCTGAGTAATCTGGGGTCTTTACTTAGTCGCATATTTGTGTAATATTTGATCGGACACATCTCTTCATCCTTGGTTATTTGGTTTCTTACACCATCCAAAAAACCATCATATGAAGGATGTGTCCATATTTTCTTTCAACCTAGACTGGGCAAGCCCCCTTCCTCTCACTCCCACTTGCCACCTCATGAACCACTCTTGAACCCACCTCTTGCTATTTCTCCCCCATGCCAGCAAGGGGGGACCTTTTGACTTCCGTTTCCCACAAATAACATCAGAAAGTTGTTGTTTTTTCAGAGTAGTTGATATTATATTGCAAAGTTAAAATGTCAGAGATAGGCAAAAACATCAAAGACATTCGATCTCGCATACAGAAAGCGGCGGAAAAAAGCGGCAGGAGTGTAGATCAGATAAAGCTGGTTGTGGTAACCAAAACAGTGGAACCGCACAGGATAAATGAGGCGATTCGCCGCGGAATAGAGATCATCGGCGAAAATAGGATTCAGGAGGCAGACGCTAAGTTTAAGGAGATAACCGAAAAGGTGGAAAAACATCTGGTGGGTCATCTTCAGACCAACAAAGCCAAAAAAGCGGTGGAAATTTTTGATTTTGTTCAGTCAGTGGACAGCGTTCGTGTGGCAGAAGAGATCTCCAGAAGAGCTTTAGAAAAAGGAAAAATAATGGATGTGCTGGTGGAGGTGAATACCTCTGGTGAGTTGACCAAATTCGGGATAGAGCCTGAACAGGTCTTGACTTTAATTGAAACTATCTCGAAATTAGAGGGTATTAAGATCAAAGGCTTGATGACCATAGGACTTTTTTCCGACAATCCGGAGGATTCCCGACACTGCTTTAGGAGATTGAAAACTCTTTTTGAAAAGATAAAATCTGCCAGCATACCTAATGTGGAAATGCGCTACCTCTCCATGGGAATGACCAGCGACTTCGAGGTTGCCATAGAGGAAGGCTCTAATATGGTTCGTGTCGGCACCGGAATATTTGGTCCCAGAGGTTATTGAAGATAGGAGATGACCTCGTGTTAGCCAATTTAGTCTTTGCCATTGCCAAACTTCTGGACTTAGCTATAAGTCTTTACGTGATTGTCATTATCATCCGGGCAATTCTGTCCTGGTTTAATCCGAATCCGTACGGTCCAGGGATGATGTTTTTGGACAAGATCACCGATCCGGTCCTTGGGCGCATCAGACGATTGCTCCCTTTAGGCAGCGGGGTGGGGTTGGATCTGTCGCCGATAATTGCCATCTTTGGGCTTTTGTTCATAAAATATTTTCTGGTGGCAAGCCTGTATGATGTAAGTGCAGGTTTGAAATAATTGACATGAAACGAGGTAATGTTTATTTATTATTGCCGATAATAGAGTCAAAAAATTGCACATTAAGTCTGGAGGTAAAAGTTGAAAATCACACCGGTAGATATCAAAAATCAAAGTTTTGGCAAATCCTTCCGAGGTTATGATCCCTCTGAGGTGGATGCCTTTCTGGAGATGGTATCCTCCACCCTGGAGGATTTGCTCCAGGAGAACAGCCAGTTAAAAGAAAAGCTCTCTTCAGTGGAAGCGACTCTGACAGGATACAAGGACCTGGAGGGAAACCTCAAACAGGCGCTGGTAACTGCCCAGAAATCGGCAGAGGAGATCAGAGAGAACGCACAAAAAGAGGCTCAGCTTTTGATGAGGGAAACACAGATGAAAGCCGAAAGTAAGCTGGAAGAAAGCTACAGCCTTCTCTCCAGACTAAAAAAGCAGATAGCTGATCTTGAAAATCTAAAAAAAGAATACATCATCCGATTGAAATCGTTGCTGGACACTCATCGAAATATTTTGCAATCAATGGAGAAGGAAGATCGACCGTATAAAGAAGAGCCTCAGTTAGCTGGCAGCCACGGCCAATCCAAGTCGGATTCAGATAAGGAGATCAAGATTTAGAAAACCCGACAAAGTTCTGCAAGGACGATAAAATGGGAGAAATGAAGAATACACAAGATCTTAAAGAAACCATAAACCAAGCCATTCAGTTCATCCGGAACAAGACCAAATTTGTCCCACAGTTAGGCATTATCCTGGGAACGGGATTGGGTTCTTTAGCTGAAGGGATCAAGGTGGAGGTTAAAATCTCCTATGAGGAGATTCCCCACTTTCCCGTCTCCACCGTGGAGAGTCACGCCGGGCGGCTAATCCTCGGAAAGCTTTCCGGAAAAGATGTGGTTGCCATGCAGGGGAGATTTCATTACTACGAGGGATACGACTTAAAGCAGGTGACCTTCCCGGTAAGGGTGATGAAGGCTTTGGGCGCAAACACCCTGGTGGTCTCTAATGCCTGTGGGGGACTTAATCCCTTATTCAAAGCCGGGGACATAATGGTCATCTCGGACCATATTAACCTTTTAGGCTCAAATCCGTTGTTTGGTCCCAATGACGAAAGTTTGGGTCCCCGATTCCCGGATATGTGTTGTTGCTATGATCCGGAGTTGGTTGCCCTGGCAGAGAACGTGGCTTTGAATCTAGGGCTTAAATTACAAAAGGGAGTTTACGTGGCGGTTGCCGGTCCCAATCTGGAGACTGCGGCAGAATACAGATTTTTAAGGCTTATTGGAGCGGACGTGGTGGGAATGTCCACTGTGCCGGAGGTTATCGTGGCACGGCATCAAAGCATGAAGGTGTTGGGCTTTTCATTGGTTACCGACATGGGGTTGCCGGATGCTTTGGGCCCAATGAATATGGAAAAGATTCTTGCAACGGCGGCTAAAGCAGAGCCGCTTTTGAAAAAGATCATGACCCGGGTTATAGAGGAGATGAAGGTTTAAAGTTCAATAATAAAAGATCGCGTAGCCAAGGCTTCATGCCTTGGCTAGCACCCGTACGGGTGCCTACGCGAGAAAATAAATTTATCATCATTAAAATACAAGAATGCGTCGTCTAAAAAATTTTGATTATTCAAATAAGGCAGTTTACATCACAACAGATACTCATGAGCGAAAATCGATTTTTGTCTCTGATGATAGGGTGAACAAGATTTATGAAGCTCTGGATGAGGTTTATCCTAAATATGATTTCAAAATCAATGGGTTTGTGATAATGCCCGCACATTGTCATTTGATAATCGTCTCCCAAAATAACGATTTGTCTGACATAATGCACGACATCAAAGGAATAGCTGCTTTCAAGATGTCAGATGGCGCTCCGATAAAGGAGAAGCTTTGGCAAAGAGGTTTCTATGATCATGTGATTCGGAATAAGAGCGACTTGCTAGAAAAATTGAACTATATTCATCAGAATCCGGTTAGAGCTGGCTTGGCTAAAGACATCTCGGATTACAAACATTCGAGTTTTAAGTTTTACTATGATAGGAAGTGTGAAATCCCGGCATGGTTTGCAAAAATTGAAATATAACTGGATCGCGTAGCCAAGGCTTCACGCCTTGGCTGACCCATTTGGGCCAACGCGGTGATTGTCACCAAACAATTGTTTAACAAAAGGTCGGAACCTACTAATGTTCAAAGAGATCAAAGAAGATTTCAACTATCCGGAGATGGAGGCAAGGATACTTGCGTTCTGGGACAACCAGAATATTTTCCATAAAAGCATAAAGATAAGGAAGGATGCTCCGGATTTCGTCTTTTACGAAGGACCTCCCACTGCCAATGGTAGACCGGGCATTCACCACGTGATCTCCCGCACCATTAAGGATCTGGTTTGTCGTTACAAGACCATGCGGGGATTCAAGGTGGAAAGAAAGGCGGGCTGGGATACCCATGGACTTCCGGTGGAGATAGAGGTGGAGAAGGAGTTGGGGCTGGACAGCAAGGCGAAAATTGAGCAATATGGCATTGACAAATTCAACGCCCAGTGCCAAAAGAGTGTTTTCCGCTACAAGAAGGAATGGGACGAGCTCACCCGCAGGATCGGTTACTGGCTGGATCTGGAGTCCGCCTATATCACCTGCTCAAACGAATATATAGAGAGCGTGTGGTGGATTCTCTCTCAGTTCTGGGAGAAGGGATTGATCTATCAAGGGCATCGCATAGTCCCCTATTGCCCCAGATGTGGCACCCCCCTGTCCAGCCATGAGGTGGCTCAAGGATACGAGGAGGTCTCCGACCCCTCAGTGTCGGTCAAGATGAAGCTGGAAGGAAAGGAGAACACTTACTTTCTGGTGTGGACCACCACGCCCTGGACCTTGATCTCCAATGTGGCTTTAGCCGTGGGCGCGCACATCGATTATGTCAAAGTGGAGCATCAGGGAGAGGAGTTGATCTTAGCTCGAGCACTTATGGAGAAGGCTTTAGAGGGTGAATACCAGATAAAGAAAGAATTCAAGGGAAAGGATTTGGAGAAACTAAGATATGAACCGCTATACACTTTTGTGAAGACCGACAGATCCAAGGCGTTTTATGTGATCTTAGCAGACTTCGTCAGCGTGGAGGAGGGGACCGGAATCGTCCATATGGCACCCGCCTTCGGAGCAGACGACTACGAGGCGGGGAAGAAATACGGTCTGCCGGTAGTTCAGCCGGTGGACGCCAAGGGAGAGTTTACCTCCGAGGTCACCCCGTGGAAAGGCATGTTTGTAAAAGATGCAGATAAAGGCATAATGGAGGATCTGAAGAAAAGAAATCTCTTATATAGGAGAGGGGAGTATGTTCATACTTATCCCTTCTGCTGGAGATGCAACTCCCCCTTGATCTATTATGCCCGGAAGTCGTGGTATATTAAAACCACAGCCTATAAGGATAAGCTGCTGGAGAACAACAGGAAGATAAACTGGTATCCGCCGGAGATGGGCTCGGGGCGATTCGGGGAATGGCTGGAGAACAACGTGGATTGGGCTCTCTCCCGGGAAAGATTCTGGGGCACGCCTTTGAACATCTGGATATGCGACAGTTGCGCAGAGGAAAAATCCGTAGGCAGCATCAAAGAACTTCTCGGCTCAGCCGTTGAAGATGAATGCTTAGCTTCATTTAAAAAGGAGATAAATCTCCACAAACCAATGATTGATACCGTCACTCTGAGGTGTCCCAAGTGTGAGGGGGTGATGCATCGCACTCCGGAGGTGATCGATTGCTGGTTTGACTCTGGATCCATGCCTTATGCTCAATGGCATTATCCCTTTGAACATAAGGATGATTTTAAGGATAAGTTTCCCTCCGAGTTCATCTCCGAGGCGGTGGACCAGACCAGAGGATGGTTTTACAGCCTTTTAGCCATCTCTTCATTTCTTTTTGATCAATCCGCTTTCAAAAACGTGATCGTGATAGAGTTGGTTCAGGATAAAGATGGTTTTAAGATGCACAAATCCAAGGGAAACGTGATAGATCCCTGGGAGGTTTTGGATGTTCAGGGGGCGGATGCGCTCAGATGGTATATGCTGTGGGTGAGTCAGCCCTGGCTCCCCACCAGAATCGACAAGAATGTGATAACCGAGGTGGGAAGGAAGTTTTTAAGTACCTTAAGAAACACCTATTCCTTTTTCGCCCTTTATGCCAACATCGACCAATTTGATCCTTCAAAGCACCAGATCAACGTGGAAAAGAGAACAGATCTGGATAGGTGGATCATGTCCAAGTTGAATTCCTTGACCCGGGAGGTCACCTATGCTTTGGATCATTACGATCTAACCAGAGCCGCCCGCCAGATTCAGGAGTTTGTGGTAGAGGATCTGAGTAACTGGTATGTGCGAAGGAGCCGGAGAAGGTTCTGGCAATCCGAAAAGACCCCGGATAAGATCTCCGCCTATCTGACTTTGTGGGAGTGCCTGGTGGCGGTGTGTAAACTGATCGCCCCCTATACTCCTTTCATAGCGGAGGAACTATATCAAGAGCTTTGCACCAAGATCGACGCAAAATTCCCAGAAAGCGTGCATCTGACAGATTTTCCTGAAGCTGTGGAAAAGTATGTCGACAAGAGATTGGAACAGAAGATGAACAACTTACGGAGAATCGTCATCTTAGGAAGGGCAGCTCGGAGCAGGGCGCAAATAAAGATAAGGCAGCCCTTAGGAGAGATAATGCTCGCTCTTCCCAAAGGAGAATCCAAGGAGGATTTAAAGTCTTTGTTTAATCTGATAAAAGAAGAACTCAATGTCCAGAAGATCTCTTTTTTGGGTGCAGATGCCCGCCTGACCCAGCTTTACGCTAAACCAAATTTCGATCGACTGGGTCCCAAATGGGGAAAGAAAGCCAATCAAGTAGCAGAGAAGATGAAATCTTTGAGCCAGGATGAGCTTAAGAAATTCAAAGATAAGGGCAAATTGAAGATAGACTTAGACGGAGCCAGCTTGGTGTTGGAATCGGAGGATATGGAACTCTCGGAGCAGGAAAGGGAGGGTTGGGTGGTGGAGTCGGAAAACGAGTATAAGGTGGCGCTATCTATCATCTTAACTGAAGAACTTGAGGATGAGGGCTTTGCCCGAGAGCTGGTCAACAAGATTCAAAACATGCGCAAGATGGCAGACTTTAAGGTGATGGATAGAATAAAAGCGAATATCAAAACCACTCCCCGGCTTAAGGCGGCCATAACGACATTTGAGGATTACATCAAGAAAGAGACGTTAGCCTCAGAACTCTCTCTTTCTGGAGCCGAAGGGGAACGCACTGAGGAGTGGGACATAAATGGAGAGAAGGCATTGATCTCAATAGAAAGAGTTAGATCTTAAGTGGAGGAAGAAGATGAAGAAGAAAGATCTGCAAAAATACGAAGCCTTGCTTTTAGCCAAACGGACGGAGTTGCTGGAGGAGTTGGGACTTTTAAAGAAATCCGGCTTGAACAGCACTGTTAAGGACGCATCAGGAGAGATTTCCTCTTACTCCACCCATATGGCGGATCAGGGCACCGACTCCTTTGAAAGGGAAAAAACGTTTCAATTAGCCTCCAAAAGCGGCAGGTTTCTTCATCACATAGATGAGGCTTTGCACCGCATCAAGGACAAAACCTACGGAAAATGCCAGGAATGTGGAAAACAGATAAGCGTTGCCCGACTGGAGGCAGTGCCTCATGCCAGGCTATGCATCGCCTGCAAGGAGAAAGAGGAGCTCAAAAAAGCCAAAGAGATTCGATGAGGGCTTTTGTCCGCAGGTATGTACCGTAGTGAAGCATAGGGTTTATCACACCACATAGTGCATGCCGTAGGAGATGGTTTGATCAAAAAAAATCCTAAGACACCCCCCCTGAGATTTCTGATCATCACCATACTGGTTATCCTTGCCGATCAACTTTCCAAAACTGCGGTGATTTGCCTTCTTCCACCGGGTGAGTCTGTTTCGGTTCTGGGTAATCTTTTCCGGCTCACCTTGGTTTTAAATCCGGGTGGGGTTTTTGGAACCAGATTGGGAAGTCAAAATTTCTACGCCTTCATCTCTCTTTTAGCCATAGGGATTACCTTATGGTTTTTCTTCAAAACTAAAACACAAGAAAAAAGTTTCCGGATAGGACTTTGCTTGGTGCTGGGAGGAGCGGTGGGGAATTTAATCGACCGCTTCCGCTTCGGAGAGGTGGTCGATTTTCTGGATTTCGACTTCTTTAATGTCTCACTTCCTCCAACAAAAATTTTATTTCTCAAATCCCCCGGTTTTTATCTTGATCGCTGGCCCGTGTTCAATTTAGCGGACAGCTTTGTCCTCATAGGAATGGTTCTGGTGGTCATTCATCTTGCTTCGGGAAAAAGGATAGATATCTTCCTCTCTCAGAAGGATCTTGGCCTTTCCCGTGCTTTTATTCAGAAATTGATCTCAGATCATAATATCTTGGTGGATGGCAACTCCATAAAGCCCTCCTACAAGATAAAAGGGGGAGAGAAAATTAAAATTGAAGTTCCACCACCAGAGAAACCTTCCCTTGAGCCGGAAGACATACCTTTGGATATCGTGTATGAGGATTCTGATCTTTTAGTGGTGAACAAAAAGGCAGGGATGGTGGTTCATCCTGCGGCGGGAAACTACTCTCATACTCTGGTGAATGCTCTCCTTTTTCATTGCAAGGATCTGTCCGGAATAAACGGAGTTTTGCGACCGGACATTGTGCACCGGCTGGACAAGAACACCTCTGGACTTCTGGTGATAGCAAAAAATGATCTGGCTCATCTAAGTTTAGCCGGGCAGATAAAAAATAGAACTCTTCTGCGTGAATATCTTGCCATAACCTGGGGACATATGCCAGTTGAGGAGGGAACCATCGAAGCTCCTATCGGAAGGGGCGCGAAGGACCGAAAAAAGATGGCGGTGACCCGAATGAAAGGGCGAGAATCATTAACTCAGTATCAAGTCCTGGACAGATTTGATCTGTGTGATCTTTTGTCCATCCGATTGAAAACAGGCAGGACTCATCAGATCCGGGTTCATCTTTCCTATTTGAATCATCCGGTGTTGGGTGATCCGGAATATGGGGGGAGAGGTAAGCGGATCAAAGGCATCTATGATAGGGAGCGTCCTTTTGCTCAAAAGCTTTTGAGTACAATCGACAGGCAGGCTCTTCACGCCAAAAAACTGGGCTTTGTTCATCCCAGGACAAAAGAATACCAAGAGTTCGATTCTAAGCTACCCGAAGACATGGAAGCTGTCTTAAGTCTTCTGCGCAGCTAGCGT
>Ga0111202_132_pt1 | contig 20817 bp, 18 predicted proteins | sample DeeMarSWOR324_28_FD_80372 | JGI IMG/M metagenome (GOLD analysis project Ga0111202, IMG submission 80372) | candidate division Zixibacteria bacterium SM23_73_3 | reverse complement strand
TCCTCTTTTGGTATGAAAAGAAACTCCTCTATGGGAATTCTGTTTTGGGTCGTCTTTGTAGTCGCCACCACCTTTTTTATAAACTATGTTATCACCACTTACCAGCTGTTGTCTCGAACGCCTACTCAGTTGAGCTCCTCTCTGCTTATCTCTTTTATTATCACTTTATTTTGCGGAGTTCTGTATTACTGGAGATTTGTAAGCTCCAGCCGGACTGCCAAAGATAGCAGGCCAAAAGATTCCAAATTCCTCAGACTGGGAGGAAGATTTTTGATTGTACTTGTTTTGATTCTGATTTCGCTGGTGGTCAACGGCTGGCAATATTTAAGCTGGGCTTCTTCTCCAACATATACTTTAAATCGATCGTCTGTGGATTTAGGAAAGATTTTAAGTAAAGAAGCTGTGATCTCAGGTCCTTATGGGCCTGGTTTGGTGTGGGATAACGGGTTAAAAAATATAATTCATATGTTCGGGGTCACCCAACCTGATCCGAAACTTTTTTTAACCTATCCTATCACTCACCTGGCATTAGAAAGGGGAGGAAACCGGGATCGGGCTTTTCAGGATTATCCTGAGGTAATGAATAAAGCTAAAATTGTGACTACCTATCGACTAAGGAACATTCCGGTCGATATCTATAGAATAGGGGAATGGACCGGCAATCCAGAGACAAAAGAATACCCCCTCTCTGATTTTGAGAAAGCAATACTTTTGGCTGAAAAAGGAGCTGACGACTCTGCCGTGGCGCTCCTGGAGGAATTTGTCTTGCAGAATCCGGAGAACTTCAGTGGATACCTGGCTCTAACAGACGTCTACTATCATCTGGAGAACTTCGAAAATGCAGCGCACTCTTTGGAAAAGGCCATACAATTTAACCCGACCGATTTTTACGCACGTCAGCAGTTGGGCTTGATATATCTGACAGTGGGAAAACAGACCCGTGATGATACTTACAGGCTTTTAGCAATCGACCAGTGGGAGAAGGCTTTGAAGCTTTTCCCCCAAAACACCCGGCTGGCGCAACAATTGCAAAGAATAAGAGGATACTGAAGACATGCGAAACTCAAACAGAAACATTAAGATTTCAGTGGTGGTTCCAGCTTATAATGAGGTGGACAATATCGCTCCTCTAATGGAGGAGTTCTCCAAGATGTTTTCCCGCACCCGGATGTATGGTGAGGTGATCCTGGTGGATGATGGCTCCACCGACGGCACTTTCCTTAAAGCCAAGGAATGCCAACAGAAATACCACTTCCTGCGGGTGGTAGCTCACAAAAGAAACCAGGGCTTGACCCAGGCTCTGATGACCGGATTTTCAAGGGCTCGAGGAAGAATCTTCGTTTTCTGGCCTGCAGATTTGCAATACCTCCCCCAGGACATCCCCAAGCTGGTTGAAAGAATAGATAGCGGATATGATGTGGTCTGCGGATGGAAAAAAGGTTCATACGGCTTAAAGAGTTTTGTCTCCTTTATATACAACCTTCTCTCTCGAATGATTTTTAGGGTTAAGGTTCACGATCTGAACTCGGTCAAGGCATTCCGCCGGGAGGTGGCAGATGACGTGTCAATGCGCAAGGACTGGCACAGATATTTGGTGGTGATGGCGGCGGACAAGGGATACAAAATCGGGGAGGCAAAGGTCAATTTATATCCCCGAAGGTCCGGCCAATCCAAGTTCGGATTCTGGAGAATTCCCATAGGATTTTTGGACCTTTTGTCGGTAAAGTTCCAGCTATCCTTTATGAAAAAACCTCTGCTTCTGTTCGGTGTTTTGGGACTGATCTTAATTCTTCTGGGCATCCTCACCGGAGGAGTGGCAATTTATTTAAGAATTGTAAAAAATGAAGGCTTGAGGCCACTTTTGTATCTGGTGATCCTGTTGGTTCTTTCAGGAATTTCGTTTTTTGCTTTAGGCTTTCTGGCAGAAGCCATAATAAGCATAAAGGACGAGATAAGGTCTTTGGTTCGGCAGATCTCTACCAGAGACAGATTCAGGATTAATCGATCACCAAAAAACAACCGAACAGCGTCTTTCCCCAGCAAAGGAAGGAAACCCGAAAAACAAAAACGAGAGGGAATCTGAAGTCTTGTAGCACCCGATCATTCCCCAAAAAAGGGAAAGCTCTACGTCATATGGTGCGGGGCAAGCTCTCAGTAAAAAAGACAAAAAGTGCCATTTCATAGCAAATCCCAGCTTAAGATTCTTATTTTAACTCATAATTACATCCGCTTTACAGGAGACCATGCTGGTCTTTTCGTGCACATCCTGGCTAAAGGTCTGGTTCAAAGCGAGCACAAAGTTTTCGTCTTGGCGCCTCATCAAAAGGGGTTGAAGACGTTTGAGATGATGGATGATGTGGAGGTGTATCGCTTCAGATATGCTCCGGATGGAAAGGAAACCATCGCTTACATAGGAAACATGCACCAGCTGGTCGCCAGAAGTTGGACAAACAAGATTCTTTTCTTATTTTTTCTTGTCTCCTTTTTTCTGAAAGCCTTAAGTATTTCACTCAAAAAAAAGATCGACTTAATCTCTGCTCAATGGTGGATTCCTGGAGGATCAACAGGATGTTTCGTTTCGCTTTTGAGCCGAAAACCTTTGATCGTCACCTCACACGGAACGGATGTTCGCTTACTTGAAAAATCAAGCCTGTTTTCACGGCTGGCAGGTTTGGTCTTTGGTCGGGCAAAATACGTTACCACCGTGTCCAGCTTTCTAAAGGAGAGGTTGGTCAAAAACGTCAAATTAGCACCGGGAAAGGTGAAGGTAATCCCCATGCCGGTCACTCCGGCAGCTTTTACACCCACTCCTTTAAAAAGAGATGAAGTGAAGTTGATTCTCTGTGTGGCTCGTTTCACCCCGCAGAAGGGATTGGATATCTTCCTTAAAGCATGTAAGATACTCAAGGAGAAAGGAATCGATTTTCAGGCTAAGATCGTGGGAGAGGGACCCTTAAAAAGTCTTTTGCAAAAAGAGATAGTCGATTTGGATCTGGAGGATAGGGTTTTTTTGCTTGACATCATGCCCCAGAGTGAGTTGAATCATCTTTATGCTGAAAGCTATCTCTGTGTTCTTCCCTCCCTGGAGGAGGGTTTTGGCTTGGTTTTAGTGGAAGCCCAGCTGTGCAAAAGACCGGTGGTGGGCACCCGCTCCGGAGGAATAACCGACATAATCCAAGATGGCAAAAGCGGGCTTTTGGTTTCCCCAAAAGATCACCTCAGCTTAGCATCCGCCATGGAAAGAATTCTGACCGACGAAAAATTGGCTTTCCGGTTGGCTGAAGATGGATACCAAAGCGCAAAGGCAAAATTCTCTCCACAAGCAGTCTTAGAACAATACCTGAAAGTGCTGAGATGAAAACAAAAAAGATTCTGATCAGATCAGCCCAGGTTATAGTCATCCTTCTGATATTCTATTTTCTGGTCAAAGGCGTCATTGCCAACTGGGATCAGGTGAAGGGTTTCGACTGGAAGTTTGACTATCCCCTTCTGATCCTCTCCTTCGTGCTCCAGATGGCGGCGCTTTTCTGGCTGGTTCAGATTTGGCGCTGGATACTTCGCCACACCGGTTCAACGGTCTCTTACTCCGGCCTTTTCAAAGTCTGGTTTTTTGCCAATCTGGGCAGGTACCTTCCGGGAAAGGTGTGGCAGTTTCTGGGGATGGTCTACATGCTGGAGAAACGAGGCGTGCCCCCCAGGAATACTTTTTCCACCGTGGTTTTGGCCCAGACCTGCTCGGTCATGTCCGGCCTGCTGATTGCATTTGCCTTTCTGGGCGTGAATCTGTATTCTCAGTTTCTCTCCGGGAACCCGGGCTTGATAGTGGTAATAGCCATTTTTTTCCTCGCCGTAATTGCGCTTGTCTCTTATCCGAACTTGCTACGAAAGGTCGTGAATTTCGGCCTGGGAGTCCTAAAAAGGGAAAAAATTAGTCTTGATATTAGCAGTAAGGATGTTATTATTTATATTTTGTGTTATTCTGTGTCGTGGCTTCTGTTTGGACTGGCATTTTTAGTATTTATCAAGGCGATGGCTGTAGCCTCTTTTGCCATGTATCCCAGCTTAACCGGAGCCTTTGCTTTTTCCGTGAACATAGGATTCTTGGTGCTTTTTGTTCCCGGCGGAATCGGGGTAAGAGAAGGGCTCTTAGTACTTCTGCTTTCGACGTTGTTTCCGGCCTTCTTTCCCGTTCCGGTGGCAACCTTGATTTCGCTTCTTGCCCGGTTGTGGGTGACCGTGGCGGAGCTATTGTGTTTTTCGATTGCCGTGCCCTTGAAATGAATATTAAAATCAACCAAATCAGCGTAGCTTAAGGTTTATCCCTGAGCGGCAAGCCATGAAGGCTTGCCTACGCGTCTTCATAGAGGGTGTTGTTTGAGAGCGGTAGTAAAATTAATCAAATCAGCGTAGCTTAAGGTTTATCCCTGAGCAAAGCCGTGAAGGCTTGCCTATTCCTTTTATTTTAGAAAATGAAAAAAGGAAAAGCAAAAAAAGACAAGAAGGTCGTAAAAAGCAAAACAAAGCTTCTTAGCCCGAAGAAGGAAGAAAAGCTCTGGCGGTATCTGCCGCTGGTTATCTTGTTCCTTTTGACTATCATTTTATTTTCCAGCTTCGTCTTCTCCGATGGGATGCTTTTCGGGTCGGATACCATTGAGGCGGGGGTGATGTTCCGCTCATTCTATGCCTCATTTGTGAAGGATTACCATGCCATTCCGCAGTGGGATCCTTATCTTTTCGGGGGCATGCCCTTTGTGGACGCCATGCACGGCGATACCTTTTATCCTCTGGCCATACTGCAGTTTGTCTTACCCATCTACCGAGCCTTAGGATGGAAGCTTGTGCTCACCGTTTTTTTGGCGGGGATTTTCACCTATCTTTGCATGCGAGCCTTCAAATTCTCTCGTTTAGTTTCGTTATTTTCCGGAATAGCCTACATGTTCTCGGCCAATCTGGTCTCCTGGGTCAGCGCCGGTCAGGACGGAAGGATGTACGTAACCAGCCTTCTTCCCCTTCTATTTTTCTTTTTGCAGAAAGCTTTAGATACCCGAAAATGGATTTACTATTTAGGATTGGGATTTTCCATCGGGCTTCTGATTTTGGCTAACCATCCTCAACTGGCTTATTATGCGCTATGGGCGGTGGGCTTATATTTCATCTTCCGCCTGGTATCAGATTTCTCCGCCAACAAACAAGAGACTTTATCTAAGAAAATAAAACCTTTAATCAAGCCGGCTATGTTTTTTGCGGTAGCCGTAATCGTTGGTTTGGCGCTCTCCTTAGTGCAGATACTCCCTCCCTACATCTACGTGAACAAGTATTCCCCCAGGGCTGAGGGGGGAAGAGGATACGAGTATGCGGTATCCTGGTCGGCTCATCCGGAGGAGTTGGCTTCTTTTGTGGTGCCGGAGTTCTGCGGATATAACACCCAAGAAGAAAATACATACTGGGGAAGAAATCCCTTCAAGCAAAATGCCGACTACGGGGGCATTATCCCCCTGATCTTTGCCTTTCTTGCTCTTTTCTTTATAAAAGATAAAAAGGTGTGGTTTTTCTTAGGACTATCTGGGTTGGCAATAATCTATTCTCTGGGAGGACATACTCCCATCTATAAACTTTTCTATCATCTGGTTCCTCAGGTGAAGAATTTCCGGGCGCCCAGCTTGATTCTTTTTCTTCTGGTCTTCTCCGTCATATTTTTGTCCGCGCTTTTTACAGAACGCCTGTTGAAGGGAATAAAAGAGGTCTCTGAGCAGAAAAAGCTATTTAAGATATTGATGATTTTAGTAGCCGTATTTTTCGGGCTTTCCCTTCTTTTCTCCATAGCCGGGAATCTGCTTCTCTCCATCTGGACGGGAATCCTTTATCCTGGCATTCATCCTTCTAAAAGCAGAATTATGAGCCAGAACTTACCCAATGTGGTTAAAGGATTCTGGCTTACCACATTTCTGGTGGGACTGGCCGCCACAGCAGTTTATCTTCTGGTCAAGGAGAAAATGAGCCGCTACCTTTTCATTATCTGGACTGGAGTGCTTTTGGTTTTTGATCTGTGGAGGGTGGATGCCAGATTCATCCAGAAATTCGACTACAAGAGTTATTTTCATGCAGACAGCGCCATAGAGTTTCTTAAGAAAGATAAGGAGAAGTTTAGGGTGATGTCCTTTCCCCGCACTTACCAAGGGCAGAACATCTTGGCTTTCTATGACATCATGCAGGTTTTCGGTTACCATGGCAATCAGCTAAAAGTCTATGATGAATTCACCGAGAGGAAATACTTGGAGTCGGCTCGAACCCCAGAGGAATATAGCAAAAGATATTCCCAGTTTATTTTGGGAAATAAGCTGGACCTTCTAAATACCAAATATTTTCTTTCGCGCCAGCCTTTACAGCATCCCAAATTCAAGCAGGTGTTTTTTGGGGATGGAGTCTATGTCTTTCAGAATCAGACCTATCTTCCTCGAGCCCGTATAGTTTTCAAATATGAGGTGATAGGAGATGGGGATCAAATTTTGAAAAGGATCGCTGATCCGAATTTCGATTATCAAAACTCAGTTATCCTGGAGGAAGAACCCCAGGTCTCACTTGGCCAGGTGGACACAAATTTAGCCCGGGGAAATGCCTGGATTGAAAAAGATGAGATAAACAGTTTCCAGGTGAAGGCGGTGCTTTCCCAGCCGGGTTTTTTGATATTAAGCGAAAACTATTACCCCTCCTGGAAAGCTTACCTGGATGGGAAACAGACCAAAGTTTATCGGGCAAATTATCTGTTTCGAGCAGTATACCTGGAGGAAGGAGAGCATAAGCTGAGGTTCGTTTTCGATTCTGTTCCTTATCGAATTGGTAAGACCTCTACCCTGTTGACATCTGTTCTTCTTTTGGTTATGTTTGGATTTTATTTGATCAGGCAAGTTGTTCATAAGAAGAGTTCATCCTGAAGGATTCACCCTAAAGGAGAGATCAAAATCATAAGTCCACGGATTCTAAAGATGAGCTAAAAAGAGATGAAGACTCTGGTGATCATACCCACATATAATGAACGGGAAAACATTGAGAGGATCATTCCTATGGTTTTGGAAAAGGACCCCTCCATCCATGTTTTGATCGTGGACGATGGCTCTCCGGACGGCACCGGCCAGATGGCTGACGCTATGTCGAAAAGGGATGATCGCATCCGGGTGATTCACCGCCAGAACAAAAGTGGGCTGGGAACCGCCTACATCACCGGGTTTAAATTTGCGCTGCAGGAAAACTATGATCTGATATTTGAGATGGATTGTGATTTCTCTCATGATCCAAAATACATTCCCGATTTTCTGGAGACTATCCGGGATGTGGATTTAGTATTGGGTTCACGATACATAAGGGGAGTAAACGTAATCAACTGGCCCATGTCCCGACTCCTCCTCTCCTATTATGCCAATGTTTACTCTCGCATCATCACCGGCCTTCCGGTGAAGGATGCAACCGGCGGGTTCAAATGCTTCCGCCGGGAGGTTCTGGAGAAAATCGATTTGGACAAGGTTAAGTCCAATGGATACTCCTTTCAGATAGAGATGAGCTTCCGCGCCTGGAAGAGGGGATTTAAGATAAAGGAGATACCCATAGTATTTGAGGATAGGAAGGTGGGTCAGTCCAAGATGTCCAAGAAGATCGTGAGAGAAGCTGTCTGGATGGTGTGGAGACTGAGGCTGTGGAGTCTTTTGGGCAAATTGTGATTATTTATGTAACACCGATAAGACCCATATTTGAGTAGGCGTTTTAAGGATGTGAAAGGATGAAGGTGGCTTTTCATATTCATGCCCAGCTCAATCATACCACATGAGTAGAAGCAAACATTTATGGTATTTTCTTTTAAGCCAGATAAAGACCTTTCCATCATCATAGTAAACTATAATGTAAAAGAGTTTTTAAGACGATGTTTGAACTCTATTTTTGATTTCCACAAAGATTTGAATTTTGAGGTGATGGTGATAGATAACAACTCGGAAGACCAGAGCGCAAACATGGTAAGACGGAAGTTTCCTCAGGTTAAGCTTTACGAAAATAAGCGAAATGAAGGATTTTCAGCTGCGTGCAATCAGGGGATACGAGAGACTAAAGGACGGTATGTTTTGCTTTTGAATCCAGATACAGAATTTACCCCCGGGGGAATAAGTAAGATGGTTGAGTTTATGGATGCTAATCCTCAGGTGGGAATTTGCGGTCCCAGGATGATTGACTCCCAGGGGAAGATTCATTTCTCCTGCCGGTCGTTTCCCTCTTATCTGACCGCCATCTCGTCTGGTCAATCCATCCTGAATCGACTTTTTCCTCACAATCCGTTATCAAGAAAATATCTTCTAAAAGATCAAGACCAAAACCAAAAAAGAGAAGTAGATTGGATATCCGGCTCATGTCTTCTAACGAAAAGGGAGGTTTTTGAGAGAATTGGGCTGTTAGATGAGATTTTCTTTATGTATGTGGAGGATGTGGATTTCTGTTATCGAGCCAAGAAGGCTGGCTTCTCAGTTTATTATTTTCCGAATGTGGAAATCGTTCACCATATTGGTAAAAGCACAAAAAAAAGAAAGCTTTTGATGCAGACAGAACATCACCGGAGCATGTATCATTTTTTCGTAAAACATCACCTGCCCAACGTTTTCTTAAAAAGTATCGTTTTTTTGGGCATCTGGATTCGCCTGTGGTTTGTTCTCTGGACAAGTTTCTTATTAACAAGTAGAAAAGGAATTTGCTGAAGGGCAAAAGATGAATGGACCGCATTTAGATTTTGAAAAGCCAATTTATGAGTTGGAAAAGAGAATAAGTGATCTAAAGGAACTGGCAGGGCGGGAGGGAGAGGACCCTCTGGACAACCTGGAGCTTTCCCGTGAGATTAAGTCCTTAGAGGAGAAGCTGGATAAGCTCGCCCAGGACATCTACTCCAAGCTTTCTCGCTGGCAGAGGGTGCAGTTAGCCCGTCACCCCCGTCGCCCCTGTGCGCTGGATTTCATCTTTCTTATGACCACGGAGTTCGTTGAACTGCACGGGGACAGGTATTTTGCAGATGATAAAGCCATAGTGGGTGGTTTCGCCAAAATGGATGGAAAACCGGTCTTAGTGGTGGGACAGCAGAAAGGAAAGGACACCAAGCAGAAACTTTTCAGGAATTTTGGCATGCCTCATCCAGAAGGGTATAGAAAGGCGCTGAGATTGATGCAACTGGCTTCTCGATTCGGCAAGCCGGTGGTGGTTTTAGTGGATACCCCGGGGGCGTTCCCCGGTATAGGAGCCGAAGAGAGGGGACAGGCAGAAGCTATCGCCCGAAACTTAAGGGAGATGACTCGCCTACGGGTTCCCATCATCATAAACATAATCGGCGAAGGAGCCAGCGGAGGAGCTTTGGGAATCGGGGTGGGAGACAAAGTCTTCATGCTGGAGAATGCCTGGTATTCGGTGATCTCCCCGGAAGGATGTGCCGCTATCTTATGGAGAGATGCAGCTAAGGCTCCCGAAGCAGCAGAGGCTTTAAAGCTATCCGCTCCTGATCTAATGAGACTCAAGATAATAGATAAAATCATCCCTGAGCCAGGAGGAGGGGCGCATCGGGATCCCCAAAAACAGGCGGAGATTCTTAAAGGGGAGATACTTTCTGCTGTAAATGAATTGGAAGAGCTGAGCCCGGAGGAATTAATCCAGAAAAGGATCGGCAAGTTCCGGGTGATGGGGGAATATCTGGAAAGAGAAATGGAGTGAGATTTTAGTCTGTGGGGATGAAACGTCAGATTTGCCCGAAGATGGATGGGTTCTGGAGTGTATCCCAGAACTTAAAATATGACAATCTTCTGTTCGTGCGTCGGCTTCGCCCGAATGTGCGGCTACCATATCAATCTTTTAGCCTGTATTTTGTCTTCCCCATCGCACTGAGTGTACTCTGGAGTTAAATAAGTTTCGTAAAAAGGAGTAAAGAGATGATCGATCCAAAACTTTTGGAGATTTTAGCCTGCCCCGTCTGTAAGGGGGATTTGATCTATGACAAGAAGAATCAGAAACTCGTCTGCGAAAAATGTCGACTGGGATATCCCATAAAGGATGACATACCCATAATGCTGGAAGATCAGGCAGAAAAGTTTTAAGGCAGACGGATGTGAATATAAACTGAACGGGAGGGATCCAAGAATGAAACTCTCAAAATTCTGTGGAGAGGATTTGATATCTTTTGAACTTAGAGCACAAGCCAAGGGGGAGGCAATCAAGGAACTGGTGGATTTAGCATCGAAATCCAAGTTGGTCAAAGATGCGAATCAGCTTTTACAGGATATTCTGGAAAGGGAAAAATTGGTCACCACCGGAGTGGGCTATGGGGTGGCCTTTCCTCACGCCAAATCCAAAGCCATCCGGGGCATCATCATCGCCTTCGGCAGATCCAAGAAGGGGATCGATTTCGATTCCATGGACAAGAAACCGGTTTATCTTTTCTTCTTGATCGCCGCACCGGAGGATGCCATTGGAGCTCATTTGAATGTGATGGCTCGACTCTCCTATCTTATGAAAAACGAAAAGAATCGAGACAAGTTGCAAAAGATCAAAAGCCCCAAGGAGCTTCTGGAAGTGCTGGATTCAGTGGAGTAGTAAGACCGAGACGGAAAGTTGAAACTGAGAAAGAAGACCAAAACTCAGTCTCAAATCTCAGTTCTCAAGACTGAATTTTATGAATAAACTCTTTTTTCTGATTCACATAAGAAGGGAAACATTTCTTCACTTAGTGCTATTTGTTTTTTTATCTTTTTTGCTTTTGATTTTCCCCCAAAAGATGCAAACCGACATCTCTGCCTTCATCCGTAGATTTACCTATGGTCCCTTCAATGCCTTCAGCAACTATATTAGAGAGTTAGAAGGGGTGCGGGAGGAGAACAAAAATCTGCATCGGAAGCTCATGGAGCTCTCCTTAAGAAATTTCTGGCTAAATGAGGAACGTCTGGAAAATTTTAGATTGCGGGAACTTTTAGACTTCCGTTCACAACTTGAGCATAAGGTGATACCGGCCCACGTGGTGGCAAAAGAGCCCAATCGAAGATTTTTTACTGTTTTGATAAACAAAGGCTCCCAGGAAGGGGTAAAGAAGAACATGCCGGTGGTCAATATGCACGGTTTGGTGGGCAAGGTGGTGGATGTCTCGTCTCATAGCTCAGTGGTTCAGCTTATGATCGATCCCAGCTTCAGAGCCTCAGCCATAAACCAGAGAAGCCGGGTGTGCGGAATCATAAGATCCGGCTCAGGTTTTGCCCTACAACTGGACAACGTCCCTTTGCAGGAAGATGTGAGGATAGGGGATAAGGTGATATCCGCTGGCTTGGGAGGCATCTTCCCTCCCGGAATAGAAATAGGGGTGGTTACCATGGTGGAGAGCGAGGAGACTTTTTCCAAAGAGGATCGCTCCTTTGGAATCTTCAAAAGGATACAGGTAAAACCCTCAGTCGATTTCAGCAGTTTGGAGGAGCTTTTCGTATTGGAGGTGGTGAAAGTGGAGGAGGGGAAATAGTCTATTTGGGATGTATCTTATCTATGTCACTTTAATCCACTAAAGAACAGAAATCTAAGCCCAAAAAGAGCCAGCCATATGTTCTGGGGAAGTGCCATATCTTCCAAGATCCTTTCCGGTGCAGTGATCCTTTTCGTACTTATATTTTTTCAAAGTCTGCTCTCTGATCTGGTGACCCTAATGGGAGTTAAATTTGATCTGGCTATCGTTATCCTGGTGTATATTGCCTTAACCCGAGGTTCTACCTATGGAGTGGTCTTTGGTTTTTTGATCGGGCTTTTGTTGGATGTTTTATCCCCCCAAACTTTAGGGTTGGGAGCTTTGGTCAAATGTCTGATCGGATTCAGTGTGGGTAGTTTCAAAGATAATCTTTATCTGGAAAGCTTTTACTCCAAAGCTGGGGTGATATTTTTTGCCCTCATTTTAAATGATTTTCTGTATAACATCTTTGCCAGTGGAGTGAACGCCTCCACTCTCGGGATATTGATTAATCATTCTTTGCCATCGGCTTTTTACACCTCAATTGTGGGGATGTTCATCTTTTTTGCACTGAGTAAACTTCAAGGGGAACGGCTGGAGGTTGAAAAAGATTCTGGTTGACGTGATCTGAAATAGATGTTTTGTTTTTTTTATATAGATTCTACAGGATGGCCATTATGGTTTGTGTGCCGAGCCATAGGTCCTGGTTAGATCCAATAAATAACGGGCTCAGGATCTTTGCTTTAACTGCTAAGCGCGTGAGCAAACCTTCCTGGCTTGCCCCCAAACATCCTTTGAGCAAAGGTTAGCTTACCCTTAAAGAAGCTATTTTAGAGAAGACCTTAAAACAAAAGTTAAAGTGGCAGAAAAGATCAAATCCATTAAAGATTCACCCAGCCCGCACCTGAGCTTTAGCCAATCTTTTTTGAGGAGGTCTCTCACCGGATACATCCCCAGAGAGAAAAGAGTCAAAATCTTATTAGGTTTTCTGGGAGTGATCGTTTTCATGCTCATCGGGAGGTTATTTGTCCTGCAGGTGGTGAAAAGTGCCTATTATTACCGGATTTCTGAAGACAACCGGATACAACCTTGGACTCTACATGCTTCACGAGGAGTAGTAACAGATAGAAACGGCAAAATCATAGCCACAAATCGCCCTTCCTACACCGTTTCTCTCATTCCCTATGAAGTCTCGGAAACTTTCCCGGAGAAAAAATCATTTGAGGAAGGAAGAGATTTGACTCTTCTGGTGGAAAAGCTCGCCTCTTGCTTGAAGTTGGATGTTCTCTCTTTACAAGAGAAGATTAGATCCAACTGGGCCAAAGGATATGAGCCCATAAAGCTCAAAAAAGACGTGGACTTTAATACCATTTGTGTTATTGCAGAACAAAATGAGGATTTGCCCGGAGTGATTTACCAGGTGGAACCGACCCGAAAATACTTAGAAGCTGGCTGGGTAGGTCACGTTCTGGGATATGTGAATGAACTCACCAGAGAGGAGCTATCAAAAGATTCAACCCAAGAAAGGTTTCGTTTGGGAGCAGTTATAGGAAGGAAGGGAATAGAGAAGCAATATGATGATATTTTGAGGGGAAAGGATGGGATGACTTATCTGGAGGTGACCGCCCGGGGCAAACCCCTGGGTCCTTTGGAGGAGATGAAGCCAGATCCTCCAGTAAATGGTTCAGATGTGAAGTTGACCATCGATCTGGTGCTTCAGGCTGTGGCTGAGTCAGCTCTAACAGATTACAAAAGTGGAGCCGTGGTGGCTTTAGATCCCCAAAATGGCGAAATATTGGCACTGGTGAGCAAACCGGGGTTGGATGCCAATCTTTTTGCCGGGACCATGACTACGGATGAATGGAATAGAATATTAGAGGATACCCTTCACCCCCTTCTCACCCGTCCCATTCAGGCTACCTATCCTCCAAGCTCCACCTTGAAACTTCTCACTGCCGCAATAGCCTTAGAAGAAAAAATCGCAAACAAAAATACTTATCTTTCTCCTTGCGGTGGGTCTTTTAAGTTTGGGAGAAGAATGTTCGGATGCTGGAGACCCGAGGGACACGGGAGATTGAACTTAGAGGAGGCTATCATTCACTCCTGCGACGTGTATTTCTACCAGCTCGGTCTGAAGGTGGGGCTTGAAAGATGGAGTGACTATGCCCAATTATGTGGGTTAGGACAAAGGACCGGTGTGGATCTTACGGATGAGGCAAAGGGTTTGGTTCCCACCCTGAGTTATTATCATAAAAGATATGGAAGAGGTGAATGGGTCAAAAATCTCATAATCAATCTGGCAATAGGACAGGGAGAGATTCTGGTTGCGCCACTTCAACTGGCGGTTTTCTTTGGCGGTCTGGCCACAGATGGGAAGCTTTACCAGCCTTATCTTTTGAAAGAGGAGACCACCCCTGATGGAAGAATTATCTCCACTCAACCGGAGGAGAAGGGATCTCTTCCTTTCTCTTCGTCGACTTTAAGAGTGCTACAACAAGCTATGATAGGAGTGGTAAATGATCCCCAGGGAACCGGCGTCTTGGCTCAGATTCCTGACGTTTGTGTGGCTGGAAAGACCGGCACTGCCCAGAACCCGCATGGTGAAGATCACGCCTGGTTTGTGGGCTATGCGCCGGCTGATGATCCGCAGATAGTGGTGGCAGTCTTAATCGAGAACATTGGACACGGGGGCACCTTTGCCGCCCCGGTGGCGAAAAGGATCATAGAAAAATACTTAAGAGAAGATTTGCCGCAAGGTCAAGAATTTACCGCCACCCCAAATGAGTAATCATTGATTTCTCTGATTGAAAGCAAAAAGAGCGGTTTTTAGAAAATTATGATTAAATTTCGTTCAAAAGAATTTGACCTGACGCTTCTCATCATCGCTTTGATCCTCTCGGCAATGGGAATCTTATTGATCTATAGCGCCAAACATCATAGTGATAATTCGGTGGAGAAAGCAATCTATATCAAGCAGATCATCTGGGTTTTGGTGGGAATTTCAGCTTGTGTTCTGACCTTCTCTATTCCCTTGAGGTTTTACGAGGTCTTCGCCTACGTATTATACCTCCTTTCCCTTCTTGCCCTGGTTCTGATTTTGATAATCGGCTCATCCAAGATGGGGGCTGCACGATGGATATCTTTGGGCGGTTTTAATATTCAGCCCTCGGAGTTTGCCAAACTTGCCACCATCTTTCCCTTAGCCAGATACTTAGCTTATTCCAAACGTTCCATTTACAGCTTCAGATGGCTGGCAAGTGTAGTTGGCATGACACTTTTGCCCGCACTGCTGATTCTTAGGCAGCCCGACCTGGGAACCTCATTGGTTTTCTTTGCCATTTTAATCTCCATGCTTTTCTGGTCCGGGGTCCCGCTTTTCTATGTTTTTCTGATAATCTCTCCGGTCATAAGCCTGATCTGCGGCTTTCACGAGATAGCCTGGGCTCTTTTTTTCTTGATTCTGATTATGCTATTATATCGCTTGAGGCCAGCCTTCCTCTTTTCTGTAGGCTTTCTTTTGCTTAACTTGGCCTTTGGAACAGTTACCCTGGTGGTCTGGAACAAACTGCACGATTACCAAAGACAGCGTATCATCGTGTTTTTAGATCCGGGAAAGGATCCACAGGGGGCAGGTTATCAGATAATTCAATCCAAGGTAGCCATTGGATCGGGTGGGCTCGTGGGAAAAGGATATTTAGAGGGGAGTCAGACCAAACTGGCTTTTCTTCCCCACCAACATACCGATTTTGTCTTCTCCGTGCTGGGGGAGGAATTTGGTCTGTTAGGTGGAATTATTCTCCTGGGATTATTTACCTTTCTCATAATTAAGGGAATTTTGATTGCTCAGAAGACCAGAAATACTTTTGCCAGCAATGTGGCAATTGGGCTGATCTCCATAATTGGCTTTCAGATGCTGGTCAATATCGGCATGACCCTGGGAGTGATGCCGGTTACCGGTCTACCTTTGCCTTTCGTCAGTTATGGCGGCTCCTCCATGCTTCTCTTTTGGGTGATTTTGGGAATACTTCTGACAATCAATTCCAGATGGTATGAGTATTAGTGATGTCGGGGTCGAATTTATTCGACCCGAAGATAGTCTGATAAATGGATTTTTCTAAACCCCATCCCCCATCTTCCTCTTTCCATGCCACGGAGAAAGGGACGGGGTGAGGTAAACGAAGCCTGCGTTTGCCTTTTGAAAAACGTATTATTCTGAATTAGCGACTTTTGAGAGAACGCCCGTAAAAATACTCTGCTCCGGAGGAGTCATGTTTCCTGTTCTGATTGAACTTGGACCTGTGGCGGTCAGAACATACGGATTTCTTTTAGCCTTGTCTTTCATCGCGGGCATCTTGTTTTCCGCCAGGAGAGCGAAAAAGAACGGGCTGGGGATCCAATGGCTTCCGGACCTGTCCTTGATCATTTTGATCTCTGCCATTGTGGGGTCGAGATTTTTTTATGTGATCTATCATCTGGAAGAGTTCGAGGGTCACCTCTTGGATATGATCAACCCCATTCAAAGCACCGGAGAGATAGGCATTGGCGGACTCTCCATGTTCGGGGGATTGGTTCTGTCAGTTATCTGCGGAGTAATCTACGCTCGTGCAAAGAAACTGAATGTTTGGAGAATTGGCGACATTTTAGCTCCTTCCATCATGCTGGGCTTGGGCATCGCTCGCATCGGGTGTTTTCTCAACGGCTGTTGCTTTGGCCAACCCAGCCAGAGTTGTTTTGCCGTGATCTTTCCTCCAGATTCCGCGGCAGGATATATGTTTCCAGATACACCCATCTTTCCGGTACAGCTGGCTGCTGCCTTCTACGGGTTCTTGATTTTTGGAATTCTTTTGGCGCTGGAGAAGTTCAAACGCTTTCATGGGTTTACCTTCTGGTTAATGCTGGTCTTCTATTCGTTGGCAAGATTCATCGTCGATTTCTTCAGATACTATGAGGAGAGTGCGATCGTTGCCAAAATTGGCAACGCACAATTTACCATAAATCAGGCTCTGGGTGTCTTGATTTTCCTCTTCTCCCTCTTTATGTGGAACCATCTGAGAAAGAAATCAAAAACTAAGCTCTCCATAAAAAGCGACTGAGAAGTGAAAGAATACCCGAAAGCCATCCACTCACCCCCAACTTGAGCTCGATGTTTACCAATAAGATAAAGCATTTTCTCATCGAACTCAAAGATGACATCCTGGATTTCGTCTATCCCCAAAGTTGCCCCATCTGCCAAAAGCCCTTAGGAAGAGAGGAGACAGACATCTGTGAGGATTGCTGGAAAACTTTAGCTTTTCTTCCCGCCCCCTTCTGTCCCTATTGCAAGTCCTTTCTTGAAGACAATCACACGCTGGTGGAACACTTATGTCCTTATTTGAGCAAGCCGGAGGACCGAAAGATCCTTGCGGTTAAATCCTTAGGCACCTTCGACGACCATTATAAAAAGCTAATTCATCGATTCAAGTATGACAGAAAGATTCCTCTGGGTAAGCGATTGGCACAATGTTTGGGAAAAGTGGTAGCACAGGATGAAGATTTTACAAACTGCGATCTGATAATTCCGGTTCCTCTGCATCGTGCCAGGCATAGAGAAAGGGGATTTAATCAAAGTGAGGTTCTGGCAGAAGGCGTCTCTCAAGCGATAGATCTTCCCCTGGCCAAACAGATACTCAAAAGAAAAAAGAATACCAGGGATCAAACCTATCTGAATGCTCAACAAAGGACAGAAAACGTAAGGGACGCTTTCGTGGTCACCCAACCCGAGAAGATAAACAATAAGGCTGTGATTTTAATCGACGACGTTATCACCACTGGAGCTACCTTAAATGAGTGCGCCAGAATGCTTGAAGAGACAGGTGCAAAAATAATTTTTGCAGTCACGCTTGCGGTTGTGGTGGAATGAGTGATTTAAAGCCCAAAATAAACAATGTCCACCGCCGATGTATCAAAGATACGTTGTAGGATACTGGCTTGGCGCAATTTAGCTTGACCTTTTAAGACCAAGTTTTTATTTTCTGTTGTGGTTTCCGGCAATAAAGACTTTTTTCGAACGGGGTCTTTTTTTCATAAGCACCAAAGATTCACGTTAAAAAATGCGAGGTTAAGCATATGAAAAAACAACTGCTTGTATGGACAATCTGCTTGTGTATTTATGTTCTTGTGAACGGCTCGCAATCTGATGCCTGCACCAGCCTGCTGGTGACCAAAGGCGCCTCGGAGGACGGCTCGACAATGATCACCTATACCTGCGATGCGGAGTTCCATCCTCATCTTGATTATTTCCCCGCAGCCGATTACGAGCCGGGGGACTCACTTGAGATAACCGATTGGCAGGGAAACGTTCGAGGTAAGATTAAGCAGGTTCCGCATACCTACGCGGTTGTTGGTATGATGAACGAGCACCAACTGGTCATCGGCGAGACAACCTTCGATGGCCGAGAGGAACTTCGAGATTCCACTGGTCTTTTGCATTACTGGGATCTGATGGAACTGGCTTTGCAGAGGGCCAGAACCGCCCGGGAGGCGATTGTGGTTATGACCGATCTTGTCGCCGAATACGGCTACCGATCCAGCGGTGAATCCTTCTCCATCGCTGACACAAAGGAGGGTTGGATACTGGAGATGATCGGACCCGGTCCCAGCGGCAAGGGCGCCGTGTGGGTAGCAGTAAAGATTCCCGATGGATACATATCCTGTCATGCCAACAAGGCCCGAGTCGGCGAGTTTCCACTGGACGACCCGGAGAATTGTCTGTATTCTGAGAACATCATCTCCTTTGCCGTAGACAGAGGATACTACGATCCTGACCCCGGCAAACCATTCCGATTCTGCGAAGCCTATTGTCCATCAACGCCGAAGGATGAACGTTTCACGGACACGCGTGTATGGAGCATCTTTCGCCGGACCGCACCGTCAAAGAACTTCTCTGCCGATTACCACCGAGCAGTTGAGGGAGCGGAACCTTATCCGCTCTGGATCAAACCGGACAGGAAACTTTCTCTGGCTGATGTTTTCGCTTTGATGAGAGATCACTATGAAGGAACTGATTTTGACATGACCAAAGGGGTCGACGCTGGACCTTATGGCACACCCAACCGCTGGCGGCCGCTTGATTGGATGATCGACAGTGTCGAATATGCCTGGGAACGTCCCATCTCAACCCAGCAGACCGCCTTTTCGTTTGTCTCCCAGTCACGTTCATGGCTTCCGGATCCTGTGGGCGGAGTCTATTGGTATGGAGTGGATGACACCTACACCACCTGCTATATACCGCTATATTGTGGCATCAACACACTTCCGAAATCCTTCACGGTTGGCAGTATACGAAAATTTTCCTGGGAATCTGCCTGGTGGGTGTTCAACTTCGTGGCAAATTTTGCCAATTTGAAATATTCTTACATGCTGCCGGAGATTTTATCGGTGCAAAGTGATATAGAAGAAACCTTTCTGGCTTTGCAGCCATTTGTGGAAAAGACGGCAGTTGATATTTCCAAGTCCGATACAGAGCTTATAACTCATTACTTGACCGATTACTCGGTTACGCAAGCCGAATTGGTGGTATCCCGGTGGCGGGAACTGGGCGAATATTTAATAACCAAATACAACGACGGGTATGTCAAGGACGAAAACGGTCGCCCGCAGGAAAAAGCGTATCCTGAAACCTGGCTTCGGGAGGTTGTGAAATCACGGCCTGACCAGTTCCGTCTGCCAGAGAAAAAGGAGGAAATACCAGAATCGAAGCTGATGGATTGATGGAAAGAATTTAGCAGACAAAGTGACTGTTCTTGTGTCAGGTTTTGCTCTTGGCTTGACAGGAGTGCAACCTGATAAATATGTAACCCGCTGAAAAACAGTGGGATATAAGACGAAACTAACCCGCCGTTTAACCGTATTCAAGAATGATATTAAAGCTGATAACAAACGAAAGCAGGAAATAACAAATGGAGGGAATATTAGATGAAAAAATTACCGTTCGCACTTTTTGGCTGTTTCTTTTTAATCGTTTCTACAATTTCAGCCACGGCACGGGAAATAAAAAAAGATTTCCATGAAAGCTTTGACGTTCGGGAGGGGGTGGTTCTCCACCTCAAGCATGGAGGCGGGGATGTTACAATAACACCCTGGGATAAGGACGTTGTCGATGTGGAAGTACATTACAGAGCAGATTCCAAATTGGTTGGATTGGGAGGCAAACACGACTTTGACGTCGAGTTCAGGCAGAACGATGATGCCATTCATGTGATCGGCAAGGAAAAAAGCTCCAGCAGTATCGGTTTCAGTTACTTTAAGCGGTATGAGTACACTTACACCATACAAGCCCCTAAGTATCTGGAACTCAATCTGGAAGGTGATGATGGAGACGTTGATATCGAAAACTGGCAGGGTAAGATAGATTGCAGACTGGACGATGGCGATGTCGATCTCCAGGACATCTTCTCTAAAAGAACCCGAATCAGAATAGCGGACGGTGACCTGGAAATTGATGGCATCCAGGGCAACCTGCTGGTGGACGGGGATGATGGAGACATTGTCATTGCAGAATGCAAATCTCAGCAATGTCGGATTCGCCTGGAAGATGGTGATGTCACAATTAAACGATCCGAGGGGGATTTCGAAATTGATGTAGATGATGGAGACGTTGAGCTTTACCAATTGCGTGCTGGAAAGCTTGACATCAGAACCAAAGATGGCGATATTGATCTCGACCTGCTGAAGTCAAGCGAGATTGATCTGGATATAATAGCCGAGGACGGTGATGTCACAGTCGATCTTGAAGTTGGCATATCGGCTATCTTTTCAGTCGATACAGATGACGGGAGGATAAGGGTGGATTTGCCTGATGCGGATTTATCCAGGAATAGGCGCCACCAGGTTTCGGGCGAAATTCACGGCGGCAAGGGACGAATCCGCATAAGGACCGCGGATGGAAATGTAATCTTAAGAGAATCTGAGTAAAAAGAATCAAGATTAGCAAGCTGTCAGATCACACCCGCCAAGGCGGGCAAGACCTGACAGAACAGTAAAGGCTACGTGATTCCTTAAGCAAGAGTGGATATTAGGTATATGATAAGCGCAGCGATAAGAGCAATAATGACACCCACCACAATCCTCTCCAAAAGCGACAAGTCCCAAAAAAAGTCTCGTAACTGAAGCAGAAAAGGTATTTTTGTTTCATGCATTCGGCTTGCTAGCTCATCGAGGGTCGAAATGACCTTACTAAATTGTAATAGTCACTACTTAACCTGACAATTCCACGGTTTGTTTTTCTGTCTGTAAGGTCGAATCGATCATCTTCTCTTTGGCTAAAGGTATTGAATCTAAGAAGG